>RCMY010002945.1_pt1 | contig 21921 bp, 20 predicted proteins | sample 2041341 | NCBI WGS metagenome assembly RCMY01 (sample SAMN09708234, study PRJNA481090) | Marine sediment metagenome, whole genome shotgun sequencing project.
TTTTACGATTATTACCTCGTTGAATAACATGTTGAGGCACTGACTTTGGTCCTAATCTTCGATGCCGAGCCATATTCAATCCTTTGAATGTGTTCTGTTATTTAATACTACATTACGCAAAGCTTGCTACAATACTGGACTTAGCAAAACTATACTGAAGGCTTAATTGAATGCACCCTATTTTGTGCAGCAAAAAATTCTGCATCGATTAAAACTTAAATGTTAATTTAATGTTAATTGAACCTGACCCCTTTTTTGCTCTTGCTCGGTAGGTTATGATGACTTTAATCAATCTACAATAAGAATATAATGATGACCAAATTCCTTGTTCGATTATGTTGCCTGCTCACTTTTAGCGTACTATTAAATACACTAAGCCTTGCTGCCCCCGGCGAAAAAGCGCCAGCAAGGTTAAACGATGAAGGTGAAGGTCCCTTCCCCGAACTTATTCTACGCGGTGTAAATGTGATCACTGGCGAGGGTGCGCCTATTCGTGGGCCTGTGGATATTGTGATTAACCAAAACCGTATTACTGATATTGTGAGTGTGGGTTATCCACAAGTACCTATTAAAGGGAAGCGTCCGCAAGCGGGTCCTAATACCACCGAGATGGACTTGACTGGTCATTATGTTTTACCTGGGTTTGTTGACATGCACGGCCACATTGGTGGTTCGGCCGACAACATTCCGGCCGAGTATGTATTTAAACTTTGGTTGGCTCATGGCATAACCACTGTGCGCGAGCCGGGCAGTTTCAATGGTTTAGACTGGGTGCTTGACCACGTTAAGCGTAGCAATGAAAACAGTATAGTGGCGCCGCGCATTATTCCCTATTTAGGCTTTGGTATGGGTAGCGAAGAAACGATATCGACGCCAAAACAAGCGGTATATTGGGTTAAGCAAGCCGCTAAGAATGGCGCAAAAGGCATTAAGTTTTTTGGCGCAAAACCCGACATTATGCAAGCGGCCTTGCAAGAAGCGAAAAAGCAAGGTTTAGGCACCATGATGCATCATGCGCAGTTGAACGTAATGGACATGAACGCACTCGACTCTGCTCGCCTTGGCTTAACCACCATGGAACATTGGTACGGCTTACCCGAAGCGCTATTTACCGATAAAACCATTCAAGATTACTCCACCAGCTATAACTATAACGACGAGCAGCATCGGTTTGAAGAAGCGGGACGTTTGTGGAAACAAGCAGCCGCCAAGGGTAGCCAAAAGTGGCAAGACGTGAGAGACGAGCTAATTGAACTCGACTTTACCATTAACCCTACTTTCACCATTTACCAAGCGAGTCGCGACTTAATGCGTGAACGCAATGCGGTTTGGCATGAAGAATACACCCTGCCAACGCTATGGGACTTTTTTACGCCCAATAGATATGCGCATGGTTCTTATTGGTTTGACTGGACCACTCAAAACGAAATAGATTGGAAACAGAACTATCGTATTTGGATGGATTTTATTAACGATTATAAAAACCACGGTGGCCGCGTAACCGCGGGGTCCGATTCGGGCTACATCTATAAAATTTATGGCTTTGGGTATATCAGTGAGCTTGAGTTATTACAAGAAGCCGGATTTTCGCCTTACGAAGTCATTCAAGCGGCCACACTAAATGGCGCTCAAGCATTGGGAATGGAGCAAGATATAGGCTCAATCACAATTGGCAAGCTAGCCGATATGGTGATAGTAGAACACAATCCACTGCAGAACTTTAAAGTCCTGTATGGCACCGGTCATTATCGTCTTAATGAAAATAACCAGCCTGGCCGTGTTGGTGGCGTAAAGTACACTATTAAAGATGGCATTGTGTATGACGCTAAAGCTTTATTAAAAGATGTGCGTGCTATGGTGGTGACGGCTAAATAACAAAAGCCTCTAGCATCAAACTAGTCGTAACTCACGCAATTTGGGTAGACAACACTCATGCGTTGTTTACCCTGCGCCTACATGCAAAATAGTCAAACCCTCTACCCTACCGCTCAAATAATATTAGCTGATTTTTATTAATTAATTTTCATCAACAAACTTTTTCCTCGCTTAGCGCTTATTAAACCTTAATTAGCTTTTTATCTAAAGTTCGCTGTATACTTTAGTTGCATTTTTAATACAGTGCTAGTTAAAATAATGATTCAAATCTCGGGTAGTTGAGTGCTAATCGATACGTAACACACCATAATTATAAAAACAGGAAACGTTCAAGGTATGCAAGTAAAACAAAGCAATAATAAAAACGATGGTAAGACATTGCTGCGTAACACCTTTGCCTTAAGTACACTGGTAATATTTACTTTTTTATTCGGTGCGCACAGCTATGCGCAATACCAAACAAGCGACCAATCCAAACTTGTTGTAATTGAGCGACTTAGTTTTGAATATGAAAGTAGCCTTGTTGAAGCCGTAGGCACCGCGCAAGCAAAACGCTCTACAACTCTATTCGCCAGTGTTACTGACGAAGTCATGGCGGTCAATTTTGTGCCCGGACAAGCAGTGAAAAAAGGTGATATTTTAGTCAGGCTTGATAGCCGCTTACAAGATGTTGCTTTAGAGCGTACAGAAATCCAGTTAGACGATGCCATACGAAATCTTAATCGAATTAAACAAACCGTGAAACGAGGCGCAATTACTGAACGTGAATTAGACGATGCCGACACCATCGTAAAATTAGCAAAGGTTGCGCACAAAGAAGCTGAGGAAAACAAAGAAGACCGCCTAGTACGCGCCCCTTTTGATGGCATTGTTGGCCTTACTTCTGTAGAGGTTGGTGACCGTATAAATCCGCAAACTGAAATCACGAGTTTGGATGATAGAAGTGATTTATTTATTAACTTTGTAGCACCTGAACTAGCGGTTAATTTTTTAATGTCAAAACCTGATGTTTCATTGCAGCCTTGGACAAATCGTGAAGTTTCATTGCAAGCTAAAATAGCCGAGCTTGATTCGCGTGTAAATATAATTGACCGAACCATTGCAGCGCGAGCTTTACTAATCAACAAAGACGATCAATACCGACCAGGCATGAGCTTTAGAGTATCGTTAGCAGTGCGCGGCGAACGCTTCATTGCGATTCCTGAAGCAGCGCTATCATGGGGAGCAAACGGCGCTTTCGTTTGGTTAGCCGATAACAATAAAGCGAAACGCGTAAGCGTTCAAGTTAGGCAGCGCCTAAGAGGCCGTATATTAGTTTCGGGCGAACTTATAGACGGCGAATTCTTAATTATTGAAGGTATTCAAAGCTTACGTGACGGTCAAGCACTACAAATTCAAAATCCTGATGAAATTAATTCTCAAATTGGTAAAAAAGATAGTGTCCATGAGGTGGCTGGCTAATGTTTAAGAACTCACTTTTTAAAGACGATTTGCCGTCGCTATCGATACGTCGTCCAGTACTGATTTTGGTGCTTAATCTATTAATTGTGATCGCCGGTATTGCGGCACTTTACGGCTTAGAGGTTCGCGAATTACCTGATGTTGATCGCCCAATCATAACCGTAACAGCAAACTACCCTGGCGCTGCACCTGAGACCGTTGATACCGAAGTAACCAGCCGCTTAGAAGGCGCGGTAGCGCGCGTAAGCGGTGTAAAAGCAATTCGCGCGCAAAGTGAAGAAGGCAATAGTCGTATTCGTGTAGAGTTTAGACCCGGCATTAATATTGAAGATGCCGCCAACGATACCCGCGAAACTGTCGCCCGTATTCAACGTCTTTTACCTGATGAAGTAGAACAGTTGTCTATCATAAAAGCGGATAACGATGCACAAGGTGTGGTCAACGTAGCGGTATCTAGTAAAAAATATGATCTGGAAACCCTTACCAATATTGTAGAGACAGATCTTGCTCCGCTGTTTTTAAATGTTCCTGGCGTAGCCGATGTGCGTCTTGATGGCGACCGCCAGCGTGTATTGCGAGTCAGTGTTGACAACCTTCGCCTTACCAGCTTTCAGTTGTCTATGTCAGATGTTGCAAACGCGCTCGCAACAGCGCCCTTTGACGTACCTGCAGGGAGTATAAAATCGACCGACCAGCAGCTTATTGTGCGCGCCGATGCAACGTCTGTTAACGAGCAAGATGTGCGCGACATTGTGGTAAAGGGTGATGTAAAAATAGGTGACGTTGCCAGCGTTTATTTTGGACCTGCCGATTTACGCAGCATTGTACGATTAGATGGCGTGCCTGTTATTGGTATTGGCGTTATTCGTCAAGCCCGCTCAAATACGATAGAAATATCGGATGAAATTTTAGGTATGATTGATGGCCTCAAAAAACGTTTTCCAGATTTAGAGTTAACGGTTACCTCTGATGATGCCGAGTTTATTCGTGACTCAGTTGATGAAGTGTTGCAATCGTTGGTGCTTACCATTGCCTTGGTGATCATTACCTTATGGGTATTCATTGGAAAATTCCGCGCCACGTTAATTCCTGCCTTAGCGATTCCAGTGTCCTTAATGGGTTCACTTGCAGTGCTGTGGGCGTTCGGATTTTCAATCAATATTTTGACCTTGCTTGCACTCGTGCTCGCTACCGGCCTGATTGTAGATGATGCCATTGTGGTGTCTGAAAATATTCAGCGTAGACGAGCAGAAGGAATGGGCGCTAGAGCGGCCGCCGTTATTGGCACGCGCGAGGTGTTCTTTGCGGTCATCGCCACCACCGCAGTACTTGTGGCGGTATTTGTACCCATTGCTTTTTTACCCTCTACCGCGGGCAGGTTATTTCGTGAGTTTGGTGGTGTATTAGCAGGTGGCGTCATTATTTCTTCTTTTGTTGCGCTATCATTAGTACCCGCACTTACTGCTAAAATTCCAGCGATTAATGTTGATAACACTAAAAAACCTAGTGTACTGAGTCGCTTCGGCACAGCTTGCGTAAATGCTTACGAGCGCTCACTTGAGTTTGTACTAAAATTTTCTACATTTGTAGTGGTACTTTGTTTGTTGGTTGCAGGCGGGGCCTATTACATCTTCACGGGTATTGAAAACCAGCTATTGCCCACAGAAGACAGAGGCGTTATCAGAATTTTCGCGCGTGGCCCAGATGGCACCGGTATTAATTTTATGGACAGACAAGCCATAAAGACAGAAGAGCTATTGTTACCAAACATAAATAATGGTGAAATAAAGTCTATATATACAGCGGTAGGCCGCTGGGATCCCAACATTCTATTTATTACAGTGCCCTTGGTTGACTGGGATGAACGTAGCCGTTCTCAGCAAGAAATCATTGATGAATTACGCCCAATGTTAGCGCAGGTTGCCGGCGCACCCGGACGAGCATTTGGCGCCAACAGTTTGAATTTACGCGGTTTTGGCGGAGGGTTTGAACTGGCACTCACGGGTGAAAATTATCTAGATATTTACGCAGCCGCAACGGCTTTTGCTAAAAAAATTGAAGACACACTACCGGAGCTTGGCACTGTCAAGGTATCTTACGAACCTAATCAACCACAATTAAGAGTGCATATAGACAGGCGCCGTGCGGAACAATTAGGCGTTGAGTTCAGCGACATTTCACGCACTCTGCGCGCTGCGATAAACGGCGATAACATTGTAGACTTAAACGTAGACGACCAAGCGGTGCCAATTATTCTGCAGGCTGAATCGCGCAATTCTATCGATCCATCCAGCTTACTAAATCTATACGTAAGCTCTAATCAAGGTAATCTAGTGCCGCTTTCAAGCGTGGCTTACGTGACAGAAGAAGGCGTAGCTGCAGAACTGGAGCGCCATGCTCAACGACGTGCCATTGAGCTAGAGATGGAACTACCGGCTGAAGTGTCAATTGAACAAGCGGTTACCTCTATTCGCACATTAGCCAATGATACGTTACCTAATGGTATCGGCTTAGTATTTTTAGGCGAAGCCCAAACCTTCCAAGAAACTAGCCAAGAAGTCACGCTCACCTATGTGCTGGCGTTTCTCATCGTGCTATTAGTGTTAGCAGCTCAGTTTGAAAGCTTTAATAGTGCCTTTGTGGTTATGCTCACGGTGCCATTTGGTATTGCTGCGGCTATTTATGCACTATATATTACCGGCACAACAGTGAACATATATTCACAAATAGGCTTGGTTATGTTAATTGGCTTACTCGCTAAAAACTCTATTTTGTTAGTTGAATTTGCAAACCAATTACGCGACAAAGGCATGCCAGTTAAAGAGGCAATTATAGAAGCGGGTAAAGTGAGACTTAGACCCATTATGATGACCTTAGTTTCGACAGTATTAGGTGGCCTACCGTTAATTTTATCAACTGGTGCAGGTGCAGAAGCGCGTAATGCCATTGGTTGGGTTGTGTTTGGAGGACTGGGGCTAGCGGTAGTATTCACCCTATTTTTAACGCCTATTTTATACTACGCACTAGCTGGATTTACAAAGCCAAAAGCGGATGAAGCTGTTCGACTAAACACCGAATTGGAAGCGGCGCAAGATAGCCTGTAGCACTCTTACTATGGGCGCATAAACGCGGTTAAAGGGCAAATGCCCTAGGCGTGTTTATGCGCAATTAGGCTTGGTCTTTGCACACATCAACTTCCACTAAAGTGGCCTAAAGTAATGTTCACAACTGATTGATTTCGATTTTTTTTTAATTACAACTAGTTCTCTCAGTTGAAGTAAACTTGTCACTATAAACGCCGTGATAACAATAATTGCTCTTTGAGCGACGCTAATTCATCTAGCAAATAAATAAAAATTTGATCGTCTTTTTCAAACACTCTAAGCGCTAGCTTTTGCTTTATTTCTGACTCACTCAGCAATAAAAGATTGTCGTACAATATAGCGGGCCCTATTGGGCTTATTTTAAAGGTTTTCTTGTTAGCGATTGTTTTACAGTAAGGCGTTTTATAAAAAAACCAAAATACACATAAAGAAACAATTATAAAAGCAAAAATATAATGTGGGAAAAACAAGATCGCAATGGCCGTTGGACCGCTTATAAAAAAACACCAATTGATTAATGCGTTATATATAGTGCGTTGCATTGCGACCTCCTTTTAATTTTCTTTAGTGGCTAAAAGCATAGTGAGTTAGTCCAAATACGAAACCAATTCCCAGGCCTGCAATTCCAAAACCAATTGCACCCACAGGTCCACCAACAAACCCGCCTGCACCAGCACCGAAACCACCAACACTTAAAGCACCACTTGCGCCAGAAGCAAACATCTCACTTACGCTAATTCTGCCACCTGCTACTGCTTGTAATTCACATTGTGTAAGTTGTTTCACAATCTAGTCCTTATCAAATACCATAGTATAAAGTCCACCAATGCTAGCGCCGGCTCCAATAATACCTAACACTGCCCAACCTACAGGGTTTGAACCTAATAAAAGAGCTCCCCCCATGTATGCGCCAGCAACGCCCATACCACCCATTCCGCCGCCAATTGCTCCCTTTATGAAGCTTTCACTGGTCCATGCGCCTCCAGAAATCATATCGATTTCATGCTTTTCCAAATTTTTCATATATACTTCCTTGTTTGATTATAAAGCCCTTCGTATCAGAAGCGCATACTTATACTCTATCATTTAATCTCACTATACTACTGGACTTAAAACCTGTTTAGTGCACTTTTCACAAACTGTAATAATTAAGCTAGGTAGTCAATGAAATAGTAGCGATTCACCTTGAGTCTTCGGTAGAATCAGCACCTGTTGAATAGATCAGATATGTCATTTAATCTACTTACACTCTAATTGGCGTACTCGCTAAAAACTCTTTTTTTTAACGCCAATCTTATACTATGCACTAGCTGGTTTTACAAAGCTAAAAACCGATGAAGCTGTGCGACTGAATACTGAATTGGAAGTTGCGCAAGATAGGTTCAACGAAAAGGCTGGTAAAATATTTTACTAACATGACTTTATTCTATAAATATGATAGTTCATATAGTCAGTAGAAAAGACGACAGGCCGCTACGGAGCTTAGATTAACGGGCCTTAAATGCCCATATAGGGCAAATTCCCTAGGCGTGTTTCTGAGCAATTAGGTCACTGATACACTCAATAACATGACCACTTGCAATTTCAGCAGCTTCAACATGTTTAATCAAAGACGTATATATTTTGTCATCTTTTAGCCGATCTTGCTTCACATGATCCACACTAGCGGCTTGTGCTTCTGCGCCATCGCCGGTTTTTTCTAGCGCAATATAGCCATTTTGCATATACAAAATGTGGTCAAGTTTAATTAATGAACCAAATGCACTATCTTTGGTTTGATTAACTAAGGTATTGGTTAAATCGGCAGCCGATGCCACAGAGCAAAAGTTATGATAAAACTGACTTACTTCTGTAGTTGACTGACGCGTTCTATCAGCTAAATGCCTGACTTCATCAGCCACCACAGCAAAGCCTCGCCCTACCGCTCCTGCTCTAGCCGCTTCAATAGCTGCATTTAAGGCCAGTAGATTAGTTTGAGCCGCAATATCACTAATGAGTTTTACGGTGTCGGCAATTCTATGAATTTCTATGCCTAATAAAGCGGCGGTTTCTTCTACACTCACCATTCTCAGGTTAACATCATCAAGTGATACTTTTAATTCTGCAACGTTTTTACTAACATTGCTTCTTTTAAATTTACTATTGGCCATTAGCTCAATTTCCTAAATATTTCGTTCATACTTGTTAATAACAAACTCGTGATAACTAATATGATGTTCAAATGCAAAACGCCCTTGCATAGACTGCCACGATTCTGAAGGCGCTAATTCTCGCTTAGTCGCCTTTTCGATGCGTAGCATCTCATTATATAACGGGATGATATGCGCAATCATAGACGCTGTGGCTTGACGCCGAACTGAATAAAAGCCAAAGAACTCGCTCCCCGACTTAAGTGTCTGCCATAAACCATAGTAAACTCCTCTTGGCATATCAGGGTGGCGAATAAAATTATGATTTTGTCCTAAAATGTCTGACGCTGGAAAATCCGATCCGCGCATGAATTCACGATTTGCGTAGGTGATTTTACCTGTAACATCGATCTTGCTTATAATGAGTTCGTTGGTGCCCAGCATTATTTCATTAGGATTTGGGGCAACTTCAATCAAAATTTGGTCCGTTCTAGTCATTCTGACGGCTGTAATTTGATATAAAATGCCACTTTGACTTTTGTAATGAAACGCCCAATTGGTGTAAAACAACCGTAACAGTATGTTTTTCCTGTCAATTATTATTTACAGTTGCATTACAAGTCAAAATATTGTTGTATAGGTTTTTGTCGTATAACAGCAGCATTTCTTTACCTTTTAGCGCTGTTTTCATAACAAAAAACACTCTGTTGATTAAATAAGGGAGTTCGTTTATTCTTCCCTATGCATATAAATATCTCTAAAATTGATAAAACAATTTATATTGTTTCAATAATTAATCAATTTCAGGTGTATCAAGCTATGATGAAGACAAAAATGACTACGCATACTCTGCTACTTCTATTTCATTACTGTAAAACGGTTTCGCATCAACAAAACGATCTACCTACTTTATGATATTGGAACTTATAAAGGCCGCCGCACTTCTGTTAGCACTTAGCTTATTACAAGGATTTATCGCTCGTTTTTGGCATAATAAGCCCCTAGTCGAAAAAATAATCTCGGGCGGATTATTCGGCTGTATATGCGTTATTGGTATGATGGTCCCTATTGAAGTTGGCATGGGTGTTATTATTGATCCCCGTTCTGTTGTAATAAGTATGGCTGGCTTGTTCGGCGGCCCCATTGTGGCAGCGGTAACAGTCGGTATTGCTGTTGGATATCGATTATTTATCGGTGGCGGTGGTGTATATGTTGGTGTTGCCGTTGCCTTAGCTTCAGCAGGCCTTGGTCTAGCCTATCGTTATGGTGTGCAAAAAGGCTGGGCGAAAGTTAATATAAGCCAACTCTTTATGTTCGGTATTTTGGTACATATTGTTGTATTGCTATTATTTACACAGCTTCCAGATGAAGTTATTGAAAAAATAATGACAACAATTGCAATTCCCTTCATTCTCATCTTTGCGCCTGCTACAGCACTCCTTGGAATCTTACTTAAAGATGGCGAAAACCGCTTAAAAACAGAATCCGCATTAAGGCAAAGCGAAGCGAAATTATCACTTCACCTGCAAAACACACCTTTAGCGTCTATAACATGGGATGAAAATTTCCATTGTTCACAATGGAATAAAGCGGCAGAGAACATTTTCGGATACTCAGCAGAAGAGGCACTGGGTAAGCATGCTATGGAACTGGTGATTCCGGATCAAATAAAAGAAGAAATCAATAAACTTTATCTAACGCTATTAATGCAACAAGACGGATCTCGCAACACCAACGAGAATAAAACTAAGAATGGAAAGATCATTACATGTGAATGGTACAACACTCCTATCAAAAATAACGAAGGTAAGCCTGTTGGCGTAGCATCACTATGCGAAGATATTACTGCACGAAAGCAGTCAGAGAAATTGATTTGGAAGCAGGCAAATTATGATGCGCTAACAGGCCTAGCTAATCGCGAGATGCTAACTGATCGTCTCCAGCAGGAAATTAAAAAAGCAGCTCGTTCAAACCATATCGTTGCGCTGTTATATCTTGATCTCGACCAATTCAAAGACGTTAACGATACGCTGGGACATCACATCGGCGATATTCTATTGGTAGAAGCCGCTAGGCGGTTAAATAGTTATGTTCGCGAAGTGGATACTGTGGCACGACTAGGTGGAGATGAGTTTACTATCATCATGGGAGATCTGGATAATGCCAATGCGGTTGAGCGAGTTGCTAATGACATACTGAAAAAATTGGCAGAACCCTTCTACTTAGGCGATGAGACTGCCTTCATATCAACCAGTATTGGCATCACTTTCTACCCAAGAGATGCCTCGGAACCATCTGAAATGCTTAAAAATGCGGATCAGGCCATGTATGCAGCCAAGAAATTGGGCCGTAATTGTTTTCAGTATTTCACGACTTCTATGCAAGAAGATGCACTTTCACGCATGGCGCTAATTAAAGATTTACGCGTAGCACTACCTAACATGCAGTTTCAACTATATTACCAACCCATTATCAATTTGGTGACAGGCAATATTTACAAAGCGGAAGCGCTAATACGATGGCATCATCCTACGCGCGGAGTTGTTAGCCCCTTAGAGTTCATTCCGGTTGCCGAAGAATCAGGTTTGATTATTGATATAGGGGATTGGGTATTTCGTGAGGCGGCGCAGCAATGTGCACGATGGCGCGATGCCTCACATTCAGGGTTTCAAGTCAGCGTCAACACTTCTCCGGTGCAATATATGCACGTGGATTTTAATGTAAACGCGTGGCTAGAATATCTTCATACTCTTGGATTACACGGGGGCGCGGTTGCGGTTGAAATTACCGAGGGACTGTTAATGAAAACCGACTCGAGTATCACTGACATATTATTGTCATTCCGAGACGCTGGTATTCAAGTATCGCTTGACGATTTTGGTACAGGTTACTCTTCGTTATCGTATCTGAAGAAACTAGATATTGATTATTTAAAGATTGATCAACTATTCGTCTTGAATTTGAAACCTAACTCTGAAGATTTGGCATTATGCGAAGCCATTATTGTAATGGCCCACAAACTTGGCCTGAAGGTAATTGCGGAAGGTATTGAAACCCAGCAACAACGCGATCTTTTATCCGCAGCGGGATGCGACTATGGACAAGGCTATTTGTTTTCCAAACCCGTTCCTGCGTCGGAATTTGAAACTTTAATGCACAACAATTAATTTACTTACTGGCTTTAGCCTCTTTGTTAATTTCTTGTTTTTTATTGGATTCGCGAATTTCATCACGCGTGTGCTTGGCTTTTTCGAACGCGTCAAATGCGGCTTCGCGTGAGCTAAACTCAAAAATATTTTGCACTGGGCAAGCTTCATTCACGGTTAATATTTTGTCGTGGCCACCGCCACAAAACTCACTAAAACTACCGGAAAACACAATTGCTGGACTAATAGAAAGGGAATGACATCGATATAAAGTGCTGACTAAAAAATATTGATTACGCTTACTTACGCTAACACTTATTACGTCATCGGCTAATACGCCGTAGCCATTGATGTCACTTTCTCGAATGCAAGCTCTACCGTTTTGTTTTGTTTGCGCTTGCAAAAGCGCATCATAATTTGGGATAGGTGTGCTCGTATTGTCTACTAGTTGACTACATCCTGAAATACCCAATATGGCAGCAACACAAAAAGCTTTATTAAACCCTTTCATCGTTCTTATCCTTTTGTAGACAGCAAAAATACCAGTACAATTTTGTATATGCTTAGTTTCACTGCGCTATAGCAAACTTGCTAGCCCATGGCCTGCTGTATAAAAAATTGCTTTATACCCGGTAGTTTATCAGCACCCAATAAGCCCATATTTCGTACTAATTTTTTAAGCGGATGATTGCCATCAAATAGGGTTTTAAACCCCTGCATGGTGGCAATGACTTTTAAGGCTTCGGCTTTACGACAACGTTCATATTGACGCAACTGACTATATTCTCCCAGCTTTTCAGGGCAGTTCGCAATTAACGTCAATAATGTGTCAACATCGGCTAGGCCCAAATTAGCGCCCTGTCCTGCTAAGGGATGAATGGTGTGCGCAGCGTCGCCGATAATGGCTACATGTGGATTTGTCCATTTTCGCGCGTAGCGCATTCTAAGAGGAAAACTCATACGCTGAGTATTCAGTGTAGTTTCACCGTAGTGATTATCAATCGCTACTTGCAGAGCCTTTTCAAACTCACGTTGACTAAGCGCCATTAACTGCTTTGCTTGCTTGCTTTGTTGCGAAAAAACAATTGAAGACTGATGTGGGTCTGGCAAGGGTAAAAAAGCGAGCGGCCCAAAAGGCGTAAAGGCCTGCATTGCCGTGTTATAATGAGGCTTTTCGGTGGTCACATTGGCGACTATTGCGCTATGATCATAATCCCAAAAAGTGTGTGTAAAGCCAAAACGCTGACGCACTTGGCTGTTTGCGCCATCGGCACCCACTAACAATTTGGCGTGTAAGGTACGACTTGCTCCTGGTGCACCATCTTGGCTATTTAAAGCCTGTAGGATTACACTTGCATGCTTGTCATTTGCCTGCATATCTAAAATATTGGTATTAAATAAACAATCGACCCTGCTATGCTTTTTCAAACATTGATACAAGGCCTGGTTAAGCACGTCGTTTTCAATAATATGTCCTAGCGCGGGCGATTTATCAAACGCAATCGCGCCAAAACCATCTTTGTCCCACACTCGCATATGCGTATAAGCTTGCATACGAGAAATACTGTCCCATGCACCAAGGCGCGTAAGCAAAGTTTCGCTAGCAGAGCTTATAGCGCTTACTCTGGGTGAAAATGCGGTTTTATCAGCATGTAATATTTTGCGTGTATCAGCGACAAAAGCAGGCGTTTCGAGCGCACTGGCTCTATCAACAATCGCAATGCTAAGCGACTGCTCGGCTAAACCCAGTGCCAATGCTTGCCCAATAGTACCGGCACCCACAATAATGACATCATAAGTATGCTGCATGCTGCTTTATCCTCTATTTCCCATCGCAAAATTAGCGAATTGCTGTTTTAACAAGGCTGATGCATTCATGCCAAGCAAACCAATATTACGCCCTACTACTAACGGCAAGTACTGATTTGAAAACATATGTACAAGCATATTCGTGGCATTAATGGTTTTCGATTTATCTTGTTTTTGAACCGTTTTGTATGCGTTTAACGAAGCAAATTCGCCGGGATCTTGTTCGTTCTTGATGGCCTCTACTAAGGCAGATACATCACGTATACCAAGGTTAAACCCTTGCCCGGCAATAGGATGTAAAGTCTGAGCAGCATTGCCAACAGTAATCGCTCGGTGCACACCAAAAGGAGAAGACTGCATCAAGCTCAAAGGATAACTAAAGCGCTCGCTACAGGTTGTAAATTTACCCAATTTACTGCCAAATAAGACATTTAATTGCTGTAAAAAATCTGCGTCACTTAAGGCCAGTTTATCCTCCGCATTATGCTTTCCGATGCACCATACAACAGACATGCTGTGAAGTTCTTCTCCCTTTGCTTTTACACCCGTGGTATTCATGGGTAAAAAAGCAATCGGACCTTGACTAGTAAAGCGTTCGTAGGCCACATTGTTGTGCGCGAGCTGGGTTTTTACATTAGTAATAATAGCGGTTTGATCATAGGCGTATTGACGAGTGGTAATGCCGGCAAGACTCGCTGTTTCCGATTGTCCGCCATCACTAATGACTAAGAGCTTAGCCTTTATTTCAGCTTGGTTCGACAAGGTAACACTGACTTTATTTGCCGATTGCTCAACCTTGGTTATTTTTAATGAACAAGCGTATGCGACTTGCGACGTATTGAACACATTTGTGAGTAGGTACTTACCTAAGTCTTCAAGTGCCACAACCCATCCTAATGCGCTTATATTTAGGGTAGAGGCATCTAGCTTAACTTGCCCTAAATGACCCTTATCAGATACGTGAATTTGTTGAATGGCTTGATGGCGTATTTCGCCAATATCAACACCTAATGAGGTTAGTAAATTAAGCGATTCAGCTGCTAGCGCAATCACCCTTGCATCAAATCCTGCATGTTTAGGTGCTTTCACCGACGCTACAGTATTGGCTTCTAGCAACAATACAGAAAATGTAGTGTGCTTCGCCAGTGCGATTGCCATTAAACATCCGACAATGCCTCCGCCGCTAATCACAACATCATATTCAGCCTGCAAATTATCAGCGTGATTATGTGCTGACGAAGCTTTTACAGTCGCTTTTACAGAAGCACTAGATTTTTTTGCGGTTGCCATCTGTGCACACTCTTTATCGTAAATGAATCTTATATAATTGAATTATGCCGCGTCGTTTGCCATCAAAGCTTCAATTTCTGCGGTCGTTTTTGGCACATTGGCGGTTAACACTCGATTACCCGTAGCCGTAATCACAATATTATCTTCAATACGCACACCAATACTTTTATATTGATTTGGCACTTTGGCTTTTTTACCAATATAAATTCCTGGCTCAACAGTAATGACCATGCCTATTTCAAGCACCTTATCTTGCCCATTTTCTTTATAATTACCCACATCATGCACATCTAAACCTAAATAATGTCCTAGTCCATGCATAAAATAAGCTTTATGCGATTCGCGTTTTATAAGTCCCTTAACATCGCCTTTTAATATGCCTAAGTCGACTAAACCTTGGGTAATCATTGTTACCGCTGTTTTCATAACTTCCGCCGGGTTTTAATTGACCAATACATGCTAGCTGAGTGGCTAATACCAAATTGTAAATGTCTGCTTGGGCGTTTGTAAAAGTGCCGCTAATAGGGAAGGTTCGGGTGATATCTGCGGCATAACCCTGATATTCTGAGCCAGCATCAATCAGCACTAAATCGCCTTTAGTAAGTACATCTGTATTTTCAGTATAATGCAAAATACAAGCATTTTCGCCTGCGCCCACAATCGTATTATAGGCAGCGTGGCGGGCCCCTTTCATGGCAAAACAATGCAAAATTGTCGCCTCTAGCTGATACTCAAACATATCGGGTTTGCAAACTTGCATCGCTGCTTTGTGCGCGTCACATGATATATCGGCACTATGTTGCATTATGGCAATTTCTTGGGGTGACTTTATCAAACGCATCGCGTGAATAAGTTGACTTACATCAACAATGCTGTAAGGCGCCACTTTTGTTTGTTTCGGGGCATTTTTACACTCGCTCATTGCCGTTTGCACAATGTCATCGGCAGTCACATTCGCATCTAGCTCGAAATACAATTGCGCATGCCCATCTAATAATTCCGGTAATACGTTTTCTATTTCATCAATGTCATAGGCTTGGTCTATTAAGAGCGCTTGTGCAGCTGCAGCGACGCCTAAACGTCGACCGTGCCAAACTTCTGCAAATTCATCAGCAGGGCGAACAAAGATAGCAGAGCGCACGCTTTCGTGCTGGGCATCAGTTTTATTCGACAGTACCAATACCGCATCAGGTTCGTTAAAGCCGGTTAAGTAATAAAAGTCGCTGTTTTGACGAAAATGATATTCGGTATCGTTGCTGCGGGTCACGTCTTGAGCTGCTGCCACAATAATAATCGAATTTGATGGCACTTGGCTTAATAACGATTCGCGTCTAGCCTCAAACTCAACAAGGCTAATGTTAGGTTCACTGGTATTTGGCATATAGTGGTGTCTACCCCTAATGAAAACTTATTTAATGGACAATCGGCGATTGTTGCTTTGAGTCAATAATCGATTTGCCCATTTCGTTAAAACATAACATGGCGCTAATACGCACATATTCGACAACTTCGAAGAACGCTTGTTCAGATTCTTCGTCGTTTTCCATGGCTTCATCCATTTTTGCAATATCACTAAAGTCTTCAAGTGCTTCTTTGGCTTCATCTGAACATCGTGTTAAATCATTTTGATGCAAGCCAAAACCAAGTAAAAAGCCATGTACCCAATTCACAAGTGCGGTGCCACGTTCATTGATGGGTGTGGCGTCATCAGGTAAACAAATTTCGAGTGCAAAATCAGCCTCTATAAATTCTTGGCAGACTTTATTAAACATATGAACAACATTGTGCTCTACTGCGCTTGGCAGCGAATCACCTTGGTGGATCATATCAGCAAGTGTGGCAATCCACTCTTGATCATCTATATTCATGCCGCCCGCTAGCATACCGCACAATATGCCTTGCACTTCGGCAGCGTCAACTATAATGTTGTTTTGCTGCAACATGTTAGTGAATATGTCGTAACTTAATTGCTCGTTTATATTAGCTTTAGACAATTGAATTTCTCACGTCAATGTATTTCCTTAATCGTACCAAACCCCTGTTTTAAAAGAAACGTTAGGGCGCGTTATTTACTCTTTAATGATGACTATAATAGGAAAAAATCTAAGTGGTTAATATTTTAGCCCGTACTTAGCTTAATTTATAAAGATTTTAGGGGATTTAACATACTGGTCTTTTAAGTCGCCAAGCTTTGGGTTAAGATTCGCAGTGCTTCCTGGGATGTTTGCAATTATGCTTCATGTTCCTGGCCGATGCTTTAAACTTAGGAAGTTGATCCTATTACTATTGTGCAGGCTCGACATGTATCGAGAAGCCTACGGTAATGTTGATACATCCACCGTGTCCTATCGGCACACGGACGAAAAGCATAGAGCGGCATTTTGGGAAGCACCACCTTTTTTATACCGCGCACAACGTAAGCTAACAAACATTGCGACGCGTTTATCAGCTTAAAAGTGCAGCATCACAGGCTTTTAGCTGAGTGTTTAATGAAACAAATGGGTATGCTTTATTGGAGTAAATATGGCTGTTATTAATTTTGGTTCTATCAATATTGACCATATTTACGCCGTGCCGCACTTTGTCGCTCCGGGCGAAACCTTATCATCAACTCATTATCAATCCGTATTAGGCGGTAAAGGCGCCAATCAGTCGATTGCGTGTGCACGTGCCGGTGTTGACACTAAACATGTAGGTGCGATCAACCAAGGTGATTTCGAATTTGTCTTACCACTTAAGAGCTCTGGCGTTAATTGTCAATTTATTCAACAACTTAATGACACCGCGACGGGCCACGCCATTATTCAGGTCAACGAGCAAGGCGAAAATGCCATTGTTTTATTTGCCGGCGCTAATCATCGCTTATCAAACGAGCATATAAATGATGTCATCGAAAGTGCCAGCGAAAACGATTGGGTGCTACTGCAAAACGAGACCAACGCAATAGCCGAGATCATTAATAGCGCCGCAGCTAAAGGTCTATCAATTGCGTTTAATCCCGCGCCAATGACCGCTACCATTCGCAACTTGCCGCTTGAAAAAATTAGTTTGCTTTTTGTCAACGAAATTGAAGCTATGCAGCTTACCGAAACGCAAACGATTGATGCTGCAGCACAAAAGCTGGCGGTTAACTATCCCAATACCAAAGTCATTATGACCTTAGGCAAAGCGGGCGTATGCTATTTGTATAAGGGTGACAAAATTAAGGTACCAGGATTTAGCGTAGATGCTATAGATACAACCGCTGCAGGAGATACCTTTACCGGCTATTTTTTAGCTAATTACATTCATGCACTTAACAAAGATGAAACTGACATCAAGCAAGCATTAATCATTGCTTGTGCAGCGGCGGCACTTTGCGTCACTAAACAAGGTGCTGCACCCTCTATTCCTAGTGCCCGTGAAGTCGCACACTTTGTAAACGATCATAATCAAAAACAATAATTAGATTTGGATACAGTCCTAATGACACACAAAATTATTTTAGATACCGACCCAGGAATAGACGATGCAATGGCAATATTTTTTGCGCTGCAGGCAAAGGAAATAGAGGTACTGGGGTTAACCACTGTGTATGGTAATGTGCCTGCAGAAATGGCCGCAAAAAACGGATTAGCCTTAGTTGAACTGGCTAAAATGGATATTCCTGTATGTAAAGGCGTGGCATATCCATGGGTGGGGCCAGAGTCGACCTATGCGCATTTTGTGCATGGTGAAGACGGCTTTGGGAATATAAACCATCCGCCTAGCACTCGCTCGTTAGATCCACGCACGTCGGCGCAATTTATTGTTGATATGGCGCGCAAATATCCGGGTGAAATAACACTGGTTGCCGTAGGGCCTTTGGGTAATTTAGCCTTAGCTCTGCGCTTAGAGCCGGCGCTACCAAGTCTTATAAAAGCGGTCAACATTATGGGCGGTGCCGCTTTTGTACCGGGTAACGTTACGCCAGTTGCCGAAGCGAATATTTGGAATGATGCCCACGCTGCCCAAATTGTATTTGCTGCCAATTGGGACGTAAATATGTTTGGCTTAGATGTGACCTACGATGTTCCATTTAAACCAAGTTTTATTGAAGACTTAGCGAAAGTGAATCCCACACTTGGCGGATTTGTTGCTAAAGCGTCAGAATTCTACAGCGATTTTTATTCTCAAGGCAAAGATGAACGAGTTTGTTTTTATCATGACGCCTTTCCGATTGCCTTCATGATGCAACCTGAGCTGTTTGAAATGACCGAAGGACACATAAGAATAGGTACTGACGAGCTTCACAAGGGCCAAACGAGCTTTGCTCCTATTAACACAACTTTAAGTCCTTATTGGGTGAATTCTAAAACAGTAAAAGTAGCCACAAAGGTAAATCATGCTGCGCTGACAGAGTTATTTGTCAACACATATGCTTTATAAACGTTAACGGTCAATCACAATTTAGTGTATTTTCTATAATGCCTGATTATTCACACTTACCTACCACTGCAAGCGAGCAAAGAGCCCGCTTGCGCCGCTCGTTTCGCAACGTTCGCAAGCAAATATCAGCAAAAGAACAACAACAGATGGCACATGATATTGTTACCCAAATCAAACGTCTTGATTTACTGAAACAGGTTAATCGTGTTGCAATTTACTTAACTAACGATGGCGAACTAAATACCCAGGCGCTTATAGAGTATTTATGGCAGCTCAACATAGAGGTTTATTTGCCCGTGCTGCATCCATTCAGCCATGGGCACCTACTATTTTTACGCTACACTGACAATACCCCAATGCGCAAAAACAAGTATGGCATAGATGAACCGGTCTTAGATTGCTCGCAAATTGGTCTCGCTAATCAACTCGATATTATTTTTGCGCCGCTAGTCGCTTTCGATGAAAAAGGAAATCGCTTGGGTATGGGCGGCGGGTTTTACGACAGAACATTTGAACGCCTTGGTGAAGCGTCACTAAACTTGCCCCTACAACACAACACCCGAGCAAAAACTCACCCCACGAAGTTAATTGGATTGGCGTATGATGCTCAAAAAGCACTATCTTTACCCATTGAAGTATGGGACATTCCTTTACCCTATATTCTTACACCCACTCGCTTGTACCAATTTTAAAGGTATAAAAGAACGTGCTGCAATATCAGCTCAAACAAGGAGATAACATGGACCAAAATCAGAAAAAACAAGCGGTAGGTGAAGCCGCCATGAAGTATGTCACTAACGACTCTATTGTTGGTGTAGGCACGGGCTCTACTGTCAATTATTTTATAGATGCGCTAGCCACTCAAAAACATCGTATTAAGGGCGCAGTTTCTAGTTCAGATACCTCTACTGAACGATTAAAATCTCACGGCATTGAGGTATTTGACTTAAATGAAGTTGATGACCTCGATATATATGTTGACGGTGCTGATGAAATAACCGCACATAAACAAATGATAAAAGGCGGTGGCGCTGCACTTACACGCGAAAAAATTGTTGCCGCTGTCGCCAAAACCTTTATATGTATAGTGGATGATAGTAAACAGGTTTCTGTGTTGGGTAAATTCCCACTACCTGTTGAAGTAATACCACTAGCACGTTCATATGTTGCCCGTGAAATCGTAAAATTAGGCGGTGACCCTATGTACCGACAAAGCGTTGTGACTGATAACGGTAACCATATTATTGATGTACATAACTTAAATATTCTTGATCCTAGCGCTTTAGAAACAAAACTCAATGCGATTGTGGGCGTGGTTACAAACGGCTTATTTTCGCTTCGCGGCGCCGATGTAGTATTAACCGGCACGGATAATGGTGTGGTGGTTTCATAGGTCTAAGTTGTTTCAATAGCACGATGAAGCCTAACTTTAGTTATACTGTGCAACAAAAAGCTTGGTCAACAGCGCAAGTTTTGCTTGCCTAGTGCGTCTTTTTTTACTATTGTTCGTGCTCACCAATTAGACGTCTAGATGTCTTCTACTGCAGTCGACAAAAAACACACATTTAGCGTATAACCTAACAATCGGCTTTACGAACAAGGTAATTTAAGCGCATGAGCAAAAAATCATTAGCCAAAGATAAAATTCGAATTTTGTTGCTAGAAGGGCTTCATCCAAGCTCTCTTGACACACTCGAAGCCAGTGGCTACACCAATATCGAGTCGTTAAAAACGTCACTTTCTGAAGATGAATTGATTGAAAAAATCAAAGATGCCCATTTTATCGGTATTCGCTCTCGCACACAGTTAACCGAAAAGGTATTTGATGCAGCGACAAAACTCATTGGTGTTGGCTGTTTCTGTATTGGCACTAATCAAGTTGACTTAGTGGCCGCTGAAAAACGTGGCATTGTGGTGTTTAATGCTCCGTTTTCTAACACGCGCTCGGTTGCAGAACTAGTATTAGGTCAAATCATTTTATTATTACGAGGTGTTCCTCAAAAAAATGCCATGGCGCATAGAGGTGAATGGCAAAAAAGCGCTATTAGCAGCTACGAAGCCCGTGGTAAAACATTAGGCATAATAGGCTACGGACACATAGGGACACAACTTAGCATATTGGCCGAGCATCTTGGTATGCAAGTACAGTTTTACGATATTGAGGATAAGCTTGTACTGGGTAACTCTAAGCAGCTTAAGTCGCTTAAGCAATTATTGAATACTTCTGATGTAGTGACCCTGCACGTCCCTGAAACACTGCATACACAAAATATGATAAGTAAAAAAGAACTTAGCCAAATGAAAGACGGTGCAATACTTATAAACGCCGCTCGCGGCACAGTAATCGATATCCCTGCCCTGTGCCAGGCTTTAGATAGTAAAAAGCTAAATGGCGCGGCAATTGACGTATTTCCTATCGAGCCTAGTTCTAATTCTGAAGTGTTTGACTCGCCGTTACGTAAATATGACAATGTTATCTTAACTCCACATGTAGGCGGCTCAACTCAAGAGGCGCAATCCAATATTGGGATCGAAGTTGCAGGTAAACTTGTGAAATATAGTGACAATGGCTCAAGCTTGTCGGCGGTTAATTTTCCTGAAGTTTCATTACCATCACACACTAATCGCTCACGTTTATTGCATATTCATGAAAACCGCCCGGGTGTGTTAATCCAAATTAACAAAGCTTTTGCTGATAAG
>RCMY010001530.1_pt1 | contig 21917 bp, 17 predicted proteins | sample 2041341 | NCBI WGS metagenome assembly RCMY01 (sample SAMN09708234, study PRJNA481090) | Marine sediment metagenome, whole genome shotgun sequencing project.
CCTCGTTGCTGTCGCCGGCATCGAAGACATCCTGATCGGCGAAACCCTGGTCGATGCCGAAGATCCACGGCCGATGCCTGTCATCGAGGTCGATCAGCCCGCTCTGTCGATGACGATTGGTATCAACACCTCACCACTCGCCGGTAGCAGCGGTTCGAAGCTCACCGCCCGTCTGGTCAAGGGTCGAATCGATGCCGAATTGGTCGGCAACATGAGCCTGAGAGTGCTACCAACCGAACGTCCCGACTCTTGGGAGGTCCAAGCCCGTGGCGAACTGCAACTGGCCATTTTGGTCGAGCAGATGCGCCGTGAGGGCTTCGAACTCACGGTCGGCAAGCCCCAGGTCGTGACGCAGGAGATCGACGGCAAGGTGCACGAACCGGTTGAGCGGGTCACCATCGACGTTCCCGAAGAATACCTCGGCGCCATCACCCAGTTGCTTGCCGCCCGCAAGGGCTCGATGGCGAACATGGTCAACCACGGCACCGGCTGGGTACGCCTCGACTACCTCGTGCCCGCCCGGGGACTCATTGGGTTCCGTACGGAGTTCCTGACCGAGACTCGCGGCACGGGCGTGCTGAACCAGAGCTTCGAGGGGTACGAGCCGTGGTTCGGCGAGATCCGTGTCCGTCGCACCGGCTCGCTCGTCGCTGACCGCAAGGGGCCGGTGACCGCCTATGCCCTCATCAGCCTGCAAGAACGGGCCCAGATGATGGTGTCGCCGACCGCCGATGTCTACACCGGCATGATCGTCGGCGAAAACAGCCGAACCGAAGACATGGACGTCAATGTCTGCAAAGAAAAGCAGTTGACCAACCACCGCGCCGCGGCCTCTGATCAGACGGTCAAGCTGACACCGACAAAGATCTTGTCACTCGAGCAGGCGCTCGAGTTCATCGCCGACGACGAATGTGTCGAGGTCACCCCCGATCACATTCGTTTGCGCAAGGTGGAACTCGATCCGACCATCCGAGCCCGTGCAGTCAAGGCTCGCAAGGCTGCCGCACAGGCCGCCAACGCCTGATCGTTTCGATCTCGCCGTTGGCGGGACCGTGAACCGTATGGCCTCGACAGCCCCAAGCCATTGCCGAGCAATGGCTTGGGGAAACCTGCTACTGGCCGAAGGCCGACAGCGGGATGCCGCAGGTGTCGAGCGTTTGCAGGAACGACGACATCAGTTCGCCGTCCATCTGCGCTTCGTCGCCACTTGCCCCAACAACCATCAGTCCCAAGATGTCGCCGTTCTCGATGATGCAAAGGGCCTGATCGATGGTGATCGTCGTGGACTCGACGATACCCTGTGCCATGATTTCCTTGCCGACATCGGTATCGAGCAACGCCTCGAACTGGGCGAACTCCGCCTCGGTCATCTCGAGTTGCTCGAGCAGGATGGCTTGCTCCTCCGGAGCAAGCGAATCGAACATGCTTGCCTCGTCGGTGGCGGCCGCAGTGGTCGTCGTCTCCTCAACCGTGGTTGTGGTCTCGGCCACCGTTGTCGTGGTTTCTCCGACCGTCGTTGTCGTCTCCTCCGGTGCTGACACCGATGTCTCGGTGTCGGCGGATGACGAGAGTCCAGCCTCGTCTGACGATGAGCCACAGGCGCTCAGGGCCAAGGCGATACTCGCGAATAGTCCGGCCGAATAGGCTATGCCAGTCTTCATGATTTCTCCCTCCAGAGACAGCGGGCGCCAGATGGCCCTCCGCTGGCTCGGGACAGTAGTTGATGATTGTCAGATATCGCCATCAGGCGTTGTACAGCTGATCGGATTGGGGTTCTCATTGGAACGCCGAAAGTGGGATGCCGCAGGTGTCGAGCGTTCGCAAGAACGAAGCGGTGAGGTCGTTGTCAGGCTCGGTCAGTCCCCCGGTGACGCCGATCATCAACCCGATGATGTCGCCATTCTCGATGATGCACAACGCCTGGTCAGAAGTGATTCCCGTCGCCTCGACGAGACCTTCTGCAACGACGTCTTTGCCGACTTGGGTCTCGAGGAGTACCTCGAACTGAGCCAACTGCTCTTCGGTGAGTTCCATCTGAGCGAGAACAGCAGCCCGCTCTTCAGGGGTCATACCGGCAAAGGGATCGTTCGGGTCGCCGGCGACGGGGGCCGGAGCCGCGCTCGTCGTCGTTTCCAGCACCGTCGTCGTTTCCAACACGGTCGTCGTCGCTTCTTCGACCGTGGTGGTTGGCGCGGTCGTTGTCGTCGGCTCAGGCCGTGGCAACGCTCTCGTCGTGGAGATTGGCGCGTCAGCCAAGGAAACCAGTCCACTCTCACTCGAACCAGATCCGCAGGCACTCAGCGCGACAGCCGCAGCGAAGAGGTACGAGGCTCGTCGAGCCGTGATGATCGTCAAGAACTTCGTCTCCGGATGAGGAATGGAATCTACCGACAGCGGTGTCTCAAAAGTACTTGCTGATCGTTGACAGCTGAGATCACCTCACCGCTGTTCTATCGGCACCGACCCGGCGGAATTGAGCGGCGCGTCATCGAGCGTCAGGTGAAACGAGTGAGGATGACGGCGCCGAGGCCACTGATTCCGGCCGCCGCGAGAATGGCCGTGCCGTAGCCGGGTCCGTCGATCAGCAGTCCGGCAATCGGCGGTCCACACAAGCTTCCGAACGCAGCCGAGGTGTAGAGGGTGCCCAAGGTTCCGCCGAGGTTGTCGAGTCCGAAGCGACCGGCGACGACCGCAGGCGAGATGGCAATGAACCCGCCATAGCCCAAACCGAGCACGATGGCGTAGAGAACGAGTAGCAGAAAGCTCGAACCTGCTCCCAGCCAGATCAGATGGCTGGCTGCCATCACAAAGAAGGAGAAGCGAAACAGGCGCAACGGTCCGAGACGATCGGCCAAGCTACCAAGCCCCAGCCTTCCGACGACACTCGCACCGCCGATCAGTCCAACCAGGCTGGCCGCAGCAACCGACCCGATGCCGTGTTCCTCGGCGTATTTCGCAACGAAGACGAACGGCACGAACAATCCGAAGGTCACGCTCAGGCTGGCCAGGTACAGGATCCGAAAGTCGGTCAGCGCGAACAGTTCTTTGATCGAGCGGGGCGTCGCCGACGGTTGGGCCGCCGGGCCGAAGCGCGCCGGAACCGACGCCAGCAGCAGCAGCGTTGCGCTACCGAAGGCATAGATCACGAAGGTCGTGCGCCACGAGGTCGCCTCGATCAAGCGCGCCGACAACGGTGCCCCGACCAAGGTCCCGAGCCCGATGCCGGCCACGGCAACGCCCATCGCCATCGCCCGGCGTCGCTCGAACCATCCGCCGACTGTTGCCACCATCGGTACGTAACCGCACGCAATGGCCAGACCGACACCAACACCGTACGTGACGTAGCCAAGGAACAGGTTTGGCGTCGCCGCCGTTGCCAGCAAACCGGTGAAGATCGATGCCGCGCCGAGCCACAACACCGGCCGAGGACCGAACTTGTCGGCCAGCTTGCCGGTGATCGGTGCCAGCAGGAACGACAACGAGATCGTGATGCTGAACACAAGGGCCGTTGCGCCGGATCCTGCATCGAACTCGTCGGCCATCGGTTTGAAGAACGTACCGAAGCTGTAGCCGACCCCGAACACCGCGAACATCGAGGTCACCCCGGCCGCGACGACCCACCAGCCGCGGGCGCTGTCGAGCTCGTCCGATGTCCGCTCAACGTTCGGTACCGGTGATGTTCTCACCCCGCCGACGCTAGCGAAGCTCGACACCCCGCACGAATCCCCCTCGTCCAATGAACATCAGCGTCAGCGAAAGTCTCGGCTCAGCCACACGAATCGCCTCGCCACCCAAGGGAATCCTGCGTCAGCGAAAGTCTCGGCTCATGGCCGCAGCGGCATTGCGGACGTCGGCGGCGTTCGGATCGATGCGATCCTCGACCTCGCCGGTGATCGGCAACGGCTCGATCCGTTCGGCGACGATGTTGACCACCGCTCCTTGGCGCTGCACCCGACCCCGAATCAACAACGCAGGGGCGTTGCGAGCCACCCGCCGGTACCGGGTCCAGCACCCGACCGACACCACCACGTTGATGAGCCCGGTCTCGTCTTCGAGTCCGATGAAGGTGGTGCCCGACGCCGTCGCCGGCCGCTGACGATGGGTGACGACACCGGCGATCAGCGCCTTCGATGCGTCTTCACACTCGGCGAGATCGCATGCTCGCACCACCCCCAACGAGTCGAGTTCCGCCCGCAGGAACCGAGTCGGGTGGCCATCGGGGGCAACACCGGTGGCCCACAGATCGATCAGTGCTTCTTCCTTGTCGCCCATGCCGGGGAGTTGTGGCGCTTCGGTTCCGGTGACGATGCCCTCGAGCCGACCTCGCCCCGTGGCCTGCGCCACCGCTCCGGCCGTCCACAATGCCTGCCGCCGCTCCGACCCCCGATCGGACCCACCGCCACGTTGGAGGCCGGGCGCCTCCGAGGGATGCTGAGGCCCCAACGTTGGCGTCGTGGACGTCGGTTTCGAGGGAATGGAGGTGAGGGAGTCGAAGGCGCCGGCGCTGGCGAGGGCTTCCAGCTGTTCACGGTTGGCGCCGGTGCGACGGGCGACATCTTCGATCGAGACATAGGGCCGGGCACCATCGGCACGCTCGGCCACCATCGCCTCGGCCAACTCGGCTCCAATGTGCCGCACCGAACCGATGCCGAGCCGGACAGCCCACCCATGATCGAGCCGTTCGGCGGCAATCGACGCCGCTCCCGGACTGGTGATCTCCGGCTCGACCGTGCCCCCTTCGCCACTCTCCTCACCGGTGCCGCCCCCACCAGCACTCGCAGCAAGAGGTTCGAGCGACGCGTGGGCGAGTGAGATGTTGATGTCAGGTGTCAGCGTTGGCACCCCATGGCGACGGGCGTCTTGCACCAGCGAATGGGGCGAGTAGAACCCCATCGGCTGGGCTCGGAGCAGGGCAGCGCAGAACGCCGCCGGGTAGTGCAACTTCAGCCACGATGAGGCATACACCAGGTAGGCGAAACTGATCGAGTGGCTCTCGGGGAAGCCATAGTTGGCGAACGCTGCGAGCTTGTTCCAGATCTGCTCGCCGATGTCGTCGGTGATGCCCCGCTCGGCCATGCCGGCGAAGAACCGTTGCCGTAGCCGATCCATCCGTGCCCGGCTGCGTTTGGACCCCATGGCCTGGCGCAGCTCGTCGGCTTCGCCCGGTGTGAAACCGGCGACGTCGATCGCCATCTGCATCAACTGCTCCTGGAACAGCGGAATACCGAGTGTCTTCTCGAGCGCACCCTCCAACAACGGATGGAGATAGGTGACCGGCTCCTCCCCGTTACGGCGGCGGATGTAGGGGTGCACCGAACCGCCCTGGATCGGACCCGGCCGGATCAGGGCGACTTCGACAACGAGATCGTAGAAGGTCCGGGGTTTGAGCCGGGGCAAGGTCGACATCTGGGCCCGGGACTCGACCTGGAACACCCCGACCGAGTCGGCGCGGCACAGCATGTCGTAGACCGCGTCTTCTTGGGGAATGGCCGCGAGATCGATCGGTTCGCCGTACTCGGGAATGTGGTGCTCACTCACCAGATCGACCGCGTAGTGCAGCGCCGACAGCATGCCGAGACCGAGGAGATCGAACTTCACCAGGCCGGCGGCGGCGCAGTCGTCTTTGTCCCACTGCAAGACGGTGCGGTTCTCCATGCGAGCGTGTTCGACCGGGCACACCTCGATCACCGGTCGGTCGCACATGACCATGCCGCCGGAGTGGATACCGAGATGCCGGGGAAGATCTTCGAACTGTCGGGCCAGCTCGATGACATCGGCCGGCAACTCCAGCGGTTCACTCTCACCTCGGCCACTGCTTCCTCGATACGGGGCCCCTTTCGTAGCAACTGGGGTAGCCGTCTGTTTCTTGAGACCTGACCACCGGTCGGTCGCCTTCGAAAAGGCATCTTGTTGGCCGGGGGCGTACCCCAATGCCTTGGCGGCATCACGGATTGCCGATTTCGCCCGGTAGGTGATGACGTTGGCCACCTGAGCGGCATGGCGTCGACCATGCTTCTCATAGACGTACTGGATCACTTCTTCGCGACGATCTGACTCGATGTCGAGATCGATATCGGGCGGGCCGTCACGCTCGGGCGACAGAAACCGTTCGAACAGCAGGCCGAGCGACACGGCATCGGCCTTGGTAATACCAAGCACGTAACACACCGCCGAGTTCGCCGCCGACCCTCGGCCCTGGCAGTAGATGTCGCTCCGACGAGCGAAGTCGACGATGTCCCACACCACCAGGAAGTAGCCGGGAAAGCCAAGGTGTTCGATGAGATCGAGTTCGCGATCGAGCTGCTTCCAGGCGTCCGGTACGTACTCATTGGATCGGGTGCCATAGCGATGTACTCCGGCCTCTTCCACCAGCCGCCGCAGGAAATCCATCTCGGTCAGCCCGTCAGGACACGGGAACGGCGGCAGATTCGGCGCAACCAGCAAGAGGTCGAAGGCGCAGTCTCGACCGAGCTCGGCTGCCCGCTCGACCACACCCGGGTAGCGAGCGAAACGGCGCAACTGTTCGTCGCCAGAACGCAGGTGAGCGCTGGAGGAGCCGGGCAACCAACCGTCCATCTCGGCCAAGCTGCGCCGGGCCCGCACCGCGGCCATGGCGGTGGCCAACCGACGGTCGGCCGGAGTGGCGTAGTGCACGTTGTTGGTGGCGATGATGTCGACATCGGCCCGCATGGCCAGCTCGACCATGGCGTCGTTGCGCACACTGTCGAGAGGGCTGCCGTGGTCCCACAGCTCAACGGCAACGTTCGAGCGACCAAACCGTGCAACCAGCGAGTCGAGGGCTCGAGCCGCCGCCGCCGGACCCTCCCGTTCGAGCGCTCGGGGCACGGCCCCTTTGCGGCAGCCGGTGAGCACCAGCCAATGATCTTCCTCCCCCGGCTTCAGCCAGTGATCGAGCGACGACATCGAAAAGCGAGGAGCACCCTTCTCGCCTGCCAACTGCGCTTCACTGATGACCCGGGCCAACGCGGCGTACCCCAATGGATCGCGGGCCAACACCAGCAGATGTGAGCCGTCAGGGTCGGGCTGGGCTTGGGAGATGTCGAGTTTGTCGACGGTCAGTTCAGCGCCGAACACCGTTGGTAGGCCGACCGCCCGAGCAGCTTCGGCGAAGCGGACAACGCCGTAGAAACCGTTGTGGTCAGTGATCGCGAGCGCTTCGTGACCAAGCCGAGCCGACTCCTCGACCAGCATCTCCGGGTCGCTCGCACCGTCGAGGAAACTGAACGACGAGTGGCAGTGCAGCTCGGCATAGGGAGCAGCCGCAGGACGCCGACCGGCACTCGAGGGCGGCACGTAGGGTGCACGTTTGCGAGACCATGCCGGCGAGTCACCACCATCGGCCCCTTCCGGTCGTGCCTCCTGAGGGGGACGCGGCACGCGATCGGAGAGTTGTGCCTCGAGGTCCCGCCACGGCATTGCTGAGTTCTGCCAGCCCATCTTCGCATGATAGCGAACACTTGTTCGATGCGGCCAGATGATTCGCCGAGCGACATGTGGTCATGGGACACGCCAGATCGGTACTCCCTGGTGCCGCCAACTACTGTCGGATCGAGCACCGCAATGCCGAGCAGCATCGTCGACAAAGAACGGCACACCTCATGACTGAAACGATCGCCAACGAGATCGCCGTCGCCATCGGATCAGCCGATGTCGACAATCCTGCGCTGGGCATCGGACTCGCTCTCGCCCAGCTCACGAATCTCCCGCTCCGACTGATCCACGTTGTCTGCGATGGTGACACCGTCGACACCGATGTCCTCCAGCGTCACCTCGAGTCGGTAGCACCGAAGCTGTCGGTGAGCGTCGACAACGTCGTAGCCGACACGGTTTCCGACCGCGCCACCTCGAACGATGCCACCTCGAACAGCGACCCCTCGAACGGCGACCCCACGAACAATGTCGTGGTGAACGGAATCGTCAACGCGCTCACGGATCGATCGTTGGCAGTGTTGAAGTCCACCAACGCCAATCGTTGGTCGGGGAAAGCCTCGGTTGCCGAGCATGTCCTCGACGCCTTTTCTGGTCTCGTCGCCATGATCGGTCCGAACGTTGCCGCCAAGTTTTCGCTGAACCACCCGATCCTCGTTGCCCTCGACGGATCACCGAACGCCGAGCGAGCGCTGTCAGTGACCCGATATCTTGCCGGACTGACCGAACAAGAGGTCATCATGGCAACGGTTCTCTCGACCTCAGCCGACGACGGTGAACGAGCGACAGCAACGAAATATCTCGATGCTCTCGGCGACACGCTCGATACGAGTCGATCGACACTTCCGATCTCCAACGATCCGATTTCAGCTCTCACCGCCGTCGCGGTCGAGGCCGAGGCGTCGCTGATCGTGTTGTCGTCTCATGGCGATCGCACCAGCGAGAGGCCCAGCATCAGCCGAACCAGCATGGGCCTGGTCCACAGCGCCCCGGTACCCGTCTTACTGGTGGGTGCCCGAGCGTCGTAGCTCTCGATGCGCTCGAGATTGTCAGGTTGTCGATCCTCAATCGGTGAGGTCGATGACGCTGTTCTGCGGATCGGCCTCCGACCGGTCGGCGTCGGGGTCGTTGAACCACACGCCGCCCTCGCCGAGGTACTTGAATTCGACGACCGCTGGTAGGTCGACATCGACCTTGGCGCTACGGGTACCGTTTGAGCGCTTCTTGAGCGGATGGACGAGCGGATCCCAACCGTTGAAGCTCCCAGCAACCGAGACAGGCTCGGGCGTATCGTCGAGCGGGAGCGAGAACGTGATGGTGGCCTTGGTGGCCGTCTTGTTGGTCTGCACCTTGATCATGGGGACCTCCTTGTGATTGGGAGTTTATGACCGTTCCGACAGACACCCGACGAACGTGTCTCTCCAGGTGTCGCCACGATGATGGACCGCGGCGAGCTTCATGACCTACGCTCGGCCGATGGGGACCACTTTGGACATGGCCAAGCTCTTGCAGGAGATCGTTCGAATACCGAGCGTGAATCCTCTCCAGGCAGGACCGAAGTCGGGTGATGGCGGCGAGACCGCCTTGGCCGAGTGGATGGCGGGGCGGACGGCCGACCTCGGCGCCAAGATCACGTTCGACGAGGCACTCCCCGGCCGACCCAACGTCTACGCCCGATTCGAGGGCAGTACCGATCGAGCCATCGCCATCGACATTCACCTCGACACCGTTGGTGTGGAACACATGACCGACGACCCCTTCGACGGTCGCATCGAAGACGATCGGGTCTACGGCCGTGGTTCGGTCGACACCAAGGCCACACTCGCGGTCTTGCTCAAGGTGCTCGACGAATTCCGTCAAGCTGGCGAGAAGCCGAAACCAACGGTGCATCTGGTTGGCACGATCAGCGAAGAGATGGGCGGGCTCATCGGAGCGAGGCGCTACGCAGAATGGCTGGGCGAAACCGGTACGACCCTCGACCAGATCATCGTTGCCGAACCCACGCTCTGCGCACCGGTTTTCGGTCACAAGGGAGGTGTCGGCCTGCAGATCGTCGTCAACGGCGTCGCGGCCCACTCCTCCAAACCCCACCTGGGCCGCAACGCCATCAGCGGTGCCGCCCGGATCATCGCTGCCCTCGAGGTCGAACAAACGCGCCTCGATGCCCTCACGCCACTGACCGATGTCGGTAACGGCACGGTCAGCGTCACGACGATCTCCGGGGGGCTTGCCCAGAACATCGTGCCCGATCGCTGCCAGCTCTACGCCGGCCGGCGCATTGCCCCAGGCGAAGACCCCGACGAAATCTACGAACAGTTGGCACGCATCGTGCAAGACGCCGCCCAACCATGCGAGGTCGACATCGAGCTCAGCTACGGTCGAGGCTCGGCCGCCTTCTACCAGGATCCCACCTCATCCCTGGTCCAGGGGCTGGCCAAACTGGCGGGAACCGTGCCGGAAACCGCCACCTATGGCAGTAATGCGCTCAAGTACCGGGGTATCGCCAACGAGATCGTGATCTTCGGTCCCGGCTCGATCGACCAAGCGCACAAAGCCGTCGAGTGGATCGACGTCGCCGAACTCACCAAGGCAGCCGACGTCTACCGCCAACTGCTCCGCGTCTGACTCAGGCCCCACGGGGTGAGCTGATCACGCTGGATCGGGCAGCCAACCCAACCGAAAAACGCGCTCGATGACGCCCAATGTCGAGATCAGGCCCAATGTCGAGATCAGGCCCAATGTCGAGATCAGGCAAGGATGGCGTCGGTCGGAAGCGCGACGATGCCACTGGCGCCAAGCGCTCTCAGTTCCCCGAGCTTGGTCCACAGCTCGGTCCGGTCGACCACGAGATGGGCGGCGACCAGGTCGGTGCGACCGGCCAGCGGCAAGACGGTGGGAGCAGCGAGTCCGGGGAAGACCGAGCTGAGCGTGTCGACCTTGTCGGTTGGGATGTGGAGCAGCAGATATTGGGTCCGCCGCGCCGACAGAGCGGCGCCGATCCGGAGGCGAAGGTCATCGATCTGTTCCGAAGGGTCTTCGGTATTGGCGAAGATCGCTTCACAGTGCTCGATCTCTTCGATCACTCGGAGATGATTGCGAGCGAGACTGCCGCCGGTCTCTCGGAGGTCGACGATCGCATCGGCCATGCCGACAGCGCACACACCTTCGAGCGAGCCGCCCATGGCAACGACCGTGACGTCGATGCCTTGGCCCTCGAACCAGCGTCGGGTCCAATAGGGCAGGTGCGTGGCAACCGTGGCGCCGGTCAGATCGGCGGCCGAGCGGAACGGGTCGGCGTCGCGGCAGGCAACGATCAGATCAGATTTGGCAAAGCCCAGCGGAATCGATGGGAGGCCCTCGACATTGCTCTCGAGAGCGGTATCGGTCGAGATGAAGGCGGCGCTCAGCCGACCGGCCTTGAGCCAAGCTGCGGCGTCGCGAGGTCGCATCTCGATGAACTCGATGCCGTTGACCACCGCCGATGCGTTGTTGCCCTTGAAGGCGCCGACGGCATATCCAGCGTGTTTGAGGAGGTCGAGACACTGTTCACGCAAGCGACCCTTCGACGGAATGGCGACCCGAATGATCTGATCGGCGGCGTTGCTCACTTGCGACGCCCTTCCAGAACGCCGAACACGGCATCGAGCGGGACACCAACACCAACGAGGCCGGCGAGCAGGTGGTAGATGAGGTCGGCGGCTTCGTTCGCCACCAGGTCGGGCGCGACATCGGTGCGGCCGAGTTCGAGGCAAACCTCGAACGCCTCCTCCATGATCTTGCGCTGGTTGTACTCGGGATCAGCCAGGAGGCGAGCGGTGTAGGACTCACTGGGATCAGCCCCAGCCCGCGACTGCAGGACGCCTTCGAGTTCACGGAGAATCATGCTGATGGAGCATACGGGGCGAGTGGGCGAGGGCATCGATGCTGCGCCTCACGCCGCCCCGATCGGACAACTGCGAGCCCGCCCCCGTACCCTCTGTCGGGGTGGAGACAGTGATGATCGATGTGGCGTCTGACGAAGAACTGGCCGAGCGCCTGACCAACGCGTGTCGAGCCGTCGGGCCGATGGTGGTTGCCTTCTCCGGTGGCGTCGACTCCGCGTTGCTCGCAGTTGCTGCCGACCGTGCTCTTCCGGGCAGCACGTGGCTGGCGACGGCCGACTCGGCGTCGCTCGCCGAGGGCGAGCTCGCACATTGCCGCGAGTTTGCCGAACGCTGGCAACTCGCCTGGCAACCCGCGATCACCGCAGAACTCCACGACGTCCGCTACCTCGCCAACAGTGGCGACCGGTGCTTCTGGTGCAAGTCGGCGCTGATGGATCAGCTCTCACCGATCGCCGAGCAGCATCGGGCCACGGTGGTGCTCGGCGTGAATCTCGACGATCTGGGCGACCACCGGCCCGGCCAGGAAGCCGCCCGCGAGCGAGGCGCTCGTTTCCCCATGGTCGATGCCGGGTTCACCAAGGCCAACGTTCGCCAACTGGCCAAAGCATGGGGTCTCGAGGTCTGGGACCGGCCGGCGATGCCGTGCCTGTCGTCTCGAATTCCTTACGGAACACCGGTCACCGTCCCCCTGCTCAGCAAGATCGATCGGGCAGAAGCAGTCCTGCGTTCTCTCGGGTTCGTCGATATTCGGGTGCGCCACTATGACGACACCGCCCGCATCGAACTCCCGGCCGATGACCTCGTTCGTGCGGCAACCATGGCCGACCAGATCGTCACGGCGGTCACCGGCGCTGGCTATCGCTACGCGACCCTCGATCTTGCCGGGCTCCGTTCCGGCAATCTCAACACCGCCCTCAAAACAGACACGGCGCCAAAACAAACAAGCACCATCGGGAACGACAGCAGTGTCGGCTGATTCGGTCGGCTCTGACAACCAGCGAGTGCCCGACCATCACGTGACGTCCGACGACGACGGTGCGTTCGCTCGTCTCGATTTCGAGCGATCTCAGCGCATCGACCTGCCTGAAGCCATTTACTGCCAAAGCAAGACGACCGATCAAGTCGACGCCATCCTCCAGCGGATGTTGGCCCGTGGGACCGACGCTGTCATCGCGACTCGGCTGACCCCAGAGCAGGCGGCGGTGGCGGACCGTCACCGGCCCGCGGCCACCGGTCACGGTATTCGCACCTGGCGCCACCGACCGAGTTCCGGCAGGCGGGTCGCCGTTGTGTCGGCGGGGACGTCGGACCTTCCCGTCGCCGACGAATGTCGACTCACGCTCGCGGCCCTCGGTCATGCGCCATACGCCGTCACCGATGTCGGTGTTGCCGGTCTTCACCGCCTCACCGCTGCCCTTCCCGAGATCGACGAAGCCGACCTCATCATCGCACTGGCCGGCATGGAGGGAGCGCTCCCCACCGTGCTCGCCGGCTTGGTCGCGAAACCGATTATCGCCGTTCCCACCTCGGTCGGCTACGGCGCCGCGCTCGAAGGGGTGACGGCCCTGCTCTCCATGATGGCGTCGTGCGCTCCTGGTATCGCCGTCGTTGGCATCGACAACGGCTTCGGTGCCGCTTGCGCCGCTCACCGAATCCTGTCGTTGCGATGACACCCGAACCTCCCGCCACGGTGACCCGAACACTCTGGCTCGACCCAAGCTTCGGTGCGTCAGGCGACATGCTGCTCGGCACCCTCGTTGGGCTCGGCGTACCGCTCGACGAGATCGTGTCCTCCCTCGCCGGGCTCGGCGTCGGCGGTTGGTCGATGAGTGACACCACAACGACTCGCGGCGGACTGACCGCCACCCGGGTGATCGTCGAGGCGACAGCACACGAGCACGGGCGGCACTGGTCGGGCATCGACACCATGATCGCGGAGAGCAATCTGAGCGAAGCCGTGAAGGCCGGCGCTCGGGCGACCTTCCGTCGCCTTGGCGAGGTCGAGGCCGCAGCCCACGGCGTCCCGATCGACCAGGTGCACTTCCATGAGGTGGGCGCGGTTGATGCCATCGTCGACATCGTCGGCGTCTGGATTGCCCTCGAGTCACTCGGCGTCGACTCGGTGATCGTTGGTCCTGTCGGCCTCGGGAGCGGCACCGTCACCGGCGCTCACGGCATCCTGCCGCTGCCCGCTCCAGCCACCGCAGCGCTGCTCGAAGGTGCGCCGGTTCGGCCACTCGATGTCGAGATGGAAACCTGCACTCCAACCGGCGCCGCCCTGCTTGCGACCGTCGGTGATTGGGGCGCCATCCCGGCAGGCACGCTCGTGCGATCAGCGCGCGGCGCCGGTGGTCGAGACTCCGAGACCCATCCCAATGTCGTTTCGGGCCACCTCGTCGAGACGAGCACCACCTCCACGAGGCAGACGGCGGTGGTACTCGAGACCAATCTCGACGACGTCACACCCGAGATCCTCGGGTATGTCGTCGATCGGGCCCTTGCGCTCGGCGCCGACGACGCATGGATCACGCCGATCGTGATGAAGAAGGGTCGGCCGGCACACACCCTCTCGGTGCTGACCACCCCAGCAAAATCCGGCGAGCTCCGAGCGTTCATCAGCGCGGAGACGGGCACGCTCGGCATCCGCCAGATCGCCGTCGAGAAGTTCCCTCTTGCTCGCAACGTCGACACCGTGGTGCTGCTCGGTCACGACGTTCGCATCAAGGTCGGGCCGCACGGGGCCAAGCCCGAGCACGACGATCTCCGGGTTCTCGCCGACGCGACTCGCCTGCCGCTACACGACCTCGCGATGCAAGCGCTGGCGCGCTGGCGTGACAGTTCGGGCTCGTGACGCCACACTGGAATGACCATGGCGACATCCACGCACTCGACCAACACGACTCAGACGGCCCTCGGCCAAGAGCAGATCGATCTGCAACGACAGATCGGAACTGCGTGGCGAGAGATTCGTCGGGGGGCCTCGGCGGTTCGAATCAAGGACCTCTTCTACGGTGCCGGTCCCGACGGCCTCGATCTGGCTCTGGCCGACGCACTCACCGTGCTGTGCCAGTCGGGCCCGATGCGAATGGGTGAGCTGGCTGATGCGCTCCACATCACACCGGCTTCGACCACCCGTGCCGTCAACTGTCTCGTCGACAAGGGCTTTGCGGAGCGAGTGAAAGATGCCGACGATCAACGATCGATCGTGGTATCGGCAACGCAACAGGGAACGGATCGTTACGTGCAGATCGCCGAGCGAATCCAGTCAGGCCTCACGCAGATCCTGAGCGAGTTCGACCCGCCGGAACAAGTCATGCTCGCTGCGCTCTTCGACCGCTTTGTTTGCTCGGTCGAAACCTACGTCGCGACCGAAGACGCGACCGAACACCGCGGGTAGCACCACCGTCAACTCACGACCAGCGACTCACCACCATCGACTCACCAGCCATCGAGAGAGCGCCGGACGTTGTCCGCTCGAGGGTCGGCCCGGTCCCCGGCGGTGTGACAAACCGAAGGAGATCGGGCAGAATCGGTCCTCAGCGCTGCAACGCGGTATCGCTGCTCTCAGGGGGTTCTCAATGAAGGCTGCTGTCCTCAACTCGGTTCCGGGTCAACTCGACATTCAAGAGGTCGAGATCGGCGAGCCCGGCCCACGAGAGGTCCTGATCAAGACCGTCGCTGCCGGTCTGTGCCACAGCGACCTCCACTTCATGGAGGGCAAGTACCCCTACCCCTGCCCGGCCGTGTTGGGACACGAATCGGCAGGCATCGTCGAAGCTGTCGGCTCGATGGTCCACTACGTGCAACCGGGCGATCACGTGATCACCTGTCTGTCGGCGTTCTGTGGTCACTGCTCACAATGCACCGACGGCCACCTCTCGCTGTGTGAGAACAAGGGCACCGAGCTGGTGCGTCAGCCTGGCGAGGATGCCCGGATCACCCGAGACGGTGAAACGGTCAACCAATTTCTTCATCTGTCGTCATTCGCCGAGAAGATGCTCGTCCACGAGCAGGCGTTGGTGAAGATTCGACCCGAGATGCCCTTCGACAAGGCAGCACTGATCGGCTGCGGTGTCACCACCGGGCTGGGTGCCGTCTTCCGCACCGCCAAGGTCGAACCCGGTTCGAGTGTTGCGGTCATCGGTGCCGGTGGCATTGGGCTCGCCGCGATCCAGGGTGCCCGTATTGCCGGGGCAAACAAGATCATTGCGATCGACATGCTCGATTCCAAGCTCGAACTGGCTCAGCAGATGGGGGCCACCCACATCGTGAACGCCGGCAAAGAAGACGCCGTCGCCAAGGTGAAGGAGATCACCGAGGGCGGCGTGCACTACAGCTTCGAGGCGGTTGGCATGAAGGAGACCGCCGAGCAGTCGTTCCAGATGCTGCGCCCCGGCGGCCAGGCCACGGTGATCGGAATGATTCCGGTTGGCACCAAGATCGAACTTCACGGGCCCGAGCTTCTCAGTGAGAAGACCCTCACCGGTTCCAACATGGGATCGAATCAGTTCCGCACCGACATGCCCCGCTTCGTCGACATGTACCTCGACGGCAGGCTGATGCTCGACGAGATGGTCTCGGCTCACATCAAGCTCGAAGACATCAATGCCGGTTTCGACGAGATGAAGAAGGGCAGCGTGGCCCGCTCCGTCATCATGTTCGACTAGCTCGTCGTCGTGGTGTCCCCAACTTGTTGGTTGGGCACACCACGATCAGGGCACACCACGATCCACACAATCGACGTTGCGAGCTCTGCGAGCAACTCGGGAAATGAGCGAAGCAAATGACTATCACCTCCCGTCGCGCTGGCTACAGAATCGACGTTGCGAGCTCTGCGAGCAACTCGGGAAATGAGCGAAGCGAATGACGATGACGTATCGCCGCGTTGGCGGCTCCGGCCTCAAACTGTCGACCCTCTCCTACGGCTCGTGGGTCACCTTCGGTGACCAGCAGGAGTTCGACGACGTCCTCACCACGATGCAGGCGGCCCAAGACGGAGGCTGCAACTTCTTCGACAATGCCGAGGCCTACGCGGGCGGCAAGTCCGAGGAACTGATGGGCCGGGCCTTCGCCGAACTCGGCTGGGCCCGCGAGACGTTCGTTGCGTCCACCAAGTTCTACTGGGGCATCGTCGACAACCCGAACACCAAGCTCACCCTGAATCGCAAATATCTCATGCAGGCGATCGACCGATCGCTGGAGCGTTTCCAACTCGACTTCGTCGATCTTGTCTATTGCCACCGCGCCGATCCCGAGACCCCGATCGAAGAAACCGTCTTCGCCATGCACGACATCATCTCGTCGGGCAAGGCCCTCTACTGGGGAACCTCGGAGTGGTCAGCCGACGAGATCCGCGCCGCGTGGGAGATCGCCGAACGACACCACCTCCACAAGCCGATCGTCGAGCAGCCCGAGTACAACCTCTTGAAGCGACGCAAGGTCGAAAAAGAGTACGCCAGGCTTTACGAAGACATCGGGCTCGGAACGACCATCTGGAGTCCTCTGGCATCGGGCATCCTTACCGGCAAATACTCCGGTGGGATTCCCGACGACAGTCGAGCAGCCACGGCGAACCTCGGCTTCCTGACCAGTCGTCTGAGCGACACCGAGATGCTGGCGAAGGTCGACAAGCTGGCGCCGATTGCCAAGGATCTCGGCTGCACCCAGGCGCAGCTCGCCCTAGCGTGGTGCACGCTCAACCCGAACGTGTCGTCGGTCATCACCGGGGCAAGCAAGGTCTCGCAGGTCGTCGAGAACTTCGAGTCTCTGGCCGTGGCCGACGCCATCACCGACGATCAGCGGGAGCAGATCGAGTCGATCTTCCCCGTCTGAGATCGTGAAAGAGTCATCGGCACACCCTTACCGGCGCACGGGCTATCGGTGCACCGTCTATCGGTGCACCGTGCCGCGTTCGCTCGCTACCCATTCGGTATCGGTTGTTGCGGTGAGCGCATCGACCGAGGCGTCCAGCGGAGATGGTGCCCTCTGGCTTGGGATATCGGCCCCAGTTGGTGCCGCTGCCGCCGGGCTGATCGCCTCATCTGACCCAGTGGGCCCAGGCGCCGTTGGGCCGGTCACCACGGGTGCTCCCCTCTCCGGTGTGTCACCAGCAAGCACTGAATCGTCGGCGTAGGCCGGAGCGGTGATGCCCTGGCCCCCGAACGCCTCGAAGACGACGTACGCGAGCATTGCCAGCATCGCGACGAGCCCCATCACCCCGAACGTTGGGCGAAGGCCGATGACTTCGGCCAGGATCCCGAGCGGGGCGGCGGCCATGCCGAACCCGGCGAAGGAGAGCTGCATGAGCGACTGCACCCGGCCCTGGTGCGATTCGTCGGACATGGCCAGTGCCAGGGTGTTCGACAGTGATTGGTAGGCGTTGGTCATCACCCCGATGCCTACCGTGACGAGCATCGCAACCCAGAGGTTGGGGGCAAGCCCCAGCAACATCACGCAGCCGCCGAACCCGAAGCCGGCAACAATCATCATGAGGCGTGCGACCGGTGAGTCGGCCCGCCTGGCCACCGGCGCAAAGGCAGCAACGGCACCGATGGCACTGGCGGTGCTCATCAGGCCGACCGATCCTTCACCGAGCCCGAACTCGCCCTCGATCAGGGCAGGCATGAAGGCCACATAGTTGAACCCGAACATGATGACGAACAACGACGACAGCACGAGGCGCCGCAGCGGGCGACGAGCGGCCACGTAACGAACGCCGTCGGCTATGTCGAGGAACGGGTTGCGTTTCGAGGTGCTCGACGCCGCGATGTTCGGAAGTCTGAGCATCATGATCAGACTCAGAATCGAGAACAACCCGGCGAGGATGTAGGTCCTTCCGATGCCGATGAAGGCCACACCGGCCAGTGCCCCGGCCATCGAGGGAGCGATGATCCGCGAGCCGTTCATCGACAGCATCGTGATGGAGATGGCATTGCCCAGCTGGTCTCGTCCAACGAGATCTCGGGTGAAGGACGTACGAGCCGGACCGAAGAACCCGAAGGCGCTGCCCTGGGCGAGGGCGGCAACGAGCAGCATCCAGAACTCCTCTCGCTCGGTCACGACAACAATGCCCATGCCGATGGCCGCCGTCGCGATCAGCAACTGGCTACCGATCAACACCGCACGTTTTGGTAGCCGGTCGGCGGCAACGCCACCGAGCGGCGTTGTGATGAGCATGGAGAGCCCGAAGAAGAGATAGACCTGGCCCAGGGCGGCCTCAGACTCGGTGAGGTCCCAAGCGAGCAGGCTGCGCAGCAGGAACTGCATCTGCACCGCCATGAACGAGAACAACCCGCCCCACCACAGCACCTTGTACTCCGGCACCTTCAGCGAGCTGAGCGCGGCGCCTTTTCCTGGTTTGGCGTGACCGGCGTCATTCGACATGGTTTGAGAGCCTAAGGGATTTCGGCCGGTTACACGATTCGACGGCGGCTCACTCGGGAAACCGCTGCGGCCCATGACCTCAGCTCACTGCGCTGACCTGGACCGGAATCCCATTGAGAGCGATGTTGCCGCTGACCGGATCGAGGAAGTACTCGTCGGAGAGGACGTTGGTGTTCACCCCGGCGTAGTCGGTGGCAATCGCCATCTGCACGTCGGGAAGGTTTTGTCCGAAGCCGTGAGGAATGCTGATCACGCCGGGCCGAATGCCATTGGTGACCTCGGCCGCCAGTGATACCTCACCGACTCGCGACGTCACCCGTGCCAGGGCACCGTCTTCGATGCCGAGGCGATCGGCATCGTCGGGGTGGAGTTGCATGGTGCAGCGGTTCTTTCCCTTGGTGAGCACTTTGATGTTGTGCATCCAGGAGTTGTTGGAGCGGAGGTGGCGCCGACCGACGAGCACCATCGACTCGCTCCAGTCGCGTTCGAGTGACGCGGTGAGCCGGTTCATGTCGGCCGCCAGCGGTTCGGGCAACACCTCGATCAATCCGCTTGGCGTGCGAAGCAGGTCGGGGATTCTGTTGGGCTCGAGTTCTCCGAGGTCGATACCGTGCGGATTGGCTTCGAGTTGGCTCAGGGTGAGGCCGTCGGGGTCAGACCCGAAGCCCTCGCCGTAAGGTCCGGTCCGCAGAAGGATGTCGAGAAGGCGTTCGGGACCGGTCCGAGGCGTGCCGTCGGCGTCAACGAGTTGGGCCATGAGCTCGTCGACATCTCGACCGTGCACCTTGCCGTAGCTGTCGCGGATGGCGCTCGACAAGATGCCGCGCGCCGCGGCTTCGTCCATCTCGGCGATGTCTTGCGCGGCCTCGGCTCCGGCCGATGCCTGACCGAGCATGACAGAGGCGAGGCGCAGCATGATCTCCCACTCGTCCATCTGCGAGTCATCGAGCGGAAGGGCGGCCGGGGAATAGTTGGCCACGTTGTGAACGGCGAAGTTGAGGAGCGCCAGGTCGTAGTGCGACTTCTGGAGCGCCGACGGTGGGGGCAGGATCACGTCGGCATGGCGCGTGGTCTCGTTGATGTAGGGATCGATGACCACCATGAACTCGAGGCTGGCGATCGCCGCATCAAGCCTGGCGAAGTTCGGATTGGACGAGATCGGGTTGCCGCCAACCACGATCATTGCTCGGACCTGGCCCTCGCCTGGCGTCTCGATCTCTTCAGGAAGCGCACTGACCGGGTACTCACCGAAGTTCTTGGGCCAGTTGCCGACCCGCGACGCCGAGCGGCCGAGGCTGAGACCCCGACCGGTGCCCGGTGCACCCTTGGTCGAAGGCTGACCAACGGCACCCTTGGCGAACATCGCCCCGCCGATGCGATCGAGGTTGCCGCTCAACAGGTTCACGACATCGACCAGCCACGAGGCCAATGTGCCGAACTCCTGGGTGCAGGTACCGATGCGCCCGTAGACGGCGGCGGTCGGAGCGGACGCCAGATCGCTGGCCAGCTGTCGGATCACGCCGGCCTCGACACCGACCGTCGCCGCCACCGACTCGGGGGTGTAAGGAGCGAGCGCTGCTGGCAGGTCGTCGAGCCCGTTGCAATAGGGCGCCAAACGCTCGGTGTCGGCCAGCCCCTCGGCGATGAGTGTGTTGGCGATTGCGGCCAGCAGGTGGGCGTCGGTGCCGGGCCGGATCGCGACATGCTGATCACACTTGACGGCCGTCTCGCTGCGACGCGGGTCGACAACGACAACCGTGCCGCCCCGCTCCTGAAGACGCTCGAGCCGACCGGGGAAGTCGGGGGCGGTGCACAACGATCCGTTCGAGGCGTACGGATTCGCGCCGAGCATGAGGAGGAAGTCGGTGCGGTCGAGGTCGGGCACGGGAACGGCCACCGAGCCGAACATGAGTCCGGAGGAGATCTCTTTCGGTCGCTGGTCGACGGTCGATGCCGAGAAGATGTTGCCGGTGCCGACCGATTTGATCAGTGTTCGGTTGTAGAGCAACGGGCCGAGGCTGTGTGCGCCGGGGTTTCCGAGATACATGGCGCAGGCGTCACGACCGTGCTCGTTGAGGATCGGGAGCAGACCAGCTTCGATCGTTGCGAACGCTTCGTCCCACGACACCTCGACAAAGGCGCCATCGCGCTTGACCATCGGCGCCCGCAGCCAGTCGGGATCGTCGTGCAGCTTGCCGATTGCCGAGCCCTTTGGGCAGAGGAAGCCCTTGGAGAAGACATCGTCTCGGTCGCCACGAACCAGCGTTGGCTCGCCGTCGGTGAGGGTGATCTCGAGTCCGCACCCGGCCTCGCACAGCGGGCAGGTGCGATAGGCCTTGGTGATCGTCGGAGTCTGGGTGGTTCTGGCGTCGAGCGTGTCGGTCATCGGGGTCCCCTTGAGAAGGCAGCGAGGGCAGGTGTTGGCACATCTTTACAGGTTTGTCCGGCGAGTTGTCAGCCGATGCCCGGCAGCGAGCTGCGCCAAGTATCCGTCGATCTCATCGATGGCCATTCCTGCTCCTCTCACCGGTAGGTCGCTTCGATCCAGAACTGCTGATGCTCGACGACGAGGAGGTGCGCGCTGCCGTCGTCGAGGACGACCTGGAACCGGGCCCGGCGACGCTGATTGGTGGGATCCCACCACCGGTCTTCCATCGGCCATGGCCCGGCCCACGACTCGACCTTGCGCCGATTCTTGGTCCGCTCGTTCGTTGTACCCCCAACCGCTGGGCCCCCAACCAATGGCCCCAGCACCATCGCGGGCTCACCCGAGGCCTCGCCCCTTCCGCTCACCGTGATCGGTCGGCCGAACTGGTCAACCACGTCGATGGCGGGCGGTTCGATGTGCACGCTCGCCGGGTTCGGTCGTGGCAACTGCCCCGGCCAGGGTTCGGTGATCCACTCTGGTCGGGTGGCCGGTCGATCTTCGCCAAGGTCGACCGCTGCTGCTGGGATCAGCATGATCTGCTCGCCGGGACTTCTGCCCCCTCGCCACTCGGGAACCGACACCGCGTCGGGTCCCATGATCGACTGAAGACGGGCAACAACTCGCGACACCTCATCGGCCCGTTCTGCCCGCCCTCCCCAAAAGCCCAACTGACGACCGGTGGCCGGCACCACCTGATCAGGAATGAGCGTGAGCCGAGTGATACCCGACGAGGGCGGCCGATGTTCGATGTCGCCACCCTGAACACCGCTGCC
>RCMY010003692.1_pt1 | contig 21914 bp, 19 predicted proteins | sample 2041341 | NCBI WGS metagenome assembly RCMY01 (sample SAMN09708234, study PRJNA481090) | Marine sediment metagenome, whole genome shotgun sequencing project.
ACGGCGGATCGTAATAATTTCAGAAACACGAGCCCCTGTGTTATAAAGAGTAGCCAGGAGGACATGGTCTCGCTGCCCACTCCAGGTATTGACATCAGGGGCGTCAAGGATCGCCTGCATCTCCGGCTCAGTAAGATATCTGACCATTGGCCGCTCGAAACGCTTGGATGGAATGGCCAATACCTGTTGAATGCCCGGTAATGCTTGGGGCTCCTGTGAAACAGCATAATGCAGCAAACTACGGATGGCCGCCAATCGGGCATTTCGACTCCGGATACAATTGTGTCGTTGGGACTCCAGGTTGTCGAGAAATGCGAGAATTAGAGGGGCGCTAATATCGGTAAGCTGCAAATCGGCAGCGGCTTTTCCCAGTTGCTGTTCGCTGAAGCGTAGAAGTAGACGCAAGGTATCTCGATAGCTGTAGATGGTTTGACGGCTGACATTTTGTTGTTGAATCAAACGTTGACAGAAAAAGGTCTGGATCAGGCGTGCAAGATCGGTTGTCATCAGTTGGTCTTTCATGATTCACCTCGCAGTAAATTCAGTTGAGACTGGTGCTCAAAGCGTGCAGCAACGATTTTCATCAGGGCCGGAATTCCGGTGAGGTACCAGTAAGTATCAGTTACCTTGGCATGACCTAAATATGTGGATAGTACCGGCATCATGCGATCTACATCCACACCTTCTTCATACCAGGCAAGTAAACGTCTACAAACAAAGGTATGCCGGAGATCGTAGAGCCTGAGATGACGATCATTGGGGCAAGACTTCCAACCGAGTCGAGCCAGGATAGAGTGGAAAGCATATTCTACCTGTCGATAGATGAGGGCAGATCCGTCATCGAGCAAAAAGAAAGCTGGGTTCTGCACAAGAGATAAGCGTTGATCTCGGAAAGTGGCATATCTGGCTAATTCATCACAAACCATTTGATGCACCGGGACATATCGGGATTTACGAAATTTGCTCTTTCTTATCTGTAATATACCTTTCTGGAGGTCAACATCATCCCGAGTCAATCGCAATGCTTCAGAGATGCGTAGACCCGTTGACGCCAACAGCCCAAGAAGATAGTGCATCGTTGCCGGTCGCAATCCCTGTTTAGGTTGGAGTTGATTGGCCATGTCCAGCAAAGAGGCAATTTCGTGGTCGCTATAAATATGAGGAGTGAGTCGTCGATGTGCGGACCCGAGAAGACGAGACGGAGGAATTTCTGTCTCGGGTTCGAATATGACACAATATTTAGCCAGAGACCGTACCACTTCCAGACGACGGGCACGCCCGATCTGATGACTTTTATGAGAGTCGTTCGCCCAAGCCACTGCCAGATCAATTGTGATATGCCCATGATGGTCCCGTTGATCGGCAAAACGAGCGAATCGCAGCAACTGTGCGCCTTCGATGTACAAGATGTAACCCACACTACGGCGCGCCTTTAAATATGACTCGACTCGCTCCTGCATGCTTGACCATATGTTCATGATTGCCTCCCCGGCCACGGCATGGCCACCTGCTTCAGTTCAGGCAGGTCCACTTTGGTATAGATTCGCGTCGTGTCGATGTGCCTGTGACGCAAAACATCGGCAACCTCTTTGAGTGTGGCTCCGCTCTGTACCATTCTTGTTGCCATGGTGTGGCGAAGGATATGGGTGCCCGTCCAGGGCAGACCTGCTCGTGAAAAAGCTCGGCGGATAGCGCCCCGTACTGTGGTGTTTGCCACACCGCAACCAAAAGGGGCTCTGTGAAAAACGAATATCGATCGACAAGTTGTCGCTGGCCGGCCATTGCGTAGATAATCGACAATTGCCCAACCGGTTCTGTCGGGTAGTGGTAGTTGTGCCTCGCGCCGGCTTTTATTGTGATGGAGGTCAACAATTCCTTCATGCCAGTTGATATCGCCGAGTTTCAGAGCTGCAACTTCATGACACCGCAACCCTAAATCCATTAGGCATCGTGCCATCGCGTAATCACGCTTACCGACAGGAGTGGATTGGTCGAATGTCACGAAAAACTTCTCAATCTCTACATTGCTCAAGCTGGGTGGAAGTGGGACCAACGACCAGTTCGGAGGCCTTGGCACCGATGCGAACAAAGCAACATTGGACTCCCCTTTGAACTGGAGAAATCGCAAATAACTGCGTAATGCACTCAACAGCACACCAATACTCGATGGTTTCAGGTCACCAGCTTGATCGGTGACAAATCTGACAAGACTTTCAGGAGTTATCTTGCTGGAATCGGCCATTGAAGTACCGGCCAACCAGACGAGAAAATTACGAACGAAACGTTGTCGATATATTCGTGTCGATTCGGCAAAGCCGCACACGTCCCTTTGGAAATCATCAAATTCCCGCAATATATTCACAATAAGAGGAGGAATTGGGGCAGTTTTAATCGATAATCGGTCTTCACCCAGCATTAACAACAGTTGATTCAGCGCAGCCCGTAGGGTCTTATATCCCTTGATTACAGGCGGTGAACAATGACATTCCGGCAGATGCTGATGGAGAAAAGCATAGATTGTCTCACTGTTAATTGTTCGCCTCTGCGGTATTTCTTTTGTGAGCCAACACACAAAGTGAGTCAGAGCTGCATGATAAACGTGCTGTGTTCCGTCGCTATGGCCACGTTCCTTCAAGTAGTTGGAGAAATTACTGAAGATAGTTCTGTATTCCTCGATACTACTAGAGCTATTGATCTGTGAATGGTTGGAAAATTGTTCTGACATGAGTACTCTCCTTCAGTAGAATTAAAGGGTGTACTCAAATTTTATGCGGAGTTGGATTAAAGGGTAGGTTCTTTTAAGAGCGTGAGAATTCAGGTATAATTTGGTTTATCGTTAGGCAACTGCGCATAATACTGAACTGCGCATAACTCCGGCCAATGACGAAGGGTCGAATACAGTTTTCGGCCATGTTGTTGTCCGGCGAAAGATGCCCGTCCTTTATATAGCCTCCAAGCCGGTCCCACTGGTTCAGTGCATAAGAAATCGCTTTACCAAGCAAACCCTTGGGTGGTGTTTCCAGCTTCCGTTTGGACAACCATTTTTCAAAATCATCAAGAATAGGCTTGGCCTTTTCCTGTCGCATTTGATAAATCTCTTCCGGTGACAGCTTCTGTTCGCGAGCCTCTTTTTCCAGCTTATACAGGTTCTTGATATAGCTGATTGCCTTGTCGGCGCTCCCGGCTTTCCGGTTTTTGCCTTGAGCTCTGATCACGTCCATAAATTTACGATGGTAATGGGAAGCTTCCCATTACCGTCGTAATGAGAAGTCGGTACAAATGGGAAGTTGACTGAATAAAACGCATTATAATAATATCTTACCAAAAAATAACGTCTCATTATAAAATACCTTCTTTAGAGTTTAATAAAAACTTATAAAGGAGGTTGTTTATGAAATCAGACATTGTTCAATGCAAAAGTACTTCTCTTTTAATCCAAAACGTAAAGGAAGAATTATCCAATGCTGGCTATAAGTCAGGAACTATTCAGGCTTATCAAAGTTACTGGAATGATTTACTAAAGTATGAAGCAAAAAAGGGAATTAAGTCCTATTCACCGCAATCTGGACTTGAATTTCTAAATGTTGTCTATGGTATCAGTGTCTTTACCCCCTTGAGCAAACAAGACAAAGTACGTGCTCGATCGATTACGCTACTAAATAATTATAGCCGAGATGGGATGCTATTTCCATCTGTGGGGTGTCCCCCAACAGTAAGCTTCTTGACCTGTTTTTGCCAAATTCTGGAAACTTTCAAAAAGTATCAGGCCCAAAAATTTCAGATAAGTAACACTTCCCTTAAAAACTATAACAGATATCTCGGTCAGTTTCTTTTGTATCTGGAAAAACATAGTGTTAGTGAATTACATCAGCTCAATCCTGGCATCATTTGGGATTATTGTGCCAGCCATTCTACATACTCATTGTCAACGCTCTATAATTCATTTTGTGCTCTGCGTGTATTTCTGCGTTACCTAAAAGCGGAAGGATTTTTGGAGGCAGACTACTCGAATTTAGTTCCATCAGTTCGTTACAAAAGAGAGTCCAAGATTCCGACTACATTTACCGCAGAGGAAGCTGAAAGGATTTTTCAAGCAATAGACAGGTCGAATCCAATGGGGAAGCGAGACTATGCCATCATAATGATTGCTTACAGACTTGGGCTCCGCTCAATTGATATAAGAAGTTTAAAGTTTTCAGAAATTCACTGGGAAAAGAATACAATTGAGTTAACCATGAAAAAAACAGGAAAACCCATTGTACTTCCACTTTTGGAGGATGTCGGAAAAGCTCTGATTGACTATATCAAATTCGGCAGGCCTGCATCAGATAACAATGTCGTTTTTTTGCGACATATCAGCCCAATCAAGATAATAAGCGCCCCTGGAATGACAACTATTGTAAAACGCTACGCTAATAAAGCAGGCATAAACTGTGCTCCTGGACATGGGAAAGGACCACATGCAATGCGAAGTTCTCTTGCCAGTGTTTTGTTGGCTGAAAATGTTCCACTACCAATTATCTCTGGAATTCTAGGTCATAGCAGTACACGTACGACCGAAACATACCTGAAAATTGACATTGAGCAATTGCGAAATTGCAGCCTCGAAGTCCCAGCGTTCGACTGGAATGTTGCCCGCGGGGAGGTGTTCTGATGGATAATGTCTCTAGATGTAAGCACCCTCCTGTTGGTGTATTGGCCGATATCATAGTCGCCTTTCTTCTGTTTAAGCGCTCATTGGGCTGTATTTACAAAAATGAAGAAGGCGTTCTATACCGTTTTTCAGTATTTTCATTGGATTTTGTGATAACCAGTCATAAAGTTCCCTCGCAACTAGTTGAAGGATGGCTGAAGTTGCGTAAGAATGAAAAAGCCAATACTCAGAGAACTCGTGCAAACTGTGTATTGCAGATGCTGAGTTTTGCCCAAAAACATGGCTACATAGTTCATTTCCCAGAACTAATGAGGCGGATTCAGATCCCTAGATACGTTCCATATATCTTTACAAAGAAGGAGTTAGAGCACTTTTTTTATGCGTGTGATCACATAAGGTACTACTCCGGCACTTCACGGCATCACACGGTTCCGATTCTGTTTCGGTTGATATACAGCTGCGGGTTACGTGCTTCAGAAGCTACAAATCTAAAATGTAGTCATGTGGATCTCACTGGAGGTGTCATCACGATCAGGGCAGGAAAGAATGGAAAAGATAGGCTTGTACCGTTGTCTGATTCGGTGGCAAAATGCATGCAACAGTATCACCAGCGTTACCACGACGGCGACAATAAAGACAAATATTTTTTCAAGGGGAAATACAAAAACAAACTAACGCGGCACAAAATATATAAATGGTTCAGGATATGTTTAGAGTCTGCCGGAATACATCATCTGGGCAGGGGTAAAGGGCCACGTGAACATGATTTGAGACACAGTTTTTGCGTCCATTCCCTGCAAAAAATGCAAGAACAGGGCAGAGATTTATATGCTTCACTTCCCGTGCTATCGACATACATCGGTCATGCATCCACTAATGCAACGCAGCATTACCTGAGACTCACAGCTGAGTTTTTCCCTGATGTCATGGCACAGGTGGATAAACAATGTTGTGGAATCATACCGTCGGTGGAGGTGAGCACAAATGAAACCCACTGATTACTCATACCATTTGACGAATTACCTGGGAAAATATCTCCCAGGCACCTTGGGGCTCAGTCCAAACACAATTTCATCATATAGAGATATGTTTACATTGATGATCACCTTCTATGGAACCGCAATAGACATTAAACCAGAGAAAATTACGCTCAAAGATTTCACCCAACATCGAATTGAAAAATTTCTTGAATGGCTCGAACAGAATCGTGGCAACTCTATCTCTACCAGAAATGTACGATTAGCTGCAATTCATGCCTATGCAAAATATCTTTCAAGGGTTCTTCCCGATTTCATGCATGAAATGTTAAAAATACAGTCAATTCCATTCAAGAAGTGCCACAGGAGAACTCCAGAATATATCTGCATAGAGGCTATGACATTGCTTCTTTCCCTGCCTGACATTCGCACCCAAAAAGGGAGAAGAGACGCTACTCTCTTGAGCCTTATGTATGACTCAGGCTGTAGAGTACAGGAATTGTGTGATTTGATTGTTTCGGATATACGCCTTCACAAACCAGCTACTGTTAAGGTCACTGGAAAAGGCAATAAGACAAGAATTATCCCAATCATGGATTCGATGGTGAAGCTGTTGAAACAGTACATGAAGGACTTTGGACTAAAGTTTCCAGACAACAGCTGGTCACCACTCTTTTTAAATCGTAGTGGAAAAAAGCTTACTCGCAAGGGAGTTACATACATATTTCAAAAGTATTTTACTAAAGCCCGAGAAACAGAGCCTGGTTTGTTTCCTGAAAAAATGTCGCCGCATTGCTGTCGGCACAGCAAAAGCATGCATCTCCTACAGTCTGGGGTTAATTTGATCTATATTCGTGACATGCTGGGGCATGTGGATGTAAAAACAACTGAAATTTATGCAAGGATTGATAGCGAAATGAAACGGAAAGCTTTAGAAAAAGGCATGAATATTATACCAGCCGATAAAGAGCCAATATGGCAAACCAACAAAGACCTACTTGCATGGTTAAACAGCCTTGGTCGTTAAAAATATAATGGGAAGTTGGTACTTGATAACGCATTATCATAATAAGCTTTTCATAACCAACTTCCCATTTGGACCGACTTCTCATTACGACGGCAATGGGCGAGGCAACCGATATGATGGACGTCTTCCTTGTCATCAAGAAAATCATAGCCGATATACCCATCCGTCTGCACATAGCCCTGAAAATCACGCAGGAATTCCTTGACGACGTCACCGCTTCTGGTCGGATGGTACTGATAAATAAGAACGGGTTTTTCAGGATCACCTCGCCTGAAAATCCACATATAAGACTTGGTCGTCGGATCGCGGCCGGGTTCTTTTAAGACTTGCAGGGGAGTTTCGTCAATATTCAGATAAAACGCGGAAAGAACTTCATCTTGGAGCAGGTTAAGTAGTGGCCGGCAGACAGTTGCCGCCTGCATGGCCCAGTTGCACATGGAAGTTCTCGATATTTTCACGCCCAGCCGGATAAACTGCTTTTCCTGCCGGTAGAAAGGCGTATGATCGATAAACTTGGCGGTCAGAATATAGGCCAGCAAGCCTGGGGTGACGATGGATTTCGGGATAATCTGTGGGTGGACCGGAGCAATTCTAACTGAAGGGCCGTCATCTCCTACACCTTCACAGTTTTTGCAGGCATACTTGGGACGGATAATGCGGATTACCCTAATTTGGGCTGGAATAATATCAAGCTGTTCTGAGACTTCCTCGCCAATCCTGGTCAGTTCACAACCACAACTACAAATCTTGTCCGCGTCGGCAATGTCGTGGATACGCTCAACTCTGGGAAGGTCTTCCGGCAGAGCCTTGCGGCCGCTTTTTTTGCGAGTATGCGCCGGGACAGGAATTCTTTCTTCCTCTTCCTCAATGTCGACAGGTTCCGGCATGTCAAACAGCGGTATCGGTTGAGGGCCGTCTTCGTGCTGTATCTTTTCGCTTTTTCGGCCAAACAGTTGTGCACGCAGGAGACTGATCTGCTCCAGCAGAATACCCGTCTCTTTATCGTAATGATCCTGAAAATCAACCAGCATTTGTTTTAACTGGACCGGGTTATCAGGCAATGTGGAAGCATTAACTTTCATGCCTGAAATTATACATTAACATATTGTTTTTGCAACATATAAATGATTTTAAATCATGGTTTTATACGATAATTTCTGATGCGCATCGGGCTGCTCCAAGGTTAAGCCATCCAGCAACCAGGTCAGCTCACGACCACAAATACCGAGCACACTTTCCTTAGTCTCAGGCCATTGGAATCGATTTTTTTCCAATCGTTTATGGAAAAGACAAAATCCGTTGATATCCCAATATAAAATCTTAATAATGTCACGCTTACGATTACAAAAAGCAAAGAGATGGCCGGACAGAGGATGAAGTTCCAGTTGGTCGCTCACCAGGATCGACAGACCGTTGATTGATTTACGCATATCGGTAATACCGGTGGCTATGTAAACTTGAGCAGGATGGGCAGGTGCAAACATTATCGACGCTCAAGGACGGCGAGAAGTCTTGTCAGAGCTGCCGGAGAAAAATTTTCTCCGACTTCCACCGCAATTTTATCCGGCAGAATAACTTTAAAAGCAGCTCGCGCCGGCTCGACAGCGTGATGGTTGATAATAGCGTTGAAAGGTACCGGTACGAGGGTTGTCTCTTTGCTCGTTATTTGAGTGGTGGAAAGTTTTCGTAGCCAATAGGTCAGCGTGTGGTAGGAAAGCTTATGCTGCCTGCAGTATTCTGCTCGGGTAAGACCGCTTTGTTTAAGTGCCCCGACATGGGCTTTCCAATGCCGCGGAGTTTTGGAGCCTCGATTTTCCTGCGTCCTTGGTGACGTTGTCATGGGCAGCCTCCTTAATAATTTTAGGTTGCCTCATTGTGACACAATCGCGCGCGTGAAAAAAGATGTGGTTGTCTTGGCGCTTACTCATGACCAGGAATATGCAATTAATCCATGCCTCAGAGTTTTTTTACAGTCGTGCGCGAATATACTTCATCCGACGCCTGTATGACCTCCATGCTCCCAGGTACGCGTTTTCGTGATGAACCAAGTTTATTTTTAGCCAGGACTGTATTAATATGAATTAATGCATAAATGTAGTAAAATATTTCGAAATACTGGAGTGATAAAAACAATGAGCAAACAACTAAACCACTAAAAGATGCAGTCAGTGCTTCATTTAAAAGATAATGAAATTTATCTTTTAACTCCGAACCTCGTTTTCGAGTCTTCAAGAGTGACTTATAACTTAACAGAATTGCAAACAAATACATGATTCCGCTAAGTACGCCGGACTCTGCCAAAATTTGAAAAAACGTATTATGAGCTTCTCTAGGTCTTGCATCAGAGTAATAGGGATATGCTGGCCCAAAAGAGGCAAATCCAACACCGGTGAAGGGATGGTCTATAGCCATTTTTACAGCAGCTTGCCATGAGTAGATTCTTCCCATCGCAGATTCATCTTCTTCAAATGTTGTAATAGTTTGTGTTCGTCCTCGCATAACGTCCCCAGCTTGCCATGCAAAGAAAAAAATAAAAAAAATTACTCCCAATACTGCAAATATTTTTTGCTTTGTCCTTGCAACTATGACTATAAGTGTCACTATTAACCCTACTAAACCTCCTCTTGATCCGGCAAGAAAGATTGCATGCCATCCTAAGGGGATTGCCAACCAAAAGAGATAGTTAAAAAAATATTTTTTACAATAAAAGCCAGCATAGTAAAGTAAAGGTAATCCTGTAACAAACAACATTGCAAAATTATTTTCATCTTGATAAATAGATGCTCCTCCAAGAGGAGCAGGCCCACCTATTCTACCAAATTGTCCTTGCACAAAGTATTGATCATTTGACCAATATATTAGAAATAACGTTGCGATAACAAACATCATAACTAAATATTGTAATTTTTTTTTTGTGTCGATACACAGACAACACAAAAAAAATAGGATAAATATTTTATTAACTGTAGAGAAAACTTGGTCTGGATCAGAAAATCTAAATGGACTCGATACATGAACATAATCGCCAAAAAAATATGACACAATAAATGTTAGCCATAAAACCAAGATACAAACTAGTCTTTTGTTGGAAAGAGATCGAAATGAGATCTTCCCTGAAAGAAGTGCTAATAAAAAACCTAGTATTGTCGTTATGGATATATAAAACACTGGGCGCAAGTCTTGAAACACCCACCACCAAATAGCTTGAGGTACTAATAATGCAAATAAGTACATGGCAACAACCCCTACCCAAGGTCTGAATAATGATATTGCCATACTGGTTATTAGTAAGAATGTGAAAGCCAAGGTTGACATTCAAGCTACCTTTGATGCAAATTTGATTTTATTGTTACCAATACTCAGCAAGTATAAATCGGTGCTGTGGAATCATTTTTTATTTTAATGCAAAGAACCTATTAACATAGGAATCATTTGTTCATGATGAGATTATCCTTTAACAAAAAAACTTTATTCAGCTAGACAACGTGGCAAATGCTTTCTTCTTTTACCTGAATATCAATCTCTGACAATGTGGTAAAATAGGTACGTCGATCTTGGCATCAAATATTTAGAACTTTTCTATAGCATTTATCAAGCTTTATGCCAACAGAAGACCAAGTGTATTTGTCTGCTACCAAAGCCTTTGCCTCTCGTGAAATATCATTTGCATAGTTGCTATCATTGCAAAGCCTTATAACAAAGGAAGCAAAATCGTTTGCCGTGTTAGCAATTATAATATTTATTCCATTATTATACTCAATACCCTCTGCCCCTTTTTCTGTTGAAACAATTGGGATCCCCATCGCCATCGCTTCTAATACTTTCAGTCTAGTGCCGCTGCCAGAAAAAAGAGGTACCACAAAAACAGAGGCTTCAATAGCATAAGATCTTACGTCTGCAACTGATCCATGAATTTCTATATTTGAGTTAGAATTTTTTAAGATCCTGGATGATGGGTTACGTCCAACGATTTGAAACTTTGGTTTATCAATGCTAGTTAAAATAATTGGCCAAACATTCTTAATAAACCAAATTAGACCCTCCTCGTTCGGGAGCCAGTCAAGAGAGCCAATTGAAATTATACGATTTTTCATTGGGCTTCTGTTAATAGTAAAAAAATCTAAATCGACCCCATTAGGTATTACCATAACTATTGATTTTTGCGCAATTCTCTTTATCGTATCTGCATCATTTTCTGAAACAGTTCCAACATAGTTAACAGCGTTAAGAATATAAGTTTCATATTTTTTTAACTTTTCATATTGATTTATAAGAAAATACCGAACTATAGAATTTTTAGTGGATGAAATAATTGATCGAAGCAGATCACTCTCGTAGTTATGCTCGTCCAGATAGGTGGGTAATTCACCACAATTATTTAGATATATTGTGGCATCTAAATGATCCAGATGTACAATGTCAAATTCCTGCTCAGCCGTAATTTGTTGAATTTTCTTGGCCATTTCAGGATCATAATGTATAAAGGTGGAAATGTATGGCTTTTTTGAAAATATAGCAAAGATTGCCTTGATTTTTTTGACTAAATTAGATTGCTTTCTCGAATTAACTATATGTAATTTCTCTAATTTATAAGCAAATTTATCTTTTACGTTATCGTAATCTTTTGCGATAACAGTTACTTGATGGCGTTTGGAAACGTCCATCATAATATTGTAGCTACGTATTCGTCCTCCTGAATTCAATGGCCAAGGCAAAAATTCAGTTATAAATAGGATGTTTAATCTTTTATGATTTTTCAGAGTCATACAATTATCTTTTCAAATAATGTCTCATATTCAGTAGCCATTCTTTGAGCTGAAAATGATTGGTTAATAAAATCAAATGCATTTTGAACCAGATCATTTTTAAGCCCTGTATCTGAGGCAATTAAGGTTATTTTTTGCGATAATATTTCAGGACAATCTAAAGGAAATAACAGGCCAGTTTTGAAATCTGTTATCAAATCATTCGAACCTGCAATATCCGAAGCAATAATTGGTACTCTTGCCGCCATTGATTCCATGAGACAACGAGGAATGCCCTCCAATCTCGAAGGTAGTACGAATGTATCAAATCCACGTAAGAAATCTAGCCTATCTGTCCGAAAACCCATGAAATGTACTCTATCTTTTATCTTCAAACGGTTTGCAATTTGTTCTAATTCCTCCCACTGTGGTCCATCACCAATCAGGTAAAGTTCCCAGGGAATATCGTTTATTCTTATTAATGCATCGAATAAGGTATCAAGACCCTTACGTGATATGAGTTGACCGATGTAGCCTAAAATGAATTTTCCGTTTTTTCTCTTGGTCAATATTTCAGCATTTGCAGTTTTAGATTGAATAATTTCTGATAGATCGACTCCGTTTCTAATAAAATGCAGCTTGTTTTTTAGGTACGGCATTCTTTTCAGCGGTTTATAGAGTTCTTTCGATAAAGGGACTACTGCATCCATAAATGGGAAAATCACTCTATCTAGTGATTCAAACAACCAAAGTTTGAAATCCACTTCTGTGCTCCAGCCGTGTGGGGTTGCGATAACTTTGCAAGCGGTACCTCGTGTTGCCCAAAAACCTATAATATCTGTTTTATAGAAATGGGTATGGAGAATATCTATCTTTTCTTGCAGAATAAAATTTTTTACCTGTTTAATGGCGGAAAAATTTACCTTGCCTTGAGCTTCAAAACATATCGTTTTAAAACCAAGTTTTGAGGCCTCTTTGCATAACGGAACATCAAGGTCAGGATCATCCTTGATTACCCCCACCAGTGACTCTATTTTTTGCGGATTGAGATGCTTTATCAGGGCCAAAATCCATCTTTCGGCACCGTAGAGTCCTGTGGGACTACCAAGCTGGAGAACACGTAACGTTCTTTTCATTCGTAATCTTTGTTTGAGATCTATTGTTTTGATTTATCAACGTATATAAGATTCAGATATTGCATATTAATTTTAATTGTAATGATTTTTTTCCCACAAATCAAACATCATTATAGCCCAAAGTAAAACACTGTGGTCTCGGGTGCTATTTTGGTGCTGACTCCAAATTTTTGATAGTTGACTTTTTTGAAGATACGCTGATAAGAGGTTGTCATTTTTGTTCATGACAGATTCTATAGTCCCCTTAAGATCTCCTCGAAGCCATTGAGCTGCGGGAATCGAAAAGCCTTTTTTAGGCATAGAGGTTACTTGTGGTGGAAGTCTTTGTGCCGCAAGGTGTTTAAGGAGTACTTTTCCGCTTTTTCCCTTTATTTTAAGATGCTGCGGCAGTTTTGCCGCAAATTCTAAAATACGATAGTCCAATAGAGGGGCTCTCACCTCGAGCGAATGAGCCATACTTATACGATCAACTTTGGCAAGAACATCATCGGTCATGTAAAAATTGATGTCAGTTTGCTGGCTTCTGTTCAATGGACTAGATGCGAATTCACTGTTATAGATTGGTTCAATGAACTCATATGGGGTGAAGCCCAGCAGCTTTTTATGAAATTCTGGTGAGTAAAGACTCTCTCTCGTGTTTGGACGCAACCAAATCAAGTCCCTGTAAAACGCTTCAGAATGGCTGGTGGATAAATTTTCGAATATTGTTTTGAGACGAAGAAATTGAGGAAGTTTTGAATTTTGAGGGTAAATGGCGCCAATACCGCCAAAAACAATTCTGCGTAGGGCCGTGGGCACAGTTGACCGAATAGCTGACTCAAAAATATGTGGCAGATACCTGAAGGTGTATCCTCCAAAGCTTTCATCACCTCCATCCCCAGACAGGGCGACGGTGACGTTTTGTTTTGCCATCTGACATACATACCAGGTTGGGACAGCGCTGGAATCCGCAAAAGGTTCGTCAAAATGCCAAGAAATTTTATTGAGAACCTCTATGACATCAGGAGACACGACAAATTCTTTATGATTTGTATGTAAATGCTTTGCGACTACCCGGGCGATGGCAAGTTCATTAAATTTTTTTTCATCAAACCCAATCGAATTTGTAAGGACAGGTGTATTGAGCATTTGAGCCATGGAGGAGACAACGAGCGTTGAATCAAGGCCACCGGATAAAAAGGCACCAATAGGAACCTCGCTCATAAGCCTGCAACTCGTGGCTGCATTAATTAGAGCTTCAAATTCTTCGAGAGCATTATCAAGATTATAACTTGTATCCGGGAGGAAATGAAGTTGCCAGTAACGATTTTTCTGTATGCCTGTACTCTTCACAAGCATGGAATGAGCGCTGGGTAATTTCAGCACATCTTTGTAGATTGTCACTGGGCTGGGGATATACCCAAAGGAGAAATAACAGTCTAGGGCTTGGTCATTAATTTGTTTAGGACAAATACCAGTATGGCTCAGAGCTTTCAGCTCCGATGCAAAGAAAAACTTTTCTCCTTCCCAATAGTAATAGAGTGGTTTTTTTCCTACCCTGTCACGAGCCAGGAACAATTCTTTTTTTTGTTTATTCCAGATAGCGAAGGCAAACATCCCATTAAAACGTTCTACACAGGCTTGCCCCCACTCGACAAAAGCATAAAGAATGACCTCTGTATCACTGTTTGTTTGAAATTGGTGTCCTTTTTGAATGAGATGTTTTCTGATCTCAATATAATTATAAATCTCTCCGTTAAAGACAATCTGCAAATTGTTGTCAGCAGTCCCCATTGGCTGCTGCCCATCAGCGATATCTATAATACTGAGGCGCCTGTGCCCCAGTGCTGCAAACTCATCAACATAAAAACCTTCTGCATCGGGGCCGCGATGGACAAGAGTGTCTGTCATCCGCTTTAACAGTGTCCTGGATTTATCTTGATCGTGCCCAGAGAAGTTAACAAAGCCTGCAATACCGCACATGTGTAATCACAATTCCTTTATAATAGTCGCCGGGTTGCCAGCGGCCACCACATCATTATCTATCTTTTTTGTGACGACAGAACCTGCTCCAACGAGCGATCCTTTACCAATACTTGACATAATAATGGCACCTTCTCCTATCCAGGCGTCTGGCCCGATTTCAACGACAACCATATTGTTTTTCGATGTTGCTGCCCAACGTCCTGAATTGTCTCTCCTGTGAAGATTTTTTCCGCTTGTGATACTGACCCGGCTTGCAATGATGGTTCGTTCCTTTAACACAGCTGTACCACAAACAACATAGTTTCCCAAATATACATATTTTTCAACAATGACATCCCGATGAGTGAAAATGCTACCAAAGCCAATATAACAATCCTGGCTACATTGACTAAGGGTCTGGGAATAAAAGGCCCTACGGAAAATAACCCCAATGATTCCAGGAAAGAGGGCCACCAAGTGTGAGCAGAATTGAAAAAAGATTTCACTCTGTGGCGTTATCTTTTTTTCAATCCAGCAGGAAAGAATAAAAGGTGCTATTAAAAAAACGGCTAACAAATGGACGGATTTTTTAAAAAATTGACGCATAGGGAGCAGAGTGGAGAGTTAATTTGAATTTTAAATTAATAGCTCTAAATATATTTTTTTGTATTTTTCTACCATAATATCAAAAGTGAAATAAGTTATGAAGCGATTTCGCCCTTCTTGGCTGAATAATTTTCTCTTATGACTGTTTTGGGTGATATCGAAAATAGCTTCAGTCATTTCCGCAAGATTGTCAGATTGGATTACCCAACCATTTGCATGTTTTGTTATTAATTCAGGATTTCCGCCTACGTTTGTTACAATGACCGGTGTCCCGGTAGCCATAGCTTCCAGAAGAGCCATTGAAGTGCCTTCACTGAAACTGCAGAGCGAAAAAAGATCGATGGTTTGGAGAAGTTCTGTCGCATCCTTCCTGTATCCAGTAAAAATAACATCATCTGTTAAATTGCGATTGGCTACTAGCTCCTGCAATCTCCCGCGCTCTGGTCCGTCACCGACTATCAGACCTTTGATATTCTTATTTACGGTTTTTACTTCGGCGATAGCATTGATTAACAGTGGAAGATTTTTAATAGGATCAAGCCTACCTATAGCGCCTATGACAAAATCGTCAGCCTTGAAACCGAATTGTTGACGTAACGATTGTTGGCTGTCAAAAGTAATGGTTTGAGGGGAATTAACGCCGTTATATACAACTTCAATTAGATCTTCTGATATGCCCTCATATCTAACAAGGCGTTTTGCAACATCTTGAGAAACAGCAACCGTTTTATGAGTAAGGTGTTGGATAACAATTTTGTTTACAAAGTTTCGTTTCCAGTTGTAATGTTCTGGATAATGCCTTCCATGCTCTTCGAAAAGAATTTTTGTCTTTGGTTGCAAAAGCCGAGAAAGAGCTGAATAAAACCATGGAGTGCATTGGTGGGCATGAATAAGGCTGATATTTTCTTTTTTACAAAACATAGCAATCTTGACTGCCATGAAGAGGTCAATGCCTGGCTGTCGCCAAAAACAATAGACTGGGATTCCACGGCTTCGAAGTTTTTGGGCCCACAATCCAGGTTCATCGAGACAGATCACAGTAACATCATACATTGTTTGAAAGGCCAGGCTCATTTGCACAACCAGATTTTCTGTGCCGCCTAGATTGAGACTATTGACAATGTAGACAATCTTTTTCTGTGATGAGCTCAAAAGAGTTTTCCTATCTTTGTTATCAAATCTTAGTGATGTGCATTTTGTCGCTAAACGTCTGTTTCGCAATCCGTAACGTATTCTTTAATTTTTTCACAAAATGTTTTTTAAAGCGCAGACGTTGTGGCAGAAAGGTTTGAGGTGACCCAAAATCATAACAGTGTGAGATACGTTCCTCGCCATAACCATGTGCCAAGAAGTAATCATGAACGTAACCATAAACACAAAGCAGGACGAGAGGTCGTGTCAGGTAAGCGGTTTGATAGCCCAACAGGTCCTCCAGGCACCTGCTATAAAAAAACGCTGCTTTTTGTGCGTACTTCTGACGTTTTTCTGGAAGACTATATTTTGCTGCCAGATGAAAAACGTGACACTTGCGGATGTCTTGAGCTGGCCAGGTTTCTGTGGGTATAAGGACTTTATGGAGAATTTCCTGATAAGGTGATTCATGCTCAGCCATCCAGTTGGCATAATGTAACAAGCTATCTCGGGAGTAAAAGAATGAATAATCTGCTTCCCCCAACTCAGATTTGTAGTCGAGATATTTGCCCAATACTTGGAAGAAAACCAGATAAGACCAACGATCTTCGGGTTCATCAAGCTGGAGCGAATTGATATCGTCTTGAGGGTGGACACAGCGCCGAATGAGTTCTTCTGCCTTATCTAGATATGACCTTTTTCTGGATAGCCGATAAGCATCTATCAGACAGCTAATGCAGTTGCCTGGTCCACGGCCTGGGTGATGAAATGCAGTGTCGACTGTCTGACTCGCCAGGCCCGAAGGACCTTCGTCAAAAAGGGCAAAGATGGTTTTGGTGCCGTCATCCATGTTGAGCACATAGTCTGCCAACAGGAGTACTGCATCTTTGGCCGCCATGTCCCCAGTCAGGAAGTAATAGAGGGTCAGCCCGGAGGAATAGATGTGTTCATTCGATGTACCGCCGCCATAGGCTGAACCAGTTTTGTTTTTGATGCTGTAAGCTCTGTGGGTGGCAGTCTTTGCCTCTTGGTAATGGTCCGTATGCCAGAATAGACCACCATTGTATGAAGCCTTGTCCTGATCGGTACGATATATATCAATATCAATCATATGGCGGGCGGCCGGCAAGGCAAGCTTCCACCACGCCATATTGCCAGACATCAGAAAATGGATACAGGCACCATAGACAAAATCATACTGGTTGTTGTAATGGGAGATGAACGGTTCCGGCCCTGTATGATTGACTGCTTCGTGGTCAGCATACGTGTCGCCGTAATTACGCCAGCCATATTCATCAATGATTTCTCTTTTGTTATAAAAGGAATTGTCCCCTTCTATAATGTTCTGGATATAATCTTGATACTGCGGACAATTATGGCCATTAGAGGCAGTGTAGTACGATATTGCTCCTGATTTTTCAATCCACTCCGGGGAGAGCAAGACTTCGATTGGATGCTGGAAGTTCTTTATCTGAGGTGCATTACCATTAAGGCCAAAATCAATAAAAATGGTATGTCTTTTTTGTTCACCCCCTTGGAGTTCAAACAATTGTCCCTGCTCTTTGGGGAACAAGGATATTTGAAGGGTGTTGTCTGAGGTTCGAAGTGCTTTTGGAAAGTCTTGCCAAAAGTTGTCGACAGTTCCGGCAACCCATCCAATGGTATTTGATACTTTCATCCAAGGGGTGGCTCTTAGGCCATTGGCTATTTCGGTGCTATTCTCATTTGTTTTCGCAGTGATTTGATAGCCCTGAAACGAAACTGCTTTCTCGCCATGACGATTAATATGATTTGGTGAATTCCAGTTCTTGCCACCACTGGAATTTTGATGCAATACTAGATTTGAGTGGTGGGCATTGGATTTTTCTTCTAATGGTTCGGCCTGCCACTCGAAAGTATGTTGCTCACCTGCAAGACCGAATTGTAAAGTGAAATCTTTGAAATAAACTGACCCTTCATCGCCAAGGTCCCACAGCCCACCAGGATGCAACGCAGCCAGAGGGTTATGCAAAGTACAGTCGATTTGTACAGTCGACAGGCCAGCCCAAAAACAATAGCGGACAGTGACATTGGTAAAAAGATTTCCCTTATGATCTTTAAATACTCCCTTTCTGACAATAGAACATCTTTCTGGGCCATTCTCCTCTACTTTAGGCTGTGATAATTCTAATGTTAATAAATTTCCGCGAAAGTCACAAAGGTTCACCTGTGCGACCGTTGGATCAAGAAGTTCTTCTCCGGCAACTTTGACAGAATGAAAAAGTCCCCCTTGCATTGGTAGGCTGAATGTCGCTACCTGTGTGCCGACCAACAGTAATCCATTTTCTTCTTTTATGGATACCTTTTCTGAAGGGAAAAAGAGTAGATGGTTGTTCGGCAGAGAAGAACACAAGCTGTATTCAGTTTCCGCATTGGCAGATACCTTGGCAAAGAAATCAAACACAGCCCACTTCACTGATTTATTTGGCCAATACTCCGTAGTAACTGCCTGGAATGCCCCTTGGGTTCCATCGGCAGCGATTAAGTGCAGTTCATTTGGATTAGATATGGCGTTTAAGGGAAAGGGAATTCCAATTCTCACCGGTTCTTTAACGCGTTGAATACCGGCGGTTTCTCTCACAGTAATGGGGCAAGAAATATCGATCATTATAATTCCGATTGACCACTGCCTGATGCAAGCAATAAATCATCAACATGCTCCAAAGCCTGTGCCCAAGAATAGTTTTTTTCCATACAATTTCGTGCCTTTTCACCTAGTTCTTCCCGATATGTATCGTTATTAAGAAGCATTAGTATTGATTTAGAAAAGTCTTCCGGATCCTCGGCAACTATCAAATCTTTTCCAGGTTCGGCGCTTATGCCTTCCAACGCCTCGGCAGTGCAAACCACCGCTTTCCCCATAGCCATGGCTTCCAACACTTTGTTTTGAATGCCTCTCGCAATGCGTAAAGGAATAACACAGATATCAGCAGCGGCAAAGTAATCCCGGACGTCGGCAACATAGCCGACAACAAAGACTCCGTCCATTTTCGAAAGCTCCTGCACTTGCGGAGATGGATTACTGCCGACAATTTGGAACTGGACATCGGGTTTTTCTTTCTTGATCAGGGGAAATATGGCATTGGCAAACCATTCTACTCCATCAACATTAGGCCAATAGTCCATCGCACCTGTAAAAACGAGCGTGGGAACCTTATTATGGATTTTTCCTCCCTGACCGGGAGCAAAATATTGAAGGTCAACACCGTTGCCTATCGCCTTTGTATTGGAAGATGAAACATATCTATCAAGCAGGTTTTTCTCTGCTTGGCTCACAAGTATAGTCTTTTGAAATTCTCTCACAATCCTTTGCTCATATTTAAGCAAATAGTTTGCTTCACGTTTGTATAGCCAGCGTAGAGGCTGTGAATGCGTGTCGGCGTATTGTCGCCATTTGTGGGAGTCGACATCTATAAGATCCATTACCCAAGGGATGCTTTCCAAGAGGCTGTGATAATGCTTGGAATTGTAGAGATACTCTGCTGTTGGTGAGGAAAAACAGAAAATGCTGTCAATCGCATTGTTGTCAAGAAAACAATCGATTTTGTGTTGTAGTTTATTTGAGTAAAAATAAGGAATCGAAATTGGCTGTGATTTAAACAGGAGAGCTTTAACGACACTGGTTACTTTCTTGACCCTTGGAGAAAAGGTTTCAAAAAATATGCTCTTGGATATTTTTTCTAGCGGTTCGATATTTTTCAAGTCATCCTTATTATCCACCATAAACGCCAGGTGCACCTCATGGTTGCTGGCGAAGTGCCGGATAAAATTAAACGATCTAATTTTATCCCCTTTGTTTGGTGGATACGGTATTCTGTGGCAAATGAAAAGAATGCGTTGAGACATAGAATTATAATATATTTTTCAATCTACAGGCTTATATACCTGCGAATAACCGGCCCTATAAAGTTCGCCAGTCCAAGGGGAAACCTCTGCCAGATTTTTTCCACCATTAGCCGGTAGTTAATCGACTTTGATCGACCTTCTATTTCCGAGGCTTCGAAAATAATATTATACCAGTTAAGCGGTTCGGGTTCCGCCCCCCACTGGCGTTTGAAATTGTAGGTCCCTTCGCCAGGTGTTGATCTGCCGAAATCGAATTTTGTACAACCATTGTCTGTCGCATACTCCAAAAACTTCCAATACAAAAGCATATTAGGGCAGAGGTTATTGTATGCTCGCAGAGTTGAAGCCCAGGGAATTGAGACGCTATCATCAACTCTCAGGATTATGCCGGCACCAATGACCTTGCCTTGGCAATATACCAATCCAACTTTCGCGTTAGCAGCAAATTGTCTGACAATTTCTTCAAACCATTTTTTAGAATGGACAGGGGAGCCCAAGTCTCTCATATTGGTACTAAACACTGTGTAAAAATCATCAATTTTTTCATTGGCAAACTGAAATATCAGATCGTACTTTTCTGCCTTTCTAACTTGGCTGCGGAGCTTTGCCTTGAACCCTTGCCACAACTCAGCGGAGGACCCCGGTAGGTGCAGCACCATTCTTACCTTATTGCCAACTTCCTGAAGAGAGATTTCATTAATTTCTGCAAGATCGCAGTTGATTTGACCTCGAATACTCAACGTTTTGGCATTGTTGGTTCTGGCTATTGTAATCGCCTCTTCAAGCAGGGCTGCCTGGACCTCTCTACTTGTCGATAGCACGGAGCCTACATCACAATAAGGGAGGGCTACCATTTCTGGCCGCATTAATGGAATCTTAAGCATCACCATCGGAAATATTCCCAATACCCCGCTGGCTTTTTCTGCAATTAGATTAAAGCTCTTAAAGCCATATGCATTTTGCACAGCCCTTGTCCAAGCAAAGAGATGGTATGGAGTGGAATCAGGTTGACTACTAACAAAATTGTCCCATTTTTCTCGGTCTGATTCAACTGCCTGTCTGATATTCATGGTCAAATATTTACTTACACACTTTTTAATATTGGACTCAATCTGAAGAACATAATCATTAAAGTTAAGATAAGGGATAGGTCAAAATTCGATAATTGGGCCGAATTTGAGATCGCTGGGTAATTTTCCCAGCCTTGTCTGCGTCTTGCTTAGTTTATTATAATGCCTGAATTTTGAAAGCATCTTGGCTCCATTCATCCTTGGCTGATCAGGGTCGACCTCCCAGGGATGGAGATAAAAAAGAAATGGTTGTCTTTCCTTCTGATTGATTAAGTTGAGCAATTTATTGGTTAACCAGTATGGAAAGAGGCGAAAATAGCCGCCGCCGGCAACTGGAAAATTACAGCCCAGGACTTTAGCCGTAGAGATTGGAAACTCTGTGAGGGTAAGATTTTGGTGCTTGTATTTGAACCGTGGAGCATCTGGGACACCATAATTGTCATGCAAAATTGGAAAGATGCTTGAATCATATTTGCAGCCCAGTTCCTTGAAAGTATCGAGTGCCCACAATGATTTTTTAGTTAACGAATAGCTGGCTGCTCTATACCCATGGATCTTATTGCCAGTTTTTTTGTTCCAGAATATCTTTTGCCCTGAGAGTGGCTTAAATACATCTATTAATGGAATTGATGCTGGTGGCAATGTTCTGCCTAGGAGTTTGTCGGATTTATAGACCACACCGCAGACTCCATCCTAACAATTGCAGCTAAATGTTCTGTCTAGTTGATAACAATGATCA
>RCMY010001531.1_pt1 | contig 21913 bp, 19 predicted proteins | sample 2041341 | NCBI WGS metagenome assembly RCMY01 (sample SAMN09708234, study PRJNA481090) | Marine sediment metagenome, whole genome shotgun sequencing project.
CCCGCTCGCGGAGAACGCGATGTGCTCGAGCTTCAGCGCAGCCTCTGATCCAACGCGTTGAGGATCGTCGGTCTCGACCAGATGTACGACGGCGTGCTCGCCGGCGTACAACCACGCACCCGGAAACCCAAAGTCTGGACGATCGCCAACATGAAGTCCGAGAATGTTCGTATACCACTCGATCATGGTCTCGAGTCGGGCGGTGACGAGATTGACGTGATCGAGACGATTGATGTGCATTGGTTCCTCGCAGACGGTTGACGACCTACCTTAGAGTGGCCACTCATGGGTGAGTTGTACGCAGAGCGGTCGAGGTCTCGTTGGCAAAACTGGTCGGGAAATGTCTCCTGCGAACCTGCCGTGATGTCGACACCGCAGACGCTCGGCGAATTGGCCGACACGATCAGAAACAGCACCGGACGGGTTCGAGTGGTGGGAAGTGGACATTCGTTCACCGCGCTCGTCCACACGACCGACACCCTGGTTTCCCTCGAGGCGCTCCCCGGCGAAGTGTTGTCGGTTGATGCCGTAGAGAATCAGGCGACGTTGAACGCTGGAGCGTCTCTGCATTCGTTGTCCCACGCTCTCGAGCTCGAAGGGTTTGGTTTCAAGAATCTGGGCGACATCGACGTGCAGTCGTTCGCTGGGGCGACATCGACGGCGACCCACGGTTCGGGAAGTACCTTGCCATGTTTGTCGGCGGAGATCGCCGAGCTGAGCCTTGTCACGGCGTCGGGTGATCTGCTTCGCATCGGGCCCACGGAGAACCTGCACCTTCTTCCGGCAGCACAAGTCGCGCTCGGTTCGCTCGGGGTGATCGTTGAGGCGACCGTGAACGTCCGGCCCGCCTACAAACTGCATCGTCAGACGTTTCTTGAGAAGCTCGACGTCACGTTGGAAGAGGCCTCACGTTTGTGGGACCGGCATCGGAACTACGAGTTCTTCTATCTGCCATTTTGTGACTACGCGTTCAATATCACCCACGACGAGACCGACGACGCCGATCGACGACATGGAAACTCAGACGACGAGGCGAGCTTGCGAGACCTCCGAAGGCTGCGAACCGCGCTCAAACGTGTCTCTCCGTTGCGTCGCACGATTCTCAACCAGGTAGCAAAACGCACTGCGACCGAAGATGTCGTCGGCACGAGTTGGGAACTGTTGTCCAACGAGCGAAAGTCGAAATTCAACGAGATGGAATATCACCTGCCGGTCGACGCCGCGCTCGAGGCGCTCGCCGAAGTGATTGGGCAGGTCGAAGCCAACCCCGAGGTGTACTTTCCCGTCGAATGCCGTCGCACGGCTGGCGACTCGGCATGGCTCAGTCCCTTCCAGGGTGAGGATCGGATATCGATCGCTGTCCACATCGGCGATGGCGACGATTATCAGTGGCTGTTCGACGTGGTGGAGCCGATTCTTCAGCGTCACGGAGGTCGCCCACATTGGGGGAAGCTCCACTCGTTGGAAGCGACGGATCTTCGCGAGCTCTATCCCGATTTCGATCGATTTCTCGAGCTTCGGCGTGAGCTCGATCCCAATGGACGTTTTCTGAATGCGCACACCGCTGCGCTCTGGGGTGAGAAGATCCAGGGGTGAACAATCGATGACCGGCCACACAGATCAGGCGTATTTCGAAGAGCTGCAGGGTGCCCTTGTGGCCGACGGTCGATGTCAGCCGACACTGATCGTCGATCGTGATCATCTCGACCAGAACCTCGAGACCCTGCTGTCGACGGTTCCGGCGGACATGGCTGTGCGCGTCGTGGCGAAGTCATTGCCGAGCCTTCCGCTGCTTCGCCACGTGATGCATCGTCTCGAAACGACTCGTCTGATGACCTTCAACCTGCCAATGCTGACGACGCTGGCGAGCGAGATGCCCGAAGCCGACCAACTGCTCGGGAAACCATTTCCGGTCGCTGCTGCAGCACGATTCATCGAGCACGCTCCAGCGGACGCGGTGACGCGAGTGCAGTGGCTCATCGACACGAATGAACGTCTCGAGCAATACGAGGCTCTCGCCCGAGATCTCGCCATCACGCTCCGGGTCTCTCTCGAACTCGACGTCGGGTTGCATCGTGGTGGCTTCGCGGCGGACGCGATGTTGCGAGCAGCGCTGCATCGGATCGAGACGTGTGAGTTTCTCGAGATCTCCGGGTTCATGGGTTACGAGGCGCACGTCGCGAAGATCCCCGCAGCTGCTGGATTACGCGAGAGAGCATTCAAAAGATCGATGGCGAAGTACACCAGAGCACTCGGTATTGCCGTCGAGATCTTCGGAGCCGAAACCGTCGGAGCCATGATGATCAATTCTGGGGGGAGCATGACGTACCCCCTCCATCAACGTGGCTCGACGGCAAACGAGATTTCGATCGGCACGACACTCCTGAAAGGAATTGATTTCGATCTTGATCTTCTCGACAGTTTCCTTCCGGCGGTGTTCATCGCAACCCCCGTGCTCAAGGTGCTGCCACGAATCGAGTTGCCCGGAATCGAGGCTCTTGGACGAGCCGCGGCGAGGTTGCGGAAGACTCCGCAGCAGACATTGTTCATCCATGGCGGGCACTGGTTGGCCACTCCAGTCCACCCCGAGGGTTTGGTGACAAACGCGGTGTACGGTCGCTCGAGCAATCAGGAGATGATGAACCTCGCCGCAACGGCCGATGTTTCGCCGGACGACTTCGTGTTCCTTCGTCCAGACCAGACCGAAGCGGTTCTCCTGCAGTTCGGAGATATCGCGGTGTACCAGCGTGGCGAAATCGTTGAGAATTGGCCGGTTTTGCCGGCCGCAGCCTGACGGTCAGTCGATGGGGCGCTTGAAGGCGCAGAGGTAACTTGTTGCCCATCGCCCGCCACTCGGACTTGGTGTTTGTACATCGCCCTTCTTGCCAACGATCACCGCATCGAGCGACAGCAGCTCCCAACCCGGCCAGCACTCAGATGGAAAACTCTCCACCGATCGCTTCTTCGCTCTTGGACCACAGCAGGTCGCGCGTCTCGATGTTGTCGTAGAACGACTCGAGCGCAAAGGGTTCGGCCTTGCCTTTGAATGCGTTGCTTCCACTTCCTGGGCCGTAGAACTGCCCTGACTGCGCGTCGGGCAGGCACATGCAGCTGAGCAGACCCATCGCGCCGTCCTCGGGGCTTTGGGCGAACCGCATGAACATGTTCGTGAAGAAACCAACCATGCCACCTTCGTTGACCGACGTCTGCTGAAGGTGCGTGTTGGCGAGTCCGGGATGGGCAACGAGCGCTTTGACGTTCGAGCCAGCGTTCGTCAGCTTGTGATGAAGTGCTGCGGTGAATGCAGCGTTGGCGAGTTTGGATTGGTTGTAGCGCTGCCACCGTGGGCCGCGCAAGATCAGGTTCTCGAGAGACGACCCGTCTCCTCCGAGGTGACCGCCCTGTTTTTCCAAGTTCTTCGCCACGAGGGTCTTGCTCGGGCTCATACGAGCGATGCTCGAGTGGTTGACGATCCGGGCTTCGCCCGAACCTTCTGCGGCTCGTTCGAGCAAAGGCATCAATTCACGGGTGAGGAGAAAGTGTGAGAGGTGGTTGGTCTGCATCTGCACGTCGAACCCATCGCCGGTCGCCGTGTCAGCCAGCGCCATCACACCGGCGTTGTTGGCGAGCACATCGACGCCTTCAGGACAAAGCCGCGCAACCGCCTCGGCGGCCGAGATCACCGACGCAAAGGATTGGAGATCGCACTCCACGTTGTGCAGATCGGCATCGGGAAATGCGCCGGTGAGCTCGGCGAAGCTCCGGGTCGATCGCTCGGATGTCCGATTGAGAACGAGCACCTTCGCACCGAGTTCGGTGACAGTTCTGGCGGCGATTTGCCCGGTGCCAGACGTGGTGCCCGTGATCACGACGGTCTTGTCGGCCATCGAAGGAAGGCTCGCACGAAAGGTGGGGAAGTGTTTCGGAGAAATCACGGTCATGGCGCCATCGTATGGCGTGCGGGTCACGACGAACACGACGCTCGGAGACCGATCGCGTAGAGTTGGACCGCACACGAACCCCCCTGAAGGATCTCCATGACCGCGTTGCCGAGCACCCCCGAGATGTACGACCTGCGAATGTCGCAGGGCGCACGCCCGTTGTTCGATGCCGTCGTCTCGTTCATCGCCGACGAGGTCGAACCGCACACCCACGAATTCTTCCGTCTCGGCGAGAACCGTGCGCAGCGTTGGGGTTACGGCGATGGTCAACTCGAGCTGCTCGACGCTCTGAAGGCCAAAGCACGTGAGGCAGGTCTGTGGAACTTCTTTCTTCCCGACGCCAAAACCGGGGAAGGGCTGAGCAACCTCGACTACGCCTACATCGCCACAGAGTTGGGCAAGAACCCCATCGCTTCGGAAACGATGAACTGCGCTGCTCCAGATACCGGGAACATGGAGGTTCTCGAGCGGGTCGGCACCCCCGAACAAAAAGCGCAGTGGCTCGCGCCACTCCTGCGTGGTGAGATTCGTTCGGCGTACGCGATGACCGAACCCGACGTGGCGTCCTCCGATGCCAAGCAGATCTCGTGCAGGGCCGAACGCGACGGTGACGAGTGGGTCATCAACGGAGAGAAGTACTACATCTCCGGTGCCGGAGACCCACGCTGCAAGATCATGATCTGCATGCTCGAAACGAATCCCGACGGTCCAGCGCACCAGCGCCAGTCACAAATTCTCGTGCCCACCGATGCCGAGGGATATGAGGTGCTCGGACCAATGCACGTCTTTGGCAGCGATGACGCCCCCCATGGACACATGCACATTCGATTCACCGATGTGCGGGTACCGGCCAGCAACATGTTGCTCGGCGAAGGGCGTGGTTTCGAGATCAGCCAGCTCCGTCTTGGTCCTGGCCGAATTCACCACTGCATGCGGTCCCTCGGCGCCGCCGAGCGCGCACTCGATTTGATGGTCAAACGTGGTCTCACCCGCCAGGCGTTCGGCAAGCCGATCGCGAATCTCGGAAAAAATGTCGAGACCGTTGCCAAGGCGCGTATCGACATCGAGGCGATGCGACGGATGGTGCTGACCGCAGCGAAGGCAATGGATGAACTCGGCAATGCCGAGGCCCGAATCTGGATCAGCGCGGTTAAGGCAATGGTGCCCATCCGGGTGTGCGAGATCATCGACGAGGCAATACAGGTGCACGGAGCGACAGGCGTGTCGAATTGGACACCCCTCACCGAGATGTACGCCGGGCAACGAACACTTCGCCTCGCAGATGGGCCCGACGAGGTGCACTGGCATGTGGTCGGCCGCGCCGAACTTCGTGCAACCGAGGCCGCCGGTATCGACTACGACCCCAAGCGGGACTACTACGAGAACCTCGGCGCCGCCAATGGTGCGGGGGACGCAGGACCAGTCACGCGGTTGACGTGACCCATCTTTCGGCCCGGTGACACCTCGGATTTGCCATACATGTGAAGCGAGGCCTCGGCCGAGCGGGCGAGGTCCGGTAAACGGTCGACGTCACTGCCGATCAGGTTGTCCATGACGACATTGTTGTGTCGGGTTCCATCGCCGAGAGTCCATCCCGAGATAGCCCGCACGTGTTGCTCGAATTGGTCGATCGCGCAACCGTTCTGCGTCCAGTGGCCAGAGTTGTGCACCCGCGGCGCGAATTCGTTTACCAACAGATCATCTGCGGTCACGAACAGCTCGACACCAAGCACCCCCACATATTTGAGCGCATCGACGATTCGAGTTGCAACAGCTCGTGCGGCAACGCGCTGGCCGTCATCGATTGCTGCTGGAACGGTCGTCGTGCGCAAGATTCCGTCGAGATGAAGGTTCTCGCCCGGGTCGTAGCAGGAAATGGCGCCCGACAACCCCCGCGCCACGATCACGGAGATCTCGAGGTCGAAGTCGACGAATCCCTCGAGGATCGCGGGGGCGCCCGACATGGCGTGAAGTGCGTTGCTGGCGTCGTTGCGTTGAGCGATGTGCGCCTGACCCTTTCCGTCGTAGCCGAAGCGCCGAGTCTTCAGAATTGCCGGGGTACCGATCGCTGCGATTGCCGACTCGAGACTGCTGGCATCATCGACCCTGGCGTACGGAGCGACAGCCAGATCAAGCGAACCGAGGAAGTCTTTCTCGGTGATCCGATCCTGGCTGATCCGGAGCGGTTCGCGTCCTGGGCGGATGGGCACCAGCGTCTCGAGCAGGTCGAGGGCGCTGGTTGGAATGTTCTCGAACTCGTAGGTGACGACATCGACTGACCGCCCGAATGCCTCCAACGCCGCAGTGTCGTCGTAACCAGCGGTGGTGACGAACGCCGCGACATGGCCGGCGGGCGCGTGGGGATCGGGGTCGTACACATGTGAGCGGAATCCGAGTCGAGCCCCGGCGACAGAGAGCATCCTCCCGAGCTGACCTCCACCCAAGATCCCGATCGACGCACCGCGGGGGAGTGGGTCAAGCATCGTGCGGCTCGTCGGGAACGGACTCGCTGAGGGCCGTACGCCACGCATCGAGGCGCCCAGCAAGTTCGTCATCACCCGTCGCAAGGATTGCTGCGGCCATCAGTCCAGCGTTGGTCGCACCAGCGTCGCCGATCGCCATCGTGGCGACGGGGAAACCTCGAGGCATCTGCACGATCGAGTACAGGCTGTCGACGCCCGAAAGCGATTTGGTCTGTACCGGTACACCAATGACGGGCACCCTGGTCTTCGAAGCCATCATCCCGGGAAGATGGGCTGCTCCACCGGCGCCGGCGATGATGACCTTGAGCCCTCGTTCGATGGCAGTTCGGCCGTATTCCCAGAGGCGCTCGGGTGTGCGATGAGCTGACACGATCTTGCGTTCATAGGCCACACCGAGTTCATCGAGCACGTCAGCCGCGTGACGCATTGTTGGCCAGTCCGACTGGCTGCCCATGATGATCCCGACGTCGATCTCTGCCATGTCGCTCGCTGCCCGTTCTTTCCGTAGATCCGGCACTCGACACCGAACGCGCCAAGATGTACCTGACGTTATTCCCTTCGCTGCCCGAACCCAGACATCTGCTCCAATCGGCGATGGTCAGCCGTGAAGGCTGAACGAACCGGCGGGACAGACAACGCCGTTCACCATGATCTCCACAAAGTGTTCGCCGGGGTGGTGAGTTCGTGTGGTCTGTTGTGCCACCGAGATCGTCTTTCGAACGCCGGCGGATTCGCCAGCCTGGAGGGAGAGTTCGGCACCCTTAAACACCTTGGGACTCGTCGATCCGTTTGCCTTGACGAAGTGCACTCGAAGATCGACGAGCGCACGACATGGTGCCGTACTGGGGTTGTCGACCCTGATCTCAACGCTCACCTTCTCGCCGATACGCGGTTTTCGTGGCTCGATGGAGACTGCGCCAATGACCGCTGGTGACGAGGGCCCATAACCCAGCACATCGAGCGCATCGGGATGACCCGCCTTGATGAGTGTTCGAAGGCTGTGCTTGATGAGGCGACGCCGATTCTCATCGGCATCGGACCACCAGCGCTTCGTCGTCGCAACAACTAGGTCGGGGTGGTCCTTCGCAATGTCGTTCAGATTGTTCGCGACCGATCGGCGGACGTATTCCACGGGGTCATCCCTCAGCATCTCGAGCAGGCGAAGGACCGGTGTCGGATCATCTTGGAAAACCTTCAGCCGGAACGACCAGGGCAGGCGGGGGCGTGTTCCTTCCGAGACGCAGCGCCGCACGTGAACGTTCGGGTCCGTCGTCCACATTTCCAACTCGCGCAGTGTTGCCATTGTGTGGTCACGAAGCGGAGCACGAATGCTGAACTCGGATGTTGCCCGCTTTGTGAGTTCGTAGTTCGCTCGGATGACCGCATCGAAGTTGTCGTCGCAGTGTTCAGCGAGAAAGTACCCGTGGGACATGTAGAAGAACCCCGACATCGGGTTGTCGTCGATCGTGGGATCACCGAGTGGAGAGGCGTCTGTTGGGTCACAGTTCTCCAGCTCCGGTCCGAGCGAATCGATGAGTATGTCGATCGCCCGACGTCGGTCAGTGGGGAGCCAGGACGCAAGCGCATCGCCGATCTGGCGACAGCGCTCGGTCAATTCCAACGCGTCGAAGTCGACAAGGGCTTGGTGCGTGAACCCGGCGACGTCGAAATCGGGATACACCCGGTCGATCGATCGTGCGGTGCGGTGAACCATCTCGGGTCCGAACATGTTCTTCAGTGGTTCAGCCATCAGCGGAGTCTCGCGCTCGATTGGTTACCAGGAGTACCCGCTCGAACGTTTGTGCAGAACGATGTCGTCGAACGCCAACGACGCTAAACCCGCTCCTGCGCCGTAACAGACGTGAAGAGGCAGGAGATGTTCCTCGCGAGGATGACACCAGCGGGCGCCCGGGGCCGAGCCCCAATCGACCAGTCGTCGCCGACGTTCATCTTCGTCGAGCTCAGGGTTTGTGCAGGTGTCTCGAAGCCATGCTTCGAATGCCTCGTTCTCGGGGTCGGTGTCGAGCGGCGAATGCGCAGGGCCAAAGGCGTTCATGTTGTGGAACGTGAAGCCCGAACCCAGGATCAACACATCGCGCTCGGCCAGCGAAGAGATCGCTTCACCCATGGCGATGTGCGCTGAGGGGTCGAGGCTACGGAGTAAAGAGAGCTGAATGACCGGAATCGACGCGTCGGGGTACATCAGGAGCAGGGGGACGAATACGCCGTGGTCGAACCCGCGTACCGAATCGAGGGCCGGCGCGAAACCGCCAGCGCGCAAGAGGTCAGCGACATCGCTGGCCAGCTCAGGCGCACCGGGTGCGGGGTACGAGAGCTTGTACATCTCGTCGGGAAACCCGCCGTAGTCGTAGAGGAGGCCCGGTGTTTCGCCGGAGAGGATCGTGGGTTCGGCACACTCCCAATGGGCGCTGACGACCACGATCGCGCTGGGAGTGCCGATCGTTTCCTTGGTTCTGCGGAGAAAGTCGACCATCCGATCGTGCGACGGGTCGCCCATGAGCGGCATGGGACCACCGCCGTGTGGGATGGACAACACCCGTGGCATGCGTTCGTTCATCCCTCCACTCTGCCGCAAATGTGAGAAGGGCGTCGCCACCTGCTACGAGGAACTCTTGGCGTCGAGAAGTTCGAAGAGATATTGCTCGGCGGTGCTGTACAAGATCGTGGTCTCACAATCAGACTCACTGGCAGACTGACTGGCGGACAGACTGTGGTCGGTTGATCCAACGATCAACGGCGTTTCGTTGTACCCGAGGTCGGGATGCAGCAGCGGGTCGGTGAGGACCTCGAACCGCTCGTTCGTGCCACACGTAATGCGTGCGATTCGTCGTGCTCGTGCGAGCACGTCCCGGCGAATCCCGAGCTCGAGGATCTCGTCGGGGATACCACGCAACCCAGGATCGAGACTCCGTGCCTGCTTCACGATCAGACGGCTCGCCTCGACGGTGCCGTCGGCCATCGCTGGCCAACCCGGTGCCATCATCTTGAACTCGTAGTCGAGGGTCAGCGTCTGAATGTGTTGTGTCGAAGTTAACGAGTTGTTCACTCGATCTCGCCAGATTTTTGCCACGGCTTCGAGCTGCTCTATCAACACACGAACGTCGCCGTCGCTCATCACGTTCGATGTCGGGGAGAGCGTCGAGGTCGCAACCCGTTCGATCTCGACCTGTCCATCGGCCCCGATGTGCACGGTCATCACTTCAGGGAGTTCGCCGTCTACAGGGTCGGGGTTGGCGACGCTTTCGTCGCCGAGTTGTACGTTGATCGCTGCGATGGCGGTGTTGGTCGCGCGCTCGGGGAGCAACGTGAACGTCGCAACCCCGTTGTTGATTTCGAGGTGATCGTCGAAGCGTGCATGGACGAGCACACCCATTGCGCCACTGGTGTGGTCGACGCGTTCGCGCCGGCGCTCCTCGAAGGCCTCGAAACTCCAGTACGACGCCCATGTCTTCTTGATCGTTCGTTCGATCGACTTCTTGTGATCGTCCTCGTCGGGCTGGGATTCGGGGTCGAGAAACCCCGTGTTTGAGTCATAGAGGCCAGCCCCGCTGAAACCCTCGATGTCCTCCACCGAGCTCGATGACCGGAATCGCAGTCCCTGGGTCGTCGCGTACGAAGCGAAGTGATCGCCGAGGATCGTCGTCAACTCGGTGAGAGTCGTCGTGTCGATCGGGGCGTCGCGGAAGTACCCAGTGAACCCACCGGCATCGAGCACGTCGCCGAGAAGTGTGCCGGGCGGATGTTTCTCGGCGAATGCGCTGGCGAACTCGATGTCTTCGTCGTCGGGATACTGGTCTGCGAAGTCCTCGGGTCCCTCGAGGAGCAAGAACCGAGTCCTCGCCGAGGACGAGAAATCTGGGTTGCTGAGGATCTCGGTGAGCGCTTCCTGGACCGATGCGAGATGCTCGAGGTATGGGCGAACGGTGATCGCCAGCGGGCGATCGGGAGTGGTGACCCCATCGGCTCCGAGCAGCGCCAAGAATCCAGCGGACTTTCCTCCGATGATCGGCCGCCACGTTTCGACATCTGCCTCGGAGGTGATCGTGGGGGCAATTTCGTCGAGCGAAATGACGAGCGGCATATCGTCGATCGCCACCGGCGGCGCGGCTATCGACTCCAACGATCCCTTTGATCGCCATGCGTCGTATTCGGCATTCGTGATCAGGACGACTTCGAGGGAGCTGGTGCCACTCGCTCGAATGATCGCTGGCGCTCGAACACGTGCGGCTTGTCGAATCTCGGCATCGTCGAGGAGACCGGCGAGCGACGCATTCGGGATGCCTCGGTTCCGTGCGAGGAGGTTGACATGTGCGAGTGGCGTCTGAGGAGACGACGTCAGGAGACCACTCGCCGGCGGTAGCCAATCAGGCACATCCTCGATGATCACGATGTCGGAGTCGGTGGCGTCGGTCAGTTGTGCCTCGCCGTCCTCGACGAGCAGGAGGCGCCCGGCGGTGATGCCGGGGTTGTAGACGGCGACCTCTCCGCGAGGAACGAGTTCGCTGTATCGCACGACTCGGTCTCCATAGGGGAGCGAGTTGGTCGTCATCTCGTCGGCGATCTCGGCCTGGTGTGGCGACCGGACCACCCACTCGAGCGCCTCCCCGACTTCATTGGGGAGTGTCGGGGCCAGCCGTTCGAAGAACAACGCAACGTCGGCCGGGGTGACATCGTCGGTGTACTCGAGCTCGATGAGCCATCGATCATCAGCGGCGGTCTCGCCGGTGCTGAAGCGTACGAGCGATCCGACACCGAAGACTCGCGGGTCCGAATGCAGCGCAAGGTCGTAGAACGTGCGCGAGTACAGACGTCTCGGTTGCGTCGAGCCGACAAACTCGAGATCGAGCGGCAATGATCGTGGTGCAAGTTGCTCTGCCCAGGTGTAGACGTCGGCTACAGAGTCGAAGGCCAGTCCTTCGACTGGTGTTGTTGGGCTGCCGGCGATTTCTCGACCGTTCAGTAGCTGAAACCAATACCACTCGTCGTGTAGCTCGTAGAAGTTGCTGTCCATCCACTCGACGCTGTCGTTGTGCAGCATGTCGGGAATGGAAAATTTGACAACCGCCTGATTGGTGACTCCGGTTCGGGCATAGGTCATGAACTCAGCGACCGACTCGAGCCGAGGGGCGGTATGTCGATTCGTCTGCGACGCAGGAGCGGTGACCGTCGTGCCCGGGTCGGCAGTGGTCGAAGAGGTAGGCGTCGAGGTCGAGGTGGTGGATGTCGCGGGAGACACGACAGCCGCATCGGAGGTGCACGACGTACCGAGCAGCATCACCGTCAACGTCAGCGGGATCAGTCGTCGTTTCATGGTCATCGATTCTGAGACGCATCGGGAGGCATCCTGGTTCCCTGCCCTCGGTAGTTTCTTCGGTCGAGGTCGCAGGTCCCTGAACCCGATGACAGCACAACCATGCGCGAACTGGCTCGATACACACCCGCGGGGCGTGTAAGACTCTCCCCATGGCTGATGTCTTTCATTTGGGTATTAACCGCTCCGAACTCGGCGGGGCCGAAATTGCGATCGTCCCCGGCGACCCGGAACGAGTCGTCCGAATCGCCGCGGCGATAGCGGAATCCGAGGGCGGTGGCGAGGTCACGGAGTTGGCCGACACGCGGGAATTTCGAACTGCGCTGACATCGCTCGACGGGGTCCCCATCGTCGTCTGTTCGACAGGTATCGGAGGTCCTTCGACCTCGATCGCAGTCGAAGAACTTGCGCAACTCGGCGTGACGACCTTTCTGCGACTCGGTACGACGGGCAGCATTCAGCCGCAGGTCAACATCGGTGATGTGATCATCACGCACGCTGCCGTGCGGCTCGACGGCGCAAGCCAACATTTTGCCCCTCTTGAATATCCCGCCGTGTCGAGTTATGCCTGCACGCGTGCGCTCGCCGACGCTGCCGACACACTGGGATACCGCCATCACGTGGGGATCACCGCGTCGTCAGACACCTTCTACCCGGGCCAAGAACGCTACGACACGGTCGCTGGCGACGTTACGACCCGATTCAAGGGAAGCCTTGCGGAGTGGCAGCGTTTGCACGTGCTCAACTACGAGATGGAGTCCGCGACGTTGTTCACCATGTGCTCAGCGAACGGATGGAGAGGCGGTTGTGTGGCGACCGTGATCGCGAATCGGCTCGAGGAAGAAATCCCCCAGGACGTGGATCACACTGCGATGGAGAAACAGTCGATCAGCGTGGTCATCGAAGCAATTCGCTCACTCCACGCCTGAGAGAAGTCCGTCAGAGCAGCTCACCGAGCTGGCGAATCAGATCACTCGTCGTCACGATTCCTTCGAGGGCACCGTCGTCGTTCACGACGAGTACCGAGTGGGCGCGTCCCAATGCGAGGTGATCGACGACGTCTCGAAGGGGATCGCCGACCTTGACTGTCAAGAGCTCGGTCGTCATGGCGTCTTCGAGGGTGAACTGGTGATCGAGCATCGTGCGAAGCATCCGATCGTCGTGTCCTTCGACGTCATAGACGAGTTTGAGGATGTCGGTCGCAGAGATCATACCGACCGCCTTGTCACCGTCGACGATGGGAACGTGGTGAAACGACCGATTCTGGAGAAGGTCGTACGCCTCAGACAGTGGTTGGCCGAGTTGAATCGTCTCGGGATTGTTCGTTGTGACGTCGGCCAGTTGTGGTTTGTGCTTCATGAAAACAGGCTCGTGCGCTCGACGAGCTGACGACAGAGACAAAGGTCCCGCAACGGCCAATTCAGAGTGGTTCGACGCTCCAGGAAGCTGGTTCGTCGAGTTGTCCGAGGTGAACGTGGGATCGAAGTGTTTCGCCGGCCACCACCGCTCGGTCGAGACGGAACATGCGATTGCCCCAACTAGTCACCGGTGCAAGGGGAGAGGTGCTCAGTGTGGTGTGGTCATCGAAGGATGCTTCGAACCAGACACAGAAACCGTCGATGATCGCATCGACCTGTGCGGTTCGTTCAACGACATGATCGAGCTGGAGCGACTCGATCGACTCCAATGTGTGCAGGTCGAATTCCAGTATTGGCTGGGGTGATGCCATCGATGCGGCAACCGACCCCGGGCGTGCCCAGATCTGTTCGGTCCTCCCGGTGTCGAAACGTGCTGCGGTGGGTGATTGTTCGGCGCGATGGAGATCGATGTCGTCGGGCAACTCGATGTTCCAGAATCGACGAACACGCATGGCGTCGTGAAATGACACCGGTTCGACGAACAACCGAAATTTCCCGGGGAGGATTCGCCCGCCAGGCGCGAGCACTCGGGCTCGGAGATCGAGAATGTTCTCGAGCATGTTCTCGTTGAAGAGCTCGTCACCCATCTGTTCATGGAGCACCACGTCAACTGGCTCAGGGGGAGTGAATTCGCGGCTGTTCGCCTGGACGAACTCGATGTTTTCGACGTGGTTCCACGCGGCGATTTCGCGTGCGACCTCGATGAAGTCGGAATGTTCGACGGCGTACACCTTGGCAGCTCCGGCACGGCTGGCCATGAGCGCAAGCAGTCCGGTTCCGGTGCCCAGGTCGAGCACGACATCACCGGGCTGGACGTTGCGGTGGATCGCCTCGTGGTAGGTGTTCACGCGCACCGAATCGCTCAGCATCTCCTCATGTTCGGAGAGGCCGGCGAAGTTGGTTTCGTTCATGAGGTCGTAGATGACCCGCATGAGCCACTCGTTCGACGCCAGCCGGGTCGCGCCAAACCCCAGGGCGGATCGCAGAGTTTTGGTCGCTGCTCGGGAGAGCCCTTCACGCATGAGCGAAGGTTACGGCTATTCACGATGTGTCGATCATCCGGTGCTCGAGGGGTACCGTGGCGTGATGGTGCGACCCGTAACCGAGCGAGAACTGGCCACGTATCGTGAGCACGGCGTGGTGAAACTTCCCGGTCTTGTCGATCCGACGACGGTCGATCAGATGCGCGTTGTTCTGGAACAGCAGATGTCGGATCCGAGCGAATGGCTGCTGACCGGAACTCATTTCTCGGACCGCTGTTTCGGGATGGCAAAACCCGTACTTCGTGACTACCTACTCGACCCGGTTTTGGGCCAGAACGCCGCGTCCGCAATGGGGTCGCGTACGGCGCGATTCTATTTCGACCACGTGTTCATCTTCGAACCAAATTCACCGATCGACGATCACTACTGGCACCAGGACGTCCCGTATTGGCCGGTCGAGGGAGAACAGATCGTGTCATTCTGGTTGAGCCTCGTCGCGTGTACTCCGGAGACCTCAGCGCTCAAGTTCGTGCCGGGTACCCAACGTCGTGACCGGCTCTACCGGCCCAACGGATTCGACGGCGGACCGATCCCCGGTGACGCCCTGGGAGAGCGGGGCGCACTCGCCATCGACGCGTCGACGATGTTTCTCGACGAAGCCCCACCAGCTTTTCACGAGAATCCGCACGAACACGGCGTCCTCGAATTCAGCTATGAACCGGGCGATGCAGTGATGTTCCACTCTCGCGTCGTTCACTCGTCGGGCGGAAACAACTCTCCCGATCAACGCAGAATCGCCTACTCGACGCGATTCATCGGTGATGACGTCCGCTTCATGTTGCGTCAGGGTGTTTTCCAAGACCCAGCGTTGCTCCCAGATGACGACGAACCGTTCGAGGTGGGAGCGCCGTTGCGAAGTCGCCGGTGGCCAGTGGTCCACGACTGAGCTCGTTCGACAACGACAGAGCGAACCTTCCGCGGTCTGGTCGACACCAGGAGTGGCCCAGCCAATTAGCCTCTCACGTTGTTCGTCTGCGATGAGGGTGGAATATGGCTGGTGGCCTGGTCGGGTTGCTCGATGATGTTGCGGCGCTAGCCAAGTTGGCAGCCGCCTCGATCGATGATGTTGGCGCCGCCGCTGGGCGGGCGAGCGCAAAGGCCGCCGGGGTGGTGGTCGACGACACGGCGGTTACCCCCGCGTACGTGCAGGGTCTGGCTGCTGACCGAGAGCTTCCGATCATCAAGAAGATCGCGACTGGCTCATTACGGAACAAGCTGCTCTTCATTCTCCCGGCGGCGCTCATTCTCAGCGAGTTCGTGCCGCTTCTGGTCGAGATCATTCTGATGTGTGGCGGCGCCTACCTGTGTTTCGAAGGGGCCGAGAAGATCTACCACAAGCTGAAGGGCGACGATCACGCCCACGACGTGCCCGCAGTCATGCAAGGACCCGATGTGGAAGCGACCACCGTCGCCGGGGCGGTGCGGACCGACTTCATTCTCTCCGCCGAGATCATGGTCATTTCGCTCAAAGAAGTCCTCGACGAGGGGTTCGTTTCACGAGCGGCGATCATGGTCGTCGTTGCACTCTTCATCACGGTTCTCGTGTACGGCGTCGTGGCTCTGATCGTCAAGATGGACGACATCGGTTTGTCACTCGCCGGTCGAGACTCGGAATCCTCGCAGCGCATTGGCCGAGCGATGGTCGCAGGTATGCCCAAGCTACTGACCTGGCTGTCGGTCATCGGGACCGCTGCCATGTTGTGGGTCGGCGGGCACATCTTGATCGTGGGTGCACACGAACTGGGCTGGGATCTCCCCTACGACATCGTGCACGACCTCGAAGAAGCCGTGCACGATGTGGGTGGCGTCGGAGCGGTCCTCGCCTGGCTCGTCAACACCGGAATCTCGGCGATTGTCGGGCTCACGGCCGGTGCGCTCGTCGTGGCAATCGTCTCTCGGTTCCACCGAACGTCGCACGACTGAGTGCGGCCGAGAACTGGTTGATCCAGTCCCGGCCGCACCACGGTCGGTCATCGCTTTATTTCGTGCAGTGATCGTTCGAGGATCAGCTTTCTGATCGGACGTGCAGCAGCAGGCCGATGCCTAGTGCAGAGCAGACCACTCCGAGACCGGCGAGGAGTGCCGCTACTCCCAGCGCCAACTGCAGGGTGCTGTGTGTCGCAGCGCCGACACCGAGTTCAGCGACCAGCGCGTGCGCCGTCCCGCTCCAGGCCTGATCGCGAGCTATACCTTCGACTGGATCGCTCCGGTCGAAGTCAGTCCAGTACCGTCCGTTGACTTCGAAGTCGCAGGTGAGACCCTCGGCCGGAATCACATCTGGCACCGTCACCGTCGTATCGTTGCAGGTGTACTCGGTGAGCAGGTTGCCATCACCGTCGGTCAAGTCATCAGCGGTTAGGACGACAGTCTGCGTGCCATGCAATGTGTGGTACGAAATGGTGGCCATCTGAAACATGTACTCGGTGGCTGAGTTCACCAGAGGATCGTTCGAGTCGAGGTCGGAACTGACGACGGGGAAGTTCCAGTCGTCCTCGAGTAGCGACATGATTGCATCGGCGCCTTCCACGGTTCCACGATCGATGAGGTCGCCATCCTCGTTGTAGCTGAGCTCGACGTTTTGGACTTCGCTGAATGATTGCAGCGAGCCATAACCGCCCTGCACTTTGCTGTAGGCGACGCCAGCGCCAGCGAAATAGCCGACCCCGACGAGGAGGAGGAATACGCCAAGTATTCCGAGTGGCTTTGATTTCATTGAGAACTCCTTGAACTTCGCGCATCGATCTGACCCGCCTATTCACAATGCGTTGTTGCGCGCGATGGCATTAGGGGCATTCGTCCCGAGGTCGCCACATAGGATGAACAGGTGAGTATCCCCACCATCGACTTCACCGGTTTCAACGAGTCCGATGCCCACCATCGACAGGCCGTTGGACGGCTTGTGAACGCAGCGTGTACGGACGTGGGCTTCTTCTCGGTTGTCGGCCATGGAATCGACGAGGACATCATCACGCAGGCTCACCATGCTGCGCACTCGTTCTTCGATATGGCGCTCGATGACCGAATGGGCGCAGCGAAACCGAACCCCACCTACCCCTACGGTTACGCACCGTTTTCGAGCGAAGCGCTCAACCGATCCCTCGGTGGCTCCGCCGTGCCCGATCTGAAAGAGGCCTACAGCGTGGGACCGGTGGGTGACCCGCCCCGACCCGTCGATCAGATGACCGCGGTCGAGCGAGATGTCTGGGCGCCCACGCTCTGGCCACCGGCGATGCCCGAACTTCGACCTGCGATGGAGGCGTACTACTCCGGGATGGCCACCCTCGCCGCCACAATCATGGAATCGTTTGCTTGCGCGCTCGGTCTGGGGGAGGGATGGTTCGACCAGTTCATCGATGCCCACGGGTCTGCGCTGCGCCTTGCGCATTATCCAGCACTCCCGGGTCGACCACGCTCTGGAGAGGTTCGGGCCGGGGCACACACCGACTACGGAACACTCACTATTTTGCGACTTGACGCCGAGCCCGGCCTGCAAGTGCAAGACCTCGACGGCTCGTGGTTCGATGTCGAAGCGCCCGACGGGGCGCTCGTCGTGAACATAGGCGACCTCATGCAGCGATGGACCAACGATCGCTGGCGATCGACGATGCATCGCGTCGTCGTACCCGAGGGTCGGCACGGGGTGCGTCGGCTCACGATCCCGTTCTTTCACAATGCCAACTGGAATGCGCTCGTCGAGTGTGTGGTGGCTGATGGCGACGTTGCTCGCTACGAGCCAATTCACGCAGGAGTTCACCTCATGGAAAAGTTCCGTGCAACGGTGACCTGACCACCCGAGCTCGCGGTCTTCCAAAAGGCTCGATACGTGGGGTATTCAAGGTCTGGTATGACCCATCCTGCGTCGACGAGCTCCTGGTGGAATAGGGGCAGGTTTCGCCACGGAACGCCCATGTCGACGTGGTGGGCCAGGTGCCAGCCGGTGTGATATGGCACCATCCAGAATCGAGCGGAGCGAGACTGTCGAATGACGTGTGTGGTCAGCCGGCGGTCTTTCGAGCGGATCAGCCCGCCATGCTCGGCGATCGAGCGAAGACGATTGGAGACCCGCCAAACCGTCGACCAGGACACCAACCACACCACGTACATGAGCGGACGGTCGAGGACGACTGCGCCCGCCACCAACACGATCTGTACTACGAGGATCTGCAGTGCTTCTGGAGCGCGGCGGCGTGCAGCCTGTGCCAGACCTCGAAAGTTCTTGTATGCGCTCACGCCAGTGGCATCTCGGCGGAGCTTTCGGCGCCAGGAGTCGGGCGGAATCGGATAGCCGCTGTACAACAAGAGATCGGGTTCTTCGGGGCCCATCTCGTCGCGGTGATGGGCAAAGTGGGCGCGTCGGTAGGCCAGCATTGCCTGAAATGAGGGGTACCCGAGGAGCCACCGGCCGACGAAGTCGTTGACGCGTCGGTTGGAGAACAGCAGTCGGTGAGCTGCCTCGTGCCCGAGAATGTTCAGGCCTCCATGGCCACGGGTCATGAGGACGAAGGCGCCCAGGTAGGACCACCAGGTGTGGAGGTATCCGGCGAGGCCGACCACGCCGAACGACATCGCGAGCGCACCGAACACGGTGAAGGTGTTGCGCACGTTGTCGATGCGTCGAAGCTCGTCGCGAAGTTCTCTGATCGCCATGCCGCGTTCGTTCAAGCGGGCTGATGGCAACACGTTCGGCAGAAGCTCCTCGCCGGGCACCATGGTCTTCGGCATGAGGTGATGATACACTATCTGATCGTGGTGAACAAACCAAGTAACACGTCACCCGATGTCCCACTGGACATCGCAGCGCTCGGAATCGAACCTCTGAGCGCACGTTCGATCGTCTTGTCGACACTGCTCGGAACGCACCCACCACGCCTCGCGGGTCACCACCTCATCGCCCTCGCCGAACTGTTCGGTGTTCGCGCTGGGACCGTGCGCACGGCACTCTCTCGCATGGTTTCGTCGGGCGAACTGGTCTCGGAGAGTGACGGCTACCGGCTCGGTCAGCGGCTGTTGCAGCGGCAACGCCAACAAGATGATGCTCGTTCGTCGCCAGGTGGGCCGTGGGACGACAAGTGGTACACCGCCATCGTTGCCGTCGACCGGCGCTCGGTGGCCGAGCGCCGAACGTTTCGGGCGACGATGACCGGAGCGCGGATGGCGGAGCTTCGACCCGATGTGTGGATGCGCCCGGCAAACATCGCTCCGCCGGAACGACACGAGGATGTGCTCCTCCTTCACGGGGAATTGGAGGCGGACGATCCTGACGACCTCGTCCAGCAGCTGTGGCCACTCGACGAGATCGCCGTTCGGGCACGAGAATTGCATGACTGCCTCGATCGTCACCGCGCCTCGCTCGATGCGGGCGACCCGTCGATCCTGCCGAACACGTTTGTGCTTTCTGCTGCGGTGGTGCGGTTCCTTCGGGAGGAACCGCAACTTCCCGTCAGCCTGCAACCACCCGGTTGGGTCGCGCCGACGCTGCGGCCTCGTTATGACGAATTCGAGGCCGCGTTCCAGGTCCTTCTTCGTCAGTTCCTGCGCACTCTTTCCTCAGGCAGGTCGATCGCCTGAACACACCGCACCAGTGGTTCGAGCCGCATGGGCTCACCGGCTAGAGTTCGAAAATGCCGAGCGCTGTGATCCGATCGAGTGGCCGTTGAGCGATCGCCGGGAATCGCCAGCGCCCCCTGCGGGCGGAACCCTCGGCACCTTCGGTGGTGTTTTCACGCCGAGCATTCTCACCATCCTTGGCCTGGTTCTGTTCCTCCGAGTTGGCTACGTGGTCGGGTCGGTCGGACTCGTGCAGGCGTTGCTCATTCTGGCGCTCGCTACATCGGTTTCGGTACTGACGAGCATCTCGTTGTCGGTCGTTGCCACGAATATGAAAGTTCGTGGTGGCGGCGAATATTTCCTTATCTCGCGCACCCTCGGGATCGAGTTCGGAGGCGCAGTTGGGGTCGTGCTCTACCTTGCGATCTCCGTGTCGATCGCGTTCTACGCAATCGGTTTCGCTGAGGCAACGGTCAGTGCGTTCAACAGCGATTCCTCGCTTCTGATTCAGCTCGTCGCGGCAGCTCTCGTCATCGTCCTCGGCGGTGTTGCCGTCGTCGGCGCTGACTTGGCAACGCGCCTTCAGTATCTGGTCATGGCACTCCTGGTCATGGCGCTGCTGTCATTCTTTGTTGGTGCAGTCGATGCTTTCGACGCGAACATTTTCTCCGACAACGTTGGTGGTCAAGGTTCCGGTGTCGGGTTTTGGGAGGCATTTGCCGTGTTCTTCCCCGCGGTGACCGGGTTCAGTCAAGGCGTGGCGATGTCGGGAGATCTTCGCGATCCAGGCCGGTCGATCAGCCGAGGCACGTTCACGGCGGTCGCAGTGTCGACCATGATCTACATCGCAGCAATCGTGATGCTGGCAGGAGCTGCGCCAGCAGCCGTCTTGGCGGCCGACACCACGACGATCATGGGTGATTTCTCCGTCGTCGAGTGGACGATGATCGTGGGTGTGCTCGCGGCCACGTTGTCCTCCACGCTGGCGTCGGCCCTCGGCGGCCCTCGAGTCCTGCAACGACTCGGCGAGGACCGAGTGCTTCCGCGCCTCGAATATTTTGCGGTCGGCGACGGTCCGTCCAACAACCCACGTCGGGCGCTCGGGATATCGATGATCGTCGCGTTTATCACGGTTGCCGCCGGTGACCTCAACGCGATTGCGCCGGTGATCTCGATGTTCTTCCTGGCGAGTTACGGAATGATCAACTATGCGACCTACTACGAGATCCGAGCTGGCAGTACGTCATTTCGGCCCCGGTTTCGCTGGTTCGACGCTCGGCTCAGCCTGCTTGGCACGATCGCGTGTGCAGGATCGATCATCGCGATCAATCCACTCGCCGGCGCGTTGGCAGCGGCGGTTTTCGTCGGATTGTTCAACTACCTCAAACAACGCGAAACGCCGGACCGTTGGGTCGACAGTTCCGGCTCGCACCATTACACCCGGGCGCGACACCATCTGCAGGCGCTGCACCGAGAACCTGAGGGAAAACGTGACTGGCGCCCGTGTGTGTTGGCTTTTGTGCCGCGAGACCCACTGAGTCGAAGCCGCATGATCGCGATGGCATCGTGGCTCGAGGGGGACTCTGGCTTTATGACTGCGGTGCGACTGGTCGAAGGTGCTGGTCCGGTCCTGCGCAACAAGGTCGCTGGGATCGAAGCCGATCTCGAAAAGGAGGTCGATCTTGCTGCCCCCGGTGCATTTGCTCGCGTGCTTCTGGTTAATGACACCGACGTTGGGGTGCAGACGCTCGTGCAATCGCACGGGATTGGGAACGTTCGACCGAATCTGACCGTCTTTGGAGTCCGCGACCTTCGGGGAACCGACGCCGAGCAGGCCAACTACGGTCAGATGTTGCAGAGTTGTGTGCGATTCGGTGCGAACGTCGCGGTCCTCAACGTCCGAGATGACGCATGGCGGCGCTTCGAGGAGACCCCACGAGCACAGCGCTCGATAGCCCTGTGGTGGTCCGATGACCAGGTCGGACAACTGATCACGCTCTTGGGCTGGCTCTCGCAGCGCCATGATCAATGGAGCGAAGCGTCGATCATCGTGTACGTCCCACGAACCGGCGTTCCTGACGACGCAGGGCGAGTACAAGCGGTGCTCGAGGCCGCACGAATCGAGGCCGAGGTGGTCGAGGTCGATGAG
>RCMY010003779.1_pt1 | contig 21913 bp, 18 predicted proteins | sample 2041341 | NCBI WGS metagenome assembly RCMY01 (sample SAMN09708234, study PRJNA481090) | Marine sediment metagenome, whole genome shotgun sequencing project.
GACGCCGACTTCTACAGCCACGACGGCCTTAACTACCGCGGCACATTCAGGGCCCTAATCGAGAACGTCAACGCCGGCGGCATCGCTCAGGGCGGTTCGACCATCACTCAGCAGCTTGTCAAGCAGAAGCTGCTGAGTTCCGAACAGAACCTTGGGCGCAAGACAACCGAAGCCTTTTACGCCTTGCGGGTCGAAGAGAAGTACACCAAAGACGAAATTCTCGAGCACTACCTCAACATCATCTACCTTGGTAGCGGCGCATATGGTGTGCAAGCGGCGGCCGAGACCTACTGGGGTAAGGAAGTCTCAGAGCTGGGTTGGGCCGAGGCGGCGATGCTGGCAGGCATTATCCGTAACCCGACCGGCAACGACCCGACGCTCTATCCTGAGCGGTCCCGAGACCGTCGGGCCGTCGTCGCCGACCGCCTATTGAGCGCAGGCTACGTCGATCAGCTGACAGCGGACAGCATCAAGGCTGCTTCAGTGCCAGCCGAACGCCAGACTCCCTATGACACGAAGCCGACCGACTACTTCATCGAAGAAGCGCTTAGCGAGATCTTGTTCGACGAAGACAGCCCCTTCGGCGAGACGATCCAAGATCGTTCGACGGCTGTCTACACCGGCGGCCTCAAGATCTACACAACCTTTGATCCCGCGGCGCAGCAGGCGGCTCTCGCGGCTCGCGACAAGTTTGAGCCAGACGATCCCCGGAATTTCCAGATCGCGATCGCCGCGGTAGAGACCCATACCGGCGCCGTTCGGGCCGTGGTCGGTGGCCCCGGATTCGTGCGCGACAAGTTCAACCTGACGACAGATGGTTTGCGCCAACCTGGATCAACGATGAAGGCCTTCGTCTTGGCTGCGCTATTTGAGCAGGGCTACACACCAAGCGACCAGGTCCGTGCCGATCGGCCATGCGAGTTTGAGAACCCTGGCGGCACTCCCAACCCATATGAGGTCGATTCGCGCTACGGCGGTAGCGGAGGCGTGCAGTCAGTTGCCGCAGTCACCCGCTCGTCAAATAACTGTAGCTTTGTCCGACTCGGCCAGGTCGCGACCACCGACGCGGTCATTGAGGTCGCCCAGAAGCTCGGTATCTCAACCCCGCTCGACTCGGTGTTGTCGTTGCCCCTCGGAGTCAAAGAGGTGCACCCCATGGAAATGGCGGCTGCCTATTCTGCGTTCGCCAACGACGGGATCTATAACAAGCCCTACTATGTCGAGCGAATCGAGAACGCGAAGGGCGAGGTGCTCTACGAGCACAAAAGCGACGGCACCCGGGCAGTCTCGGTGCAGACGGCCCGGATGCTCACCGAGACGCTAGAAAGCAACGTTCGCGGCGGCACCGGCACTGCCGCTCGCCTGAAAGACGGTCACTTCGCCGCAGGCAAGACCGGTACCACGCAGGACAACACCGATGCGTGGTTCGTCGGATCGACCGACTACCTCACGACTGCTGTCTGGCTCGGCAACCCAGACGAGAAGATCCCGATGCGAAACGTTGAGGGCTACGGAAACATCTTTGGTGGCAAGATCCCGGCGTCAACCTGGGGAATGTTCAACAATTCGTATCACGAAGGCCTCGAACCGGTGCCGTTCCTCGCTCCCGAGCGCTATGGCGGCGGCCGCTACCTGAAAGCTCCCGGCGAGAAAGAATTCTGCAACAAGGGCGATCGCGGCAATAACACCAGAAACACCGAGCTTGTTGACTCCGATGGTGATGGCAAGAAAGACTGCATCCGGATTATCACTACGACAACGGAGACGACGCTTCCTCCCGAAACGACTACGGTGCCAGTTGACCCGAACGCCCCAACCACCACTACGGTGCCGAAAACAACGGCCCCTCCAGCGACCAAAACGGAGTCTGGTTAATGGCTACACCGGCATATGAACAGCTTTACGCTCTTCAGCAGCTCGACATTCATCTCAGTCAGCTGGAGTACCGGCACGAACACCATCCGCTTCGAGAGGCCATCGTTGCGGCAGACGACGCGTTGGCTACGAGCCGGGAAACTCTCGAAGAGATAGCGGGTCGTGAACACGATCTCGAACGTTCACGCAAGCGGCTCGACGACGAGGTTGCGACGGTTTCACGTAAGCGGGGCGAGATCAAAGCCAAGTTGTATGACGGGTCGGTCACTGCCAGCAAAGATTTGCTCGCCATGCAAGAAGAAGAGCGTCATCTTGGTGAACGACAAACTCAGCTCGAAGACGAAGAGCTTGAATTCATGGAACAGCTCGAAGGCACGGCATCAGAGCGGGCGGTCGTCGAGGCAACGAGTGCCCCTCAGGTCAAACGACGGGCTGAGCTTGAGCAGGAACTCACCGTGGCGCTTGCCGAAACTGAGGCCGAGACGGCCAAGGTCCAAATCGAACGAAACGACACCGTTGCGAACGTCCCCGCCGACATGGTCTCGCGATATGACCAGCGCCGAAAAGACCTAGGCGGCATCGCCGTCGCTCGGGTGGTGAAGTCGGCCTGCGACGGCTGCCACCTCAGCCTTTCTGCAGTTGCCGTCGACTCGATCAAGAAGCTCCCCGACGACGAGGTTGTCCTCTGTGACCAGTGTGGTCGCATGCTGATCCACTAGGCGTTCGCTGTGCTGATCTGGTTTCTTGTTCTCGCGCCGATTCTGGTTGCCGAGGTATTCCGGAGTCCGATGCTTGACTACCGGCTTGTCGCCTTCGGTGCAGCAGTTCCGCTGGTCGAAGTAGCGATTGGCGGCCCACTCGTGCTGCACACGCTCGTGGCACCCGTGGCATTGATGACCATCGTTATGCTTGTCTTCCGTGGCCGGCGTATGAAACAGAGGCGATGGCTCGGGCTTCCTATCGGGCTGTTCATGCACTCGGTGCTCGATGGTGCATGGCTATCGGCTGGGCTCTTCTGGTGGCCGCTGCTTGGAGTCGACTTCGCCCAGCTCGATGCCCCAGAAACGACCAGAACCCTTGGATTCTCGCTCCTGCTTGACGCCGTCGGCGTCGTCGCTGCAATCTGGGCCTGGCGCCGATACGGGTTGGCGGAGAAGGCCAACCGTGACCTTCTCATCTCAACCGGCCAGCTCTCTCGCTCGGTCCTGAACGACTAGGAGACACTCGATGCTGATCTATGTAGTACGTCATGGCCGCACTGCGGCCAATGCGTCAGTTGCTCGGTCGGGCAGATCCGGCGCTTGACTCGGTCGGTGTCGTTCAGGCGCATGCAATCGCCGCAGCGTTGCCGCGCAATTTGCGGGTTGTGTCGAGCCCCCTGGCCCGAACGGTGCAAACGGCCGAGGCGCTCGGCCAGCCAGTTGAGACCGATGAGCGAGCATTGGAGCTTGACTATGGAGGCCTTGATCTCTTGCCCCTGTCAGAGGTTCCTGCCGAAATCTGGACAAAAAAATGGCGCAGCGACATCGACTTCATTCCTGCAGGGGGCGAAAGCCTGCGCGAGGTGGGCGATCGCGTGGCTTTCTTGCTTGATGCGCTTGTTGCCGACCATGACGGCCGGGACGTCGCGCTGGTTACCCACGTGTCACCCATCAAGGCGGCAATGGCCTGGGCACTAGGAGTTGGGCCCGAGATCTCGTGGCGCGCCCACGTGGCCCAGGCATCGATTACTAAGATTTCTGTCAACGGCGATCGTCTCTCGCTCCACTCGTTTAACGACGTTGGACACCTCGCCTAGAGTGTGTCGTTCGCCACAATGAACCCTGAGCCCTAGGGGTGACCGTTGGTTATGTCGTGTTGTTGACTAGCCTGTTCGGTGATCGAGAGCCAGGAGACATTGGAATCTCCGACTGTGCCAGTCCAGGTGCTGGCAGCTAGAAGTTCTCGATATCACTGTGGACACTATCTGTGTTCATCACTCCGACTTGCGGAGTGTGTACGGCGACCTGCGCCCGAAGGAGATGCCACCATGGCAAAACAAAGAACGAGTTTCGCGAAGCTGCAACGTGATCGTGCGAAGGCAGCCAAGAAGGCGGCCAAGCAGGCCAAGGTCCAGGGCAAGACCGACGATTTCTGGGGAGCGGCTCCGGCCGCTGAAGAAGAAGTCGCAGAGACCGAACCTGTCGCCGAAGGCATCGAAGCACTGTTTGCGGGGCGTGGCGAATTGTCCGCTCCCGAGCTGCTTCAGATGATCGACGAGATCCATGCCATGAAACTCGCCGGCACCATTAGTGCTGACGAGTTTGAAGACGCCAAGATTGAGATCTTCACCCGACTCCCCATAGTCAGCTAGTCATATCCATTCCCAGTACCGAACTGGGTACGCAGGAACCCGTTCCCGGTCTCCTGCGTACCCAGTTCGTGGGTTTTGGGCTCAGCTAGCCCATTGGGGCGTATGGGTAGTGGCCGATGAATTCAGGGTTCGCCACAACCCACCGGACAATCTCATGTTGGTGGAGCGGTTTGGTATCTCGCTCCATCAGGCCGAGCCAGTAGTTGAAGCCGCCTGGCTCCGGGTCACGTCCCAGCATGTTGCGGTAGATGAGTTCGAGGAACTCCTTATTGCTGAGGTCGCCGTACCTGGCCTTGAACTCGGCCGAAGCACCGAACGACCACGCCAGATCGTCGGGGTTGAAGCCTCTCTGGGTTAGTCCGATCCAGTAGACAGAACCCCCACAGTCAGGCTCACGGTTCAGAAATGCTCGATACAGGCGCAAGGTGTCGGCGTCAGCCGCCGAGTAGTCGCTTGCCGATCGGATTTCGTCGACTGTCGTTGCATCACGGATGAGTAGGAGACCTGGAGGAGCTGCAAGCAGCGTCTCCCTGGCCGTTGCGGTGAGTCGAGATGACCGAGAGGCTGAGATGTCAAACTCGATCGCCGTTGGCACGATGTCTGTGTCTGCTAACAGTTCCCGTAGTTCTTCTTGAGACAGGTCATCGAGGGAACCCGGGTTGATGTCCGGTCGCGCCGTTCGATCCCAGACCCTGTCATCGTCGGCATGTCGCCAGTACGGCGCCACTAGGCCGCTGTAGGTTTGAGAGCCAACAATGTCGTTGTAGATGGCAGCCTCTAGCACCACGTTCGTGTACGGCGCTACTGCTAGAGGGACCGTGTAGCTGGTCACAGTACTTGAAAGCTCGACGCTTTCGTTTGTCGAACCAAGCGTGAAGGATTTCTCCTGGCTTGTAGAGGCCGAGAATTCGGTCGATACTTTGGCCGAGAAGCCTTTGATGTCGACACCGGCTTCAACCCCGACCTTCACCCCAAATTCAACTCCCCTCAGCGTTGACTGCGACCGGCTCTCGCTGACGCTCAGGGTCGTGGCCTGCTCGTACTGTACGGAGAATGGAAGATTCTGCGTGAGTGACGTGTAGTTGTCGTACCCGGTCGAGTGGACTGTAGATGCAGGAACAGGGCTCTGGACGAGGCCCGTCGTGTCAACCAATGTCGGCGACTCCACGAATCCAGGCACTGCTGGAAATACGTAGCCGACAAGGTGAGCCTCGTCAGCGGAAGGGTTTGCCTGCGTGGTGATGTACCACTCCCCGTCGCGAACAGTAATTCCGTCCTCCGTGGGGAAGTCGCCCTGGCGCCCAATCCTGATGTCGAATGCGGGGTATTGCCCCCCATGCCCCTTTTCGTTTACGTAGATTGAATGCGTTCTGAGGTGCCAGTAGAGGGGAATGAGGCCCAGCCCCGGGACGTCTTCTTTAAATACGAAGCCAACCTCAGCCTGCTTTCCGAGAGCCGACGGGTAGGGCGTGTAGCCGCTAGCGGCGGCGCACCAATCGGTTTTGTCGGCCTCAGAAATGTCTTCTAGACCCCACGTGCGGACAAAAAGAATCCATTTCTCCCAATGCGTCTGCAGCCAACTCCCGTTACACATCAGGCTGACTTCGGCAACAGCTTGATTTTTCGCAGCTTCGGTCAGAGTCGCAAAATCTCCCGGTTTCTCACCGATCATGATGTCTAGGTGTCCGGACCGATAGAGGTTGAGTTGTTCCATGGGGTAGCCGTCGATATGCATCCTGTCCTTCGGGATGAACCCGAGAAATCCGTTTGCGGTGTCTATCCGGTGGAATTGATTGCTTTCTCTGTTGAGAACGTGATAATCGTCACGCACAAATGGATCCGAGCGGTCGTCAGCGCCGTATGCTTCGGCGCTGTATTCCCACATTTGAGGCACGCCAATGGTTACGTATTGGTTGCGGTATTGGAAAAGAGCAGCGTAGAGCTCAGTTGGCTCGCCAACATCCAGCGTCTCGAATGGGGCAGGAGTACTTGCTTCCCCTGAAGCTGGTGCTGGTGCGGTCAACGCTCCGACGAGCGCCAGTGTCAGGAACGAAGCAAAGAGTGAAGACCGCCGTCGTGGGTAAGCCGCTCGATAACCCGAGCGGTAAGCAGATTTGTCAAACATCATGTCATCTCCTCGTGCATGGAAGCGGTCGGCACGACTTGTGTCGGCCTGTGTGCGAGATCCTTCTGGCACCTTCAACATGCTTCGCGAGGCAAGAAATGGGTAGGGCTAAACGACACTCGCGACGGAGGTTTTGACACTGAATCGGCAGAAGCCTGTTAGCCGCTCGCCTTGGGCTCGTGGGTCTGGGTGAGTGAGCCTGTAGGCGGGGTTCTGTTCGTGGGTCCATTGCTGGACTCCATCTGGTGACCATCTATCTATGCGGCCTACCTGAACGCTGTGCCGAGGCACGGACGGACCGCCCATACGTTCTGCTTGACCTTGCTCCGGATGGGGTTTACCAAGCCGCTGGAGTCACCCCCAGCGCTGGTGCGCTCTTACCGCACCGTTTCACCCTTACCTGTGACTGGCGAGCCAGTCCATCGGCGGTTTGTTCTCTGTTGCACTGTCCTGCGGGTCACCCCGACTGGCCGTTAGCCAGCATCCTGTCCTTTGGAGCCCCGACCTTCCTCAGCATGACGCAATTGCCATGCCGCGGTCACCCGGCTTACTCACCCAGGCTTGACAGCGTACCGCAGGGCCTCAACGCTCAGGCGACGACGCAGGCGGGCGACGTGGCGCAGGTAGCGGGTCGCCTCTTGCACCGAGACATTGCTCTCGCCTGCGACACGCTTGGCAAAGGCAAAGCCAACTTCGTCGACCCTCAGATTTGGGTGCGTAAGTACGATTTCGAGCAGGATCTTAAACCCGGTTGGGTCGAGTCGGTCGCGATCAATCGCATCGGTTCGGAACACGAAGAATCCGCTCAACGGATCGGTGATCGGCCGCAAGCGAATGGGAAATAGCGCAAAGGCCAATCGGCCGAGCACCCATGAAGCCGCTTTGCGGGGCGGGCTGAGGCCCTCGTTGACTGAGTCCCAGTTGCGCCGACTCGCGATGATGAGGTCGACGTCGTCTTTCTCCGCCCGATCGAGAAGGCGCGCCACAACCTGGCGGGTGCTGCAAATCGCCATCCATGACGACGGTCCACTTGCTCTTCACGAGCGGCATGCCAGCCACTACGGCGCCCGCAAGACCGCCACTGCGTTGGCCCGCGGGTCGATGTAGCACCTCGACTGGCGAGTCACAAAGTGGAGCGGCGGCAGCGATTGCCTCGGGAGTGTCGTCGTCGCTGTCGTCGACGAAGAGAACCGCGTCGACGAGGGGGAGTCTGGTAAGTAGTGGCTCCGCGTTGTCGCGCTCGTCCCGAGTAGGCACGAGGACGGTTGCTGGCCATCGATCTGTTGGTGGAGGGGAAGTCATGCGAGGTGCCTGTCAGTCGACCTTTGCCTGTCGTCGGTACCAATCGGCAAAGAGCGCCCCGAATAAACCACACGTCGCCGCAACAATCGCCAGGACAGGAAGTGCGATCCATGGAATGTCGTCGCCCTGAGCCAGCCGCTTCAGCACGCCGAAACCTTGCACAACGGCCCAGCACAACAGGGCAGACACAATGCCGTGCGCCATTGGCGTGTCGGACCGGAGCCGACCGGCGCCAAACCCAGCCACCATGAAGCCAAAGAGAGTGAGCGCCAAAAAGAAGAAGGCGAGGAGGCGACGAGATCCGCTACCAGAAGAGTTTCCTCCAAAGAGCTCAGCCAGGATCGTCGCGGGGACGATTACTAGGAGCCCTGCTGTTGCGGCTGTGCGGATGACGGTGAAGTCCAGTTTGACCACTGGCGAAGCCTAGCCAAGCACGACCTTCCCACGGGCCATCGACAGTAATTGTTCGTCCGGTGGCGCTTGATAAGGTCCGAAGACTCTTTGCGCTCAATGTCACACAAAAAGCGTTGTTGGTTCGATCGAGGCCCCGTAGCTTGATCTGATGCATTCAACGGATTCTCCCGTTGCGGATACGAGGTTGCAAGCAACTGACGTCGTGTTTCGCTGTCGATGTCCTGTATGTGCGACCCATCGCTAGTCCCCGTACAAACGAAAATATAAGGAGTGTCACCATGCCAGAACTCAAAGGCACCAAGACCGAGGAAAACCTCAAGGAAGCGTTCGCAGGCGAGAGCCAGGCCAACCGGCGTTACCTCTATTTCGCTCAGAAGGCTGACATCGAGGGCTACCCAGACGCCGCTGCCCTGTTCCGCTCCGTCGCTGAGGGCGAGACCGGCCACGCCTTCGGTCACTTCGACTTCCTCGCCGAGGTTGGCGACCCAGCTACCGGCGAACCAGTCGGACCAACCGAAGATAACCTCAAGTCAGCTGTTGTTGGCGAGGTCTACGAGTACACCGAGATGTACCCGGGCTTCTCCAAGACTGCTCGCGACGAAGGCTTCGACGAGATCGCTGAATGGCTCGAGACCCTTGCTCGCGCCGAGAAGAGCCATGCGGGTCGTTTCCAGAAGGGCCTCGACGAGCTCGACTCGTGACCACCACCTACGACCCGTTCCACCCGAAGTACTTCGACGACGCAGATGTCCGCGAAGAAATGGACCGGGTCTACGACTTGTGTCATGGGTGCCGCCTTTGTTTCAAGTTCTGCACCTCGTTCCCGACACTCTTTGAGTTCATTGATCAACACGACGATCAAGACTCGACCAAGATGACGCCAGGCCAGCAAGACCAAGTGGTCGACGAGTGCTTTAACTGCAAGCTCTGCTACGTCAATTGCCCCTATACGCCGGGCAAACATGAGTGGGATCTCGACTTCCCTCGCCTCATGCTGCGAGCGAAGCAGGCGAAGCATCACAACGGCGAAGTCTCGCTGTACGACCGCGTCGTCGATCAAGCTATTGGCCGAACCGACCTTGCCGGGACAGTTGGTTCCGCTCTCGCACCGGTGGCGAACAAACTTGTCGGTGAGCCAGAAAGCAAGGGCCGCAAGCTGCTTGAGAAGGCAACGGGCATATCGGCGCAACGCATTCTCGATCCGTACGCCAAAGAACGCTTCTCGACATGGATGAAGAAGCGACCCGAGATAACCCCGCCCGCAGCCGAAAAGCAGGGCGACGCCATTCTGTTCCCGACGTGCCAGGTCGAGTACAGCAACACGGGAATCGGTAAGGACCTGGTGAAGGTCGCCGAGCGAAACAACATCGAATGCTCGCTGCCCGAGGGAGAGGTGTGCTGCGGCGCCCCGTTCTTGCACGAGGGCGATGTGAAGCAATTCCGCAAGCAGGCCGAGAAGAACGTGAACGTTCTCGCCGAAGCGATTCGTGGCCGTAAGGCTGCTGGCGCCGATCCTAAGGTTGTTGTGACCCAGCCCACCTGCGGCTATGTGCTCAAGTTCGACTATGTCGATTACCTTGAAGGGCCCCTACGCGACGAGGCCAGGCTCGTCGCCGAGCACACGATGGACTCGGCCGAGTTCCTCATGTCAGTCCATAAGGGCAAAGGCACGGCGCTCGACACGAATTTCCGTGACGATGTGCCAGAAAAGGTGACGTATCACGCTCCATGTCATCTTCGGGCCCAAAACATAGGGCTGAAGAGCCGTGATCTCATCAAGCTCACCGGAGCAAAGACAACCATCGTCGCCGAGTGCTCGGGCATCGACGGAATGTGGGGCCTGCGGGCGACCAACGTCGAAATTTCGCGCAAGGTGGCAAAGAAAATGACTACTGCGATCAAAAAGGCTGGCAACGAGGTCGTCGTCGGTGACTGCACGCTCGCCAATGGCGCTATCAAACTTGAAAACGGTAGTGATGTGCAGAATCCCGTGTCGTTCCTGGCGCGGGCCTACGGGATCGAGGAGGAGTAGCTCGATGGCAACCACTTCAGTTGAGCTGACCATCGATGACATCGCCGACATCCGGGCGTACGAGAGAGAACGAGACGAGTTTCGCACTCACATCATTGCGCTAAAGAAGAAGCGGCGTATTCATGTGGGTGCGTTCCAGACGCTGCTCTTCGAGAACCGCGACACCATTCGGTTCCAGATCCAAGAGATGTCGAGGGTCGAGAAAATCACCACTGATGAGGGCATCCAGGTCGAGCTCGATATCTATAACCCCCTCATTAGTCGACCAGGCCGTCTTTGCGCGACGCTATTTCTTGAGTTGACCAGTGACGAACAACTACGAGAGTGGCTGCCAAAGCTTGTTGGCGTCGAACGGTCATACGAGCTGCATCTTGGTGTTGGTGACAACCTCCGAACCATCAAAGGCCAACTCGACAGCGGGCAAGAAGAAATGCTCACTCGCGATGACACGACTGCGGCCGTCAATTATCTCTTTTGGGATCTCACCCCCGACGACACTGCTGCGCTCAAGGCCGGGCCAGCCACGTTGGTGTGCACCCATCCTGCCTATCTTGAAGAGGCCGAGCTGACCGACCTGAATCGTGAGTCGCTTGTAAACGATCTGATGTAACTCTGCGAGCTACGACTCTACGTGCTGAGACTCGGCTCGCTGAAACGAGCTGCAGACTTTGGACCGCAGCCACTACGGTGCACGACGTGACTGATGCACAGAGCCATTCCACTGATAGTTCCTCAAGGTTCGCCGCTGATGGGGGCTGGACTGCACTGCTTGGAAAGCTCGCGAGCGGACAGTCGCTCTCGGCTGATGAGGCCTATGCCGCAGTTGAGAACATCCTTGGTGGCCTGGCCACACCAGCCCAGATCGGCGGCTACTTAATGGCGCTGCGGGTCAAGAGCGAAACGTCAAGTGAGATTGCCGGGATGGCAAGAGCAATGCGTGACGCAAGCGAGCCGTTGCATCTTCCCGCCGAAGTGATCGATATCGTCGGCACCGGCGGCTCTCCGCACCGGCGCAAGCACGCGCTCAATGTCTCCACCATGGCATCGTTTGTCGCTGCTGCTGCCGGTGCCGTTGTCTGCAAGCACGGAAATGTCAAGGCCAGTTCGACCTCGGGATCGTTCGATTTTTTGGCCCAGCTCGGCATAAAGATCGACATCACGCCAGCCCAACTCGAGGCCTGCGTTGCCGAGACGGGACTCGGGTTTGCATTCGCGAAGGCGTATCACCCCGCAATGCGCTTCGCGGGCCCAGTTCGCGCCGACCTCGGAATTCCGACGGTTTTTAACCTACTCGGGCCGCTCGCGCACCCTGGACGGGTGCAGCGTCAGGTGATCGGCACCGCCACCGAGGAAATTGCGCGCCAGATGGCCGATGTGTTGGTCGAATTGGGCTCCGAGAAGGCATGGGTCGTGACTGGACAGGGAGGCCTCGATGAAATCGCAACGTCTGGGCCTTCAATCATCTTCGAGGTCGACGGTGCGACGATCGTGCGCAGGGAGATCGATCTCAGTTTCCTAGGAATCTCGGCGACCGACTCGATGGATGCGATCGCAGGCGGTGATGCGGCGAGAAACGTCGAGATCTTCCATGCGATCCTTGACGGCTCAGAGGTTGGTGCCCGACGTGACATCGTTGCACTCAATGCGGCCGCAGCACTTGTCGTCGCAGGCAAGGTGACAAGTCTCAGAAGGGGCCTGCAGGCGGCCGAAGAGGCAATCGCCGACGGCCGAGCAGCGGCCAAGCTCGACGAAGTCACCACCTTTACCAATCGCGATTTTTCGATTGACGCCGCGAGCTAACGAGCCGTCTCGGCCGGTGTATAGCTGGGGATTGCAGGGAGAGGGCTCGAGAGTTCGCCGTCGAGGTCGACGAGTGTCAGCTTGCTTGCGTTTCGATTGAGCCATGAGCTGATGCATAAGGCTTCGTCGAGCGACGCTGTCGGATGACCAACCAGTTGGCCGCCGGCTTCGAAGCTGATTCGTGCACCGGTGTGGGTCTCGAGCGTGAGAGCGGCAACACGGTCAAGCATTGACAGCTTGCGCTTGCGCTGCATGACGTCGGCGAATGCGGCTGCTCGATTCCTCATCTCGGCTGCTTCCTCGAAACGCTCGGCGGCCGCGAGGTTCATCATCTTCTGGTCGAGCGGTTCGAGTACCAACTCGGCTTCGCCCGTGATCGCTCGTGACACCGAGTCGACGACTCGCTGATACTCAGTCTCGGTTACGGCCCCGCTGCACGGACAGAGAGCAACCCCGAGCTGCCCCGCCGTGCACATCGCCTCGGTTGGCGCAAGCTGCCCTTTGCGGAGTCGACGCGAACAACGCCGAATGGGTAGGGCGCTATGAATTGCATCGACGACGGTAGTGGCCTCGCGACGAGACACCATTGGTCCGAAATACAGCCCAGGGGAGTCGGTCGACTTCGCGATGGCTAGTCGAGGAAATGCCTCAGCGGTGGTGAGTTTCACGAATACTGCTTGTTTCGCTCGTTTACCGGCCTTGTTGTAGATGGGCTGGTGCTCTTGGATCAGCCGAATCTCACGCAGTTCTGCACTGAGGGGAGTGGGGCTCTCTTCGTAGCGGACGGTCGCAGTTTGTCGCAGAAGCTGACCGATCTTGGCCCTGGTGTCTGTCGAAAAGTAGCTGCGCACTCGCGCCCGAAGATTGGTCGCCTTGCCAACGTAAAGCACCCGGCCGTCAGCATCGACGAACTGGTAGACACCAGGCGTTCGAGGCAGGTTGGTGGTGAGCTTGAGCTTCTTCGCCTGCGGATGGCCCGCAATTTTAGGGAGGTTGACGAGATCATCGAGACCGGTGACGCCCCAGGCGCTGGCCCTCTCGACGAGATAGTGAAGAAGGTCGACCGTTGCGAGTGCGTCATCGAGCGCACGGTGGCTCGGTTGGTGGGGGAGTCGAAGCCTTGTGGCAAGAACTCCAAGGTTGAACTTGGGTGTCTCGCCCGCAAGAAGACGACGAGCAAGCGCGAGCGTGTCGAGTCTCTGGTTACCGAGCAACGGACCGCCACACCGCTGGATCGCGGCCTGAATGAAGCTCATATCGAATCGAACGTTGTGGCCAACGATGACCGCTCCACCGATGAACTCAAGGAACGTCGGCAACACCTGATCAATTGCCGGAGCGCGACACACGAGCTGGTCAGTGATGCCGGTGAGCATTGTGATCGTTGGCGGAATGGCGACTCCGGGGTTGACCATCGTCTGAAAGGTCCCGAGCACCTCGCCTCCCCGTACTTTCACGGCGCCGATCTCGGTGATAGAGCATTTCTCGGCCGATCCGCCAGTTGTTTCGAGGTCGAGTACACAGAAGGTGACTTCGGCCAGAGGCGTGCCGAGTTCGTCGAATGACCGCTGTGACGCGGTGGTGATGGCGGGAGCGGCGGGCTGCAGTTTAAAAGCGGCGCTACGAGGAAGGCGCTGCTGGGGCTCGAACAGGCTGGCCTGGTTGGCCGATTCCGACGTTGTCATCCCTCTAGGAAATACGAACAGACGTTCTGTGTCAAGCATTACGACGAGAGTCGTAGGCTAACCGGATGGCTGAAGGCACTGCGGTTACCCGCTACCGCTGCACGGGTTGCGGCAATCTCACACGGTTCGATGTAGAGGTGAGTCGCAGAAGTCGGGAATCTCACGATTTCAGCGTTGGGGGAGAAAGACGCGTCAAAGTTCTTGAAATCTTGACCGAAACTGCCGACTTGATCTTGTGTCGTTGGTGTGGCCACGGAAGAGACGTGGTTCGCATAGACCAAGAGGAGTAACAAACTATGGGTGCAGAACCACTGACAGCAGCATGTGAACTTGCTTTCGCCGTAGCCCGTCAGGGCCGGGAGGCAGTGCCGCCTGTCGAGTCACCAGCCGCTATGCGGAGCTTTTTGTGGGTGGCCCAGCTTCCTCCCCGCGCGATCTCTGTCGCCCAGCGCGTCATCGCGAGTGATCCCGAGTTTCGGTCACGAGTCGCAGCGCAAGCAACCGAATCGCAGGTTGGCAAGGCTGGATACCTCTGGCTCACTCGACCATCTGGCTGGGACGCTGAGTTCGCCTCCATTACGGGTGGTTCCTCAGGGCCAGAGAGCATCATTGTTCCTCCTCCCGCCGCCCCGGCAGCAGTGGCTGCACCGATCACTCCTCCTGTTCCGGCGCCACCAGCGCCTATTCCGGCGCCGCCAGTATCAGTAGCCCCGATCCCTCCCGCACCCGCCGTGCCAGCAACCGAAGTAAGCGATGCACCAAACCGAGACGCCGGCAAGGTTGCCATCGACGAAGAGTTGGCGAGTCTGCGTGGCCTCGTTGATCGCCTCGCCGACGAGCGAACGACAGTAGACGCGTCCTCCAACGTTCTCGAGAACGAGGTGGCAGAACGGCGAGCTGAGGCCTCTGCGCTCGTTACCCAACTCGATGATGTCCGTCGAGATCTGGCAACTTCTCTCCGCGAGAGAGACGAAGCGTTAACCGAGAAGGAAGACGCGTTGGCCGAGAAGGACGCAGCTCTCCAGGCCCAAGCAGATTCATCGTCCCGTGTGTCAGCCCTTGAGGCTGAACTCGCCAGCTTTGAGCATGAGCGTTCGCTCATGCAGACGAGCCTCGCAGCTGCTGAGAAAAGTATGTCAACGACTCGCGAGCAGCTCGACAAACTGGCTGCGGAGAGCGCCGAACGATCTAGTCAGCTCGAAACGGTCACTGCTGAGCGCGACGAGGCTTCGACCGAGGCTGGATCGCTGAGGGTTGAGCGCGATGCTCTCACCGATCGCGTGACAATAGCCGAGCAGGCTCGTACCGATCTCGAATCTGAGATGAGTGAACTCAGCTCGCAATGGCGCATCGTGCAAGACGAGCTACAAGACATCACCGAGCAGCGTGTGAAGGTCGAGGCCGAACTCGACCGCCTGAGTACCGCCCGAGTCGTCTCGGTTCACGACAACGCGGCACTGTTCAATCGACTCGCAGAGCAGCTCGGCCGGCTCGATGCCGAGCGAAATCTCCTCGCCGGTCAGCTTGAGAAGGCGCAGGACCGACTCTCCGGCACACGTTCAGCCATTGAACAGGCCACACGGTCGCTTGAATCGGAATGCGGTTCGGTTGAAGAAGCCTTCGGCGAGCTCAATGAGGCGACCCAGAGTCTTGGACAGAACCTCGATCAGCTCGGTGAAACCGGCCGAGATGTCGAAGCCCTGGTGGCCGATGCGGCCGACATGGCTGAGGAGTCTGCAATTGCAGCCGCCGCGCATGCCGAAGCAATACCTGTTGAACCTGAATTCGACTCCACCGAGTTTCAGTCTCCGCCTATGCCGCCACCTCCCGCTGGCCTACCCCCAGTACCGGCGCCACCTGCGTCCGACGCAGACCAATTCACCCCTGGCGTTATCCCCCCAATGCCGGTACCGCCGATGCCAGAACCGCCGATGCCAGATGCGCGTGCTTTCGATGTAGAACCTGCCGTTGAGCCGATTCCGCCGATGCCAGCGCCCCCGGTGACGGTGAACAGCGCTCGAACTCAGATTCAGATCTCGCCCGAAGCAGAGTCAGATCCAAGTACAGCCGCCCGTGAGGTGGTGCAGACGGTCGACGTCGTCGTCCTCGTCGACGGTGACGCAGTTGCCGAAATGGGCTGGCCAACACTGACGCTCGCCGATCGTCGCGGCGCCATCGTCGAGTATCTCGAAGGCCTTGCCGCATCAACGGGTGCCGCAGCCGACGTAGTATTCGACGGCAATATCGGGGGCGAAGACTCGTTGCCCTCGTCGCTCGGCGTCCGAGTGCGGTTGACTGCTCCGCAGATTACGCCGGTGATCGCGCTCGCCGAACTCATCGACGACTACCCAATCGAATGGCCGGTGGCAATTGTAAGCGACGAAGGTTTCCTCGCTTCCGAGGCCGCAAGCCGCGGTGCGAGCCAGCTCAGCAACAGCCAGTTGCTTGACCTGTTCATCGCTCAGTAGACGACAAGCTACAAACGTTTCGGGATGAGGCACCGCATCGAGCGGTGTTTCATCGCGCCCTGCCACACCCCAGCGGTGTAGGCCAGGTCATCGATAACGCTGAGCGCGATTCCGGCCGGTGAGCCCAGATGACGCTGGGCTCGTATCGCAACGCCGATGCCGACTGCCCATACGAGTGACGGCTTAAGAATGAGCGCCAAGAGCGTCGCGGGAGCGTACGGCCGCAGGAGCGACTCGGCGATTCCTCGAACGAAGGCGATCTGTCCTCGGCCGACAAGCGAAACTGCGAGGGCCAATTGCGCATCTAGATCTTTTGGCAGTGTATCCGCCAATACTTTGGATCGAAAAGCAAGGGGCCAGGTGGCGAGAAAAGGGTGCCCGGTGAGCAAGAGTAGAAGCGAGAGCGCCCCCCACTTCTCGACCACAAGCGGAACAAAGGCGTCGGGGTGCCGCGCTGCAAGGTCGGCGGCCGAGGTGCCGTAGGTGCGCCGCTGGCGAACGAGCGCGGCAACACTCGCTCGTGGCTGATGGATGGCCTCGATGCTGCTGGCGTAGCGCACGACCCCATGAGTAGCGAGGCGCCATACAAGGTCGACGTCTTCTCCAAATCGCATCTCTTCATCGAAACCATCGACCGAACGAAACGTTGCACTTCTGACCGCGAGGCACGTGCTCGGCACGTATGCGACTCTCGATCGGGCCCGTACTATGGCCGGTAGGTCACCCAGGTCGAGTGGTGATGCATGCTGCTCGTAGCGCGCAATACGGCCAGGTGCGGTGGCCGATGATTTGATTCTGGGTGCGACCGCAACGGTGGCTGAGTCGTTGAAGTACGACACTAACTGGCCCAGAGCATGGCTCGTGATCTCGACGCCAGCGTCAACGAACACGATGACTGCTGCGCTGGCGACCTGCGCTCCCGCGTTGCGAGCGGCGGCTGGTCCGAGATTCTTGGCAAGTCGTACTGTCGTAACGTTGGGACGGTGCAGCTCGAGCTGAGGGGCGCCCCCATCGTCGACAACGATGATTTCGTGGCGCGCGCCCAGCGCGATTCGCGTGAGCATGGCGAGCGTCCGGTCGACTTCGGCCGCATCGTTGTACGAAGGGATTACGACGCTGAAGGCCATCGGTTGTTCGTCGGCCGATGGAGCCGCCGTAGCCATTCCGGCGCCTTCGAGTCGGCGAGCGAGCTGTCGCTCTGCCGCAGTATCGGTGAGCGGCTCTCCGGCCATTATGCGTTTCGCCGCGAGCGCCCCCGGGTTCGTTAGCCGGAGCATTGTTGACGGCGACCAACTCAGCAACGATGACCACCGGTTTGATATCCGAACCCCTTGCGTCGGGCTAAGACGCCAACCCGTAGGAAGCGGTTTGGCGTTAGCCATGGTCGAGCAGCTGCGACAACGCGGCAACGACAGAGTGCGGTCCTGCGACGGGCGAGAGGCGTCCTCCTGCCTGGTCGATCAGCCGCTTCGCATGCTGTAGCTCGTCGGCTGGGGCGAGCACAAGTAGTTCATCGAGGCCTGTAGCGATCGGCACCGGGTCACCGCCGGCAGTGACCTCAGCGTCTGAAAGGAGCAGAGTGATCTTTCGCTTCGCCTTCGACTCGCCGAGTTGGGTCGAGGCTGACTCAAGGGCGAGGCGAACGTCGGTGGTCCCATGGCCCTTTAGCGAAAGTACATCCTTAAGAATGAGCTCGATCGGCTTCGTCTGGCTCATCGATTTGATCTCATAGCTTTTATCGCCAAAGGCGATGACCGCAAAGTCGGTTGGTGCCCGAAGCGAACACATCGCCGCAGCAAGCGCGGCGCTGGCTAATCGCTCGCCACTCATAGACCCTGAGCGGTCGATGAGCAGACAAAGAGCGGTCGTTGGGCGACGCCACTCGAGTGTCGTCAGCTCGTCTAACGCAGGAGGGCGCCCTTGGCCGGTTGCTTCGACAATTGCGTCGATGCTGGCGTCGATATCGATGTCACCGGTCGGCTGCGCAGTCCGAGTACGTGCAAGCTTGCCGATGCCGGCCCTTGGTGCCTGTCCTTGGCGGCAGACATCTATGAGGAGTCGCCCGGCAAGCCGCTTCGCTAGTTTCGCAAGATCTCGGTCGGTTGCTTGGGCCATTTTGGCGAGCAGCTCAAGCGCCTCGTCAGGGTCTTCGGCCATGAGCTCGCCGAATGCGTTCTCATCGAGTTCCCCCAAGTCGGGCGAGACTCGCTCGAACTGTTCGAGGCGCTGCAGGTCTCGGCGCGAGGTCGTTCGCCGTTGCTGATCGGCGAGTGCTTGTTGTGCCTCGGCACCCCTCAGCATCTTCGGGTCGGGGGCAGCGCCACCCAAGGGTGGCTCTATGCTTTTCCCTCAGACTCGTCGGCCGTGTCATTGGAGCTATCAGACGTTGGCGGCCGGCCCATGACACGACGCCATAACTCGGCCACGATCGCTTCTGGTTTGGTCGATGCGGCATCATGAAGTCTCATACGGCCAGACAACGCAGCCTGCGCCGCGTCGAGGCCGACTGCATAATTGTCACTCGGTGTGTCACGAAGCGTCGCAAGGTCAGTGGATAGCCGGAGGAGGTCGAGGGCGCCTCGGACTGATGAACCGATTCGGACCTCGGCGTGAGACCTCGTGGCCCGCACGACCTCGACGATCTTGGCCACATAGTCGTCGTCGAAACCCGATACTTGAGCTACGACTATCGCTGCTTCGTCAGCGGCGTCTTGGTAGTCGATGCCAAGACGACACACGCGGTCATAGAGGGCACCCGAAATTCGGGCCGTGCCAACTGCGTCGAAGGGATTCATTGCCGCAACGAGCCGGAAGTCGGGAGCAGCGACGATACGGCCGAGGCGTGGGACTGTCAGCTCGCCTTCTGACATCACAGTAACGAGGACGTTGAGGGTCTCTTCTGGAATGCGGTTGATCTCCTCGAGATAGAGGAGTCCTCCACCACGTAGCGCAGCAAGTAACGGTCCATCAACCCACACGTCCTCGACGTAGCCAGCGGCCAAAACCTGTGACGGGTCGAAATGGCCGATGAGCCGGGCTGGTGTCAACTCGGCGTTGCCCTCTACAAAGTGAAAGTCGAGGGCTGCTGCACTGGCGGCCGCCCTCAGCAATGTTGACTTGCCCGTTCCGGGCGGGCCCTCCAGGAGGAGGTGGGTGCCCGCCCGAAGCGACGCAATGATGAGCTCTGTCTCTAGCTCTCGCCCGACAACCTGGCTCTGGAGGCGAGCGAGCTGGGCCTTGCCTGAACTCGTCGGCTCAGTCAAAACGAATGACGCCGCGAATGTTCTTGCCGTCTCGCATGTCTTGGAAGCCCTCGTTGATCTCGTCGAGGGAGTATTCCTTAGTGATGAGCTCGTCGAGCTTGAGCGAGCCAGCGCGCCAGGCTTCGAGCAGCGCAGGAATCTCGGCTCGGGGGCTTCCCGAACCGAAGATCGTGCCTTTGATTTCCTTGTTGTACATCGCCAGGCCGAACAGATCGAGTTTGACGTCGCGTTCCATCATCGGGGCGAGGCCAGTGACAACGATGGTGCCGCCCTTGCCAATAATGTTAATTGCTGGCTCGAGCATGGCGCCGGGGACGACGCCAGGAGTAAGGATCGCCGAGTCGGCCATGCGGCCGCGGGTGAGTTCCATGACCGTCATCATGGCCTCATCCATCGAAGCGAAGAAGTGAGTGGCCCCGAACTCTTCTGCCTTCTCTTGCTTGCTTGGGTTGGTATCGATGGCGACGATGTTGGTGGCGCCTGCCATGCGGGCACCCTGGACCGCGTTGGCCCCGATGCCGCCGATGCCGACAACCACGACAGTGTCGCCAGACTTGACGCCAGCCCGATTGCGGGCTGATCCGACACCAGTTGCTACGCCGCAGCTCACAAGCGCCACGTTTTGTAGCGGTAGGTCGCCGTCAACCTTCACGAGCGACAGCTCGCTCACGACCATGTGTTCGGAGAACGTGCCAAGCTGCGCCATGCGATTGAGCGGCTTGCCGTCGACATGGTACCGGTAGGTGCCGTCGCTAATCATGGGACCAACGAGGGTGTGGGCAGTGAGATCGCAGAGGTTCTGGCGTCCGGTCGCGCAGTAGTGGCAGCGGCCGCAGGCGGGAACAAACGAGGCGGCTACATGATCGCCAACGGCAAAGTCGGTGACCCCAGGGCCAACCTCGACTACCACGCCAGAGCCTTCGTGTCCGCCGAGCATCGGAAAGAGGTCTGGCATCTCCATCATCTCGAGTAGCTCAGCCGGTGGCACCATGTCGCCGGTGACGAGGTGCTCCTCGGTGTGGCACAGACCGGCGTAGGCCATTTTGATGAGAACTTCGCCGGCCTTCGGCGGGTCGATATCGACGTCCTGGACCTTCCATTGCTGGTCTTGTCCCCAAAGAACTGCGGCACGGGATTTCATGTAGTGCTCCTGATGTGCAGGCAAGGTCTCGTCCTCGCCAGAATTCTTACACCGTAGCAGCGGTGCCCCGTGAAATCTGGCGGCCGCACGCGCTCCCTCCTGCGTTCTACGCTGTGTTGGTGAAGAATTCTTTCCGTGTCTTTTTCTCATAGCCACGACATCGAGATGTGCGACATTGAACGCCAGGATCGGCTCGCTGACTGGGGACTGGCGCCGCCGCCGCTATAGGGCGATGAAGTTTCTCAGTGACGCTTGCGTAACGATCGTCACACTTTCTCCTTCTCAACTCGACGAGCGCCGGTGTCATCGGTCACAATGCCTCGGACCATCTAGACCGATCGTTTTGGCCAGGGAGCTCCCTCGAGTGACTGAAACTGCACCGAAGACCAATCATGCTGGATCGACCACAGAAGAACCCCTTCTTGTTGTCGAGGAGCTGAAGACTCATTTTGAGTTACCAGCGGGCATGGTTAAAGCTGTTGATGGCGTAAGCCTGACGCTCGAACGAGGCAAGACGCTTGGCGTCGTTGGCGAGAGCGGGTCGGGTAAGACCGTGCTTTCGCGAACGATCATGCGCCTGATCCTCGGGTCCAATGTCCACACGTCGGGAACGGTTCGTTTCGATGGACGCGACATCCTCGATCTGCCAATTAGGCAGATGCAAGATCTCTGGGGCGTCGAAATGGCCATGGTCTTTCAAGACCCCATGACATCACTGAACCCAGTCGTCAAAATCGGACGTCAGGTAACAGAGCACATTCGTCACCACCTTGGGGTGTCGAAAGACGAAGCAAAGGCCACTGCTATCCAGCTTCTGCGGAGTGTCCGTATTCCTGAGCCCGAGGCTCGCTTTGACGCATATCCCCATCAACTCTCTGGCGGCATGCGCCAGCGTGTCTGTATCGCCATCGCGTTGGCGTGTGGCCCCAAGTTGCTCTTTGCTGACGAACCAACGACCGCCCTCGATGTCACAGTGCAGCATCAGATTCTGAATCTGCTTAACCAGCAGCGGCAAGACCGCTACATGGCCATGATCATGGTCACCCACGATCTGGGTGTTGTTGCCGGGCGGACCGACGAAATCATCGTGATGTACGCGGGCAAGGTCGTCGAGAAGTCGCCGACCGACGCTCTGTTCGCCGATGTGAAGCACCCATACACCGAGGCGTTGCTCCGAGCGATTCCGCGTACGACACAGCGAAACCACACCAGGCTTGCGGCCATCTCGGGGCGTCCACCTGACCTCATCAACCCGCCGTCTGGTTGCGCGTTCTCGCCTCGGTGCCCGTACGTGCAGGCAAAGTGCAAGGAAGAGATGCCACCGCTGGTGCCCTCGGCGTCGCCGGGCCATTCGTTCCGCTGCTGGTACCCGGTCGGTACTCCCGAGAACAGAGCCGCCTACGAAGAGAACCTCGCCGCTCGTCTGCCACAAACCGTTTCGATCGCCGAAGGCAC
>RCMY010001532.1_pt1 | contig 21910 bp, 16 predicted proteins | sample 2041341 | NCBI WGS metagenome assembly RCMY01 (sample SAMN09708234, study PRJNA481090) | Marine sediment metagenome, whole genome shotgun sequencing project.
ACAGGTTGCCTTGATGCGCGCATTTGCTCAGATGGGATGGGTCCTCAATGGCAGAGGCCTCGACACCAACAACGTTCGACGACAACACAGGACTGAAGCATGAAGGTGGGAATATTGGCAGGTGGCGTAGGCAGTCGCCTGTCCGAAGAGACAACAGTCAAACCGAAACCGATGGTCGAGATCGGAGGACGACCGATCCTCTGGCACATCATGGAGTACTACTCGCGGTTCGGATTCGATGAGTTCGCGGTGGCGCTTGGCTACAAGGGCGAGTACATCAAGCGTTGGTTCTTCGACGAGGTCAATCTGACCGGTGATCTCACCGTCAAGATGGGCGCAACGCGCGGAGAAGTCAGCCAGCACGTCAATCACTCGGTCGACTGGGAGGTCCAGTTGATCGAAACCGGTCGCGACACCAACACCGGTGGGCGTATCAAACGACTACTCCCTTACCTGGGAGACGAAACGTGCATGCTGACGTGGGGCGACGGCCTGTCGACTGTCGATCTCCACGCCCTCCTCGAATTCCACCGCTCGCATGGGAAGCTGGCGACATTGACTGCTGTGCGCCCTCCGGCGCGATTTGGTCACATCGAAATAGCCGGTGACGGTCGAATTCAGGAGTTCTCGGAGAAGCCACAAGCGGCAGAGGGCTGGATCAACGGTGCCTTCTTTGTTCTCGAACCCGGGGTGGCTGATTACATCGACGGTGATGACACCCTGTTCGAGCGGGAGCCGCTCGAACGATTGGCGAAGGATGGTCAACTGATGGCGTACCAACACGAGGGCTTTTGGGCCTGCATGGACACATTGCGGGATCGGGTGCGGCTCGAGGAGTTCTGGCAATCCGGCACGGCTCCATGGGCGGCCACGTCATGAGAGTGCTCGTCACAGGTCACGATGGCTACATCGGAACCGTTCTGGTCCCGATGCTCAAGCAGGCAGGACACGAGGTCGTCGGTCTCGACAACTTCTTGTTCCACGGGTGCGTTTTCGGTGACGACGGCGTCGGCCCTGACGAAGTCATCGACATCGATATTCGCGACGTCGAGCCTCACCATTTCGCTGGCGCCGATGCCGTGATGCACCTCGCCGGCTTGAGCAACGATCCAGCGGGTGACCTCAATCCGGAGGCGACCTACGAAATCAACCACCACGGGACGATGCGAGTTGCCGAAGCGGCCAAAGCCGCAGGCGTCCGTCGTTTCCTGTTCTCGTCCTCGTGTTCGATCTACGGAGCTCACGGCGACGACTTCCTCGACGAGTCAGCGGAGTTCCTGCCGGTCACGCCGTATGGCGAGTCCAAAGTATTCGCCGAACGCGACTTGCTGGCAATGGCTGATGACACGTTCTCGCCCACGTTCCTGCGGAATGCCACGGCGTACGGAGTCTCGCCCCGGCTGCGGGGTGACCTCGTGGTCAACAATCTCACCGGCTACGCGGTCGCAAATTCGACGGTCTTCTTGAAGAGCGATGGATCGAGCTGGCGCCCGTTGGTCCATATCGAGGACATCTCGCGTGCCTTCTGCGCCTTGGCCGAACAGCCGATCGAGGCCGTGCACTGCGAGGCATTCAACATCGGGGCCACCGAGGAGAACTATCTGATCCGCGAAGTGGCCGAGATCGTGGCTGACGTCGTGGGGTGTCCGATCACGATTTCGGACACCGCGTTCGATGACCTGCGCAATTACCGAGTCGATTGTTCGAAGTTCGCCTCGCTGGTGCCGGAAGCCGTCCCCCAGTGGACCGTTCGTCGCGGGGCGGAGACCCTGCTCGAGGCAATGCGTTCGCTCGATCTCGGACTCGAAGTGCTCGAGGGTTCACATCTCCAACGGGTGAAGCACCTGCTTGCAGGGCAGGCCGCTGGTCGCGTGACGGAGGATCTCCGGAACACCGAGTCCGGTCTCGATCTCGACAGTCTCGCGCCCAAGTCCACAGCCGAAAGTGTTGCATGACCCTCGCTGATCTTCCCTGCCGCTCGTGTGGCTTGACGGGGCTCGATGCCTTTCTCGACCTCGGCAGCACTCCCTTGGCCGACGCTCTCGTCACCGTCGATCAGCTTGATGATCCCGAGGCGTCGTTTCCACTCGAGGTCGCCTTCTGCCCAACGTGCGCGTTGGTCCAGATCACCGAGGAAGTGCCCCCTGGGGTGCTCTTCGTCGACAACTACCTCTACTTCTCGTCATTCTCCGACTACGTCATGGATCACAGCCGCTCCCATGCCCACAACCTCATCGAGTCTCGTCGGCTCGGTGCTGACTCGCTGGTTGTCGAGCTGGCGAGTAACGACGGCTATCTGCTGAAGAATTTCGTCGAAAAGGGCATCCCCGTGCTTGGCATCGACCCCGCTCCGGATCAGGCAGCCGCCGCTCGAGCCGCCGGAGTGCCGACGCTGGAACGATTCTTCGGACTCGACCTCGCTCAGGAACTGCGGGCTGAGGGCAAGGTGGCAGACGTCATCATCGCCAACAATGTGATGGCGCACGTTCCCGACCTGAACAGCTTCGTCGGTGGTATGGCCCACCTTCTCGCTGATGATGGGGTGATCACGGTCGAGAACCCGAGTGTTTGGGACCTCATCGAGCGGTGTGCCTTCGACACGATCTACCACGAGCACTTCATGTATTACTGCTGCCTGTCGATCGACGCACTTGTTCGTCGCCATGGGCTCTTCCTGAATCACGTCGAGTACTTCCCGGATCTGCACGGCGGGACGAATCGCTGGCACTTCGGGAAACAGGACACCCCGAGCGAGTACGTGCTCGAGCGGCTCGCAGCGGAGCGCGCTGCGGGGCTCGACCGGATCGACTTCTACCAAGACTTCGCCAAACGAGTCACCGGCCTGTCCACATCGCTGCGTGACTTGATCGAGGAAAAGGTCGCTGCCGGTAAAACGGTTGTCGCCTACGGGGCGGCGGCGAAGGGTGCGACCATGCTCAACACAGTCGGGCTCGGAACTGATCTGGTGAGCTACGTCGTTGACCGAAACGTCCACAAGCAGGGCCGTTGCATGCCGGGGACGCATCAACCGATCCGGGACCCCTCGGTGCTGCTCGACGATCGGCCAGACTTCGTGCTCATCTTGGCATGGAACTTTGCTGCCGAGATCATGGAACAACAGTCCGAGTACCGAAACATGGGCGGATCGTTCATCGTGCCCGTGCCCGAACCGGTGGTCGTGCCCTGACCGGGCCGAGCAAGACCTTTGAGTCCGGCGATCTACGCTGTCCAGGGTGATGGGCCGCAGCGGGAGTCAGGGAACTCGATCGGCCGCCAGCGCGCTGGTGGCCATCCTCATTGCCGGGTCCGTGATCGCCGTTGGGGCGCTCGTTTGGCGTTCAGCGACGGAGCCACACACCGAGGTGCTCGCGACATTCGGGCCCTCAGAGCCCTTGGATCCGCCACAGGGTTCGAGCTTTGCTTCTGACGGGTTCTCCGGGGCCGTCCTGGCGCCGAGCTGGATCCCGACCGATGCCGATTCGGCTGTCATCGCACTCGTCGATGGTTCCCTCGTGATCGATGTGCCAGCGGGAACCGCACACGAGGCTTGGAGTGAGCTCGATCGACCACGCCTGGGCCTCGCTGTCGTCGATGAAGACTTCCTCATCGACGTGACCTTCTCGCGGCTTCCGTTGATCGAGGGTCAAACGATTGGTTTGTCATTCGAGCGGAGCGAGGGAGACTGGGTGGCGGTTGACATCAATCGCGCAACGGGTCTTTCGGTCCAGGCCAAGAGCACTCGAGGCGGCCGGACCACCATCGTCGGCGTGTCCGCTGTCTCGGGCTCGCCCCGACTCGTCACGCTCCGCGTCGGCAGAACCGGCGACACGTGGAACGTCTGGTACGGCTCGGACAACCGCGACTTCATCGAGGTTGCAGCGTTCGAGTTCGATCTGCCGTTGTCGTCCTTCGCCATCGGCGCTGGGGCAACAGCTGATGCTTCGGGAACGGTGCCTGGGGTGGTCGCCACGGTGCTTGGAGTGTCGAACGCCGGATCAGACGACGTGCCGGGCGGACCGCAGGTCACCGTCGACATCGTTGGCGAGGGGAGCTACACCCTGGACCCGCCGCTCGAGCAGCTGTCCTTCGGCGACACCTTGATCATGCGAGCCCAGCCGGCGGCCGGATGGGAAGTGCTTGGTTGGTCAGGGCCAGGAGCATCGGATGGTCCGACGCGTCGAATCGTGGTCGATAGCGACCTGAGGTTTGGCCTGGAGTTCGGTGAGGTCTCGACCGACACGGTGATCGACATCTGGTATGGCTTGGATCAGACATTTGGCATCTACGGAAAGTCGCAAACCTGGGCCAATGTGCTCGGGAACGTCCGCGATCCCGACGGGCTCGACGGGTTGTCGTACACGCTCAACGGTGGAGTCGAATCGGAGCTGGGCATCGGACCGGACCAGTGGCGGTTGGGCGATCCCGGCGATTTCAACATCGAACTGCTCTACGCCGACCTTGCTCTCGGCGAGAACACGGTCGAAATCACCGCAGTCGACGTCCTCGGCAACGTGACGACCGAGACAGTGCTTGTTCGCCGGATCGCCGGGGACCCGGCGCTGAAACCAATCACGATCGACTGGGCGGATGTCGACAACATTCAAGACGTCGTGCAGATCACCGACGGGCACTTCGAAATTCGTGGCGACACGTTGGGCATCATCTCTCCCGACCGGGATCGCCTACTGCTGATCGGCAACGAGAGCTGGACCGACTACGAGGTCACCACCGTGGTCACGCCGCGCGCTCTCGACACCACCTTCGCCAATCCCAACCCGGGGCCAGCCAACTTCTTCTTCGCCGGTGGGTGGCAGGGTCACGTCGACTGGCGGACCAGGCAACCGCAGATCGGCTACTGGCCGACGGGTGCTTTTGCGCTTGTGCTGTGGCCACCACTGGAACGGATCCAGATCACCGGGAACGAGGAGACCGACGAGGTCATCGGTCCGCGGACGAACCTTCGCTTCGGGGTCTCATACAACATCAAATTCCGCGTTGAGACGCTTCCGGACGGCGTCGACTATCGATTCAGAATGTGGCCAGAGGGCACGGCAGAGCCGGCTCTGTGGGATCTCGAACTGCTCGAGACGACTGGTCCCCGATCGGGCTCGATCGGGCTCGCCGCTCATCACCTCGATGCGGTCTTCGGATCGATCACGGTCACACCATTGTGAACTTCGCACTGCCATCGACCCGGCTCGATCAGATGTCGGTGATGCTTCTCGCTCTGGCAGGGGCGGGCGCCATCGGGTTCCTCCTGCCTGGTCAGCCGATCCTGGCCTACCTGATCGCTGCGATCCCGATCGTTGTCGTGCTGCTCGCTGCTCGTCCGTGGGTGCTGGTTGTTCTTGCCGTTGTTGCTCCGTGGGCATCAAGGTTGATGACAACGACCGGTCTCGCACCGAGAATCGTTGACTTCGCCGACTTCGGGTTCGTGCTGCTCCTCGTGATCTCGGCCGTGGTGGCCCGTCTTGGTTCAGACACTGCATTGCCGCCCGAGCGGGTGCGGGTGCTCAAGGCGATCGCCGGGTTCGCCCTGGTCATCGTCTTGTCAGCGCTGGTCAACGGCGCCCCTGCGGAACGCCTGCTCGCTGGTTTGCTGCTCACGCTCGAGCCTTTTCTGCTTCTCGGAGCGCTCCTGCTGGCGACACCTGACAAGGTCGGGAGACGCTTTCTCATCGGAACGCTCATCGCTGTGTGCGTCAGTCAGGTGCCGTTCGCATTCATCCAATCGTTCAGCAGCGCGAACCCTGACGATGTCAAGGGAACGCTCTTGGGAACCGGTGCCGGACACCACGTGATGGCCGGTGGCTTGATCATCGGCCTCTTCGCCGCCGTGGCACTTGTCAAACGGCCGCTCATCTTGGTTGTCATCGCAGTCGTTGTGCTGCTGATCGGCGTTCTTGCTGATGCCAAACAGGTGATGATTCCTGCACCGATTGCCTATGTGGCTGCGACCATCTTTGCGTCGCGCAGCAGCTTCGATGCGCGACGCATCCTCAATGCGCTTCTCCTGACGTCAGGCTTCGCCTTGGTGGTGCTCACGATGGCACCAGTCGATTCGGCGTTGGACATGGTGCAGCGCACGAACGACACCGGCGGCGGGAAGCCAGCCCTGACCAGGTTGATCTTCCGAGACCTGCTGGACGATCCGTTGCAGGGCGCGTTCGGTTTCGGTCCGGGCGAAACGGTCTCGAGGTTCGGCTATCTCACGACCTTGTTGGAGTCAGAAGGGAGTCCGACCGAGGCGATCGGCCTCGAACCAGGCTCGCGCACCGAAGCGTACGATCGGGCGGTCGCAGGGGCCGGCTTCATCTCAGACTCGTCGTTCTCTTCCGGCCAGTCCTCTCTCCTCGGCATCGCTGGCGACTACGGGTTCCTGGGTCTCATCGCAGCCGGGTGGGTGATCTGGTCAATCGTCGACGAGCTTCGCCGAGTCGGGACCGGACTTGCCCAGTCGGCGATCGCGGCGTGGGTGCTCGTGATACCACTCGCGTACATCTTCGATTGGCTCGAGCAGCCACCGTTCATGCTGCTGGTCGCGTTGGTGACGGGGCTTGCGTTCACCGAGGCGGGTACGGCATCCCTCTCGGAGTCGTCGAGTTCGCTGCTCACCCCGGTGCTCCACCAGGCTCGGTCGCACGCCTTTGTTGTGCTCGGCGCGGCCGTCGTGGCCGGAAGCGGCGCATGGGCGTCGACCCAGCGACAGCAGGACGAAGTGGTGGCATCGCTCCGGCTCGTGGTGGCGGCCGATGCAGATTCGCTCGGCCAGATCATCGACGGCGGTGGAGCGGACGAGCGACTCAGGTTCGTGGAGTCGATGGCACGATCGGCCGCATTTGCCGCGGTCACGGCCGACCTCGAGGAGGTCGCCCCCGTGTTTGTCGATGCAGAGGATTCCATCGTCGAGCTCTCGGTCGTGGCGAGTATCGACGAGGCCGAATCGTTGGTGGTCGGCTACGCCAACGCCTTGATCGCCGTGGTGCAGGGCCCATACGACGAGCTCGTGCTCGAGCAGGTGGCGTTGATCGACGGGCGCGCTCCCGTCACCGACGTTCGAGCCACTGCGTCGCTCACGGTCGAGCGGGCGGTCTTGGCACGACAGCTCTCACTCGAGGAGCGTCGCGAAGAATTGCTCGCCCGGTCGCGTGCGGTCGATGCATCACTGGTTTCCGACGGATCGGTACTCATCGAGTCGGCTTCGTCGACACCGGCGGCACTGGTCGTGGGTCTCGCGGTGTTGTTGGGAACAGGTTGGAGCATCTCGTTGCTCTCGATTCGACACCTTGCGAGGGAACGGGTCTTCTCACTGGAGGATCTCGACCGTTCTTATCGCGGGGCCCAGCCCATCGACTGGACCGTCGGACTGATCGACTCGGACAGTCCCGCCGTTCGAGCGATTGCTCGGCGCCTCATCAGCGAGCTCCCTGTCGAGCTCAGGACCGAGGTCACGATCGTGGAACTTGGCCGGTCCCGAGCCAGATCGCACATCGTTGCTGAGCAACTGACCCGGGCCTTGGAGTTAGAATCGGGTGCTCGGAGTCCCATTCGAGTGACGAACTCGAACGGACGCGATTCGGGCAGGGGCGCTGCTGGCCTCGTGCTTCTGGTGGAGAAGGGTGAAGTTGCCCTCGTCGAATTGGACCGGTTGGTGGCAGAGTGGTCTGCTACGGGAACGACCCTGATGGGTCTCGTGCTCTATGGCCGCACGCCGGCTTCGCAGGACCATGAGGGAGGGCGAGCTCTGTGAACCGAACTGACCTCACTCGATACACGGATCTGATCGCGCGTCGGTGGCGACTCTTGGTGATCGTCATCGGGCTTGCGCTGAACATCTCGATTCTTCAGTCGTTCCTCTCGGAAGAGATCTTCGAAACAACCAGCCGGGTTGTGATCGTCGAACGTCCGGCCGGTGACTTGCTGTTGAGTCGCCCGTCCCGTGATCTCGATCTGGCACTGCAGACCGAGCTCCGTGCTCTCGAGGGTTCAGCATTGCGAACGGCTGCAAATGAGCTGCTGCGGTTGGATCCCGACGTCGAGTTCGACAAGGACGAACCCGACCTGCTGCTCGTGACGGCCCGTTCCAACACGGCGCAAGGTGCGGCGGTGATCGCCAACACGTATGCATCGACCTTCGTCGCCTTGCGGCAGAACGAAGAGATCGACCGCCTACGTCTCGCCCAGGGTCAGGTCGAGAGCCAGCTGGACACCTTGCAGCTCGAAATCGACGATCTCGAGACGCAGTTGTCGTTGGACCCTTCCGACCTTCGAGCCAGCGTTCGGCTCGACGCAAGGCTCTCCCAACAGAACGAGTTGCTCAGTCAGATCGACGACATCGACTTTCTGATTGCGTCTGATCCGGCCGGTGTCGAGCTCGGGGAACCAGCGATCGCGCCCGGCGATCCGACCAGTCCGCGGCCGATCCGGAGCGCGATCTTCGCCTTCGTCCTCGGGAGCGTGCTGGCTGTCGTGATTGCGCTGATCGCCGATTCCCTCGATGACACCGTGCGAACCACCGGCGACCTCGATGCCTCCGGAACCGGGGTGCCGGTCCTCGGTGCCATTCCCCCATGTTCGCTGAATCGCGACCAGGTTGCATCGCTCGTCGATCCGGACTCGGCCAGCGCCGAGGCCTACCGAACGCTTCGGGCTTCGGTCCTGCATTCGCTCGGTCGCAAGCCGAACCTGCTGATCCAGGTGACAAGTCCAGGGCACGGCGAGGGCAAGACCAACGTCGCGGCGAATCTTGCCGCCAGCTTCGCCATGATCGGCCTCAAGACGGCACTGGTCGACGCCGACATGCGCGCTGAGCGCGGTCTGCAGCAACGCTTCGACGAACTGTCCGGGCCAGGCCTCGTCGAGCTGCTGACCGGGGAGATCAATCTCGACAGTCCGCTGGTGCGACTCGGGCTCTCGTCGACGCTTCGCGGTCTTCCGCGCGGATCGGTGACCGTCAATCCGGCCGAAGTCCTCAGTATCGACCGCGCCAGGTCAGTCTTCGGTCATCTGAAGGAATCGTTCGACGTCACGGTTGTCGACACTCCAGAGGTCCTGCCGTACGCCGACGCCACAGTGATGTCGGGGTTGGTCGACGCAACGATCGTGGTCGTACGGGCTGGGTCGAGCAAACAAAAGGCGCTTGGTCAGGCGTTCACGAATCTCGCGCTCGTCGAGGCACGGGTGCTGGGAACAGTCCTTGTCGACGCTCCGGACGGTTTGCATCGATCAGATGCATCCGCTCCGGGGTTTGTTCCGTTCGACGAGCGCATGCTGGCGCTCGGGGTCGGACCCCCTCAGCTTCCGCCGGCGAGGATCGTCGGGGAGCCGCGAGATCGAGATCGAGCAGCCGAGCGGCGGCATGAGACCGACCGAGACGATGAAGATGCGACTCCGATCCCGCTGCCTGCCGTTGTTGAAAGCGAGCATGAGAACGCGACGGCGAAGCACAACGAGCCGTATGACGGGCGTGCCGACGATGATTCGGTTCACGATGACGCAGCCGACGAAAAGAGCTCGGGCGAGCCCGAGGACGTGCTTGGCGACCGCCAAGCCGTCGAGGCCATCGAAGCGGCGCGCCGGGCGGCGAGTCGCAAGGCCGCCAGAAAGGCAGCGACTGCGCCTCGGAAGAGCGCCAAGGAGGTCCCGAAGACGCCTGCAACCTCGTCGAAGCCCGCGCGAACCTCTGCCAAAAAGCCAGGCAAGGTCGGTCCGCCAGTCAGCAAGGACCACCGCTCGCGGATGGGCAACACCGTCAAATCCGGCGACGGTCCGGTCGCGGCAGATGACTCGTCCGATTGACGACCTGCCATGCTGATTGGAGGGTCGAGAGCGAGGACGGTGCTGTTGGTCGGTCCGGACGGCACCGGCAAGAGCACGACCGCACAGTTGCTTGCTTCCTCGGCGACTGCCGGTGTCCGCATGACCGATCACTACCGTCCGGGGCTTCTTTGGAAGCGCAGTCCGATCGCAACCGTGACGCCCCACGCCGATCCGGAGCGAAGCGCCCCTGCGGCTGCGGTCAAAGTGACGGCCGTCTTCGTCGACTTTGCTCTCGGATACCTCGGACCGTGGCGTCGGCGTGGGCGCACCGGCGTGATCGTGCTCGAGCGAGGTTGGTGGGATCACGTCGCTGACCCCGTCCGCTACCGAATTCCTGAACGCCTCCGCTGGTACACAGCGCTGCTGGCTCGTTTGCTGCCGAAAGCCGATGTCGTTGTTGTGCTCGGCGGAGATGCTTCGTCGATTGTTCGGCGCAAGCCCGAGCTGAGCGAAGGCGAGGTCGAGGCTCAGTTGCAGCGTTGGGTGGAGCTCGCACCCCGCGCCGGTCGGAGAGTGATGACCGTCGACACGGTGACAGCCACACCCGAGCAGGTCGCAGGCATCATCGAAGGAGCGGTGAACGCGACGGCCCGACGCTGGATTGCCGTCCCGTTCACACCGCTCCGGAATCGAATCACGGCGACGGTGGGCGCCGAAAGCGTTGCAGCGCTGAGCGTCTATCGGCCGAACTCGAGATTGGCCAGGCTCACGGCGCCGCTGCGATCATCGGCGGTCCGTTTTGGGTGGGGCCGTCCGGTTCCCGTTCTTGATCCGGTGTTTGCGACGCTTCCGAGTGTCACCGGCAGTGACGCATCGTTCTCGATGGCGGCCATGGTCTCGACGGGCAGAGACCGCTTCATCGTCGGTCTCGCATCCGACGGTGACTTGAGCGCCGTGGCGAAGGTTGGATCGCTCGACGATGAGGGTCTGCGACACGAAGCAGAGGTGCTCGAGCGGCTGCAGGTAACCGACTCGCGCGTCCGGACACCGGCCGTGCGCTTCGCTGGTGTGGTCGACGGCCATTTCGTCGTGGTCGCTGACGCCGCTCGCCATGTTGGCGGACCGGTGGTTCGCACGGAAATCGACGCGCTGCTGACCGATTTGGCCGAGCTCGACCTGATTCACGGGGATCTCACGCCCTGGAATCTCGTGCGTGAAGCCGACGGACGCCTTGTTGTCCTGGATCTCGAACACGCACGCTGGGGATCGGACCCTGGCTTTGACCTCTGCCACTTCCTCGTGCAGTGCGGAGCGCTTCTCGGCGTCGGTTCACCTGACGAGGTGCTGGACGACCTCGGCCGTTCCGTCAAGACCGAAACAGCCGCGATCGTCGGCCACTATTGCGAGGTGCGACGAACCCGCGGCGACGCCAGCGGGGATGAGCAGCGATTCATGAACGAGCTGGAACGGACGCTCTCCGTCCGGGAAGACAGACGACGGAGGAATGATGGTGAGTGATCGAGGGGGCCCCGTGGGCTCGACGTGTGTCGTTTGCGGTGGCACGAACACCGAGGACGTCATTGCGCTTCATGACGTGCCAACGCTGCCGAACCAGCTGTGTTTGTCTGTCGAGGAGGGTCTCGGCGTCGAGCGCGGCGATATCACGTTGATGTGTTGCGCCGATTGCTCCCACATGTTCAACTCGTCGTTCGACCCAACCCGACTCGAGTACGACGCGACCTATGAGAATTCGCTCCATTTCTCCGGGGTGTTCCAAGCGTGGATAGCCGAGAGAGTCTCCTGGCTCGTGACCAATCACGATCTTCGGGGCGGCGTTGCTGCCGAGTTCGGTTGTGGTCCAGGTGATTTCCTGAAAATGTTGTGCGACGCGGGAATGAGTAGCGGTCGAGGATTCGACCCGAGCTTCGATCCCTCTCGCCTCGCAGCCGTTGAGCACCCGTCAGTCGAGGTGTCTGCCGAGCTCATACCCACCGATGGATCGCTGGTCGCCGATCTCGTGTGTAGTCGGCATGTCCTCGAGCACCTGGTCGATCCGGTCGGAGCCGTGAGGGCAAGCACGAATGCGCTCCGAGCTGGAGGGGTGGCGTACCACGAGGTGCCGAACGGTGATCTCATGGTACGCGATCTGGCTCTGTGGGACCTCGTCTACGAGCACGTCTCGTACTTCACTGCCGCCAGCCTGCAACGGCTCTGCCACGAAGCGGCGCTCGCTATCGGGAGCGTCGACACCGGCTTCGGCGAGCAGTTCCTCTCTGTGGTCGCCTCGCGGCGGGTCGATGCGTCGCTGCGGACCGCTCCCTCAGTCGCAGCACCTGCGGAGCTCGACGTGATTCGAGCCTTCGGATCGCGGGCGACAGCCCAGATCGAGTCGAGTCGTGAGCATCTTCGAGAAGCAGCCGATCGCGGTCCGGTGGTGGTGTGGGGAGCCGGGTCGAAGGGAACCACGTACCTCAACGTCGCCGATCTGGATGATCTCGTGGCCGGGGTCGTCGACGTGAACCCAAGGAAACGGGGCACGGTGGTTGCCGGAACCAGCCATGTCATCGTCGACGCAGATGGGATGGTGGGAATCGACCCGGCGACGGTGCTCGTGGCAAACCCCATCTATCTCGAAGAGATTGGGCAGATGGTGGCGGCCCGCTGCCCTCGAGCTGCGATCATGTCGCTCTGGTGACGACCACGTTCCGTGGCCCGCCAGGTGCAGGAGCGGCGACTAGATTTTGCTCATTGTGATCGCAGGTTGAACGTGTGATCGTGTTGGAGATTGGTGTGTCGGGCGGACCGCACAGCTCGGCCAGGGGACGGTGATCTTGAACGAATGGCGACGAAGGGTCGAGGTTGCTCAGACGCGCATCCTCCGTCATCCGACGATTCGCTCGATCAACCTCCGCATCGCCAGATTGCTCCGACCTCGGCTCGAGCGATCGACTCCCGATGAGACCGGCGTGTTGACCGTTGGGTCGGCCTTGATTGTTGCCCCGCATCCCGACGACGAGTCGATCGGATGCGGTGGACTGATCGCGGCCAAGCGAGCCGCTCGCGAGTCGGTGTCGATCGTCGTGGTCACCGACGGGGATCGGTCGCACACCTCTGACGTCATCGATCCGGTGCAGCTGGCGTCGATCAGACGAGCCGAGTTGCTCGAAGCCACGGCGATGCTGGGCGTCTCGGCTGACGATGTGTACTTCTTGGGGTTTGCCGATCGATCGGTCGCCGGTCGATCCGACGACCTCGCAGTGGCATTGCACGATCTGATCGAGGCGATCGGGCCGACACAGATCGTGATTCCCTCTGATCTTGACGCCAACGCCGACCACAGAGCCGTGTGTGCTGCCGCGCTGAGTGCTGCCGCCGCGGCCACCTCGACACCCGAGGTTCTGTCGTACCTGGTCTGGTTCTGGACACCAGAGGCCTGGGTCGACCAAGGAGCGTCTTCGCTTCGCAAGATCGGGCAACTCATCACTCGGACCAGGTCGTTCCTGTTGGCGTCGGATCGCGTGGCGTTTGATCCCGGAGCCCACGCAGCGACGAAGGACGCGGCCATCCGGTGCCATCGGAGTCAGCTGGAGAACCTCACCGGCGAGCCGGGATGGGCCGTCATCCAACCTGAGGTTCTCGAGCTACTCGTCGGCCGACGAGAGCTGTACGTCAGGCGAACGGACCTGCCAGAGATCAGCCCTGACTCGACGCTGAACGGTGCGTTGCTGTGAGGAGCGACGGGGATCGACCGGCATCGGCCAACGTCTCACCGCGACGGCTTCGCGTGTTGATCTCCGCCTACTCGTGCGAGCCTGGCGGTGGTTCTGAGGATGGCGTTGGTTGGACATGGGCAAGGGCAGCTGCGCTTGGACACGATGTCTGGGTCATCACGAGAGAAAACAATGCTGCGGCGATAGAGGCGGCTCTGGAGCCCGACGATCACGAGCACTTCCATCCGATCTACCTCGATCTCCCTCCGTGGGCTCGTTTCTGGAAGAAGGGTCTCCGCGGCCACCGCCTCTACTACTGCCTGTGGCAGTTGCTTGTTCGGCGGCTGGCGAAGCGGCTGATCATCGAGCACGACATCGATCTCACTCACCATCTCACCTTCGCCTCCGATTCGTTGCCGGCCGGCATCGTCGGAGTGGGTGGTGTCCCGTCGATCTGGGGCCCCGTCGGCGGGTCGCAGGTCCTGCCGAGAGGCTTCGGGCAGTGGGTCGGGCGACGTGGCGTGTGGGTTGAACGATTCCGAACCATCTGGCTCGGGCTGCTCCGCCGAATCTTTGGCGACCGAGCGGCTCGGAGCGCCACACTCACCGTGGCGCTCAATCAGGCGGTGGCCGAGCGGTTTGCCAGATCGGCCCGGCGGATCGTGCGGCGCCCAAACGTCGCTGTCGATCCGAGCGAGGTCGATCCGAGCGAGTTGTCCACCGCGTCCGATTGGACGGCAGGCGAGCCGCCCGTGGCCATCTTTGCCGGACGTCTGATCCCGTGGAAGGGCCTGCGGATCGCCGTCGCAGCGCTCGCCGAGCCGTCGGCCTCCAAGTGGAAGCTCGACATCTATGGAGAGGGACCGGACCAGCAACCAGCCCGGGAGCTGGCCACCCGGCTCGAGGTCGGCGATCGGGTCACGTTCCATGGCAAGGTCGAGCGGAGACTGCTCCTCGAACGAATGGCAGGGGCCGACGCGCTGATCCATCCGGCGATGCACGACTCATCGCCATGGACGGTCGGCGAGGCGATTTCGCTCGGGACGCCGGTGGTCTGTTTGAATCACGGTGGCCCGCCAGACATCATCGGCTCGGACGGTGGGGTCGCAGTATCGCTTGTCGGGTCTGCGCCCGCAGGATTTGCACGGGGCCTCGAGGAGGTCCGTGGGCATCGAGTGCCGATCGACGGTCGCTGGTCGACCGACCGCCTGCCCGAAGTCTTGTCTGATTGGTACCGCGAGTGTTTCTCGGAGGGAACGACATGAGAGTTCTGCAGGTTCACAACCGTTACCGACGTCTCGGCGGCGAAGACCAAGTCGCCGACCTCGAAGTCGAACAGCTCCGCCGCGCTGGTCATGAGGTCGATCGCTACCTGACCTCCAACCCGGGTTCGAAGCGAGAGGCCGTTCGCGACCTGGCCATGGCCCCGTGGAATCCGTTCAGGGCCAAGGATCTGGCCGCCTATGTGACCGAGACCAAGCCTGACGTCGTCCACGTTCACAACACCTGGTTCCACCTCACCAATGCGACGCTTGGCGCAATCAGGCGGGCGGGCGCACCCGTGGTAGTGACCATGCACAACTACCGCTCGGTGTGCCCCAGTTACTCACTCATGCGTGACGGTGTTGTCTGCCAGCTCTGTGTCGACAAGCAAAGTCCATGGTCTGGGGTCCGTTACGGTTGCTACAACAACTCTCGAGTCCTCTCCTTGGCGCCAGCATTGTCCATCGCCGTCGCCAAGAAGAAGGCGGTGTGGCACAACGACGTCGATGTCATCGTGGTGCTCACCGAATCGGCCAGGGAGATGCTGGCCAGCGGAGGACTCCCCGCTGATCGCATGATGGTGAAGCCCAACTTTGGTGTTGATCCAGGCGAGCGGACGAACCAGCCGTCGACATCCAACCGGTTGATGTTCGTCGGTCGCCTCACCGAGGAGAAGGGGATCCGCCCGCTTCTCGAGGCCTGGCGTCGAGACCGCCCGGAAGGCATGACGCTCGACGTCGTCGGCGAAGGTCCGCTCGAGCATCTGCTTCCCCTCGACGATCCATCCGTTGAATTCCACGGCTGGCTCGATCAGGGCGAGGTCATGAAGCGCCTACTCGATGCTCGAGGGCTGGTCTTCCCCTCCCAATGGTTCGAGGTGTTCCCGTTGACGTTGCTGGAGGCGATGGCGGCCGGCCTGCCAGTGCTCTCGACGAAGCTGGGCTCGATGGTCTCGGTCCTTGGCGCCGATCACAAACTGTTCTGCGGCCTCGATGCATCCGAGATCGGCGCAGGTCTGCGATCGTTCGCCGACGACGAACTCGTCGACTCTGTCGGCAGTCTCGGCCGTCATCGATTCCTCGAACGATTCACGCCAGAGGCAACCACCGAGCGGCTGGAAGAGATCTACGAGGAAGCGATCAGGCGCCGGCAGCAAGCGCTGTTCTGACCGTTCGCCTGCTCGCCGACCACCAGAGGAAGGCGAACGCAGCGGTGACCGCTGCGTCGGTGCGGACCATGGCACCGACCCCACCCAAAGCGGCCGCGGCGAAGGTCGCACCTGACATGAACGGCGTGGTAGCGAGTCGAAGGCGCAAGCCACGCTCGACGGCGCCCACGGTCCGGATCCCGGCCACTGCGACGTTGATGAGGGCAGCTGAGGGGAGCGTCAAGGACACCCAGAGGAGCAGCTTCGAAGATGCTGGCCAGGTGTCGCCCAAGAGCCGGGCCCCAATGGCATCCGGCAGCACGGTCAGCGCGGTGATCCAGACAAGCGATGCGGCGAAGAGGAAGCCGGCGGCGGCGCGCAACAGTGGTTGCAGTCGCTCGGGTCTGGTGCGGAACGCGAGACTGCCTTCGGGGACGATGAAGGACGATGCTCCCGTGAAGAGAATGGTGAGCGGGCCGACGAGGAATGTGGCGCCTCGGTAGGCGGCGAGCGTTTCGAGGCCGAGCACGACTGCGACGCCAATGTCGGTGACTCTCGCCAAACCGTGGGATGCGGCCCAGTCGCCGAGCAGATGCCCGCCACCGACTCGGAGGTTGCGGAGGGTCCAACCAATCCCGCTGATGGGGGAGGGGAGCGCCCGGAACTGCATGCAGCCGACACCAAAAGCGAACCAGGCGCTCAGACCCCAGACAAGTATCAGCAGCGCTGCGCTCGGAGACCCGAGTGTGATGATGATGCCGATCGGGACCAGTTGGGCAAGGGCCCACGCGCCGTCATTCAGCGCGGCACGCTTCGGCGCCTGCTGAGCGAAGAAGACGTAGCGCCAGGCGTCCTGGCCGAGCAGCCCTGGGAGGGCGATGCACAACATCAGCAGCGAGTCTCGAAGCGGTCCAGTCGAACGCAGCGCCACCGCCGCCACCGGTATGGCAGCGAGAACGCCAGCCGCAAGGCTCGCTCCTACGGCATTCCGGGCGATGCTGCGGTACGTGTCCGGGTCGCTCGCCGTGTGACGGATTGCGATGATCTCGGTGATCGCCGCCCTCGCAGCGCCCATCGCGAGGAGGTACGCCAGGAAGGCGGCGCCGAACGCACCGAACTCTTCTTGTGTCGTCGACGACGCCACGGCCAGCCCGACCAGCAGGTTGGTGAGGCTCGAGATGCCCTGATCGATGAGGGTCCAGCTGATGCGCTGGCCGGTGGCGCGTCGTCCGTCGCTGATCACCTGGTGGCCGCCTGCGGAGCGATGCGAGCCCGGTAGCTTGCGGCGACGGCGGCCGCGTATCGCTCGATGGTGAACGTCGACGCACGGGCGCGGGCGGCTTCGGCGCTCGACGTTCGCAGCGAAGCATCCTGCGCGAGCTCGATCATTGCGTTTGCGAGGTGATCCCGGTGGACAAGTCGGCCGACCGAGTCGTCCAGAAACTCCCGGAAGACAGGGATGTCACATGCAATGACAGGGAGCCCGCATGCCATGGCTTCGACGGGCGCCATGCCGAATCCCTCGAGTTCGGTGGCGGTGACGAAGAGGTCGCATTGGTTCAATACGTTGGCGACGTCGTTGCGCTGGCCGAGAAGATGAACCGCATCGTCCAGTCCGAGTTCGGAGATGCGCCTCTGGACGTTGTCTCGTTCCTCACCGTCGCCGACGATCAGCAGGTCGGTTTCTGGAACGGCCGCTCTGACCTCACGCATCGCGTCGACGATCAGGTCCATGTTCTTGGCATGAGTCAGGCGACCGACCGAGACGAATCGGATTCGTTCGGCCCGTTTCGGGGGGAGGTCGGCAGGGGCATCGACGGCGGCGGCGAAACGATCGACGGCGACCCCCGGATGGATCACCGTGATCGCGTCCGTTGCGAGCCCCAGAGCTTCGACGTACAACCCGGCGACATGGTGGCTGACGGCGGTGTACGAAACGCGCGAGCTCTTGCTCAGCAGGCGGTTCACGCCTCGTCGTGCCCGGCCGAGTGAGCCGGTGTGGATGGTGGGGAGCGAGTGGAAGGTGTTGATGACCGGCCGACCGGCCGCCGTTGCTGCGATCTGGCCGATGAGCCGATCGGCTGGGGTGTTGTTCGTGTGAACCAGATCGACCCCGCCTCGGCGAGCGATTCCGGCGGCCCTGGTCGCGGCGCCGGCAATCGACGGGCCAACCACGTGCACCGCTTTGGCTCGTTCGCTGAACGCGCGGCGAAGGTCACCGTCGCCGACGCTGATCACGATGTGGTCGAAGTTCTCCAGCTGCTCGATCAGTCTGAGGAGGAGCACCTGGCCGCCACCGAGTCGGAGATCGGGCAGTGTGTGAAGGATCGTTGCCCGCTGCATTCCCGCCCCTCGCCGGTTCATGGCCATCGATGTCCGTGCGATGTCCAACTCTAGGTGTTGCGGGCGACGGGGTTGTGGGTGAAGGTCCCCGGCCTGCGGGTCCCGAGGTGCGCAGCTGCGATGCGTTCGCTACGGTCGGGACGCGGAACGGAGGGTGCAGATGTACCGATTCGGTGCAATTGATGGTGCCGTGCTCGGTGCGGTGTGGATAGGCCAACGAAATCAACGCCAGGCACGATCATGATCGCGCACCAGCAGTGCCGATCATGCGGTTCGGGCGACCTCGAGATCTTCTACGAGGAGTCGAGTATTCCGACGAACAGTTGCCTCCTGCTCGATTCCGATGGCGAGGCGACCGCGTTTCCCCGCGGCGATCTGCAGTTGGCGTTCTGCGATGCGTGTGGCTTCGTGTTCAATGCCGCCTTCGTCGACACGCAGCCCGAGTACTCCCAGCGATACGAGGAGACACAAGGCTTCTCACCCCACTTCATGGACTTCGCCCAGGACCTCGCGAAGCGATGGGTCGAGAAGTACGACCTCACCAACGGGACAGCGCTCGAGATCGGCTGCGGCAAGGGTGAGTTCCTGGTCGAGTTGGCCAAGGCTGGCGCAGGTCATTGCATTGGCATCGATCCGGGGGTCCATCCCGAACGGATCGACGTTCCCGAGGGAGCGTCGATGGAATGGATCGTCGACTTCTACGGGCCCGAGTACGGCCACATCGACGCCGACGCGGTCATCTGTCGCCACACGCTGGAACACATCCCCGATGTCGGCGACTTCATGCGAAACATCCGCGCCGCCATCGGTGATCGGCCAGACACGGTCGTCCTGTTCGAGCTGCCCGATGTCCAGCGCATCCTCGATCAGGTCGCTTTCTGGGACATCTACTACGAGCACTGTTCGTACTTCAGCCTCGGTTCGCTCGCCCGACTGTTCCGTGCGACCGGGTTCGAGGTCCTCGATCTGTCGATGGAGTACGACGGGCAGTATCTGTTGATCGAGGCCCGACCATCGACGATTCCGGCGGCTGGCGAGCTGCTGCCTCTCGAGGACGACATGGAACTCCTCCGTCGCGGCGTTGGCGAGTTCCGGCAGGGTTACGAGCAGCTGGTCGAGCGGTGGCGCACGACGCTCGATGACCTGCGTACGGCAGGGCAACGGGGCGTGATCTGGGGGAGCGGCTCGAAGGGTGTCTCGTTCATTTCAAATCTCGGTATCAGCGACGAAATCGTCGCTGCGGTCGACATCAACCCGCACAAGTGGGGCAAGTTCATGGTCGGATCTGGACACCCGATCATCGCTCCGGCCGATCTGGCCGGCGTGGCTCCCGATCTGGTGGTGGCGATGAACCCGGTGTACCTCGACGAGATCGGGGCCGAGCTTCGTTCTGTCGGCGTGGAGACGAAGCTCGTTGCTCTGTAGCTTCCGGCCGGGGGCGTGATCGTGGGTACGACGAGCGCTGACCTGGCCGCACGTGTTCTCGACGAGCTCGAACGAGTCGAGCCTTCATTCGTGGTGCTCCATGGTGAGGCCGATCTCAGCAGGGGTCTGGCCGCGTCCGACATCGATGTCGCCGTTCTGCGCGACCCGACCGAGGTAGTTGCCGATCTCGCCGGACGCCTCGCCGATGACGGCGTCGCCCCGATCATGCTGTGGCCGTACGACCGAAACTCACTGACGATCTTCTGGTCAGATCGAGATGGTGACCGCGGGGTTCAACTCGATCTCGTCGCTGACCCGACCGGTCAAGGGCGCTACGGCTTCCGAACGGGGGAGCTGATCGCGCGGTCCGAACCTGGTGAACGCTGGCCCCGGCTCGCCACTGCGGACGAGCTGCTCTATCTGATCCGCAAGCGACAGGTCAAGCGAAACGAGACCGAGACGGTCCGACTGCTGGGTTCGGTGTCGGTGGATGCCAAGCCCGCCTTCATTCAGCGAGCGACCGAGGCCTTCTCCGAGCATGCGGGCCATCAGATCGTCGAGATGGTCTCGTCCGGGGTATACGTCGACCCAAAGGGTGCAGCGTTCGACCGCCGAGCTCGCAACGTCATGTCCAACCCTGGCTTCTATGGGTCGCGGCTGAAGCAGGCCGTTGGCGTTTGGGTGAGTGTCGGCGGGGCGACCCCTGAAGAGATCGAGGCTGCCCTGGCGCCCTTGCGGGGCCTGTTGCCGTCGATCGTCATCCGCGGCGGCGTGCGGGCGCGGATCGAGGCATGGCCTCACCAGTTGCGTGCTCGCTTGCTGGTCACCGCTGACGGCGATGGTCTCGACCGGCGAGCCGACGTTGCCGTCGATGGATCTGTGTCAACGGCAGAACTTCGACGCGCCGTCGTCTCTGGCCTCAGCAAACGCTTGGTGGCGCAGGCAGGAGCGGGCTCGTGACCGACGGTTTGGCAATCTTTTACGCCGATGCATTTCAGTCTGGGGGTGCCCCGGTCGGTGTGCAGCACCTGGCGCGGGCGTTGTCGCCTTCTGCACCGGTGTCGGTGTACGGCAGGCGGTCAGAGGCCGATCTCGATCTTGGGACGGCCCGACGTTGTGAGTACGACTCGGTCACCGAGCTGCGCTCGTCCCTCTCGGGTTGGTTGAAAGAGGATCGCCCGGCGCTCTTGGTGGTGATCGGCTTCTTCTTGCCGCACAACCCGATTGCGTTCCACGTCGCATCGAAGCTGGGCGTGCCGACGGCGATCCACCCCATGAGCCAGATCGCCGACACGATCTTGACCGATCGGGTGTTCACCCACGGCTGCGACGTCTCCGACCTCGAACAGCAGACGCTGAACGTCGAACGAACGAAGGACCGGATTGCCGCACGAGTGAGCCCCATCGCGAAGCGGGTCTTCTGCGCCACGGCCGGTCGATACATGATTGCCAAGTCGCAGGCGCTTGCGTTGTTGTCTGAGGAGGAGGGCCGTCAGATCAGGGCGATGTATCCCCGTTCGCCCTCGACCTCGCTTTCGATGCCGTGGGGGACCGATGTCGAGTCGATTCCGGATGAGTCGAGCGGGCACTTCTACCGCGATGAAATGGGTCTCGACGACGGGCGTGCCAACCTGGTGATCTGGTGCCGACTCGACTACCGCTTCAAAGGCCTCGACCGGGCGATCGAGGGCATGCGATGGCTGGCCGACCAAGACGATGTGCGGCGAGCAGACGGTGAGCTTCCGGTTCGACTGTTTCTGTGCGGTCCTGACTATCGGAGTGGCGCCGTCGCAGCTCAGCGCCACATCGAGGAGGCCGGCCTCGGCGACCACGTGTTCATTCTCGGTCCGGACGAGTATCGACCGGGGAGCAAGAAGCCGCTTCGCGACGCCGACGCAACGGTGTTGCTGTCTCGCTGGGACGGCTCGCCGCGCACACTTCGCGAAGCCGCTCACTACGGAACACCAATGGTTGTCTGCGAGGAGACGAACTTCGCCGATCTCGTACGTTCCAGTGGTGCCGGATCGGTCGTCGATGGTGATGACGCCTCGGCAGTGGGTCTGGCCTTCCTCGCCATGGCCGATCCTGCCGTTCAGGGACCAGCGGCCGAGGGTTCTCGCGAGCTCGCCGAGCGGTCGACATGGGAGTGCATCGGCGCTGACCTGTTGCGGCAAGCGCGATCAGCCTTCTGACATCGACGGCCCACTCGCCGTCGGTGTTCCGGTTGTCACCGACGGGTATTGGTGCGTCGTATGTTCTCACT
>RCMY010001533.1_pt1 | contig 21899 bp, 19 predicted proteins | sample 2041341 | NCBI WGS metagenome assembly RCMY01 (sample SAMN09708234, study PRJNA481090) | Marine sediment metagenome, whole genome shotgun sequencing project.
TCCCGCTCATGGCTGGCCCGCTTTGTGCAGTTGCTTGAGGTGATCGGCAAGCCGGATGGAAAATGCAACGATTGACAGGGTCGGCTGGGCGAAGCTGCTTGTCCTGAAGACCGAACTGCTTGCGACAAAGAGGTTCGACACACCATGCACACGGCAATTGCGATCCACGACACCGGTCTTCGGGGTTTCTGACATGCGCGTCGTGCTGCAAGCATGTTTGCCCAATCCAAAACTTCCGGGCCAGTCGTAATCGTCGCGAAGAGCCTCTGTCCAGACCCGGCCCAGACCCATGCGGCCAATCTCCTGGGCCATAAGCTCTGTCGCCCGTTTCACCGTGTTCAGATCCTGCTCGGTCAATTTCCAGTCCATGCCGATCCGGCGTTGACCCAAACGGTCCTGCTCATCGACCAGACGAACCCGACTGTCAGGGTTCGGAACGCATTCGATATTAAGCCAGGGAGCGAGCCAGGAGCGATCGATAAGCGCGCCTTTATCGGTAACCACATCGTAGACTTTATTCGTCATCCCATCGAGATCACTGAAAATATTGATGACATGGGAGGATAGATAGGGCGGAAAATCACCCTTTTTGAGCGAACGGACAATTGTCTGGGCGGATCGGTACCCAGGGCTGTTGGACGTTTGCATAAAATAGAACGTGAAACCGCCGATGGATTCACGGCGACGCAGATCGTTCGATGACGCCACGGTTCCCCAGAACCCACCGACGTCCAGATAGGTTGGCCCTTCATAGAGCTTGAAGCGATCAGCTTTCTGGTCGGGCCAGATCCACAAGGCCGGCCTGATGCCGACATGGTCGGTAAAGTAACGCCCCACCTGATCCTGCGCGTTGCCCAGACCTTGCGGAATGACGTGATCCGACAGCAGCAGGAGACGCGCGACCTCTATGCCACCCTGCGCAAGAACATAGCTTTTCGCCCGGACGCGAAAATGCGGGCCGTCGATGCAGACAACACGCAAACCGGTAACTTCCGAAGCCGTTTCATTGGTCTCGATTTCCAATACATTCGCATATAATACGACTGAAATGTTGGCAGCGCGTTCCAAGTCCTGTTCGTATTCAATTCCGAAAGGGGTGGGCGGACTGGAGCAGGAGACTGTATTTTCAAAAATATCCGGATTCCAGTCTACCGGTTGCCCTTCGATTTTATCAGCCCAATACGAAAAATCGAAAGGTCGGTCTTCCTGTATCTGAACATAGGGCGCCGCTAAGTCGTAATAAGGTGCGATGTCATCATAGGAAATTGGCCAGCCAGAGCCCGGCATCCAGTCTCTTTCCTCGAAATCGACCGGCGTCAGGCGCATGCAATTTCCGGCCCAGTGATTGCTCGAACCGCCAAGAAACCGAAGCCGCGCCTGATCCAGAGGTTCATAGGGACGACCCAGATTGGGGCCAGCATAAAGATCCTGGGTTTCGTCCTCGAGGTAGGTGCCGCCGCTTTCAAGAAGCAGGATCTTCAGCCCGGACGCTTTCGCAAGTTCGAGCGCCGCTGTAATGCCAGCAGGACCTGCTCCAACAATGCAAATATCTGCTTCGAGAACAGCGCCATCAGTCAGATCTTTTGCGTTTAAAATCATTTAACTAAGCGGTTTGGCAGGAAAAATATCATTGGTATGATCAGAGCGTACCATACAGAGAGTATTATTGTTACCACTTTGAGCTGTTTTTCGCAACTATACGTTGCTTGGGAGGGGCCTGAGCAGGCCAGTCTATAGGCGGATCCGGGCGCGAAATCTGCACTGGGCCGGGCACCATCTCTCCGTCGCAAAAAACTACGCACCCGGGGCACGGCGTCATGGGACGGGGAAAATCGTCATAAGAGGATACTCAGATCAACGTCACTGCATCAGCCACCGCGACGTGACACGAGACCGTCAGAACTTAATCAAGTGGCGCGTCGGGCGCTTGGGGCGGTTAGACCGGACGCTTACGACTTTCACGCCGCCCGTTAATGAGATCCTTTGGGCACATGCTTCGGTCCGTGGTGGAGCGAGTCGTTCACGGCTCCCTTGCGGCACAGGGCGCATACGCCCCGGAGCGTGGCAATAGTCCCCGCTAGACCATCACAAGATGGCCTTCGGTGAGCGTCTTGTACGTCCGGTTGGGCGCTTGATAGTCCAGCGATCTGATCGGCGTCTGGATTTCGCTGTTGTCGAGCGGCCTCTGAAGATGGCGCCGCGACGGATCGGGGACGGGGACCGCATCCAGAAGACGGCGCGTATAGGGGTGCTGGGGGTTTTCGAACACGTCCCGGCGCTGTCCGATCTCCACGATTTCCCCGAGATACATCACCGCGACCCGGTGGCTTACCCGCTCGACCACCGACATGTCATGAGAGATGAACAGATAGGCGAGGCCGAGACGCTCCTGCAGGTCGAGCAGCAGGTTGATCACCTGGGCCTTTACCGAGACATCGAGAGCGGAGACCGATTCATCGGCGACGATCAACTTGGGATTCAGGGCAAGCGCCCGGGCGATGCAGACCCGTTGCCTTTGGCCGCCGGAAAATTCATGGGGATAGCGCGAGGCAAAGCCCGGCTCCAGCCCGACCTGGGTCAGAAGTTCGGACACCCGGGCCAAGGCGTCGCTTTTCGATCCGAGCCCATGTGTCAGAAATGGCTCGGCGATCGCAGCGCCGACGCGCATGCGGGGATTTAGACTGGCAAAGGGATCCTGAAAGATCATCTGGACATCGCGCCGCAAGTCGGACCGGTCCTTTCGCCCCATTGCGCTGGCCGTCCTGCCGCCAAAGGTGATCTCGCCGGAATGGGGCGTCTCGAGCCGCAGGATAGAACGACCGATCGTCGATTTCCCGCATCCTGATTCCCCGACCAGCGACAGGGTTTCCCCCGGCTGGATGGCAAAGGACACGTTTTCGACCGCATGGACCCGCCCGGTGCAGCGCCGCATCGCACCGCCCCGGATATCGAACCGGGTGGTCAGATTGTGCACCTCGACCACGGGCGGGGCGGCATGATCGATGGTATCCTTCGGGGCCGGGGGATCGGTCACCTCGCCAGTCTGCATGTCCACCTCGGCAAAGCGCAGCGGTTCATTGCGTCCGACCATCGACCCAAGAACCGGAACGGCGGTCAGAAGCGCGCGGGTATAGGGCTTGCGCGGGGCGTGAAAAACCTCCGGGGTCGGCCCTGTCTCGATCCGCTCGCCGCGGAACATCACCATGGTCCGGTCGGCGATCTCGGCGACAACCCCCATGTCATGGGTGATGAACAGGACCGCCATGTCATCCTCGCGCTGAAGCTCCTTGATCAGGTCAAGCACCTGCCCCTGAATGGTGACATCCAGCGCGGTTGTCGGCTCGTCGGCGATCAGCAGACGCGGCTTACTTGCCAGGGCAATGGCGATCATCACCCGTTGGCGCATACCGCCCGAGAACTGGTGTGGATATTCGTCGAACCGCGACAGCGCCGACGGAATGCGGACCTTTTCCATCAGGGCCAGAGCCGCCTGACGCGCACCGTCCCGGGTCTGGCCTTCGGCATGGGCAAGCACGGCTTCCATGATCTGGTCCCCGACGGTGAACATCGGGTTCAGGCTGGTCATCGGCTCCTGGAAGATCATCGAGGCATCCCGCCCCCGGACGTTCCGCATGGCCCGGTCGCTCAGGGCGGTGACATCCTGATCGTTGAGAAGGATCTTGCCGGTGACCTTGCTGGAGTGGGGCGGCAACAGGCGCATGATCGACAGCGCGGTCACGCTCTTGCCGGACCCGGACTCGCCCACGATGGCAAGTGTTTCTCCGGACATGACCTCGAAAGAGATGTTCTGTACCACCGGGATCCAGCTTCCGTTCACGCGAAAGGACGTGGTGAGATCGCAAACACTCAGCACCTTCTGAGGGGAATTGATCGGCTTCGCACTGGCGGAAGTTTGCATCGTAAGAACCTCGTGGATGGCTAAAGGGTGGAGTCGCGGGTCAGGTCGACAAGAAAATCGACCACGACACGAACTTTCGACGGCGTGACGCGATGGGCCGGAAAGACGATCGAGATCGGCAGGGCTTCGGTCTCGTATTCGGTCAGAATCGGCACAAGGGCTCCGGTTTCCAGGGCCTGGCGAAACAGCCACCAGGTGGCCTGGGTGATGCCCAGCCCCTCCAGCGCCGCCTCCCGCATAATGTCACCGCTGTCGGTCACCAGCGGCCCGGTCACCCGCACCACCTGATCGCCGCCCGAAGGTTCGCGAAAGGTCCAGTTGGGCCCGAAAGCGCCGGTGATGCAGCGATGCCCCGTCAGGTCAGCCGGCACCTTGGGAAGGCCATAGCGCGCGATATAGGCGGGGGATGCGACGGTCCGCTGGGAGCCGCGCACCAGAATCCGGTTGATCAGCCGCGAGTCCGGCAGGCGGCCGGAATGAACGACCAGATCATAGCCGCCTTCGATCGGGTTTGAGGTCTGCCCCTTGAGTTGCAGATCGATAGTGACGTCGGGGTAGAGTTCGTAGAACCGCGGGAGAGCAGGGATGAAGGTCTGTCGCGCAAAGGCAGGGGGCATTGCGATGCGCACGTTACCGACGGTCGACTCGCTCGCATCCAGCAGGGCATCCTCGGCGTCTTCCACATCGACCAGAATGGCCTTGCACCGCTCGCAATAACTGATGCCGTGATTGGTCAGGTGCATCCGGCGCGTGCTGCGCACCAGAAGCTGAACGCCCAGATTGTCCTCTAGCCGGTTCACGCATTTGGTGACCGCCGAGGTGGAAAGGTTGAGCCTGCGAGAGGCCCCCGTAAAGCTGCCAAGCTCAGCAACGGCCACGAAGCATTGCATGTCCTGGAACTTATTCACCTCAGCTATTTCCTGTTAGGTCAGTAGGTTGGCTATTTTTCCGCATCGGTGTGGAAAATGGAAAATCTTGATATCGCCGGACCGGCAGCGGCGCGATACCCCGCAAGAGCTAGCGGACACTGCGCAAGAATGGCACGTCGTTTCCGTGGAAACTGTCTTTCCAAAAGGTAGCATTCCGCCCAGCCACCCCCCGAAACATAGTCAAGGCAACGGCAGAACAACAGTCGTTGCAAAACATGATGACGGGATCCGGTGTGACCGCACGACGCTATGACAACATCCTGTGCCTGACCGAGACAGCGTCGGGCTGGACCGCCAAGCGGCAAAGTCTGCGGATCCGCGACGGGCGCATTGTGGGTTGTACGTCGTCGCCCTCCACGGATCTGCAGCCGGATGAACTACGGATCGACGGCACACAGCTGATGGCTATGCCCGGGCTGGTCAACGCACATACTCACTCTCCCGACAATCTGTCGCGGGGATGTGCCGGTGACCTGCCGCTGGAGCTGTGGTCGCTGGCGTCTTCGGCCCCGAGAACCGGACGCAGCCCCCGCGACATCCATGTGTCCACCATGCTGGGCGCGCTGGAAATGGCCTCGACGGGAACCACCTGCGTTGTCGATCACGTGCGCATCTCGCCGGACATTTCCGCCGAGGGCCTGGACGCCGTTGCGCAGGCCTGGCTGGACAGCGGGTTGCGGGTCGTGATCGCCCCGGTGGTGTCCGACCTTGCGCCGCTGGACACGATGCCCTTTGTGGATGCCGATTTCACCGGACTGGACCGGGCCGCCCTGACCAGTGCCCCGCCGCTGCCCTGGCACGACCAGATGGAGATCGTGGCGGCGTTCCATGACCGCTGGCACGGGGCGGAGGGCCGGATCACTGTCGGCATCGGACCGTCGGGACCGCAACGCTGTTCGGATATTCTGTTGCGCGCTGCGGCCACCTTCAGCGCGGATCACAATGTTCCCTTTCATTGCCATGTCCTTGAAACCTCCGCCCAACGCCAGATGGGCTGGGAGCGGTATGGCAAGGGCATGGTGGCGCATCTTGACGATCTCGGATGCCTCACGCCGCGGACCCATCTCGTTCATTCGATCTGGCTGGAACCGGGAGACGCCGAACTCATCGCCGCCCGCGGTGCGGCGGTGATCCACAATCCCGTGTCCAACGCCCGTCTCGGCAGTGGCACCTGTCCTTTGCCGGCCTTGCTGGACGCGGGTGTCCGGGTGGCGCTTGGCACGGACAGTGCCTGCTGCAATGACAGCAACAACATGTTGGAAACGATGAAGTGGGCGGCCCTGCGGCACAATGAACAAGGCCGGTTCACCGGGATCGACAGGGCCCTGTCCGCAGCAACGTCGAAGGGGGCCGAGATTCTGGGCCTCGGCGGTGTCTGCGGTCGGATCGCCCCCGGAATGGCCGCCGACATTGCCGTGTTTTCCCTGAATGCCCCGGCCTTCGTGCCGTTGAACAATGCCCCGCGCCAGCTTGTCCTCGCCGAAAGCGGGGCCGCCCTCGATCACGTGCTGGTCGCCGGTCGCGTGGTCTGGTCGTCGGGCGACCACGGCGCCGACGCGCCGCGCGCCCTCTGGGCCGAGGCCCGCGAGATCGCGACGGCCTATGGGCAGACCCCGGCGGCGGCCAAACCCGGCCTCGACCTGGCCATTTCGCGAATGCTGACGCGCGTGACTGAAAATTCCGCCAACAAAGAGGGCACCCCATGCCACTGAGCTGGACCAAAACGCCGCTTCGCTTCTTTCAGCACCTTCTGCGCGAAGAGGATGCCCGGGGGTTGGATGCTGAAACTCTGGTGCAGGAAGCCCGGTCGGTCGGGGCGAACGCGATCGTCGCGATGGGCGGCGGTTTTTCGGCCTGGTATCCAACGGAAAGCGTGATGCAGGCGGTGAATCCCCACATGTCGGGGGATTTTCTGGGGGAGGTTCTGGCCGTCGCCAAGGCTGCCAACCTGCGGGTTCTCGTGCGGCTCGACATCTCGAAGGGACGCGCCGGGCTGGAAAGCGACCGCCCCGAGGATCTGGTGCGCGACGTCAAAGGCGGGTTCGCCACGATCTGGGACATGCCGCAGATCTGCGCCACGGGCGCGCTCTGGCAGGACGAGGTCTTCGCGAACATCGACGATCTTCTGGTGCGCTATCCCGATCTTGACGGGTTCTTCTTCAACTATCTCCACGTCGCGAAATGCCATTGCCCCAGATGCCAGGCGATCGTCCTGGAAGCGACCGGCGCGCCCGTTCCCGCAGGCCCCGAGCGCGATCCAACCTATGAGCGCTGGCGTCAGGTCTTTCTGGCCGAATATGTCGGCCGCATCCGCGACGCGGTGCACCGGCGCAATCCGGGGGCCGCGATCGTGCCCTATCACCACGTCCATGACGGGTGGGATGTGGCCCGGATGGCCGAGGTCAGCGACATCATCAGCTCGCAGGTCTCCAACCCGCTGATCCCCAACCCGCTGGATCCCCAGCCGATCTGGAACCACTGGGCCGCCGAAGAGGCGCTGACGGCGCTGGCACTGAAGCCCGACGCCGCGCCGCTGCTGATCCAGACCACATCCGAGGTCTTCGCAAGCCGCCAGAGCGCGATGCCGGACGCGCGCCTTGCCCATAACCTGCTTCAGGCGGCGGCCCATGGCGCCAGCACCGCGCCAGCCACCAACGGTCTTCTTTCGGCGGGGGATGCGCGCTTTCGCCCGATGCTGGAGCGGATCGGGCGTTTTCTGGAACAGCATGCCGACTGGTACCGCGATCTGCGCCCCGAGGCGTCGGTTGCCGTGATCCGGTCCGAACAAAGCCGCCTCTGGGGCGAGGACGCGGGCCGGATGGCCGGTGCGCCCTCGGGAAACGGCCATGTGGCCGAATTCCGGGGTGTGTTCGAGATGCTCGCCGATCTGGGGCACACACCCGAGCTGCGTCTCACCGGTGCCCTTGAGCAAAGCGATCTCGCCCGGTTCGATGCCATCATTGCGCCCGCGGTCCAGTGTCTCTCGGATGCGGATGCGGCGGTGCTGGACGGCTATGTGGCCGCGGGCGGCACGTTGATTGTCACTTCCGATACCGGCCGCGCCGATGCCGCCGGGATGCCACGTGGCGCTGCGGCATTCACCTCTCTGCCGGCCCTTCCCGGGGCGGCGCGGGCGATTGATGGCGCCTATTTCCATCGCACCGACCCCGACGGATCGACCGGCCCGGCAGAAAATATCCTTCAGAGGGCCCGCACCGTTGCCGCGACCGGGTTGTTCTGGACCCCCTTCGAGGACCGCCAGCCCGAGGATGATCTGCACCTGATCGGACCGTTCAGCAACAACGCCCCCGAATTCACGGTGCTGCCCGATCACGGTGAGGCGCCCGGATTGATCCGACGCGCCCACGGGGCCGGACAGGCGGTCTGGCTTCCCTGGCAGATCGGGGCGCTCTATCACCGCTATGCGATGCCGGAATACCGGGCGATCCTGGCCGGGATGCTAGACCGGGCCGGGGCCCATGCGCGGGTCGATTGCCCGGCGGGCCCGGCGATGGAGGCGATCCTGGGGCGCCACCCCGATGGCCATCTGCTGACCCTTCTGAACCGGGCCAGCGCGGCGGGCCGCCCTCTGGTCGAGCCCCCTGCGCTGGCGGGAATGACGATCCCGGTGCGCACCGATGCCCGGATCGCGACCTGTCTGGAAACCGGTCGCATCCTGCCCAGCCGCCGCCAGGGGGATTGGCTTCAGATCGACATCGACCGCCTGACGCTATTCCGGGTGATTGCCCTGACCTTTGACTGATTTTACCACCTACGTGACCCACAAGGGTTGCAAAAACCGCCGCCGCAAGATGCACGCAGACATCAGGCGGCATTCCTTCCTTCCCCGCGAAGGACTCCCAACAAGGACAGTGATATGAAACACTTTCTGACATCCGGACTATTGCTCGCCGCGATCAGCGTGGCGAGTTTACCGGTGCAAAGCCAGGCGCAGGACGCCCAGACGCTGGTGGTCGCCCAACCCGCCGATGCCTATTCCATGGACCCGGCAAAACATTCTGCCTTCACGACGGCCAACGTCCTGTTCCAGATCTACGATGCCCTGGTGACACAGGATGCCGAGGGCGAGATCGCCCCGGCGCTGGCCACAGAATGGTCGAACCCTGACCCGCTGACCTGGCGGTTCAAGCTGCGCGAGGACGTGACCTTTCACAACGGCGAGAAGTTCGACGCCCATGCGGTGAAATACACCTTTGATCGCGCGCTCGACCCCGCGTTCCAGGCGCCCTATTTTTCGCGCATCTCGGCGATCACGGGCGTTGAGGTCGTCGATGACTATACCGTCGACTTCAAGACCGAGGCTCCCTATCCGACCATGCTTCTGACCCTCTACGAGGCATCCTTCCCGGCACTGATCGTGCCGCCGGCCTATGCCGCCGAAGAAGACGGCGCCAAGCTTGCCGCCCATCCGATCGGCACCGGCCCCTATCTCTTTGTCGAGTGGCTGAAAGACGAACGGGTCGTGCTCAAGGCCAATCCAGACTATTGGGGCGGTGCCCCCGAGATCGAGAAGGTCGTGTTCCGCCCGATCAAGGAAACCCGCACCCGGATCGCCGAACTCAGAAGCGGCGGCGTCGACATCGCAGCGGACATCCCGCCCGAAGATGTGGACTCGCTCGAGACCGACGAAACCAAGATCTCGGTCGTTCCCAGCGATTTCCTCTACTTCTTCGTCTTCGACACCACCCGTGACACGCCCCTCACCAACAAGCTGGTGCGCCAGGCGATCAACCACGCGGTCGACGTGGACGCGATCCAAGCGGCTCTGATGAACGGCATGGGCAAGCGCATCGCCCTGACCCTGCCGGTCAACGGTTTCGCCTATGATCCCACCTGGGAGCCCTATGCCTATGACCCCGAAAAGGCCAAGGCGTTGCTGGCAGAGGCCGGATATCCCGATGGCTTCACCATCAAGATGATGTCACGCAAGGGCCGCTTCCTGAAGGACGCCGAGATCATCGAGGCGTCTGCCGGATTCCTTGCCGAGGTCGGCATCAAGACCGAGATCGAATATCTTGAACCCGGTGTCTGGGGCCAGGTCTCGGAGCAGAAGGGCCGCGAAGGCATCATCTTCCCGGGCTGGAGCGGTCGCGACCCGAACCTGGTCTGGTATCCGCTGCTGAAAACCGGCCTCTACCAGAGCTATTTCAGCAATGCCGAGCTGGACAAGCTGCTTGAGGCCGGTGCCTCGACGATTGATCCCGAGGAGCGCAAAGAGATCTATTCCGCCGCCGCGAAGATCATCAAGGACGAAGCGCCGCACCTGCCGATGATCCAGCCACCGCTGATCTACGGTCTGGACAAGACGCTGGTCTGGACTCCCCGGAGCGACGGCATGATCGATCTGCGCGCCGCCCACTACGAATGACCTGACGTCCTGCTGGCCGGTTTCTGACTGGCCGGCAGACCCCGGCAGCCCTCCTTGTGCTGTCTTATGAAAGGACCCCCTGCACCATGGCCGCCTTCGTCCTGTCACGCCTGTTTTATGCCATTCTCGTCGTATTCGGCGTGTCGGTCGCGGTGTTTTTCCTGATCCGCATGGGCGGCGATCCGACATCGCTGTTCCTGCCGCCGGACGCGCCGGTGGCAGAGATCGAGCGGTTCCGCCATCTCATGGGGTTTGACCGCCCGCTGCTCGAACAATATCTCGCCTTTCTCGGAAAAGCCCTGCGCGGCGATTTCGGCATGTCGCTGCGCTATAACGAACCGGCGATGGCGCTGGTGCTGGACCGGGCGCCCGCCACCCTCGCACTCAGCGGGTCCGCCCTGGCGCTGTCGATCGTGATCGCCGTCCCGCTGGGCATCATGGCGGCCGCCTTCCGCGGCACGGTGATCGACCGGGCAAGTCTGGTCATCTCGCTGATCGGTCAGAGCTTTCCCGCCTTCTGGCTGGCCATCATGCTGATCCTGCTGTTCTCCGAGACATTCCGGATCCTGCCGCCCTCGGGGCGCGGGACATGGCAACACCTGATCATGCCGTCGATCGTGCTTGCCACCTATTCCACCGCGATCATCACCCGGCTGCTGCGCTCGTCGATGATCGAGGTCCTGCAGGCCGATTATATCCGCACCGCCCGCGGCAAGGGGCTGAGCGAGTGGCGCATCGTGATGAAACACGGCCTGCGCAACGCCGCCATTCCGACGATCACGGTCATCGGCCTTCAGGTGGGGGCGCTGCTGGGGGGCGCGGTGATCACGGAAGAGGTGTTTGCCTATCCCGGCATCGGACGACTGGCGATCCAGGCCATCGCCAACCGCGACTTCACCGTGGTCCAGGCCTTCGTGATCGTGATGTCGATCACGATCGTCACCATCAACCTTCTGGTCGATCTGTCCTACGGGCTGCTCGATCCTCGTATGAGGAAAGCATGATGTCCAGCTTTCTCAAGCAGTTCACCGAAAGCTATCTTGCCGCCACCGGCCTGGTGATCGTCTTCATGGTCGTCATCGGCGCGCTGTTCGGCCAATGGCTGATCCCCTTCGACCCCGATGCGCAGAACATCATGCTGCGCCTGAAGCCGCCGCTGTTCTCGGGTCCGACCGGGCTTCATCTGCTGGGAACGGATGCCCTCGGGCGCGACATCTTCAGCCGCCTCGTGATCGGCGCGCGGGTTTCGCTGCTGGTCGGGGTTGCCTCGGTGGTGATCTCGGGGGTCGTTGGTGTCACCTTCGGGCTGATCGCGGGCTATGAGGAGAAATATGCCGGGCGGTTCCTGATGGCAGTCACCGACATCCAGCTGGCGATTCCCTTTCTGGTGCTGGCGCTGGCGGTGGCCGCCGTGGTCGGGCCGAGCCTGTGGAACATCATCGCGATCCTCGGGCTGACCAACTGGGTGCAATATGCCCGGGTCGTGCGTTCGGAAGTGCTGGCTCTCAGACGGCGCGAATACATTCAGGCGGCCCATACCATGGGTATTTCGGTGCCGATGATCCTGATCCGGCACCTGCTGCCCAATGTAATGTCCACGGTCATCGTGATCTCCAGCCTTCTGGTCGCCAAGATGATCCTGTTCGAATCCTCGCTCAGCTTTCTCGGGCTGGGCGTGCCGCCGCAGACCCCGACCTGGGGGACGATGATCGCCGATGGCCGCAACTATGTCGGCAACGCCTGGTGGGTTGCCACATTCCCGGGTCTTTCGATCTTCCTGACCGTGATCGGCATCAACCTGATCGGCGACCGGTTGCGCGACATGCTTGATCCGCGCCTGCGCCAGATGGAGGGTTGAGCATGTCCGCCACCACCTATCGCATCCTGATGCAGGGCTTTCCGGCGCGCAGTGAACGGGGTTTTCTGGGCTGGAGCACCATCGTGCTGTTCCACACCGCCGATGGGCCCGCCCTGCTGGACACCGGCGGGGCCGGGGATCGGCCGGGCCTGATGGCCGCACTGACACGCGAAGGGCTTGTGCCCGGCGACATCCGCACCCTGTATCTGTCGCATCTGCATTTCGATCACGTCGGCAATGTCGAATGCTTCCCGCAAGCGCGGATCGTGCTGCATGAGGATGAGGTCGCCTATTTCCACGGGTCCGGTCAGAGCGATCCCGCGATGCCGCTGTTCCTGGCCCAAACCCTTCTGGCCCAGCCGCGCCTCGAGATCGTGACCGGAGAGCCCGAACTGGCCGAGGGGCTGAGACTGATCCGCACCCCCGGCCATTCCGGCGGTCACGCCTCGCTGGTTCTGGATAGCGCCGAGGGCTGCATCGTCTTTGCCCAGGATGCGCTGAAGAACCGGACCGAGACCGGCGGTGGCCCCGTGCCCGGCGCCGTTGACGGTGTCGTGGCCGAGAAAAGCGTCGCGCGGATCTGTGCGATGGCGGATCTGATCGTGCCCGGCCACGATGTCTGCCTGCGGCGCAGCGGAACCGGCTTTCTCCCGCTTGCGCCACAAAGCCAGACCCTCACCATCACGCTGGATGGGCGAACCCACGTTCTGGAGGCCTGAATGTCCACGCTGCTGCACAACGCCTTCGTCTTCCGGGGCGCGGATCAGCCCGCCCTGCCCGACGGGGCAATCCTGATCGACGGGTCCAAAATTACCTGGATCGGCCCGATGTCGGCCCTTCCGGCAGAAGCCGCCTTGGCGCACCGTGTTGATCTGGGCGGACAGGTGGTGATCCCCGGGTTGATCAACACCCATGCCCATGGCGGTCTTTCCACCCACCGCGGCTGCTGCGATGAGGGCGACCTGTTCGAATGGGCGGCGGCATTGGCGCCCCATACCTCGCATCTCACCATCGAGGACAACCGGCGCGGCTGCACGCTGGCGGTGCTGGAAATGCTGCGCAACGGCATCACCACCGCCTGTGACTGCACCCGCTTCGGGGCTGGCGTGTTCAGCGAGGTGGCGACGGGGCTTGGCATGCGTTCGCTTGGCGGGGCCTTGGCAAACTCGCCGGAACTTCGCCCGACCGGGCGTCCAAACTGGCCGCTGGCGCTTGAGGAAACCCGGGCCGCGCTGGCGCGGAATGCCTCCAATCCGCTGGCCCGGTTCTATCTCGGGGCACATTCCCCTTACAGCTGCACGCCGGACCTGTTGCAGGAGGTCAAGCAGGCCGCCGATGATCTGGGGTTGCCCTTCGTCATCCATGCCGCCGAGAACCGCCGCGAAACCGAAATGATCGAGGCCCGCTATGGCAAATCGCCGATCCGCTGGCTGGCCGATCTCGGCGTTCTCGACGCGAATTCGATCCTTGCCCACTGCGTCTGGCTGAACGAGGCGGATATCCAGCTTCTGGCCCGCAGCGGCGCCAGCGTCGCCCATAATCCGGCAAGCAATGCCAAGCTGGCAAGCGGTGTCGCACCGGTTCCGGCGATGCGCGCGGCGGGGATTTCCGTCGGGTTGGGGACCGACAGCACGCTCAGCAACAATTCACTCGATCTGTTTCAGGAAATGAAGCTCTCGGTCCTGATCCAACGGATCCACACCCTTGATGGCACCGTGATGGGGGCAGGCGATGCCTTTCGCATGGCCACAAGCGAAGGCGCGAAGGTGCTGGGCTGGGCGGATGAAATCGGTCAGCTCGCCCCCGGGTTTCAGGCGGATCTTGTGGTTCTCGACCTGCGCCACCCACTGGGCCTGACCCCCGGACGGGTGCTTTCGGACATCGTCTATCGGATCGGCCCGCGCGAAGTCCGCGCGGTGATGGTCGCCGGCGAGATGATCCTCGAAGACGGCGCCTTCACCCGGATCGACGCCCTGCAGGTTGAAATGGAAATTTACGATCATTACGGAAATATCCCGGAAGGATAAAAGAATGACTGACGCTCCCATCGGCTTGATCACCAGCGCCGCTTCGGAAAAACTGCTGACCGGGCGCAGCCTGCAACGGGTGCCCACCCCCTGGGGTGATGCAGATGTCCTGACCGGGCGGATCGGTGGCAAGGAGGCCGCGGTGGTGCTGCGCTATGGGGCCGACCTGACCTGCCCAAGCCACAAGATCAACTATCAGGCCAATATCTGGGCGCTGAAGGTGCTTGGGGTCGAGGTCATCATTTCACAGAACGCCATCGGTTCGGTCAATACCGCGATCCGGCCCGGCGATATCGTCATCTCGGACGACTTTCTCGACAAGACCAAATCCCGTGTGCAGTCCCTGTTTGATGAAAGCGAATGCTGGGTGCGGGTCGATTTCACCGATCCCTTCTGCCCCCAGCTGCGGGCGGAGCTGATCGCCTCGGCGACCAAGTTTTCCGACCGGGTGATCGAGCGCGGCACCTTCGTGTGCACCGAGGGGCCCCGCTTCGAAACCCCTGCCGAGATCCGCGCCTATCGGGCCGACGGCGGCGACATCGTCGGCACACCGCTGATCCCGGAAGTCATTTTCGCCCGCGAAGCCGAAATGTGTTTCGCCTCAATCGCTCCGGTCATCAACTTCGGCGCCGGGATGGCGCCCGCGGTCCTGCATTTCGGCCCCGGCAGCATGAACGAGACCTATTACCGTGAGGGGCTGCACGACCTCATCGAAAGCGCGCTGATTGACGCCTTCACCACACTCTCGCCGGTTCGGGGCTGTCGCTGCCACAATGCCCTTGATGGCGGATTCCATGGCGCGCCTCCCGCCTGGTTGGGCCGGACCGTTCAGGGCGCCGAGTAGGACAGCAAGCCGCGCGGGTCTGAAGCCGGACTCTCGCGGTTGCGCGGACAGGTAACCGGGACGGTTGCCTTAAGCGCCGCGGCTTTGCGATGATCTCTCGAAAGGAGCGCATCATGGCAAGCCCGGTTGTCCCTCGTTCAGAACGAGAGTCCTTGGGGGTCGTCGGTTTCAGGTTTCGCGTGTTGCAAATGCGCCGGGCGCAGTGCCCTCAAATAGCTCAAGCGCGCGGTGCTTCTGCTGGGGGTGCTCCCCAGCGATGAATGCCGCATGATACTATCGTAGGTGAAATCTTGGCTTGGAGACTCTGACATGGCAATTGGTTTTCTCGAGGACCCCGGCCGTGACACCGCCCTTTGTTTCGCGTCGCGAGACCTTGTCGTCGAGCAATTTTTTTCGCAAAAAACCGTAGTCGTGACCTTGGCCGAGGGGCGGCTCGTCAGGTTTACCAACGACCGCTTCAGCGCGTAACGCTAAAGCCGACCGCTTTGGCTTATCAGGTCTCGATTTGATCCCAGTCGAAATTCTTGAATGCTTCCCTGAATGCAAAGCGTTCGAGATGGTTGTCGATAACGTTGCGTGACCGCTCCAGCGCTTCTGCGTCGTCAGCCTTGAGGACGACGACCAATTCGGTGTCTGTCGCGGTAAGAGTCGCGGGGCCGGCTGACAGTGCGATCTCGCCGGAGTGTTCGTCGAACCGCACGTCAATCTTGTGGCCGAAGTGCTTGCAAAGCTGTTGCAGGTAGCGGCTGGCACTGGGCGTTTCAAAACGGCCCTTGATCGTCAACTGTTCTTGCACCGGGGATTATCCTGAATAATTTCAACGGTTACTTACCTGACAAATTCCATCAACTTTGTCCAGCCATCCAAGCGCCCCGGGGCTTCACGCAAAGGCCTCCATGAAACACGCCGTCATTGATTTTGGGTTAGCTGGTAGAAAACCGCGGTTGTGCGGCTTGGAATGGCCGACATGTATTCACGGCTTCATCCGTTTCAACCAAGCTGCGAGCCAAGGGCATGCAGATTGAGAGGTTGACAGGGGCAGAATACAAAGGCAGTTATTATGGACCTTGGTTCACTGTGCGGACTTGAAAAATGACTAAACCAGAAAATCTTCTTGCCACGCGGGGCTTTCCGCTTGGATACGCCGTTCAACTGCCGGGTGCAGCTGCGCTGACTGCTCCAGTCGCGCGCTTGGGCGACTCGACCCGCACTGTGGTTCGGTCACTCACGGTCATGCAGAAAGAGGCGATCATTGCCTCGGCCAACTCCGATCGGGTGTGGCGTTTGTCCTCCGACGAAGGCGCTTATCTGAACGGTTACGATGAAGCTCCACCGCCCCTGGCCTATCTCTCCGCCGGTATGGTCTCATCTTATCTGAACGAAATTCTGGCATTGGCGGCCATACGCAAGCTTGATCTCAAATCGATCAAGCTGGTTCAGGACAATTTCTACTCGATGAATGGCTCGCTCATGGCGGGCACGATGGTCGCGTCCGCCCATGATATTGCGGTTCGGGCGATCGTTCAGTCTGATGAACCCAAGGAATCCATCCGCGCCCTTGTCTATGATGCGATCGCGGCCTCTCCGCTGAACGGGTTGATGGCAGGTATAAAAGCCAGCCTTTTCACGTTGAGCCACAATGGCAGCCCGATCAATTCAACCGGCGCCACCGAGCTTGGCGCACCACCTGTTCCCGCAGTGACCGTGGATGCCTCGGACATGCAAAACGGCGACTGGTCCGCTATCGTGGAGCGAACCGGCAAGCTGACGCCGATGAACGAGAACAGCACCACATTTGCTGGTGGCGCTTTGACCGAAACACAAAACCGTATACTGCATTTGCGCGTCTTCGCAGAGCGCGAGCCAGACGGAACCACTCGGATCGTCCAACATCTTTTCAATCCGCATGGCTCCATTTTCCACTTCACCTCAGATGAAATGGGTCGGGCGCCATCGGCGGCTGCACTCATCAGTGCAGGGATCGGCTTCTGCTTCATGACCCAGATCGGGCGCTATGCCATGATGCGAAAACAGCCGCTGAAAGAATACCAGATCATCCAGGACTTCCATTTTTCCAAGGGTGGCGCCAGTGGCAATACGGGCCTGGCGGGTCACGCTGATCCACTGGAAACCCATGTGCATGTATGGAGCGAGCAACCCGATGCTTTCGTTCAAAAGGCATTGGATGTGTCCGAGCAGACCTGCTTCCTGCACGCTTTCTGCCGTACGCCATTAAAAGCCAAGGTTTCTCTTGATATCACACCAGCGGCGTAATCGGCGATCGCCTATGAAAATCTCTGCCGGATGTCTCAAGCGATGTCTTCATTCGGCAGAGGCCAAAAAACGTTGAGATTTGTTTCAAGATCGAAAACGAAGGCAACCTAAAGCAGACGGGTGCGGATTGAACGATCGGTTCCGGGCAAGAAGGACGCTCGCAATCGCACCGGGTTGTACAATTTGCTCTGTCTGAATGTCCCCTGTCCACCTTCCGCCCACTGCGATCACGACCTCATAAAACAGCACGCCCTGTTCCGACTTTAGTCCCGGTTGGGCTTGCAACAGCCGAGCGCGTTAGAGTTGGAGACGCAAATATCATGTTCAACTATGCCGATCCCTGGCCTCTTGCCGCCGTGCTGCTGGCCCTTGTGCTTGGCGGCATGCTCAAGGGCGCGACCGGAGCTGGTGCTCCGGTAATTTCCGTACCGGTGCTCGCTGCCGTGTTCGATATTCGCATCGCAATCGTCATCATGGCGACGCCGAACTTGTTGACCAATATTTGGCAGATGTGGCAGTTTCGCGGACACGGCATTGGCCGGGCGTTCACGCTGGGCTTTGCGATCGCGGGGGCGGTCGGGGCGACACTCGGCACTGTCATCCTCGCCTCGCTGCCGCTGGAGGCGTTGCAACTGTCGACAGCGCTTGTCGTAATAGCCTATATAGCGCTGCGCCTGATCCGCCCCGATCTCAGCCTGCTTCGCACCACCGCTGACCGGATCGTGCTCCCGATGGGATTTGCAGCCGGCATCCTTCAGGGAGCTGCAGGGGTCTCTGCGCCGATCTCGGTCAGCTTCCTCAATGCAATGCGGCTCAGCCGCCCCGCTTTTATTGCCACGATATCGGCGTTCTTTGTTGTCATGTCTGTGGTGCAAGTGCCTGTTCTTTTTGCCTACGATCTGATGACCTGGCAGCTTTTCGGTGTCGGCGCGCTCGCCCTCGTACCGCTGTTTGCGGGCATGCCGTTGGGGGCCGCCGCCGCCGAGCGTATTGGGCCAAAGGGCTTCGACCGGATCATTCTGGTTTTTCTCGGCCTGCTGGCCTGTCGGCTGATCTGGACTGCACTCGCATAGCGGACGACGACAGGACTGCGCGCAAAGCTTGCGATCACTGTAGTGCCGCTTTGACGGCGAACGTGGTTGTGACGTCCCTGTGAGGGACTTGTCCCTTGTTGCTTCCTTCCCCTCTTGGGAAAGGATCGCACCCTCAAACGGTCGGGTCGAACACCTGGCCTTCAGATGTCAAAGAAAATGGTTTCGTGAGGGCCTTGCAGGTGGATGTCGAAGCGAAATTCGCCGTTCGCGGCGCGTTGCGCCAACAGGGTTGGAACCCGGTCGCGATGCTCGAGCCGGCACAGGATCGGGTCTTCGGCATTGGCCGCTTCCTCATCCGCGAAATATATCCGGGTGTGCAGGCCGACGTTGATTCCCCGCGCCACGATCCAAACTGTGATATGCGGTGCCTGCATCCTTCCGTCTGGCCAGGCCACCCGCCCGGGTCTGACCGTATCAAACCGGAAGGCACCGGTGTCCATGTCGCCCGGCGACCGGCCCCAGCCGGTGAAATTCGGGTCGGCCCCTGGTTGTCCGGCAAAGCACCCCGAAGCATCCGCCTGCCAGATTTCGACCATTGCATCCTTCAGGGCCATACCGGTTCCGTCATGGACAGCGCCGGTGATCAGGATCTCCTCGCCCTTGACCGGGCCGGTTTTCATCGAAACTCCGAGATCCCCGCCATAGGCGCTGATCCCGGTGAAATTTGGCGTGCAACCGATGTGAACATAGGGCCCCGCCGTCTGGCTGGGCGTTTCTCTGAGCCTGTGAAGTTTCTGGACCATCAGATTCCCTTTCCGGCGAAGGCATTCAATTCCAACATGGTCAAAGACCCTCCACGCGGTTTTCGAACATCGTCTGTCGCCGCCCCCGCAATACAATGTCAAAACGGTAGGCCAGCGCGTCCATCGGGATGGTCCGCGCCATGTCGAGCGGCGCGATCAGGCTTTCCACACCCTCGCGCGTCGGAATGCCTCCGACGATGGGACATTTCCAGATCAGCGGATCACCTTCAAAATACATCTGGGTGATCAGACGCTGGGCAAAGGAATGGCCGAACAGGCTCAGGTGGATATGGGCTGGACGCCAGTCGTTCATCGAGTTCGGCCAGGGATACGGGCCGGGCATCACGGTGCGGAATTCATAGGCACCGTCTTCGTCCGTCATCACCCGCCCGCAGCCGCCAAAGTTCGGATCAAGCGCGGCAAGATAGCTTTCCTTTTTGTGGCGATACCGTCCACCCGCGTTGGCCTGCCAGATTTCGATCAGGGAATGGGGAACGGGCCGGCCGAATTCGTCGCTAACCCGGCCATGCACCACGATGCGCGGCCCGATTGCGGCACCCTGATCCGCAGAAAAATTGTGGATCAGATCATTGTCCAACGGATTGATCGTGTCATGTCCGAAAACCGGACCGGTCTCTTCGCTGATCGAAGTAGGGAATGACAGCAATGACGCCTGGGGCGAGCGTTTCACGCTGGTCTTATAGGGCGGGTACAAAGCCGGCGGGTGCCAGTCGCGGTCGCGGTTAACAAAGCCGTTGCGACCGGGGGCGTTGGAATTTTTAGCTGCGGTCATCCGTGTCTCTCCATGTCAGAATAGTATGCTTCGCCTACTTGGACGCGTGGATGGCGGGCGGCACGTCGGCATGGATCGCCACAGGCTGGAGCGTGCTGAGGTTCGCATTGCGCTTCGAACACAGTGCCAAATCTCAGGGCGAGTTGGCGCAGATCACACAGGGTCCGCGGGCGGAACTTTGCCAAGGTGCCGGGCCCATTCCCTCTATCGCATCACTCCAATCGAAACACATCGCCAATAATATTGTCGTGACCCTATATAGCATGCTTCAATTATGGACCGAGGTCCATTTTAATTGACGAGGTGCAGCAACTATGCGACTTTTCCGCAACTGGCGCAAAGCCCTTGGCATCTGGCCAGGTGCAATTGACGCTTGCCAAGGGGAGGTTTTATCGTGTCACGAGCCGAGCAGCAGATTACTACGGAACTGTTTATCAACGGCGCGCCCTGCGCCGCCGAGAACGGTCGCACCTATGCGATCCACAATCCAGCCAGACCCGATGAATGCGTTGGCCATGCGGCGCGGGGATCGGTTGCGGACGTGGACGCCGCGGTGCGCTCCGCCCATGAAGCCTATCCTGCTTGGGCGCGAATGCCCTATGGCGAACGCGCCGCGCTACTGGTGAAAATCGCCAGGGTTCTGGTCGAGGACGAGGCCGACGTTGACTTTCGCTCCAGACTTTTCTGCCGTGAGCATGGAAAGATTCTGAAAGAGACCCGAATGGAAATGGCGCGGCTCGGCGACCGCTTTCTGCTCTCCGCCTCCTATGCCGACCGGCTGCAGGACGACGAGAAGCTGTCCGGCCCGCCTTTCGACACGATCATCACGCGTCAGCCGCGTGGCGTCGCCGCGCTGATCGTACCGTGGAACTGGCCACTGTCGATCCTCGGCGCCAAGTTGCCGCAGGCCCTGATCGCCGGAAATACGGTGGTCGTAAAGCCATCGCAGAATTCGGCCTTGGCGCCGACATTGACGCTGCACAAGATCGCACAGCTCCTGCCGCCCGGCGTGCTGAACGTGATCACCGGCAGCTCCAGTGAAATCGGCGACGCATTGGTCGGTCACAAACTGGTCCGGCGGGTCAATTTCACCGGCTCGATCGAAATCGGCAAGCACGTCATGAAGACGGCGGCGGATCACCTGACACCCGTAACGCTTGAACTGGGTGGCAACGATGCAGCGATCATCCTGCCCGACGCGGTGCTGGACGATGCGGCGTTTATGCGGATGTATCTCGGTGCCTTTATGTCGAGTGGCCAGATTTGCATGGCGCTAAAGCGGCTCTATGTGCATCGGTCGCGGTACGACGAGGTGGTCGATGGCCTGTCGGCCGCCTGCGCAAAGCAGGTGGTGGGTGACGGTATGTTGCCTGAAACGACGATGGGACCGCTCAACAACCGCAAGCAGCTTGGCATTGTCCAAGCGATGATCGCCGAGGCGCGCAGCGCGGGTGCCGAGGTCAAGGAATTCGGCTCCGTGCCAGATGCCGAACTCTACGAAAAGGGCTATTTCCAGAAACCGACACTGGTTTTCCGGCCAGAACCCGGCCTTAGCGTCGTGCGCGATGAACAATTTGGCCCAATTCTGCCGATCATTCCGTTTGATGACGAGGCAGAGGCGGTGCGGCTGGCAAACGACAGTGATTTTGGCCTCTGCTCCTCTGTCTGGACTGAGGATCGCGAGCGGGCACTGGTGATCGCCCGCCAGCTCGAGGCTGGCTATACCTACATCAACGGGCATGGACCCGCAGCACAGGACAGCCGCGGTCCCTTTGGCGGCTTCAAGAAATCCGGCATCGGCCGTAACTTAGGCTATGAGGGCGTTCTGGAGTTCCAGGGCTATCATTCGATCTCTGCTCCAGCGGGTTGGTTGCAGAACACCTGACGGTGCAAGCCGGATAACAGGCAGGCTTGCCTGACGTTCGACGGCCTGCCCATTCTGGGCCGGATCTCTCCAAACAACGCACAAATGACCCACCCGAGCTCGGGTGGGTCCCGGGAAACGGCACGCTGTGCCAAGGTCCAGATG
>RCMY010001534.1_pt1 | contig 21898 bp, 17 predicted proteins | sample 2041341 | NCBI WGS metagenome assembly RCMY01 (sample SAMN09708234, study PRJNA481090) | Marine sediment metagenome, whole genome shotgun sequencing project.
TAACCGTGTAGAGCAATGGCGCTTTCCTATAAGACTATTGCTTTTTTTGTTGCTAAATTACGATAACAGGAGTGATCATTATGACAAGTGAAGAAATAAAAGCATTAGATTTACAGTACAATCTGCATTCTTGGTCAAAACAGGGAGCTTTAAATCCTCTTACCATAGAAAAAGGCGAGGGCATTTACTTTTGGGATTATGATGGCAATCGTTATATGGACATGTCCTCTCAACTCGTCAACTTAAACCTTGGCCATGGAAATAAAGAAATTGTAGCTGCCATAAAAGAACAAGCTGAAAAATTCTGTTTTATGGGCCCGGGGTATGCCGTAGAACCTAGAAGCAAATTAGCAAAAATGATCATAGAACTTCTGCCGGACAATATGGGAAAAGTGTTCTTTACAAACGGCGGAGCCGATGCCAATGAAAACGCCATCAAAATGGCGCGCATGTTTACCGGAAGAAATAAGATTTTCAGTCGCTATCGCAGTTATCATGGGTCCACGTTCGGGGCTGGAAATCTGACCGGAGAACCTCGTCGTTATCCATTAGAACCTGGAATCCCTGGTTTTGTAAAGTTCTTTGACCCTTACATTTATCGCGAATGTATTTCTTTTGAAAACGAAGATGCTGCCACTAAATTTTATCTGACCAAATTGCGTGAACAGATTATTTATGAAGGTTCTGACCAAATCGCGGCCATTGTATTAGAAACAATTACCGGGTCCAACGGCATTATTATTCCACCGAAAGGCTATCTTGAAGGAATTCGCCAACTTTGCGATGAGTACGGCATTATGATGATTTGCGACGAAGTTATGGCCGGGTTTGGCCGTACAGGGAAAATGTTTGCATTCGAACATTTTCATGTAAAGCCAGATATTGTCTCATTTGCCAAGGGCGTTACTTGTGGTTACGTTCAATTAGGCGGCGTTGCGGTAAGCAAAGAAATTGCAAATTACTTCAATGATCATACCCTTCTTTGCGGACTGACCTACAGTGGCCATCCTCTAGCCTGTGCTGCCGGAGTTGCCACATTAAAATATTATCAAGATCATAATATTTTAAATAATGTTACCGAAACAGGAAAATCTCTCTCTGCACTCTTAGAAGACTTGAAAAAAAGCCATCCGATCATTGGTGATGTCCGCTCTATCGGATTGTTCGCAGCCATTGAATTAGTGAAGGACAAAACAACGAAAGAACCTTTAGTTGCCTATGGAAAAGACCCTGAAGGCATCATGAGCAGTATTATTAAAAAACTAGCAAAAAAAGGATTCGTGACCTATTCGCATGAAAATATGATTCTCGTAGCCCCTCCGCTCATCATAACAAAAGACGAATTAAGCCAAGCATTCTCCATCCTAGATACTGTATTGTCTGAAGTAGACCACATGGCATTATCGAAGGAGGCTTAATTGCCATGATTCAATATTTTTTACCAACCAAAATCATTACGCAGAGTCACTGTCTGGATTTACACAGTCATGAGTTGTCTGCCTTCGGGAAAAAAGCCCTTATCGTTACCGGAAAATCCTCTGAAAAAAATGGCTCTTTAAACGATTTGACTAAAGCACTAAAAAAAGAACATATTTCCTATGTTTTATTTAATGAAGTCCTCAGTAACCCTGATATCGCACTCGCTCGAGAAGTTGCAAATTCAGCTAGAAATGAACAGGTTGATTTTCTAATTGGCTTAGGTGGCGGCTCTCCTATGGACTGCGCCAAAGCTGCCGCCCTACTCGTCCATAATGATTTAGATGATGCTGCATTGTTTGAAGGTATCTACAAAGCACCTATATTACCAATCGTCGCCATTCCCACAACTGCCGGAACGGGCAGCGAAGTAACACAGTATTCCATATTAAACAACAAACTACTGGAAACAAAAACTTCGTTATCCCATCCCGCACTATTTCCCAAAGTTGCTTTTCTCGATGCCCGGTACATGATGGGGCTGTCACAAAAAACTACCATTCATACAACGCTAGATGCGCTTTCTCACGCAATTGAAGGCTATTTATCTGTAAAAGCGACTCCTTATAGCAACCTGTTTGCTAAAAAGAGCATAGAACTTCTGTCAGACTGCCTTTTTGATCTTAAGAACGAACTGTCTTTAGAAAAACGTTCTGTCCTTTTAGAAGCTTCTACCTTAGCTGGTATCGTCATTGCTCATAGCGGCACAACAGCAGTTCATGCACTCGGATATTCGCTGACTTACTTCAAAAAAGTAGATCACGGCCATGCAAATGCTCTTTTGCTGGCAGAATATTTGCAGTTTCTCAACAAGACGCACCCAAACCAAATACAAGATATCTTAACTCTTCTCCATCTAAAAACATTAGCCGATTTTTCGGCACTACTTGATGAGCTTTTAGATAAGCCTGAAAAGTTATCCACCAAAGAAGCTGATTTATTTGTGGATAAAGCCCTGCAAACCAAAAATATTACAAATTCACTTGAAGTACCAACTCGTGCTGATCTTCTTGCTATCTTGGAAAAAAGTCTGTAATACTTTTGACCTGCCTAAAACAATATGTTAAACTAAAGAAAATTAAATACAAACACTACTTTCGCCACCGGGCGAAAGATAAAAGGTGTCCAAGCTTTGTCGTAGGTACGGCATGCAAATTGCATGTTACAAGACAAAGTTTTGGGCACCTTTATTTTTTTACAAAGGATGATATTTATGAAAATTTTATTTACGGATTACCTTACCGAAGATGCCAAACGCATCCGCCAAGAAGTTTTTGTTGAAGAACAAGGTTTCCATAATGAATTCGATCACATCGATTCTCAAGCAAAACATCTGGTCTTATATGAAAATAACATAGCCATTGGCTGTTGCCGTTTATTTCCCGGAGACACACCCAGTTCCTATGTATTAGGACGCCTTGCGATTCGCAAAGCTTTTCGCGGCCAAAAGTTAGGCCTCAAAATCATAAAAGAAGCGGAGAAACACTTACGGTTGCTCCACGCAAAAAAGCTCTCTCTTTCTGCACAATCACGTGTCCGTAAATTCTACGAGAAGTTAGGCTATACAGCCAGTGGAAAAGAATATCTCGATGAATCATGCCCACATATTCACATGGAAAAGTTTTTCAATAAATGAATATTTTTATTGTACTCAAAAGATGCATAACCCCTATATTTCTCACGCCTCTTTCAACTAGTCATTTTCTTCAATGATCTGCGTTAAATTCGAATCTAACTCGTCAAGATTTTGAAACGAACTTGTTCTGTAGCGCAAAATACCATTGCCATCAATTACTATAAAAGATGGAAATGACCTACTATATTGAAGAAACTCTCCACCTAGCAATGTCGGAAAACTAGTATAATATCGATCAAGTGTGTTCATCGTGAGCCGACGAGAACCACTGCCATTTATCGTATAAACATTAACTTTTTCTCCTTTCTCCTCATAAATTTTCTGCATGAAAGGCATCATTTCATCAAGAAATTTATCGTTGGTAAAACCCATCCAATAAAATATAGCTGTAGTTTTTCCCACATAGTCTAGTCTAAGAGCATTGCCTTCTAAATCACGGAAAACATCGTTTGGTACCTTGGCACCAATATCAAGTAAATCTGGTACTTCCTTTTTGTTTTTTTTCGGAGCTGAATATAATAAATGAGGTTCTGTCTTTTCTTTGCCTAAAAGCAATTTTTGCATAAAACTATCTACGGAATCCAAATCAACCCAAAGCATGTTATTGTAACGAACAATTCCATGTTCATCAATAATAACCATAGCTGGCACGCCTATATTGTACTTAGTTGAAAATTCTTTTCCCCGTTCGAAATAAACTGGAATATTGCATTCATGTTTCATTAACCATACCTTTACATATTCAGGCTCATCTCTCACTATAAATAGTAATTTAATATAATTTTGATCTTTATATAAATTCACTAATTGTTCTATTTTATTACTAACACCATTTAACGTGTATAGCGAAACTATAATTGTCGGAGAGTTATTAAATACAATATGCTTTAGATCTCCATTCAAATTATATAGATCTAAAGCGGGCGCAAGATTACCTGCTGCAATTCCACCCTCGCCTGTAACGGGAACTAAATCCCCATCACTTAGTTCTGTACAAGAAGCAATAGGACTGGACAAAACAGAAAAAACAAGAATAATTACAATAAAAAAATACTTTTTCACTAGACCATTCCTTTCAATATGTAATCTTATTTGCGATTGACTCTTTTATGTAAATTTTCTTTCGGCCCAAGTATTATGTAAACAATACGAATAACCTCCCTTATTTAGAAGTTTCCATTATCTATTTATATATTGTAAAACATTTTATTTGTAAAACCTAATACTTATTTATCAGTGGACGAAAAATAGACATAGACGTATAATTACATTTATATATTTTCAGAAAAATTACTAGGAGGCTTATTTTAGTGGAAAAAGAAATTTTATTGCTTGGCAATCCAAAACTTTACCACCCCAGTGTTTTAGTAAAACAATCCGAACTTCCCGCCCTCACTTCTATAATCAATGATCTACATGATACTTTAATAGCTTTTCGAAAAGAATATCATGCAGGACGAGCAATCGCAGCGCCCCAAATTGGCATACAAAAACGAATTCTCTATATGCACATTGACCACCCCATCGTTTTTATAAATCCTGTATTAAAATTTATAGGAACTGAACAAATGGAAGTCATGGACGACTGCATGTCCTTTCCAAATCTATTAGTCAAAGTTCTGCGTTATAAAAATTGCATGATTACATATCGCGATATAAATTGGAACAAACAAGAATTATTTCTCGAAGGAGACTTAGCTGAGCTTTTACAACATGAATACGATCATCTAGACGGAATTTTAGCAACTATGCGTGCGATTGATTCTCACTCATTTCACTTAAAGAAAACCTCTTTACATCAATAAAAAACGAAGTACCCCTATCCCAGAAAACACTCCTGTGATAAAGGTACTTCGTTTTTTAATTTGCAAAATAAACAATACTTTCATGCTCTAAAATCACTTATGACAAATACATATCTTATTGAGCATTTTCTTCTGCATATTCCATATTTTCCGGTGAATCAGTTCTTTGCAGCATACGAATAAAAAACCGAGCAATAGAGCCTGTAAGCAAAGCGGCTACAAGCGTGCCTTCTCTGATGCCGTATATGTCCTGAAACGATCCCCAGGAAAGTCCCGCAGCAATCAAGACCATACTTACATCAAAACACGTTTTTGTGATGCCAAAATCAAAATTCCATTTTGCAGCGATGACTTTTACGATATTATCCGCCGGCAGCATGATGATGTTGGCCATAACCTCCAGCGAGACCCCAAAGGCAATAATCGTAATGCCACAGAGCAAACCAATAAATTTTGCGTAATAAGCAGCCAAATGCAAGTTTTGCAGCACATACATCGATAAATCAATAAAATAACCAAAACCAAAAGCCATCAATATTTGTGCAAGCTGTATCCACTTAAACTGCCGCCGCAATATAAGTATTTGTACGACAACAAAGCCTATGTTGAATATAATATTCCACGTACCTAAAGAAAATGGATAATCCAAACTACAAACATAAGGAATACTCGTAATCGGCGAAGTCCCTAGCAAGCTTTTGACTGTGAGCGACACACCAAAAGAAACAAAGAAAATCCCTATGACCAAAATAATAAATCGTTTACACATATCTTTCATATATACCCTCCAAAATCTGACTTATAATTCTAACACATTCATTTAGTATATACAACATATAACTTTGTATAACTATGGTTAATCATAAAATCCACCGATTTTGAATCCAGTATATTGGGCCTTGCCTCTTTTTCAGCACGTATGACCAACGGAGACCCCTCCCGAAAGTTCCATTTGATCATATGCCTTGTTTTTTAATTAGCTCTGACAAAAATGATTACATCTTTGATTCATTTCTTTTTCGCACTTGAACAAATCTATTCTTCACAAAATTTATAAGGCATTTTTCATCCTCATAAATTTGCCGGCCTCTTTTGGTAACAATACACCCTTTTAAAAAGAGCCCTTCAATCGGAATCGTAATGAGTTCACTGCCTGGCATCACTGCATTTTCAGTGATGATAGCTGCCGCAATTTTTTGCTGAACAAGATTCCATACGCTGGAAAGATGCGGTGAAAAATGTAAAATATCGGGACTGAGACCTCTTTGTTCAAATTCCTTAAGCAGCATCCTCGTCATAAAAAAATTCCGTCCCAAAAATACCAACGGTTCTTGCGCCGTTTCTTCGAGCAAAAGGCTTTTTCGCGCTGCAAAAGGATGCCCCGGCCAAACGCAAAGGCATATCGGCCAGCTGAGAAGGCTTTGGTACTTCAAGCCCTCAAGTGGATCTCCATAATGGATAATAGCTAAATCCACTTCTTCATTTTTGACCATCTCCGAAGCTTCCAATCCAGCAGGTTCAAATACCTCCAAATGGATTTCAGGATTTTTCTTTCTAAACTCACCGAACAGCATGGGCATCATGATGGTTCCGATCTGCGATGGTACCGCCATCCGCACATGGTTGCGCCGATGTGCCATGTCTTTTATCGTATCATCCAATCGTTCTACCTGTTCTAGCAGATAGGCAATTTTCTTAAAAAGCAGTCCGCCATCTTCGGTCATCTGTATATTGCGCCCGACATGACGAAATAGATTCAGACCGGTTTCTTCTTCCAAGGAACGCATGGCGATGCTTAACGTCGGTTGGGCAATATGGAGAGCTTCTGCCGCTTTTGTAATACTTTGCCAACGGCAAACCTCATAATAATATCTCATTTGCAAAATTGTCACTATATCCCCTCCTAGCAGCTATATTATAACAATATGCATCGTCTATTCATAGTATAAATCATTAGTTTTAGACTATATATTTATTGTGAATATATATTTTTTTTAATCCATTGAGAGCCTCATAATAAAGATATAACATATGAGGAGGTTTATCTCATGGAAAAATACGCCATTAAAAACTATAATAGAATGAGTCCTGCATTCTCACCTTTCCCACAAAAAATATCTTCTTTTTTGGCTTCTACCGCACAAAAGTGGATGGAGGAAGCTAGATTGTCTGTTCGTGCCTATGAAAAAGGCTGCGATGTGCTCGACGCAAAACAGCGTAAAGATCTTCCCCCTGTTTATCTAACTTCACTTTACGGAGAGTATCTCAAAGATACGATTGAAACTATTTGAAATTGATTCTATCACGAAAGGTTTTGTTACTATCGAAAATTATATTCTTGGCTTTTCTCAGCATTTATTGCCTATATTTTGCATATTCTTGGCAGCATTTCTCCAATCGATCACGGGTTTTGGCCTCGTCATCGTGGCAGCTCCTTTGCTCTTATTATTTTACGACGTCAAGATCATGGTACCGATCATGCTTCTTTTGGCCTGTTGCGGCAATTTCGTTCAAGGCTTGATGTACATCAAAAATGTGAACCGCCCACTGGTTGCCTGGCTGTATTTGGGCGTTTTACTCGGCCAGCCTTTTGGCTTCTGGGTCTTTGATTATGTAGACAGCAACACCTTGAAGCTTTTGATTAATTTGCTTATTCTCTTGTCACTTTTGTTGATGCAAGCTTCGCATCGCCAAATAGAAGAAAAGCCCCGAAACAGCTTTATAACCGGGATATTTTCTGGATTCACTTCCATCACTACGGGAATGGGCGGCCCGCCTTTTCTCATTTATTTGGCCTATTCCAAAATGAGTCCGGAAGTCTTCCGCGCCACCTGTTTTGTTTTCTTTTTCTTATGCAATGCGACTTCACTGACAAGCTATCTGATCGGTGGCTTCTCTTTAGCGCCAGCTTTAGGAGAATTCGTGTATCTCTTGCCAGCACTGGCAAGCGGCATCCTCGCCGGGCATCTTTTATATCAATATGTTCCGAAGAAACTCGTTCATCGCTTGATTTTCTTACTGCTTTACGCAACTGCAATCAGCGCAATTTTATCTACGCTTTACCATAAATTCATTATCTAAGCACCTAGCAACGGACATCAACATGCATAAAAAAGAGACTTTGGCAAACTGCCGAAGTCTCTTTATATATATTCACCACAAAATACAAAGCCTGCGATAAATATGTTATCTTTATATTTGTTTTTCCAAAACCCACATATAAGAAATGAAATCCGCATCCACATGTTCTACTGCCAACCCAGAAAACATGAGCTCATCTCCATAAAATTCAAGACCTGTTATGCCAGACGCCTTTTCACCACCAAAATCGTGCGACAAGCGTTCTGGCTCATAATATTCAGCGACCTTATACCGAGCATCCTTATCAAGTCCCGCTAGTTTTAAGACGCGCACCGAAGGCGCTGGCTGTGCCAATTCCTTAAAGTAAAACACAACAACCTGAGACTTGTCTGGATGCGTGAACATCCAAGCCGTTTCACCACCGTTAAACGGCGATAAAAGTCGGCGAAAAGTTCCCAACTGTAACGTTGGACGAAGGCGTTTATAAAGCTTGATGTGTTTTTTTACAGCTGTTTTTTCAGCATCCGTCAATTGACAAATATCCAGCTCATAGCCAAAATCACCGCCCATAGCGGCAAAAGCTCTTGTCTGCATCGGGGTCAAACGCCCTACCTGATGATTTGGTGTCACCGATACATGAGCCCCCATAGTAATCGGCGGGAATACCAGGCTTGTCCCATATTGGATTTTCAAGCGGCAAATCGCATCGGTGTTGTCACTCGTCCAGGTTTGCGGCATATAATAGAGCATCCCGGCATCAAAACGTCCGCCTCCGCCAGAACAGCTTTCAAACAAGATATCAGGGAACTTCTGCGTAATCCGTTCCAAAACATCATATAGCCCTAGCATATAGCGATGAGCCGTTTCCCCTTGACGCTTTGCCGAAAGCAAAGTAGAGCCGACTTCCGTCATATGCCGGTTCATATCCCACTTGACGTAATCAATCGGCGCCGATTCGAGCACTTTTACAACGGCATCTACAATGTAGTCGCAAACATCTTGACGAGAAAGATCCAATACAAGCTGATGCCGACCAAACGAAGTTTTATACCCCGGCACTTGAAGTGCCCATTCCGGATGTTTTCGGTAAAGCTCACTATCGACAGAGACCATCTCTGGTTCAAACCAAAGCCCAAATTGAAGCCCATGGGCATGCACTTTTTCGCCTAAAGCAGTTAACCCTTGCGGCAGCTTTTTCTGGTCTACGATCCAGTCCCCTAAGGATGAATTGTCATCGTTTCTTTTGCCAAACCAACCGTCATCCAAAACGAGCAATTCCATACCAAGTTCTGCAGCCGTTTTCGCTATCGCATCAATCTTTTCCTCGTCAAAGTCAAAATACGTAGCTTCCCAGTTATTGACCAAAATCGGTCGCAATGCATTTTGATATTTGCCTCGCAGCAAATGCTCACGATAAAAAGCATGATAAGTTTGTGACATTCCATTCAAGCCCTCTGCCGAATAGACCATGACAGCTTCTGGTGACTGAAAATCCTCGCCTGGTTCAAGCAGCCAAGAAAATCCCTGTGGATTGATGCCAACGCAGACTCTGGTCGTGCCGAATTGCTCCACTTCAGTCTCCATCGAAAAATTGCCACTATACACAAGGCTGAAACCGTAGACATCGCCAACCGCTTCATTTGCTGCAGGTTCCACCAAAGCTAAAAATGGCGAATGCTGATGGCTGCTTGCCCCGCGACTACTAGCAATTATTTCTATGCCTCGGTGCAAAGGCGATCGTTCAATCATGCGTTCTGAAGCATGTCCACCATATAGGCTTATGCGCTCAAACTCATGAGAGCCAAAGTCCAGGCTCAGACTTGCCAGCTGACGAAGGCAGACTGCACTGCCGCTTTCATTGATTATTCTTGCCGAACGCACAAGAACCGCCGATTTTTCAAATACCGTATATAAAAGATATAATTTAAGACCTGCGTGTGCATCCGCCAATTCAATTTCCAAACTCATTGCTTCTTGGCCGCTTGCATAAGATGCTGGCAGCCCCTTTAAAGGGGGCTTGCCTTTAAAAATCCGATGACTGCGATATAAAAACTCCGTTACTTCCGTACCATCAGCCAGAGCAATCTTATAGGCAGGAATCCTGAAATCTCCATGCCCATAGCCAGAATACTCCTGTGGCAGGACATCGAGCGAAAATGTTCGTTCGTTTTCATAAGCTGCCGGCTGCGGTGAAAAAGCTCGATCGATAGCTGGCAAAGCAGCGGCATCGCGATATTCACGAAGTGCCTTGCCCCAATATCGATGCAGCAAATATTTCCCCCGCGCAATCTCAATGACATAGCTAAAACTATTATTTTTCAAATGAAATATCTGTTTTTGTTCATCAAATTGAATCATCGCTTCATCGCACCTCGCTTATATCCCTTTCATCCAAAACTCAAGATGTTTATCTTCATTTTTCATCCTATATTCATCCAAGACCGGTGCACCCCATGAATCATCGCCGCCTACACCACACATGCCAAGCGACGCCCTTAAATATGTATGGTGGATCTGCGGTAAATCATAAAAATGGCGGGCATTTTCCAGTTCATGTGCCGTATAAGGTAAAGCCGATGCCTCAAATGGAACGGAAGAACAAAGGCGTAGTCCACGACCACGACGATCCGTTGCCTCGATCCAACGAATTCCACAATGATTACCACAATCTTGCGGACGCAGGTAAGGCTGCATTTCATCTTGCGGCGTCGAATGGAATATACCAAGGCGCGCGCCAGAGCGGCGATCAATATAATTATCCTCTGGACCATAACCATAATAACGAATTTGATCATAATCGCAAGGCAGCGTCAAAACCATGGAAAAATCCGGGACCTCTGATAATCCTTCTACTTTTTCATAATCCATCGCGACTTTGACTGCACCATTTGTTTGGACGGTATAGGTCACCTTACAAAAAGCAGTCGGGGCAGTTGCCAGCTCATAAGTAAAACGAATGCTGACTATTTCTGCATCGTAGGCAGCATTGCCCTTTTCCCCAAAGAATTTCAATGGGCCACTGCTTTCTCCATCTTTGAGAACTTCCACGCCGATGCATTTTTTATAAAGGCTGGCCAACTTCCACTGTGCGCATTGATTTAGGAGCAGATTCCCATAATCGTTGTCGATCGGAGCTCGCCAAAAACTAGGCTGTGGCATCTCTTCAATGAGCTCGACGCCATTATATTTATACGAAACCATATTCCCCTGTGCACTTGAAAACATAGCTGAAAAACCTTCTCCAAGAACCCCTAGATTAATATCGCTTTGAACGATATGTAACGCTGTCTTCGCGTTTACGGCCGTGGATGTTTGCCATGTTTTAGCTCCATTCAGCCAAGCATCAAAAACTTTATCTTGTGCGGGCTCATTCTCACCTATACAATAGACTCCTTGACCAAAAGCGATTTCATGCTCACACGCTGCCCATTTTGTTTTTTCCGGCAAACGAAGCATCGCCGTAATCACATATTCGCCAATGCCGTAGTCTGGCAAATCCAAAGGAATCTTAACTGTCATTCCCGGTTTCAAATCGACTGCTGGCATTTTTTTCTTCCATACTGAGTTCCCATCCCGATATAACTCCAAGAAGAGTTCATACTCTTCTGCATTCGTAAATAAACTTTTATTTTCAACTACGAGCTGTGTTCTCGTCGGCTTTAAAACGAAATTTTGATAGTTGTATTTTACTTCTTGCAGCTTGCTTGTTGTTTTTCGATCTGCAAAAACAATGCCATTGCCGCAGAAATTATAATCACTCGGACGATCCCCATAATCACCGCCATACCGCAAGGTTTCTTTACCATAGCGATCATGGTCCCAAATTGCCTGATCAACAAAATCCCAAATAAATCCACCTTGATAAAGTTCTTCTTCGTCGGTCAAATCCGTATACTTATGCATACCACCATTGCTATTGCCCATAGAATGCGTGTATTCACAACAAATGAATGGTTTGTCACGGTGTTCCCGTAAAAACTCCCGGATTTCAGCAACCTTCGGGTACATCTGACTTTCCATATCACTGGTAGCATTATAACGTCGATCCCAGCGGATGCCTTCATAATGAACTAGACGCGATGGATCTCTTTGACGGAAATACTCCGACAAATCATATATATTGCGCCCGCCATAAGACTCATTGCCACAAGACCAAATCAAAATTGACGCATGGTTCTTATCGCGCTCAAGCATTGCCTCCCCACGTGCCAACACGGCGGCTCGCCATTCTTTATGTCCGTTTGGCAAAGTATTCTCATCTTCTATTGGCTGACCATTTTTTTGCCAAGAACCATGGGTTTCGAGATTTGTCTCATCGATGACATAAAGACCATATATATCGCAAAGTTCATAAAAACGACTGTTATTAGGATAGTGCGAAGTTCGCACTGCATTGATATTGTTTTGCTTCATGAGAATAATATCTTGTTCAATCTCAGCAGCGTCAATCGCACGACCACGATAGCAGTCAAACTCGTGACGATTCGTCCCCTTGAAGACAATGCGTTTGCCATTGATCTTCATGATATTCCCATCGAGCTTGAATTCGCGGAAACCTATATTTTGTTCAATGACTTCCATCAGATTTCCCGCTGCATCGAAGATCTTGAACAAGGCGCGATAAAGATGAGGGTTTTCAGCACTCCAAAGCTTTACCTCTTTTATATCCCGAGAAAAGGCCCCTTCTTCGCCCTTGATTTTTTCCTGCATTTCTTCAAATACACAGTAATCGTTTTCATCAAAAAGCTGTACATTCACGCTTTTTTCAGCTGAACTATTCCATGTATATTCAACAGTAAGGCATGCATCTTGATAAGACGGTGCTATTTGGGTGTGAATGAACATATCATCTAGATGAATAGACGGTTTTGTATAGAGGCTCACTTCGCGAAAAATTCCGCTGAAGCGCCAAAAATCCTGGTCTTCAAGCCAGCTACCGCTCGAAAAACGATAGACCTCTACCGCCAGCTTATTTTCTCCATCTTTTAAGTATGGCGTCAAATCAAAATCCGCCGGGGTAAAGCTGTCTTCGCTATACCCGACAAATTCACCATTGAGCCAAAGGGCAAAAGCTGATTCAACCCCCTGGAATGAAATATAGACATCTTTCCAAGCTTCCGGCTTCACGAAATATTTTACATAAGAAGCCGTTGGATTATTTTCCTGAGGAACCTCCCCCGGTCGAATGAGTTCACTGCCATCCCAAGGATAGGTCGTATTTGTATAATGAGGCTTCCCGTATCCTTCCATTTGTATATGGGCTGGAACACGGATCGTATTCCAAGTATGGCAGTCAACATCAACTTTTTCAAAGCCAGCTATACGCTGTGTAAGATTTTTTGCATAAGCAAAATACCATAAACCATCGAGAGACTGCTTAAAAGACGACCGTTTCAGGCTCAATTCCCTCATATCCGCAAAATAAGCATGGTCACTATGTGCTTTTAAGCGATTATCGGCAAAGTACTCCGGATCTGCCAACTTACCTATATCAAAAGATTTGTTTTCCATCAAATACACCTCTCATCTTTATATACAAATACGACGCTAAAATTTTTATGCTAGATTTTTATCTGTTGATGCTTTCCCAGTTTTGTTCAAGATCTTTTACGATTTTTGCATGTTCTTCTTCATTCAATGTAACCTTCTTTTTATAAATGAAAGTTGCAACCGCAATCAACACAAACGGGATAGCAAACATTACGATTTGGAAATTGAACAAGTTTGACGGCGTAATGCTCGCTGCTGTAGCTTTACCAGTCATGCCGACCCAAATTGCTGTCAAACCAATGATGCCGCTTGTAATAGCTCCAGATAATTTATCGATCAATGGTCTGACGCATAAAACAAGAGCTTCATCACGATGGCCTAATTTTAACTGACCATATTCAACCGTATCGGTAATCGTCATCAATACCACCAAGAAAATCAAAGGCTGCGGCAATGCGAACAAACCTGCGGCAAATAAAGTCATTCCGACATTCTGTCCGGCGAATGCGTATAAAACCAATGAAATCAACATCACAATAATAGAGTAAATAAACAATTTACGTCTGCTGAATTTCTGGGTCAAGACCGGGAACAATGCTACCGACAACAAACCGATAACCACATTGATTACCCCTAAGAAAGAAAATTGTGTGGAATCTCCCAAAACATAGATAAAATAATACAAATTAAAATTATTTACAATATTTTGACCTAAGCCAAAAACAAGATACGCACAAGCAATCCATAAAAGCTGATCATTTTTAATCAAAATAGAAAATACATCTTTAAACGAGGTTTCTGTCTTATTTTCACGAAGCGTTGAATTGCCTTCTTTTGTGCCAAGGCCAAGAATAATCGCGCCCAATGTGGCAATACCACCGCCAATTACTGCAAAGGCAAACCAGCCAGTAGCATCACCAGCACCACCATTTTGATTCAACGAAAAATGCAGGACAACCGGTATTACTAAAATCGTCACGAGTTGTGCACCAAATACCGACCCGATTCTCGCAAAAGTTGCAGTGATTTCACGTTCTCTTGAATCAAAAGAAAGGGCTGGAATCATTGACCAAATGGCCACATCTTTTGCCGAATAAAACACATCCATGATTAAATACAACACAGCAAACAACACCAGATAAACCAACGGGCTCGATACTGCCAATCCACCGATATCCGTAAACAGGATAGTCAGCGTAATAGCTGCAACAAAGGCTCCAATTACAACCCAAGGTTTGAATTTCCCCCATCTGGTCTTTGTTTTATCAATCGTGTTGCCGATAAATGGATCGATAAAAAGTTCCCCGATACGCAAAACGAGAATAATCGTTGTCACGATACCGATCATATATGCATTATAACTGGAATCATTCGTATTAAATAAGTTACTGGTTACAAAAATCATAAAATATGTACCGATCATAGCGTAAAAGAAATCATGCCCAAAGGTACCACTTGCATAAGCTACACGCGTCCAAAATTTACTGTTTCCGTTTGGATTTGACATTTGAATTCCTCCTAAGGTTCCTATAAATGACCATTTTTTTACAAATTAATGTTATTTACCGATTGCATCGATGTAAGCAATGATTCCATCCACGATTTTATCAAGAGAAGTGTTGCTCGTATTGACTACTAAATCGTAATTAGCGCCCTCGCCCCATTTTCTGCCTGTATAATAATTATAATACCCAGCACGTTTTTCATTTTCAGCATCCAATTCTTTTAAGGACTTGCCATCATACGCATCTTGTCCGCGTTTTTCCCGGTAAGCATCATCGGCACAAACAAAAATCGAAAAGGAGTTCGGATCTTTTTCTAATACATAATCTGCACACCGACCTAATATGACACAAGATCCATCTTGAGCCAACTTTCTGACTGCACTAGTTTCTGCCAGAAACAAACCACGGCTTGATTCTCCCATATGTGTGCCAAATGAATGAAACGGCATAAAACTAAAGGACAGTGGTGTTACCTGATTTTCCAGCTCAATCAAATCACTTTCGCTCAAATCATTGATGCCTAACTTGGCGGCAGCAATGTGAATAATCTGGCGGTCATACAATTTTACATTTAATCTTTTTGCCAATTTCGTGGCCAACTCGCGACCACCGCATCCATACTGTCTACTGATTGTTATTACTGTTTTTTCATTCATAAAAATCACCCCATCATTTTTTGGTCAGCCAATTCCCACAAATTTTCCAGCATAGCTTGACTCATATTTAAGTAAACGTTTTCTTTTTATTGGAGAAATATCCGTTATATAAAAAACAATTTATGAGCAATTTGTTTTTATAACCAGTATTTCTTTACTATAACTCTTGCCTTCATAAAGCAAACGTTTTCTTTGATGTTTTCATTCTACTCCCATTACCCAACAAAATCAACTGTATTTTTGTAAAAATAGTTTTTTTCAGAAAATATCGTCATCTAGTGAATAATAGCAATATATTCGGTGACGCAGTATCTATCGTGCTTTCTATACGCTTAGCACGGCATCAAACTTGGCAAAAAACGAACATTACTAAACAAATTCCTCTCTGTTTTTTCCTATTTCCCAAGAAATTCAGCCGCATTATTTTTTTGCAAAAAAAGTGCAGCATCAATATCGATTTATCGATGTCACTGCTGCATTCATAATCAAGTTCTATTTAACATTTATTATTCATATAAAATATCTATTAATTTTTTGCTGTCTTTGATTTTTGAGCCAGTATCGGCAAAATCAAGCCCAACCCCAAAAACACCAGTGGTGTGATGATATTTAAAGATAGTTGGAATATCCATTCACTTGAAAAAGGCTCCGTGTCATGCGGAAACATCCCCATGATACAAGCAAAAGACGTAAACGCAAAGCACCATAGTCCGACTAAAAAGCCCCCGTTCCTTGATTTCATAAAATGATACTTTGAAGAAAACCTGCCTTTGACTGCTCTTTTTAAAGCCATATAAGCAACAAATACCCATAAATAACGAAGCGGCATCACCACGGCATTGAGTCGCATCAACCAATTGAAAAGCGACGTCATATCACCTATACCAAAGGCCGGAATCATAATCAGAGCCGTTACGAGGACAGCCGTCAATTTATAACCATTAACCGGCGTTCCATTTTTATTCACTTTAGTCAAAGCTGCTGGAATAAAACGATTATCTACATCTGCCAAAAGAACTTTTATCGGTGCATCAATTGAAAAAGCCAATGCTGACATGTAAGATAACGCATTCGCGATAGCATATATGATGAGAAATAGATTACCCACACCGTAGTACTCGCCTAATTTTTGAAAACAATAATAGGCGCCATTCATCATAAGGTCACGAGGAATGTGGTTCGGATCGAACATCAATCCCATTGCGAACGACCCAAGCAAAGCTGTAATTGCGACCATAATCGCTAGCACAAGCATGCCGCGAGGAAAATCCCTGGATGGATTTTTCATCGAATTGACATATGGCGACAATTTTTCACAACCTCCGACCGCAAAAACGAGAATCGCCAACGTTGTTATGTAATCAAAATTAAAATCTGGCACAAAGGCCGCAAAACTAAGGTCGATAGCATAAGTTTTCGCATCCGTAATGGATGGAGCTGCCAATGCGAGCAAAATATAGAGCATCGACATGACAAACATAGACGAGCCCGCCACCGCCCCAATCTTTTTTAAGGAATTGACGCCACGTGAAGCAACCCATAAAAACAAGAAAAATACCAATAGACAAGCCGACTGCAGTACCATCGGCGTCAACGATTTCACCATACTGCCGGTCGGGCTTGCTGCCCAGCCTAAGGCAATGAGTATTTGCTGTGGCTTCTGCGCCAAATAAGGAACGTGGACAATCCAATATGTCCAGCCTGCCCAAAAGGCTAATTTGGCTCCACAAGTCGAACGAATCCAGGAACTCACTCCGCCCCCCTGCGTATTGAACGTAGATCCCATTTCTCCAACCATAAGCGCATACGGGACAAAGTACAAGGCAAACATCACGATCCATGTGAATATGACTTTTAACCCTTGGTTAGCAAATCCATTTACGATATTGCCAAAACCCCAAACGGTTACAAATGCCATCAAAGCCAGTGCTCGCCAACTGATTTCCTGACTGTTTTTCATTAATTTCCTGCCTCCTCAGTGTTTTATAGAACTTCTTCTTCCATCATATCATCTGGAGACAAACATTTCCATCTTTTAAGGGCAAAATGTGCATACGGGATGTACAAAGCCAATATATTGCCTTGCACAACACAGTTCAATGCAAGCAAGCCCAAATTTTCACGCACAAAAAAGACAAAGCATGCAACGGCTGCTTTGTCTTTTTCGTTTCTATTTTTTATTTATTTTCGCGCCATAATTCATCTGCAATACCAGATAAAGATTTTTTTACTTCTGCTGTCAATGGAGTCAGCGGTTCTTTGCAAGTTTCTCGCATCGGTTTATTCATTTCGACCATAGCCCATTTCATAAGTGGGTTGAATGGTGTATACACCTCATAGAATTTCATGCACTTATCGATTTCTCTTTGCAAAGTTATCAGATTTGACAACTGTTCTTTATGCAAAGCCTCAATGATTTGATGGCAAAGCTTCGGATAAACATTTGATAACGCCCCGATGCAGCCATTGCCTCCAGAAATAACCGATGCAATGCAATTATTATCATAGCCAGTAAACACTTGAAAATCAGGATATTCACCTTTTATTTCCTGAATGTATTTTTGCGTATGTCTAAGGACTGGATGGGTATCCTTTACGCCAACAAAATTTTCGTGTTTTGCCAAAAGGCGTAAAATCGTATCCACTGACACATCATAGCCCGTGCGATCTGCATAGTTATATAAGAAGACATCCCCGCGTATCTTGCCGATGACATCATCATAATATTTAAAGACATCTTCCTGGCTGCAAGCGCTATAATATGGACCAACAATGATTACCGCATCCGCACCAGCTTCGAGTGCACTATTTGATAACGCGATTGTCTCTGCCTTATTCATTCGGCCTGTCCCCGCCAAGACAAAGCCTTTGTTTTTAATGTGCTTTATCGCATCCACGATCATTTCATGGATTTCCTGATAATTAAAGGCATAAAATTCACCGGAACTGCCGCCAACCAATATTCCATCGACCCCTGCGCCAAGAATCTGATCATATAGGGCATGCATATCGTTATAGTTTACAGTTCCGTCTTCATTCAGTGAAGTCAAAATAGGACAAATATATTTACATTTCATTTGGGTATCCCTTCTTTTCATAAATTTACATGATTATCATATTTATTTTTTGTTGAGATCATATACCAGCTTCATATCTGCCCACCATTCATTTTTTCCTGCACCTTCAATGCGGCTCTGGCATGGATCTGTCTCTTTCCACCATCGCTGCGTTTCAGTATCCTGTGCCATTTTTTCCATGTCATAGGCAAAATCATCGCCGCAATATTCCATGATAGAAAACAGCAGATCATCGCGATTGAATATCTGATACTTCGTGATACCACATTCACGTATCTTTTTATTTACCGCAGAAAAAGGGTCGGCATGAAGCTTTTTATAATATGCTGCTTTTTCTGGACGAAGCTTGATGACACTGGCAAAAACTTGCGGTTTATTCATCTTGTAGAGCTTTTTCGCATTTTTGCTAAAAAAATCAACATCATCAGCAAAGTATTCCCGCACCGTTTCTAAATGTTTGTCAAAAGACGCATAGAGTTCAACAACGGGAAAATTCGATGCATACAGCAGTTTTGATTTATCGAATTCTCCTGATAAAAAATCCAATAAATTCCGTACAAACACCTTATCTCCAGTAGCAAAACCCGAAACTTTGCAATATACATTCGGCAGCTTAGCAAGTTTTCTCATCGCATGTTTATAGTCCTCATTCAAATCTTTTACATTGCCGCAATGGTTGATTACCACTTTGACATTTGGCACTTGCGCCACTGCATTATATATATCTTCAAGTTCCTCCACTCGATTACAGCTTTCAAAGATCATATCGCGATCAACCAAAACCTCCAGCCCTTCTATAAAGCTTCGCTCAAGACATCTCCCCCTTGGTGAAGTTTCGATATGAAGAGGTTCTCTAACTCCAGCGATTCCCATTGGCAAACGCATATGCGCACATAGATGAGGGGCCCTCATGATTCTTGCTAAAATCTTCGGACTATGCAGATTGAAGATGTATTCGTCCTCTTTGATGGCTTTGTCGCAATCGACTTCAACGAAAACTCCCCCTTTGAAATCAATATCATACTTGCCATAGGCTTTACACAAGTCATCAAGATTAAAGCTGCGCTTTATATCTTTGCACGAATCAAGCCAAGGAAGGTGCAATACATTCAAATCCCAAATATGAAAGTGACTGTCGACGATTTCCAACATACGATTATCTCCCTACACACTCTTTATTTTCATAGACTGCCACATCGGCTTTAGAACCAATGAATCCATACCAAGAAACATAGAGGAAACATGGCAGTAAAAGCAGATAACCAGCAGCCGTGCCAAAAGTATCAGCAAGGTGCCCCATAAAAAATGGCATGATAGCTCCACCAACAATACTCATGATGATGATACTAGAAGCTGTTTTGACAAGATTATCCGGAATCCTGACAACACTTAAAGCAAAAATCGTAGGGAAGCTGATAGACATGAAGAAAAACGATGCAATCAGCAAAGCTATGCTCAAGCTACCCGTGGCAAAATTCAAGCAAACCATTAGGGCTGCGTTGATGATCGAATACAACCCCAAAATACTGCCAGCACTGAATTTTTTCATAAGTGGGGTCGTCACGATACGGCCAACCATAAATGCAATCAAAGCAATACCGAAGAAATACGCTGCTTTGCTGTCTTCCAGTCCCGCCCAGTGTTCAACACTGTAATTGATAAAAAAGGCACCTGCACCAACCTGTGCAGCAATATACAAGAATTGAGCCAACGCCCCCAGTTTGAAGTGCTTATAGCTAAAAAGTTCATGATAGGAGCCACTGCCTTGCGATGAATTTTCTCCCGCAGAGATTTCTGCGCCTTCTGGCATCTTCGTCACTAAGAACAAGACGAGCATAAAAAATACAATTGCCGCAATGCCAACATATACCATTTGAACATTGTGCATATTTTGTGCTATGTCATTCCCCTGCGAAATCGAAAAGAACAATGTCCCACCTATGATTGGCCCAATGAACTGGCCGACCCCATTAAAACTCTGTGCAATATTGATGCGAAAAGCCGCGCCCTCGTCTTTTCCTAGTTTGGTAATATACGGATTTGCATTGGTTTCCAAACTACCAAGCCCGCAAGCTATGACAAAAAATGCGAGTAGGAACATATAAAAATTATGTGCATTACTGGCTGGCACGATCAGCAGTGCCCCCACAGCATATAGGAAAAGTCCCATGACGATTCCGCCCTTAAAGCCAAAACGCTTGGCAATCAAAGCTGCCGGTGTAGCAATGACAAAGTATCCGCCAAAATAAGCGGCTTGTAAGAGTCCTGACGTCGCCTTGGTAATCCCCAATTGATTTTGGAAGTTTTTGTTCATTACATCAATCAAGCCATAACTAAGTCCCCAAAGAAAAAACAAAACCGTAACCAGGCACGCTGCAATCTTAATATTTCTGTTGCTAACATTTTCACCCATTTTTTTCTCCTCCTTCAGCTCAATGCACGATCAATATGGACATAGCCGCCATCAACGAATACCCATTGAGCCGTTGTGTGCGACGAAAGCGGTGACAAAAGGAATACCGCCATATCGGCGATTTCTTCCACCGAAGTAAAACGCTGTTCATACGGTATTTTATCCGTAATGACTTTTTTTCTAGCATCTGGATCATCAAACGTCTTGATCCAATTGGCATAAAGCGGCGTCCAGCATTCGCTGACGACGATGGCATTGCTTCTCACATGGTCCTTTGCCAAAGCGGCTGCCCATTCACGCGTCAAACCTAAAATCGCGCCTTTGGCTGCCGCATAGGCACTGGTTTTTCCTTGTCCTGTAAGTGCCGTCTTTGATGATATGTTGAGGATAGAACCTTTGCTGGCTTTCAAATGACCCACCGCTGAATGTACCAATGCATAATAATGCGTCAAATTGCCATGCAAACTTTTTTCAAATTCTTGCCATGAAGTTGTCTCCAAATCTTTATTGTCATTTGCTCCGGCATTGTTTACAATCCCGTATATAGATCCCCACCGTTTTGCCACATCATCGACGATCGTTTGAATTTTATCTGTGTCGTTCAAATCCACCTGAATGAAATCATATTTAGTTGTAAATGATTCTAATTTTTCTTTAAATTCAGGCAAAATAGCAGAGCGAGATAGCACTAGTCCAGTCAGGATTACGCTCGCATAACTTTTTGGTTGATGTGACAAACTATGTGTTGATGGAATTGGG
>RCMY010001536.1_pt1 | contig 21877 bp, 21 predicted proteins | sample 2041341 | NCBI WGS metagenome assembly RCMY01 (sample SAMN09708234, study PRJNA481090) | Marine sediment metagenome, whole genome shotgun sequencing project.
TGTCTCCAACCCCAATAAGGAGCATCACCATGAAAGAGTTAACCCACTACATCAACGGCGCTCACGTCAATGGAACCTCAGGTCGGTTTGCCGATGTAATGAACCCAGCGACAGGCGAAGTGCAGGCAAAATGTCCGCTGGCCAGCGTTGAAGAGATGGAGCAAGCCGTTGCATTCGCGCAAGCCGCACAGCCAGCATGGGCCGCAACCAACCCGCAGCGCCGCGCCCGCGTGATGATGCGTTACGTTGCACTTTTGAACGAGAATATGGACAAACTGGCCGAGGCGTTGAGCCGCGAGCACGGCAAGACTCTGCCAGATGCGGCAGGCGACGTGCAGCGTGGCCTTGAAGTAGTTGAATATTGCATCGGCGCGCCCGAGTTGTTGAAGGGCGATTTTACAGACAGCGCAGGCCCCGGCATCGACATGTATTCCATGCGGCAGGCGCTCGGCGTCACGGCGGGGATCACCCCGTTCAACTTCCCTGCGATGATTCCGCTGTGGATGTTTGCCCCTGCGATCGCTTGCGGTAACGCGTTTATCCTCAAGCCATCAGAGCGTGACCCCACAGTGCCGTTGATGCTGGCGGAATTGATGGAAGAAGCGGGCCTGCCGAAAGGTATTTTACAGGTTGTGAATGGCGATAAGGTCGCCGTCGACGCGATCTTGCACAACGACATCATTCAGTCCGTGGGCTTTGTCGGCTCGACAGCGATTGCCGAATACATCTATGCAACGGGCTGTGCCAACGGCAAGCGCGTGCAGTGCTTTGGCGGTGCCAAAAACCACATGATCATCATGCCAGATGCCGATATCGAGCAGGCTGCTGATGCGTTGATCGGTGCGGGCTACGGCGCTGCAGGGGAGCGTTGCATGGCGATTTCCGTGGCAGTGCCTGTCGGTGACGAAACCGCTGACCGTTTGATTAAAGCGCTGATCCCGCGCATCGAGAGCCTGAAAGTCGGGCCATATACATCGGGTAAAGACGTCGATTACGGCCCTGTTGTAACCGCCGCCGCCAAGGCCAATATCGAACGTCTGGTACAAACTGGTATCGACCAAGGCGCCGAGCTGGTTGTTGATGGCCGCGACTTTAAATTGCAGGGCTACGAGGACGGTTTCTTTGTTGGACCGCACCTGTTTGACCACGCGACCAAAGATATGGACATCTACAAGTACGAGATCTTCGGCCCCGTTCTGACCTGTGTGCGTGCGAAAACTTACGAGGAAGCGTTGCAACTGGCGATGGACCACGAATACGGCAACGGTACTGCGATTTATACCCGCGACGGCGATGCGGCGCGCGATTTTGCCAACCGGATCAACGTCGGTATGGTCGGCATCAACGTTCCAATCCCTGTGCCTTTAGCCTATCACACCTTTGGCGGCTGGAAAAAATCCGTCTTTGGTGACTTGAACCAACACGGCCCAGACGCGTTCAAGTTTTATACGCGCACCAAAACAGTGACGGCGCGCTGGCCGTCAGGCATCAAAGAAGGCGGCGAATTCTCTATCCCCGTGATGGAATAATCTACACACCCAAGGCATTTTGATCCATAAAACCCCATGGGGTTTTAAAGTAAAAAATCGGCAGACCATCGCAAGTGGTCTGTCGTTACTTTGCATCTTAAACTGATATTTTGCAGGCGTTTCAACTGGCGCAACATGCCTGAACTCTGGCGCGAAATGCCTAGATGGGTCGCCATCAACCGACTATTCTGATACATACATGAGCTTTTTATGCGTTGTTCTGACGACGCAGAGCCGCAAAATCATGAACTGAGAGGGAATACTCCATGAAGGTACTGGTCGCCGTAAAGCGCGTCATAGATTACAACGTGAAAGCCCGTGTGAAATCGGACGGCTCTGGTGTTGATCTTGCCAATGTTAAGATGTCGATGAACCCTTTCGACGAGATCGCTGTCGAGGAGGCGATCCGCATGAAGGAAGCGGGCAGCGTCGATGAGGTTGTTGTCGTGTCCATCGGCGTCAAGCAGTCGCAAGAGACATTGCGCACCGCACTTGCGATGGGTGCAGATCGCGCCATTCTTGTCGTTGCCGCCGATGATGTGAGCCAAGATATCGAGCCGCTCGCAGTTGCAAAAATTCTCAAAGCGATTGTGGACGAAGAAAAGCCCGGACTGGTTCTGGCTGGCAAGCAGGCGATCGATAACGACATGAACGCCACAGGTCAGATGCTGTCGGCGCTGTTGGGTTGGTCGCAGGGCACTTTTGCTTCTGAGGTCAAAGTCGAGGACAATTATGCGGTCGTGACCCGCGAAGTTGACGGCGGCTTGCAAACCATTAAGGTCAAGTTGCCGACGATCATTACCGTTGATCTGCGTTTGAACGAGCCGCGCTATGCGTCGCTTCCGAATATTATGAAGGCCAAGAAAAAGCCGATGGATGAGAAGACGGCAGCTGATTATGGCGTCGACATCACACCGCGTCTGGAGGTTGTAAAGACCGTTGAGCCCGCGACCCGCAAAGCTGGGATAATCGTTGGGTCGGTGGATGAACTTGTTGCGAAACTCAAAGAAGCGGGGGCTGTGTAATGGCTGTTTTACTTCTCGCCGAGGTCACCAATGGTGAGCTTTCACTTGATGCGACGGCAAAGGCTGTCACTGCTGCGACCAAATTGGGCGAAGTGACTGTGCTATGTTGTGGTGGCTCTGCCGCTGCCGCAGGTGAGGCCGCCTCCAAGTTCGACGGTGTGTCCAAAGTTATCGTAGTGGAAGACCCGTCATTGGGTCACCGTCTCGCGGAATCGACCGCTGCCCTCATCGTATCGCTTGCGGGCGATTATGAACATATCGTGGCCCCCGCGACCACAGACGCCAAAAACGTGATGCCGCGTGTTGCGGCCCTGCTTGATGTGATGATTCTTTCGGATGTTTCGGGCATTGTTGATGGCGACACATTCGAGCGCCCGATCTATGCGGGTAATGCGGTTCAGACAGTGAAATCGCGCGACGCCAAGAAGGTTGTGACCCTGCGCACGACGGCCTTTGAAGCGGCGGCTACGGGTGGCGCCGCAACAATCGAGACTGGTTCAGCTGTCGCAAACCCTAATCTTTCCGAATGGATTGAAGACAAGGTCGCCGCAAGTGACCGCCCCGAATTGACGTCTGCGGGTGTGGTTGTATCAGGTGGCCGAGGTGTCGGGTCCGAAGAAGATTTCAAATTGATCGAAGCTCTTGCTGACACGCTTGGCGCGGCGGTTGGCGCATCGCGCGCGGCGGTTGATTCAGGCTACGCTCCCAACGACTGGCAAGTTGGTCAGACCGGCAAGGTCGTGGCCCCTGCCCTGTATATCGCTGTCGGCATTTCGGGTGCAATCCAGCACCTTGCGGGCATGAAAGATTCCAAAATTATTGTTGCAATCAACAAAGACGAAGAAGCGCCTATTTTCCAAGTCGCTGATTTCGGACTGGTGGCAGACCTGTTTACGGCACTGCCCGAGCTTACAGAAAGGCTAAAATAATGGATTTTGCACCAACAGAAGAGCAGACAGCCATTTTTGATATGGCGTATGAGTTTGGACAAGAGCACATCGCCCCTTACGCTGCAAAGTGGGAAGACGAAGAGCACATCCCGAAGGAGCTTTGGTCGAAGGTTGCAGAGTTGGGATTGGGTGGCGTTTATGTCGGTGAAGACTACGGCGGGTCCGGCCTGTCGCGTCTGGATGCCACGATGGTGTTTGAAGCCCTGTCGATGTCGTGCCCATCGGTTGCTTCATTTTTGTCGATCCACAATATGTGCGGCGGCATGATTGATAAATTTGGCTCGGAAGAAACCAAACAGGCTTGGCTGCCTAAACTGTGCAGCATGGAAAAGATCTTTTCCTACTGTTTGACCGAACCCGGTTCCGGTTCTGATGCGGCTGCGTTGCGCACCCGCGCGGACCTAACTGACAAGGGTTATAAGCTGAACGGCACCAAAGCGTTTATCTCGGGCGGTAGCTATTCTGATGTCTATCTGACAATGGTCCGCACAGGCGACGTTGGCCCGCGCGGCATTTCGGCGGTTTTGGTCGAAGATGGCACCAAAGGGCTGTCGTTTGGCGCGTTGGAGAAAAAGATGGGCTGGCGCTCCCAGCCTACGGCGCAGGTTCAATTTGACGATTGCGAAATCCCTGCCGCAAATCTTATGGGCGAAGTAGGCCGCGGATTTACCTATGCGATGGCTGGTCTTGATGGCGGCCGTTTGAATATCGCGGCCTCCGCTTTGGGTGGCGCGCAGATGGCCTTGGACGCGGCCCTGATCTACACGGGCGAGCGCAAGGCATTTGGCAAAACCATTGATCAGTTTCAGGCATTGCAGTTCCGCTTGGCGGCGATGGAGATAAAACTGCAGGCCGCGCGGGTATTCTTGCGCCAAGCGGCTTGGAAGCTTGACACCAAGGCCTACGACGCTGCGAAATATTGCGCGATGGCCAAATCATTCGTCACAGATGTCGCATTTGAAGTCGCCAACGACTCCCTGCAATTGCACGGCGGTTATGGCTATCTTGCGGATTACGGTATCGAGAAAATTGTGCGCGATCTGCGGGTCCACCAAATCCTCGAAGGTACGAACGAGATCATGCACCTTATTGTCTCGCGTCAGATGATTGCCGATCGGGGACAGGGTTAAAATGCCGCGCGTAAACACCACAGACAGGATTGAAAAATGAAGATTGGCTTTATTGGCTTGGGTAACATGGGCGGTCCAATGGCTGCCAATCTCGCGGCGGCTGGACATGACGTGCAGGGGTTCGACCTGCACGCGCCGATGCCCGAAGGTGTCACCGCTGCAAAAACGGCCAAGGACGCTGCCGCTGATGCGGATGTGGTCATTTCTATGCTGCCAAACGGCGAGATTTTGCGCACCGTTGCTGCTGATGTCTTGCCTGCCATGACCAAGGGCGCGGTATTTTGTGACTGCTCCACGGTCGATGTGGAAAGTGCGCGCGCGGTGGCCGAGCAAGCACAAGCCGCAGGATTGGGCGCACTGGATGCGCCTGTGTCGGGCGGTGTTGGCGGTGCCTCGGGTGGTACGCTGACGTTTATGGTCGGCGGTGACGAAGCCGCTTTTATAACCGTGTCGCCGCTGTTTGACATCATGGGCCAAAAGGCCGTGCATTGCGGTGCGGCGGGTGCGGGCCAATCGGCGAAAATCTGCAATAACATGATCTTGGGCGCAACGATGATCGCGACTTGCGAAGCCTTTGCACTGGCCGACAAGTTGAATCTCGATCGCCAGAAAATGTTTGACGTTGTGTCGACCTCGTCGGGCTATTCTTGGGTGATGAACGCCTATTGCCCCGCCCCCGGTGTTGGACCACAATCCCCTGCGGATAACGATTATCTGCCCGGTTTTGCGTCAGAATTGATGTTGAAGGACCTGCGGTTAAGCCAGCAAGCTGCCACAGCCGTTGATGCAGACACACCGATGGGTGCGCAGGCGATGGAAATTTACCGCACTTTTGTCGAAGACGAAGCAGGCAAAGGCACTGATTTTTCAGCCATGTTGCCGCGTTTTGAAAAGCGGTCGCGCAGCTAATCGTAATCGCAGGTGAACCAAGGAGAAGAGTATGACCGAGAAAGCAACTGATGCGATTTCCAAGATCATGGAAGCTGCCACAAAGAACCATCCGCTTTTCCTTGGTCTGGACGCCGAGAAATCCAAAGAGATGAACGATAGCATCATGAAATCGATGCAGGTCATGTTTTCACCCGACGGCAAGGGGCTGCGTGATTGGGCGGATAGCTGGATTGCGTATCAGAATGAATTTGCAAAGCTGTGGGTTGGCAGTTTTTCGGGCACTATGGCAGCCGAGCCAAGCAAAGACCGTCGTTTTGGCACCGATGACTGGAACGAGGGCATTTTTCCGTTCCTGCACCAGTCATATGCGTTAACGGCCAAGGCAATGGTGGACATGGCCGAAAAGATTGGTCTGCCCGACCATGAGCAGCGCAAGCTGAACTTTTACACCAAAGTCATGGCTGACGGCCTGTCGCCGTCCAACTATGCGCTGACCAATCCCGAGGTGCTAAAACTCGCCACTGAAACCAACGGTCAGAGCCTTGTTGACGGGTTCAAAAATATGTTGGCGGACCTTGAGAAAGGGTATCTTTCAACAACCGACGAAGCAGCGTTTAAGGTGGGTGAAAACCTTGCCACCACTCCCGGTTCAGTTGTGTTTCGCAACGAGCTGATCGAGCTCATTCAATACCAGCCGATGACGCAAAAGGTGCGCGCCAACCCGATTTTGATTGTGCCGCCATGCGTCAATAAATTCTATATTTTTGACATCAACGAAAAGAAATCGATGGTGCGTTACCTTCTGGAAGAGGGACACGAGGTGTTCATCATTTCGTGGCGCAATCCCGGTCCCGAAATGGCTCAATATGATTGGAACGATTATATCGAAACGGGGATCCTTGCGGCGCTTGATGCCACCATGAGCATCTCGACGGGCAAAAAAGTTGATCTTTTGTCGTGGTGTAACGGAGGCACCATGGCGCTGGCGGCGCTGGCGGTTATGCCTGAAAAGCAGAAATCACTGGTTGGGACCTCCACATTCTTGTCGTCGATGATCGACTTTACCGATCCGGGCGAGATTGCGGTGTTTATCGACGCGCCACAAGTCGAGGCCTATAACCAGCGATTGAAAACCACCAAAGTTGCCCATGGCCGCGACATTGCGCAAGCGATGGCGATGCTGCACGTCAATGAATCCATTTGGGGATTTGTGATCAACAATTACCTCAAAGGAAAGTCCCCTGCCCCGTTTGATATCCTGTTCTGGAATGCGGATACGTCCAACCTGCCGACAAGTTGGTATTCCTATTACGCCGAGGAAATGTATATGGCTAACAAGCTTAAAGAGCCCGGTGCGCTGACTTTGCTTGGGACGCCGGTTGATACCCACAATATTGATCTGCCCTGCTATTTTGTGGCAGCAACAGGCGATCATATCGTGCCTTGGAAAACGTCATACGACTCGACTCACTTGATTTCTGGTAAATCCGAGTTTGTATTGACCTCTGGAGGGCACGTGTCTGGCACGGTCATCAATCATCCCGTCAAGAGCCGCAGGTATTATCTGTCTGATGGCAAAAGGGTCGATCACGCAGAAGACTGGCAAGCGTCGGCCACGCGGACCGACGGAAGCTGGTGGCCACACTGGCAGGCTTGGCTGGATGCAAACAGCAGCGAGGACCAGCGCGATGCTCCACGTAAAGTTGGAAATAGTAAGTTCCCCGAGCTTGCACCTGCACCCGGCACATATGTTGTCGAGGTCGTAGCACAGAATGGGTAATGCAGTCGTCTTAGCGGGCCTATCTGCAGCACTCGGTTGTTCAAGAAAATGGTAAAAGATATGAAACACGAGATAATCCCTATTCCGGATAGCCACTTTCGGTTCATCACCGTTGATGGCTTGAGGCTGCGCGTGTTTACCCGTGATCTTGATCGATCCGAGATTCCTTTGCTGATCTGCAACGGCTTAGGCCAAGCCGTTGAAATGCTCGTGCCTTTAATGGCAGAAATTCAGGATCGACCTATTATCAGCTTTGATGCAGCCGGTGCTGGTCGCTCGGATTTGCCCGACAGCGGCACAACCATGGAAGATCATTCCCGCATCGTTCAGGCAATCTTGAAAGAGCTGAATGTTGAAAAATTTGACGTTCTTGGCATTTCATGGGGCGGCGCGCTTGCCCAGCAACTGGCCCGTGATCGCCCTGATCACTGCCGCCGGATGGTGCTGGCGATTACCTCGGCAGGGGGCATCAGCAGTTGGTGGGGGTCGCCCATTGCGCTGTTTGAAATCATGTTCCCGTGGCGGTTTTTCAACAAAAGCTACGGCAACTTCATCGGCCCGTTGATGTATGGCGGCGAAGCGGTTCTGCAACCGGAACTGTTCAGAGAATACTCCAAACATGCTATTCGGCCGACCTACGAGGGGTATGCGGCGCAGGTTAAGGCCATGTGTTCATGGAGCAGCCTGCCTTGGATTGGCAGCCTGAAACAACCGACACAAATCATCGCAGGGTCTCTTGATACGTTGATCCCGATCGGGAACCAGATCCTACTGTCCAGCTTAATGCCGCAAGCAAGGTTGACGGTTTTTCAAGCAGGCCATCTGTTGATGTATTCAAAGCGCGAGGAGGTCGGTGAGCTAGTAACTGACTTCTTGGATGCTGGTCGCAAATAGAACTTAAACTCACATTATGAGGGCATGAACATGGCTGAAACTATTACAATCGAACACCGCGGACGCGTCGTCATTGTCAGGCTAAACCGGCCAAAAAATATGAATGCGCTGAACAGTCAGATGGCGCGCGAGATCGTTGAAACACTTGCGCCGCTTGATCGCGATCCAAGTGTTGGATGCTTTATCGTGACTGGCAATGAGAAAGCCTTTGCCGCTGGCGCGGACATCAAGGAAATGGCGACAAAGACCTATACGGAAATGGCCGACACCGATTTCTTTGCAGAGTGGGAAGTTTTTGCAAAATTTCGCACACCAAAAATCGCGGCCGTGAACGGCTATGCCTTGGGTGGCGGCTGTGAATTGGCGATGATGTGCGACTATATCATTGCAGGGGAGAGCGCACAGTTCGGCCAGCCTGAAATCAAGCTGGGCGTCATTGCCGGCATTGGTGGCACCCAGCGCATGACCAAGCTGATTGGCCGCGCGAAATCAATGCAGATGCACCTGACCGGACGCATGATGAAGGCCGACGAGGCTCTTGCATGCGGCTTGGTTGCACAAGTCGTGGCCGATGCGGAGGTTATCACCACGGCTCTGAAAGACGCAGAGAAAATCGCAGGATATGCAAAATCTGTAGCGCGTCACGCTAGAGAAGCGGTCAACCGTGCCGAGGAGCTACCACTCGGCGAGGGTTTGCTGTGGGAGCGCCGCGTATTCCATTCGTTGTTTGCGACTGAGGATCAAAAAGAAGGCATGTCAGCCTTCATCGAGAAACGTGATCCGCAGTTTAATCGCACAAGTTAACACCGGCTTTGGTTGGGGGCGAACACTGCGCCAACATGGAGAACCAAGCGCCTGATACGACACCTTTTTCATAACCATAGGGAGGAAAAACTATGGATGCTTACAAGAAAGAAATGCGATCTACGATCGGTTTCGGAATTGCTTACGTTTTGCTGGGACACACTGGACTTTGGTTCTTTTTATTCGGAACCAACAACGATTCCAGAATATTCGGACTGCCAACCCACTACTTTATCGCGCTTATTCTTGGCTCGCTGGGTGTGCTGATCGTTTCGATCATCTGGTGCCGTTATGCAAATAACCTTGAAGACGAAATCGAGGCTGAAAATGCCGCGGCTGCGACGAAAGCCAAATCAGGGGGTCTTTCCTAATGGTACGTGAAGCATGGCAAATTCAAAACATCTGGCTCGGCCTCGGGATCACCTTCGCAGTTTTCGCGATGTATTATATGGTTGCTCTTTATAACAACAAAAAAACCGAAAACGCGACCGACCTGTATCTCGCTGGGCGTTCCGTTGGTCCGTTGGTCAACTCGCTTGCGGCGTCATCAACATGGATGAGCGTTGCGACCTTCCTTGGCGTTGTGGCCTTGATCCAGCAGCTACACCTGCCTTTCGTTTTTATGTGGATCGAATTGATCCTCAGCGTGCCGCTGCTCGTCATGCTTTACGGTGCATCGCTGTACCGGTTGGAAGTGTTCACTTCAGTGCATTTCGTACAGCAACGCTACGGCCGCAACACGGCATTTCTTGCGGCTGCGTGGATGCTGCTGATCATGTTGATGTATATGGTTGGCCAATTTATCGGCATCGCAAAGGTGTTCGAAGTTCTGCTTGGCCTGCCATACATTCCATCCCTGATCTTGTCGGCACTTGTCATCACCGGCTATGTCACCATCGGCGGCATGAAAGGTGCGACATATAATGACGCCATCCAAATGGTCATTATGATGATCGCACTGGTGGTGCCGTTGGCAGCAATCCTCAAGGCAATGGGCATCTCAGGCTATTGGTTCCCACCACTGGGTTACGGTGACATGACGGATACCTTGCTTGAAAAGATTCCGACATTCTTTGATCTCAAGTATGAAGCACGGTTTTATGTGGCACTCTTCGTCTCTTTGACAATCGGCACAATCGGCCTGCCACAACTGGCACAGCGTGTTTTGACCTCTGACAGTATCAAATCGGCACGTAAAGTTGTGCCTTGGTTCTGCCTGTGGGTTGGCGTCATGTTCCTCGCGACCTATGCGATGGGCTTTGCTGGCGTGTACCACTTTGCCATCCTTGGCGAAGAGTTGCTGCCAGAAGTTGCGGATAAAACAACGCTTCTGCTGAACCTTGCCTACAATCCGGAATGGGTTTCGGCCTTTGTGATTGCAGGTGTTCTTGCGGCTGGTGTGTCTACCATCGCGGGTCTGATGATCGGTGTTGCAACCGTTGTGGGCCACGATATCGTTGGTGTTCTCAAGCCGCATCTGCCTGAGAAAACTCAACTGCGTTACGGCTACTTCGCACTTGCCGGAACGGGTCTTGTGTCCTTGCTGGTATCACTGAACCCACCTGCCTTCCTGATCACCTCGATCTTCTGGGCATTTGGTCTGTGTGCAACTGCAATCACACCAATGGTTGTGCTGGGCGTATGGTCGACCCGTATCAACGTCTGGGGTGCTTTCATCGGCAGCGCAGTATCGGGTATTCTGTATATCATCTTGTCACCTTACGTGTTTGCAGATTTGGTCATTGGATCTGGTCTGGTGGCTGGTTTGGGCTTCTCGACGGCGCTGGTTTCTGTGCCTGTCGGGTTTATCCTAACGATTTTGGTCTCACTTGTAGCTGAGAACATGAAGGGTGAAGTCGCTGCAAAAGAACGCAGCAATGCACAAGAACTGGTCGAGCATATGCACGGTTGGGCGACAGTCACCCGCCAACGCTATGACAGCAGCCAATGGTTGATAATCTTAGCTGCGATGTGGGTGCCGATCCTGATCTGGGGCATGGTGCCGTGGTAAACGCAATGCGTCTTTCTGCAATACGTTTGCCTGCCATGCTTGGCATGCCAATAGCGGGGCTCCTTTGGAGCCTCGCGACCTATTATGCAAAATCCGACCTGGTAGCATCGTTGAACGTGCCACCACTGCAAGCCTTCTTTGCAATCGCGCTTGGCGGCTTGGCGACGATATTCGCCATGTGGGTCGGCTTTGCCGCCGTGGCCTGGGCCGTAATCCGTGCCTTTGGCGGATCGGTTCCCATTCTCATCATGACAACGCTAATTTCACGTGCCGCCCCACCCCTCTGGATCGCGGCCCCTGCGGCTGCCTATTGGGTCAATGCCGGTACAGAAAACACCGCCATGCTGGCACTCGTCACACTGGCAGGATTGGCCCTGTTTCTGGTCACACTCGCCCAACTTATTGCGGCCCAATTGGGCTGGTCACAGACACGCGCAACCATCAGCGTTTTCACGGTCGCGGTCTTTTTAGGCAGCTTTGCCTATCTTTCAATGTAACCCGCGCTAGCAAAGGCATCCCAATGGCAATCGAAGCAATCGTTTTTGACGCTTACGGCACGCTTTACGATGTGCATTCAGTCTCGCAAGCAATTGAGACCGAGTTTCCGAGCCAAGGCGACCTAATTACACAGGTTTGGCGCCTCAAGCAGCTCGAATATACATGGCTGCGCACATTGATGCACAGCTACAAAAGCTTCTGGGATATTTCCGAGGATTCCTTAGTTTTTACCCTCAACGCGGTCGGTCAAATCGCAACACCCGCACAAATCGCGCGGATCATGGACAGGTATCTAAACCTTGATCCCTACCCCGACACCATCGCGGCATTGACCGCACTCAAGGACGTGCCTTTGGCAATCTTGTCGAATGGCAACCAAGACATACTGGATGCGTTGGTACAGAACACCAGCACACAAACCCACTTTGAAGCGGTGATCAGCATCGACAAGGCTGGCAAATTCAAACCGCACCCCGATGCATATGGGCTGGTCGAGGCCACGCTCAACGTGAAGCCTGCAAACGTCCTGTTTGTATCCTCCAACGCATTTGATGCGGCAGCAGCTAAAAACTTTGGATTTCAAGTGGCATGGATTGAACGCGTCACACCGCAAGCCTTGGCCGCCGAGATTGAGACCAGTTCGGTCGTTGGACCAAATACACTATTCAAGGTTCTGCGAATGCAGATGGAGAACTTTGGTATGTTGCCAGATCACAAGTTAAAGACCCTGTTGGATCTGCGGGACATTAAGCGCAACAGAACCACATCTTCGCAACCATCACCTTCCGAATCGAGGTAACGTCTAATGAACATTCAAGATAAAACATTCATCATTACAGGCAGCGGTTCAGGTTTGGGCTCAGCAACCGCACGCAAGCTGATAGCCAAAGGTGGCCGCGTGGTGCTGGCCGATCTAAACTCTGAAACAGGCACAGCCTTGGCAAAAGAACTCGGCCCACAAGCGATATTCTTCCAAGTCGACGTCACCGACGAGGCCAGTGCGCAAGCCGCGATTGAGACCACCCGACAGACATTTGGGGACCTGCATGGTTTGGTAAATTGCGCAGGTGTCGCGCCGTCGGAAAAGGTCGTGGGCCGAGACGGACCACACAAACTCGACACATTCATGCGCACAATCAACATCAATCTGGTCGGCACGTTCAACATGCTGCGTCTCGCTGCTGCCGCGATGATGGATGCAGAACCAGATGCCACTGGCGAACGCGGCGTGATCGTGAACACAGCCTCGATTGCCGCCTTTGACGGCCAAATGGCACAGGCGGCCTATGCCGCGTCCAAGGGCGGTGTTGTGGCAATGACATTGCCAATCGCGCGCGAGTTGGCCCGCAGCGGCATTCGAGTGATGACCATCGCACCGGGTATTTTCGAAACCCCGATGATGGCAGCAATGCCGCAGGAAGTGCAGGATTCCCTTGGTAAAAGCGTCCCCTTCCCGCAGCGCATGGGGCGTCCAGATGAATTCGCTAGTCTGGTCGAGCACATTATCCAGAACTCCTATCTGAACGGCGAGGTCATCCGCCTTGACGGGTCAATCCGCATGGCAGCCAAGTAACGGCCGCATACAAATAAGGAACCTGAACATGAGTAATTCTATCGATCCTATTGTCATTGTTAGCGCAGTCCGCACACCATTGGGCGGCTTCCAAGGCGTCTTTGCCAACCTGACCGCCCCCCAGCTTGGGTCCGCTGCATTACGCGGCGCAGTTGACCGCGCATCGTTGAAACCCGAAGATATTCAAGAGGTTATCATGGGCTGCGTGTTGCCCGCTGGTTTGGGTCAGGCCCCTGCACGTCAGGCATCACTTGGCGCGGGCCTACCGCTTGGCACCGGCTGTACCACAGTCAATAAAATGTGCGGATCGGCAATGAAAGCTGTGATGCTGGCCCATGATCAGATCATCGCAGGCACCTGCGACATCATGGCGGCAGGCGGCATGGAAAGCATGACAAACGCGCCCTACTTGCTTGACCGCGCACGCAGCGGCTACCGAATGGGGCATGGCAAAGTGCTGGATCACATGTTCCTTGACGGGCTTGAGGATGCCTATGACAAAGGCCGCTTAATGGGAACATTCGCCGAAGAATGCGCGCAAAGCTATGGGTTCAGTCGCGAAGATCAAGACAGTTTCGCCATTGAATCGTTGAACCGCGCTAAACAATCCATCGCGAATGGTCTGGCAGACGATGAAACCGTGCAAGTCATTGTGCCCTCGCGCAAGGGCGAGGTTATCGTTCAGCATGATGAACAGCCCGGACAGGCCGATGTTGACAAAATTCCGAAACTGAAACCCGCATTCCGCCCTGATGGCACTGTGACCGCAGCCAACTCCAGCTCGATCTCTGACGGTGCGGCAGCACTTGTGTTAATGCGGCAGTCCGAAGCGGAAAAGCGCGGCCTGAACCCTCTTGCCGTAATCAGGGGCCACGCCACTTTTGCGCAAGAACCAAACCTGTTCACCACGGCCCCTGTCGGTGCGACCCGCCAGTTACTCGCAAAGATTGGCTGGACCACACAGGACGTTGATCTCTATGAATTCAACGAAGCCTTTGCCGTTGTTGCGATGGCAGCTATGCGCGATCTGGATCTGCCGCACGACAAGGTCAACGTGCGCGGAGGCGCCTGTGCCCTTGGTCATCCAATCGGTGCATCGGGCGCGCGCATTCTTGTCACGCTTATCTCGGCACTGAGGCAGCGTCAGGCTAAACGCGGGTTGGCCGCAATTTGTCTGGGCGGCGGCGAAGCCACAGCAATAGCGGTCGAAATCCTCTGATTGACACCTCGAAATCTAAAAAGCGCCGTGGTCTGATAAGAACCGCAGCGCTTTTTTGTGGTACCATGTCTCTCGCAGACAATCAGACAGCCCATCACATATTCGGATAATTCGGCCCATCGCCACCTTGCGGTGTGACCCACGTAATGTTCTGGCTCGAATCTTTGATATCACAAGTTTTACAATGCACGCAGTTCTGAAAGTTGCTGACAAACGTGTCATCGACAACTTCAAGAATGCCACCATCTTGGGCATCGATTGCAAACCACCTTCGCTGAGAAACGTGTATTTGCCGTATAATTCCATGCCGGTTTCATAATTAGGGCCGTGGCTACCGTCTGCGGCTTTGCCAAACTCGCCCGCAACCACACCTTTGATACTACCGTCCTTGGCGTAAATAATTTCCGAACAGGCCATGCCGGGAAAAATCTCAACGCCCAAATCCTCGGCCTGTTGCGCCATCCAGCGACAAACATTGCCCATGCTGACAATATAGTTGCCGTGGTTGTTCATCAACGGCGGCATCGGGAAGTTAGGGATACGCACCTTGCCCGCATCGCCCAAAATATAGAAATTATCATCCGCCACTGGTGTTTTAATCGGGGCGCCTTTTCCTTCCAATCAGGGATCAGGGCATCTAACCCGCAGGTGTCCAGCACCGCACCCGACAAAATATGCCAGCCACTTCGCTGCCCTTTTCCAGCACAAAAACTTCGCGGCTGGGTCAAGTTGCTTGAGGCGGATCGCAGCACTTAGCCCTGCGGGACCAGCATCAACAATCACAACATCATATTCCATCACTTCGCGTTTGATCTTTGATATCAAAGTTTTCTTTCCGACAAACTATCAGGGCGTCGTCATTTTGGGATTCTGCTCAGGCTATTGCCACCGCCCTAAATGCGCGGCGCCCAATAGCATCAAATTGTGCCTGCTCCCACCAATCTGTGCATATTTTCACATTAGTCAGTCCAAACCTCCATCGACCCTTATGTCGAGGTCGCACGGATTTCCCCGTTAAATATAGCGTTAAGGCGCTTAAGTCCCTTAACCTTGTGGAAAAACCTTCCGTGCTATATAAAAATTATGCGATTGTCGTTGTGCAGGAATTCCTATGGGCAAAGCGTTGAATTGGGATTTATTACGCTCGTTTCTTACCGTAGCGCGCACAGGAAAGCTGACAAAAGCGGCGCGAAATCTCAAGATTGATCACTCCACACTGAGCCGTCGCATGAAATCTCTTGAACGAGAGCTCAACACCCAGCTTTTTAGCAGAAGTCTCACCGGATACGAACTCACCGAACAGGGCGAGCGGCTGTTAGCTCAGGCGGAGCATATGGAAACCGCTGTTTCCGGCATTAATCAGGAATTTGCCGAAGAGAGTTTAAGCATCTCGGGCACAGTTCGGATCGGCGCCCCCGACGGGTTTGGGACCGCGTTTCTAGCACCGCGCATGGGCTTGCTTTTGGACAAGCATCCCGATCTAGAGCTCGAAATTGTTGCCGCCCCTCGCCGCTTTAGTCTGTCAAAGCGCGAGGCTGATATCAGCATCGGTCTATTTGAGCCTGCCCACGGTCGGCATCGGGCCATAAAACTGACGGATTATGAGCTTGGGCTTTACATTTCTAGCAAACATCAGGCACGTTTCGCGGCACTTTCCTCGGTAAAAGACCTGCCTGATTACCCTTTTATCAGCTACATTGACGACCTTATTTTCACACCTGAACTGGATTACGTCAGCACGGTATCAAAAGATATTGTTCCGCAAATACGAAGCTCTAACCTGCTTGCACAAATGCAAGCGACCATCGCAGGCGCTGGCGTGTGCATCTTGCCCTGTTTTCTTGCTAACGAACGGCTGGATCTGGTCAGGATCTTGCCGCAAGATGTGAAAATAATGCGTACATTCTGGATGATTAGCCACTCGGATATGCAACAATTATCCCGCGTTCGCACCGTTGCTGAATTCATTGTAAGTCAGGCCAAAACATCGCGCAGGTTTTTTCTGCCCGAGTAGTGCTCAGGTTTGGGCCAGCTTCAGCCTAATAAATATTTGGCGCGATAAACGTCATCTCCAGCCTTTGCCATGTTTCTCGTGACTGCTATCATTTTCTTGAAATCTAAGGAGGCGAAAAGATGGCAATATTGGAACGTAACGATACGGATGCTGTGGCACATTTGCACATGAACGCACCTGAGCGTCTGAACGCAATGTCCGACGAGATGTTGGCGGCGATTATGGCGCAATTTGACACCCTTGCGGATCAACCTGAAATTCGTGCGGTCATCATTTCGGGAGCTGGCAAAGCGTTTTGCGCAGGCCACGATCTGAAAGAAATGACCGCCGGACGGCAGGCTGAGGACGGCGGCAAGGCCTATTTTGCCGACCTGTTTGATCGTTGTGCCAAAGTGATGATGCGTATTCACACCCTGCCCCAACCTGTGATCGCGCAGGTACATGGAATCGCAACCGCCGCCGGTTGCCAGCTGGTTGCATCCTGCGACCTTGCCATCGCAGCAGACGACACACGGTTTGGCGTCAACGGCGTCAATATCGGCCTGTTTTGCTCGACCCCGATGGTCGCCTTATCACGCAACATTCCACGCAAACAGGCGTTTGAAATGCTGACTACAGGCCAGTTTATCAATGCAGAACGCGCGGCCTCGCTCGGCTTGATCAATCGCACTGTACCTCTTGCTGATCTCGAAAACGAAACTATGGCTCTGGCCGAAAAGCTGACATCAAAACTGGCCAGCGCTGTCAAAATCGGCAAAGAGGCGTTCTACAACCAGATCGAAATGCCCCTAGAACAGGCCTATGCCTACGCTGGCGATGTGATGGTGCAAAACATAATGGTGCGCGACACCGCAGAAGGCATGGCTGCGTTCATTGAAAAACGCACCCCAGAATGGAAACAATAAGCCCATTCTGGTGTGAAGGAGCAGCTGTTTTCGTCACCGAAAAGGCTGCCCTTCCTTAATGCCGAACTGTCCCAAGAAACATCCTAGCGATGATTTTAAACGCGATGCGTAAGTTCGACGACCACATCCCGCTAGAAACGCGCGGATCACCTTCGTGCCGTTTATGGAATTGACACGCAGTGGTTGTGACGTCAGGTCTAGGCATAAAAGGAGCCTCCCGAGATGAATAACGTGCCGACAGATAAGATGTCTCCTGATGCGCTTGGGCAGCATCTAATTGCAGATTTCTACGGCGCGTCAAAACTGCTGGATGGTGCGCAAGTTGCGGATGTTTTGCGCAAAGCGTCAGTAGCAGCGGGGGCCACGGTGCTGGATGTAAATGTGCATGACTTCGGTGATCGCTACGGTTTTACCGGCGTCGCACTCTTGGCTGAATCGCACATCTCTATCCATACATGGCCCGAAAACGACTATGCTGCGATTGATATCTTCATGTGTGGCGCGGTTGATCCAATGCGTAGTCTGGCCATCTTGCGCGACTATTTTTCGCCGCAACAAGAGCAGCTACAAATGATACATCGCGGCAGTATTGCGGCCTTGGCGGCAAACTGTTGACCGTGTCTCAAACCAGTGACTGAGCTGCGCAGTTCCTTTGTGACTCTAATCTTGGGGGTGCTGTTGCTTGGGGCCTATGCGGTAACTGGACCAACCCAATCAGTGCGATATCTTGATACAGTGCCTGAGGCCTTTGCGGGGGTTTTGCGCCATGGCAGTCTATCTCATCTAGCGGGCAATATTTTAGTCATATTTTTTGGCGGTCTACTTGCAGAGCCTCGCCTAGGTGCGGCCCGCACCTTAGGCTTCATTTTGGCCTGCATATTTGTCGGGACCTTGGCGCAATACTACGTGGCGGGGCCAAAATTCATCGGCGCATCGGGCATCTCGTATGGTTTTCTATGCTACGGGATTTTGGTGGATCGCACCCCGCGACAATTAACCCTATTCGGCGCAGGGATCACGGTCTTGCTTGCCTCGGAATGGCTTTATCTTTCACAAACTGTTGCTGTATACGTCCATATTTCTGGTGCCCTGCTTGGAGGAGCTCTCGCTATGTTTGAATCACTTTTCGGAAATAAAAACCCAACGCTCAAACCGATGCAACTGACCCATGTTTCAAAGGTTGTATCCATTATTGCGCAAACTGATAGTGATGATGCGCAAGAAGCGGAACGCGAATTTCTTGATGGTAGCCTCGCGCAGATGTTCGTCTTGATGCAAAAGGGCGAAGTGCTTGGTGTGACGGGGTATAGCCTTGACGATCAGGTTGATGATATAGCGTGGCTATCATGGACGTATCTTGCAAACGAACACGTTGGCACGGGTCTTGGCAGTCAAATGCTCAATGATCTATTGGGCAAGTTAAAAGGCTACGGCGTCCGTAAAATCTTCATTGCCACCAGCGATTACAACGACTTTGGGAAGGGCATTTATGCCGCCGCGCACAAGATGTACGAGGATTTCGGTGCCCAAGTAGAGCTAACCATTCCCGACTACCACAATGTGGGTGAGGCAAAGATTGTCTACGGGCTGAACAACCCCGAGTATGTCATTGAAGGCGACCCCATGCCGAGTGAGAACACAGGGCTTATTGTCACTGGGATTGATAACGAGCCTGAAACAGATCGCGTGATGGGTCTGCAATGGGAAGAGCGCCCCGTCGGTTTGGCCGGACTTGACTATGCTCTCGAAAAGGCCGCGAAAAAGTTGGCCCGCATGGCGGTGCTTGCGATACCAAGTGACATTTCGGATGAAAATTCCGTGGCACTAGAAGCGCATGGTTTCAAAAAATGCGGAATGCTGGAGAAATACTACAATCCTGCATTGCATCAGGTCTGGTGGTCATGCTCTTTAGGCAAATAGAGTAAAGTGCGTTTTGCGCAGAAGTATTTTGGAGACGTAAATGTTTGGAAATGTTAAGGGTCTTTTGATCGTCGCAGTCGTGGGTTTCATCGGGTATTCCGTCTTTTTCGCAGATAGTGGTGAGCAAACTGCGGATTTGGGTCAGGTTCTGGATCGGACTGAATTTGCGTTGAACGAGTACCAAGGCCACCTTGGCAATCAAGGTGTCACCGAGGTATCAGAAGATCAAATGATCGAGTTCACGACATTTTATACCTCTGTCCTTAACTCTGACCCGCGTTTCTACGAGACCACGTTTGGTCTTGAAGTGCAGCCAGATGCAACATTTCTGGGCTTTGCCGATGCAAACGCAAATGGCGTGCAGGATGCAAACGAAGACAAGATTTTCACCGTTGAAATCGACGAAGAAAACAACCGCCTGATCGCGACAGACGTTGCAGGCAATTCGTCGGGTCTGCGTTTTTCGGGCACCGGTTTCTTGGCTGGGGCATTGATTGGCAGCTTGATCAGCCGTCAACGCGGCGCAGGTGTGACGAAATCCAGCTTTAGCAATCGGACAGTGACACCACGCAGCAACTACACTGCGCCAAAATCCTCCCGCTCAGGCGGTCCGCGCTCCGGTAAGTAAGCTTTTACCAATCATTGAGGCCCAGTACGGCGCGCCGTGCTGGGCCTTTTTGTGCCGATCCAAAGGAACACGTTTTGCCAAAACAAGAATTTAGTTATGTTGATCTCCCCAAGAAGCAGGCAATGGTTCTTCTGGGGTCCATCCTTGTGGTGGCACTCTGCGGTATCGTTTACGAACTGATCATCGGGACAGTGTCCAGTTATCTGCTGGGCAATTCTGTCTATCAATTCTCGCTGACCATCGGCTTTTTCATGTTCGCGATGGGCGTGGGATCTTATGTCTCGCGTTTTATCGAGGGTAACCTCGTGCAAGCCTTCGTCAAGATCGAGCTGATCCTCGCATTGATCGGCGGTATGTGTAGTATTTCGCTTTTCATGCTCTTTCCTTATGCGCCCTGGTTTTACAACGTTGGAATGTTCACTTTCATTTCGGCAATTGGGCTTTTGGTCGGGTTGGAAATTCCGATCCTGACGCGCATTTTGTCCGAACGATCCACGACCCGCGAAAGTATCTCCGACGTTCTGTCGTTGGATTATATTGGTGCGCTTATCGGCTCTGTTGCCTTCCCGATCTTGCTCTTGCCGTCACTTGGCCTCATCACGGCATCTTTCGCGATTGGCCTGACCAATGCAGCTGTCGCCCTACTCAATGTGTTCTGGCTGCGCAATCACTTGGACAACTTCACACGTATGCTTGGCTATGTCGTTGCAATCGTCGTGTTGCTTTTTGTGCTCACGTTGTCAGCGTCAAAGATTACGAGCTTTGCCCAAGACCACTTATATTTTGACCGAATCGTCTATCGGGATCAGACTCAGTATCAAAATCTGGTTGTTACAAATACGTGGAAAAAAGGCGATATTCGGCTGTTTATTGATGGCCATCTGCAATTTGCACAGGCAGACGAGTTTCGCTATCACGAAGCGCTGGTGCATCCCGTTTTATCTTGGGGTAAACCGCCAGAAAGCATTTTGATTTTGGGCGGCGGCGACGGGCTGGCCGTGCGCGAGGTGCTCAAGCACCCGTCCGTCAATCACATCGATCTGGTCGATCTTGACCCTGAAATGACGCGGCTAGGATCGGAATTTGCACCGCTTGTTCGGCTCAACAGCGACAGCATGGCCTCTGAGTTTTTAACGGTTTACAATCAAGACGCTTTCCTCTTTGTCAAAGAGGCAGGGCGCAAATACGACCGCATTATCATCGACTTTCCCGACCCTCACAACGAAGCCCTCTCAAAGCTATACTCGGTCGAGTTCTATGCAATGGTCGAGAACATTTTGCAGGACGACGGCAGCCTCGTGACACAAAGCTCGTCACCGTTCTTTGCCCCACATTCCTATTGGACTGTGGCGATTACTTTGGAAGAGTTGTTTCCCGAAATCATCAGCTATAACACACCAATCCCATCCTTTGGGATCTGGGGGTTTCATATGGCCAACAAGGTGCCAAACGGAAAGCTGGGGTCGCTCCCCGATGGACTTCGCTCGTTAACGTCAGAGAGCTTCGCTGCCTCACAAAGCTTCACAACCGACCTCAAACCACGGCGTGCGCTTGAGGTGAATTCAATTTTCAATCCAACAATCTACGAACGCTATGCAGAAGATCTCGCCGGTTATTAAAGGGTAAAAGCTCTCTTTCTGGAAAGATATTGGCGCGTCAATCAGATCACAGGCGGGCTGGATCGTGATCCTTATCCCAGATTCTATACGAAAGCAGCTTCTTGACCAAAACTGTCCCACATATGCTCATCTTGGGAACATGCCTATCTTACCCTATTTTTCGCTGCCCCAAACTGGACTTGTCGCGGTTTGGGACAAGCCCTTTGATCGCATGTAATACAACAAAAGAGGCAAGCTATGCGGCTACACTGACTGACGAATTCCGCAAAGACGCAGTGCGGATAGCCCTTACCAGTGGGCTGATAACTGCTCGGCAATGAATACTTCGTATTAATGAGAAGGGCGCAAGCTGGTGGCGGTGGTGGATTTTGGTGTCCATTCCCCTTTCTTAGGCATTTGCCAGACAACGGGACAGGCGATTGAAAAGCAATCTGGTCTTGTCCCGGTTTAGTTCCGGTCTCTTTCGAGCAATGTTTGCTATGAAGGA
>RCMY010001537.1_pt1 | contig 21873 bp, 19 predicted proteins | sample 2041341 | NCBI WGS metagenome assembly RCMY01 (sample SAMN09708234, study PRJNA481090) | Marine sediment metagenome, whole genome shotgun sequencing project.
GAAAAGTAAATCCATCCAGGACGGATTGACACCATCCCCCATGAGGACCGGAAGCAGATCCCATCGGGGAGACAGGTCAGCATCGAGAAAAGCATAACAATAATTAGCATTCAAACATGAAATTTGATACTGTCATGCAGAGTCGAAATTTGAGGTATAGCAAGACGCTACTTTGCACCTGGTTTCACGAATGTTGTGGTTAGCCTGGTTAAGATGCAGTGGAAATATCTTAAATAGGCATAGATTACAAAGATTGTCAGGAATTTACTCAACAGGGTCTGCTTTAAACTCATTTTACCTTTCCATCAACAATCTTTTGGTCACTGAAGGCGACCAAAAATGATGTGGTATCAGTCATTGAGCCTAACACTTAACCAAAAGTGAGTGTCAAACATAATCTGGAACAATTTAGGATTTTCAAATGATTTTTTAACGTTAGGTAATATTGAGGAAACTAGATTTTCTAGTGGTCAAAAAACATCTTTAAATGCGTTAGAATTTTGAGACAATTTTTTACATTCACTGTAGGAAGGTCAACCAGAAGTAAATTGAGGAACTACTGATTTTGGATACGCCAATATTAATCACGGTGCATCATCAGTGGCTCACCTTTCCCCGCTGAAAATTGCCTGCATTTCTAGCTCACTTTTCTTCAGGGGGGCACCGATGTCCTTGGACCTATCTTCGATGCCTTTCGGGATGGTCGCTGTATCCTCAAAGCCTAACTTTTTCAATACTGATACAATGTGATATAAAAAAAATCATTAAAGAGTAATTTTTTTCTTGAAATCCGGAGATTTTTTCTGGATATTAGGAGGGTAATTCAATGAATAAAAACAATTTATCTAGTATGATATATATATATCTATTTTAATTCACATTACTTGAATAGAAAGCTAGTGCAGGCCAGACCAGTGGCTCTATCTGTGCGTATTATTAAGATTCCCGGGGGTGTAGCAAATCCCTCAGTTTCGCAGTAGTTGGTCGGGCCCAAAACAGGAAAACAGAAAATATCGAAAACATAGGTGTAGTAAGGACCAAAGAAGATGCAGAGAGGTCAGGGAGGACTTTTCCTGCATGACTGTAAATGGAAAAATGAGCCACAAAGGGAGGTAACAGATGAAAAAAAGACTGTATGGGCTGGGTTTGTTTATTGTTTGTATGTCATTTTCTGGTGTAGCTTTTGCTTTGACGACATTTGAGGACTTGGGTAAATCGATTTTCTTTGATGACAACCTGTCCATCAACGGCAATCAGTCCTGCGCGGCCTGTCACGGCCCCGGAGCGGGCTGGACCGGACCGGATCCCTCTATCAACGCGTCTGGGGCGGTCTACGAGGGCTCAATAACTGGACGCTTCGGTAACCGCAAGCCGCCGTCATCTGCCTATGCGACACCGAGCCCGATCCTTCATTACGTCATTGCGAAGAAGGCGGCGCTGTTCATCGGCGGCAACTTCTGGGACGGCAGGGCAACTGGCCAGATCCTCAGTAGCCCCGCTGCCGAACAGGCCCAGGGGCCATTTCTGAATCCCCTCGAGCAGGCCCTGCCTGACGCCGTTGCGGTGATCGACGGAATCTGTACCAGTGTGTATAGTGAACAATTCATCCAGGAATGCGGCCCCTCCGCTTGCGATACGAGCAACCCGGAATATGATGTGATTGCTGCCTATGACTGTGTCGGGCTTTCGGTGGCCGCGTACGAGGGCTCAACCGAGGTGAACCAGTACAGCTCTAAATACGATGCGTTCCTGGCAGGCATGGTCGACCTTACCAAGGAGGAGAAGAAGGGTATGAACCTCTTCAAGTCCAAGGGCAAATGCGCCAAATGCCATATCCTCGACCCAGGGCCCAATGGCGAACCACCGCTGTTGACCGACTTCACCTACGACAACCTGGGCGTGCCGCGGAATCCGGACAACCCCTTCTATAGCGAGCCCGTCTTCAACCCGCAGGGCTTTTCCTGGATCGACCTCGGGCTGGGCAGCTTTCTGGCTAGCCGTGTGGATTACCAACAATTCGCACCGGAGAACAACGGCAAGATGAAAGTGCCAACGTTGCGCAACGTGGACAAGTGGGACCCGGCACTGGGCCCACAGGTCAAGGCCTACTCCCACAACGGGTATTTCAAGACACTGAAGCAGATCGTGCACTTCTACAGCACCCGCGACGCGAAGCCTACGTGCGTTGACTCTTTCACCAGTGTTGAGGACGCCTTGGCCCAGGGGTGCTGGCCAGCGGCAGAGGTGCCGGTCAATGTCAACACCAAGGAGTTGGGAAATCTTCACCTGACCGACGCACAGGAAAATGCTATTGTTGCCTTCTTGAGGACGCTCTCAGACGGATACGTATTGCCCTAAGTCAGGAAGAAGAATACCGGTAGTTGTTGGCGGGGCATGCCACCACTCAGTGAACGGCATGTCCCGCCAACATAGAGTGAGGTGGTTGAAAAAAGTGCCAGAAAAGGAGCATTCTGGCACTTAGTAAAATTAAAGAGTATTTTTTAAAAACGTAGCGGAAAATGGAGCACTCGAAATTATTGATAATTCCAGAAAATACGTAGCAAGGGAAGGTGGAAACCGAATAGCCCAACGGGGATCATCTGATTCAGTTTTTTCTCTGCTAGGCGATGCCACATAGCCACATTGGCGGCTATGTGGCTATATTGTTAAACGTCAGGTTCTTTGTTGGTCATTCTTCCGGCTCCAAACGTTTTTTCTTGTCCATGTGGGCGTGCAGAACGCGGACGGTTTCTATGCCTTGAGGGTGCTCCCGATAATAGATGACATAGTTTTGAAACTTGCTGATAGGGAAGAAGCGCATTCCTTCAAGATGTGGCCTTTTGGCTTGGTACAAGGTGCCCATGCGCGGCGCGGCGAGAAGGGATTTAAATGTTTTTTCAGCGGCCTGATAAACTCGGTCGGCTGCAACCTGATTATCCCGTGGGATATAGAGCCAAATGTTGACGAGATCATTCTCAGCCGCTGGCGTTATAAGAATAGAGGCCATTTAAAGAGCTTTTTCTTGTTTAAGTAAGGCTTGCGCCTTTTTCCTCAAGGTGGCCATGTCTAGTGGCCGTGCTGTTCCGCTTTCCAGTCCTTCAACCAAAAGCCGCTCCGTTTCTTCACGGTCATGTCTGATGAGGTCACGCAGATAATCACTTGCGCTTTGATATTCTCCCGTACTGACCCGGGCTTCAATAAAAGCTCGCATTTCATCGGGCATTGAGATGTTTAGGGTCGCCATGGTGTTACCTCCTTTGGTAGGTGCCTTCTCCGACAATATAGAATCTATGGCAAAGATTGCCAACAGTAAGATATGACTTGTTCTGGGCAGTCCCCACCAAAGGGTGGCGGGACTGGTGCTTAGTGTCCAGACCATCATACGGAAAGAGGGCGGAACCATGCCGGTGCCGCCCATTGTTTTCAACCATGCAGATTTTCAATCCAACGAATCGCTTCAATGTCACTCACATTACCTAAGTATCTTTGAGTTGTTGTCAGATCTGCATGGCGCAGAATCACTTTACTCATTATTTCCAAAGGAGTTCCAGCTCTTGATTCATACGTGGCCGCATGTCAAAGCAAAAGTCCTTGAAGTAGCGCCAGACCTTCCCTGGCCGGACCTTTCAAAAGGTTTTCTTCTCCATTGGTACGATTATTATCAAGAATTTTCTGATTGCCTAGGTACTCTTCCCAGGTAATATAACCTTCGTGGTGATCATTAATTAAAACGGTCCAGGACGACATGGGCATCTTTTTTGATGTGGAACGAAACGTCCCATCTGGACCGATCTCCTTAATGCTTTGATATCGACCATGAACATAAGCCCCTGCATATGTGGGGTTTTTTATCAGACTGAGAACTCGGTTTTCCGTCAGACAGCCCCAGATCAACTTGCCATTCCAGACACCACCGTAAGATCGCTTGGGAAATTCTAAGCCCTCTTTCGAGAACCTGTGCACCACTCCGTAGGCGCTACCGGTCGAACGAAAAGAATCAAACAAAAAGCGTAGCGCATGCCGGACCTGCACATCGGGGTCAAAAACGATGTTATCTTCATCGTCGTAAACATAGCCTACCGGCAAAGGTCTCTTGAGTTCACCTTTTTTAGCTTTATTCAACTTGCCGCCCTGGAGGCGCGCGCGAAGAAAATGTAACTCCGCTTGAGACATGGTTCCTTTGAGACCTAATAATAATTGGTCGTTGAAATCCGCAGGATTGTAGCATCCATCCTCGTCTATGATCAATGTGTCCGTGAAAGCGCAAAGCTCCAACAAACGATGCCAGTCTGTGCACGATCGGGACAGTCTGGAAACTTCCAGAGCAAAGACCGCACCAGCTTCCCTCATTGATACCAAGGCCACTAAGCTCTGGAAATCTTTTCGCTGGGTTGTTTGTGACCCGGAAAGACCCAAGTCCCCATCCAATACATGGATCATGTTCGCCGGCCATCCCAGTCCCATGGCTTTGTCCCTCAGGGCATACTGACGCTCGGTGCTCTCCTGGTTGTACCGAACCTGGTTCATGCTTGATTGGCGTAGATAAATATAGGCTGGTTTTTGCAGATGGTTCTTCTGAATCTTGTTGTTCATGATTTACCTCCGCGATCCCGAATTGGGCGTCATTACATTGCATTGCATCTTCGAGCATGTTCGCCAATAAAATGGCTAAATCTTGAATATTAATGCAATCCGTGGCCATCAGCAGACTCCGTCGGAGGTTGGGTGGAGGTCTGGCTAAAGTTTTTCCCGCCGCTTGAGCAGCTCGCGGTTGATTTCGCAAAGCTCTTCTAAAATCGTTTTTATTTGACGAAAATTTGCCACATATTCTGTGACTTGCACTTGATAATCTAAAGGGATGTAATCTATGTAACCGTTCATCAGCACCCCATTTTCGTCCGATCAGGCCTCCTCACATAGCCAACTATAGCTCGGAGGCCTGCTTGTACGATTACTTTTCACATCAATACTTTTTGGAAAAATCTTTTTTAGGGACGATATTATCTTAGTCGGACGAGACAAGCGAGCAGTTGTCAGTTTAAACGTCTTATTGTCTAGTTCTAAGATTGAGTAAAATTAATAGCCCCTGGCAAAATCGATTTGGTATTTCAATGGATTTCCTGCCGCAAAGCGACGATAGTTGTCAATGAAAAGGGGTGCTATATCTTCAGGGTAGGCTAAAGCTGACTTGTGTGCGGTGATAATCAACCCCGCTGTTCCCCAAAAGGGATGGGATTTCGGCAACGGTTCCTGTTGGAAAACATCCAACACAGCTCCGGCAATCTCTTTGCCGTTCAGGGCATTTACCAGGGCGGTTTCATCCACAGCATTGCCTCGCCCCACGTTAATTAATATTGCCTCCGGCTTCATGGCCTTAAAGACGGTGGCATCAATCAGATGTGCAGTGTCGGGCGTATCGGGAAGTACAGATATGAGATAATCCAGATCCCGGGCAAATTCCAACAGCTGATCCGGCCCAAACATCTGATCAATGGATGCACGGGGAGAGGGGATTCGAGAATAGCCGCTGGTGAGCATGTTGAAAAACTTTGCCGCTCCGGCAACTGCGGTACCGATGGATCCCACGCCCATGATTCCCACCCGTTTTCCTCGCAAAAGACCAGGCTTTGGCATCTTCCAATGCTTTTTCTTTTGTAATGCATAGCATTCGAGCACATTTCGCTCATGCATCAGCATGTAACAGATCACATACTCTGCCATGATAGGGCCATACACATCTTTGACGCCCGTCAACATGTAATCCCTTCTACACTCCTTCCCCATCAGAGGGGTCACACCCGCCCATGTGGATTGCACCCACTCGAGACGATCCGTTGCGGGCAGAATCTTGCGGAGCTGGTCTGGGGCTCCCAAAAGAATAGTAACCTCTCCTGCTCTTACGAGGGCTTCTTCCACAGTCTCAAGTGCAATGATTTTTAGATCCGGCAAACCGGCAGCATTGATAATGTCTGCATAGGCGGTCGCAAGCTTTGACAGGATGAGCAGGGTATTACCCTTTGTGGGTGTCATAGGTTCTGTTCCTCCCGGCGATCACGCCATAAAATTAGCTTGATTTTAAGATAGCTCCTCATAATTAAAAACCTATCTTAACCAATTTGATAAATTATTTAATCTGTTCAGTCCAATTCATAAACGATAAAACCAAACCTGCCTTGTTAAGGCGGTTGATCATTGCAGGACATGATCGCCGATCAAACCTTCTAAAGAGCAGGGAAAAGGGTAACACTCTGGATCGCTTGCCTGGCAATACGTTTCCCCTTGTGTCAAGAAAAGAGCAGTGCCATACGATTATCTTCATTGTTCGATATGATGGGTATGTCTTTTTTTGGGCTTAATACGATAAAATAACTAAATTCTACAATAACGGTATTTTAGCTGTTTTGGATAAGCCGTTATGGCACTACTTTTGTTATTTTTTTCATATTGTCGTTTTTATAGTTTGGCCGGGATGACTTTTTATCCCCAGCGCTGAATATATCTCCTGTTGCCCTGGCTCAGGACGTGTGCTTTTTCCTAACTATTTGTTGCTTGAAAAACCTGGGGTTAAATATTCGGTCAGTAAGAGCAGCAATTGGTTCAGTAATTTCTTGGCGAACTGGGTCATTCCTTTTGGGCTACTTTTTCTGGTATGGACATGGATTGCCCGCCGCATGGGCCAGGGAGGCCAGGGAGTTCTCAATATCGTCGGCAACCGGGTTTATATTCACGCAGAGTTGAGTCTGAACGTCACCTTCGACGATGTGGCGGGTGCCGAAGAGACCAAGGTATCCTTTTTCTCCATCGCCGGTTCCGAGTTTGTCGAAATGTTTGTTGGCGTCGGTGCGGCAAGGGTACGGGAGCTTTTTGAACAGGCGCGCCAGAAGGCACCTTGTCTCATCTTTATTGATGAATTGGACTCCATCGGCGGAGCCCGCGGTATTGGACCGATGATGGGAGGCCATGATGAGCGAGAGCAGACCCTGAACGGCATTCGTAACGTTTTAAGACGGAAAAGGAATAAAAAAGAGGAGTTAGATCAGATTTTCCGGGATTTTTCGAGTGATTTTGGCAGTGCGGATTTTTTCTTCACTCAGTTCACCCAGTGTCACCCGCAGGTTTTCTCCTCTTTTGTGAGCAAGTTTAAACCAGTTTCGAATCTCCTTATTAAGGATCTCCTCGCCGACCCCTCTACTAAGGCCGCGTTCACCAACAGGATTATCCAACCTACCGGAATTGATAAAGGTCCAGCGGTCATCACTACTGGAAACAATACCGGTATGCCCCTTAGTTCGGGTGGAAAAGGAGAGAATCTGGCCATTATTCAAAAGCGGTTCTATCTCACTTATTAAATCTGTGGCATTCTTTTGCCAATTTGCGAGTTTTGAGTAGTTTTTTGATAATACGATTGTACCAGCCACTTCAACAATACCCTCACCATTGAGATAGGCATTCTCAGCCATTCCCCGGTCAAGGGCCATGCTGGTTAATCTGGAGTATAGACCGTTGCTGCCTCCGTAAGAAATATCCATCTTTTTCAAGCCGTTGACCAGCAGTTCATAACAATTAATCTCGGTATATGATTTCCCCATATACGGTTGTACTGCTTGACTGAGGTTTGCAACCGGCTCATGGGTGTTACTCCATGGTTCTTTTTTTAGGGGGATTTCTTTTGCCTCCACGGTAACGGCTCGGGGTGTTGCTACTAGCGTATCCTTCTGGGATTGCCAGGTGATCTCTTTGGTTGTAGGGTTCAGGAACACCTCAGAACCGATCGGCATAGTGTGAAATGGTTTATCCGCATTTACCGTCTCGCCAAGAATATCCCAGGTCTGATCGCGAAAGCGGTCATCCAGGTGCATAAGATGAGAAACAGTAGGGGTTTGACTGCTGATGAGACCAAGGCGAACTGACGCTCCCGTTTGGGGAATAGATGCCTCCATCCTAATTAAGCCGCTCTCAAGCTGCCTAATGGGGGGAGAAATGACATTCGCTTCGGCAGATGCACCCTGCAACGGGCTTGAAGTCTGCTTGTGCGCAGCACCTGACCAGGACAATTCATTAGAGTTGCGATCAATATATATCTTGCTCCCAGGAAGAATGGACCTGTAGTCCTTGTCCTGGTTTTGGTTATTAGAAAGGATCTCCCACGTTTTCCCTTTAAGCTTGTCATGCTGGTACAACAGTTCCGATACGGTTGGGGTTTGCTTTGTGATGGTCCCTATCTCCTGCAGATTGTCCATCCTTTGTTGTGGCACTGAAGCCTGCTTTTTTACAGCCAACGTACCTGAGAGTACCTTATCAAAGGAACCCATTACTTTTTCTGGAGGACTCTTGATTGCTTGTTGCCCGGCGGCATGTATAGTCTTTTGTATTTCAATCATTTTGTTGTTGGTCGTAACGAGTAAACGGGAATAAATAATTGAAGTAGGCTCCCCGCTGTTCCCACAACTGTTGCAAATTACGCACCACAAATCAATTATTTAAAGATGTTATCGGTTAACAGTCCGCCTTTGCTTATCTTTATTCGTAAATAAAAATCATAATCAAAACAAAAAAAAACGTTCTGTCTTTTGAATGAGAGGCTGCTCGCCATACGAGACAATATTTCGTCACACCAGGAGGATAATGGACCTAGTCCAAAATTTTAGGCAAACAACAGGGAGAGAACCATTGATTTATTTGTATCTGACCCCAGTTATTTAGATCGACTTTGAAGAAACTTATTGAAAACAATAAACTTAGAGCTTAGCTTGATGCCATTCGTGACTGTTTCGATGAGTCTTACCCGATTAGTTAAAACGCGGTGGGTAAGTGGTTAGTTACGTTAGGATTTTCAAGGAGCATCTATTTTCTGGGGGGGGGGCATCAGTTTTTCACGTCCAGTGAAAGCAACCATATGCTCAACGCCGGAGCAGACCTGGCTACTATCCAGTACATCCTCGGGCATAAGAGAATCAAAACGACTATGCGCGATACAAGGCTCTCAAATCAAAAGGCACGTAATGATTGCCACCTGGCAATGAAAAATCTGTTTTCAACTAATAAGCTGAGTTTTTGCTGACGATATTGGCTAGAACTATCAATACTCAAAGTCAAAATGTGATTGCTGCCCTAAAAAGAGAATTGCTGACTATATGGAAGAGTTTTCTTAGCAAGATTAGTGCAAATCTCGAAAATAGCCTGGGCAGGTTATGCTTTCGCCTCGACACGATAGAAAAACAGTACAATCCGGCGTAAGCGTTCACCAGCACCGAATCTGTTTTGTCATCGGCCATTAAACGTATCAATACTACGGTTTAATGACTTCTTTCGCGCATCTCCGGCACTGGTGAATGCTTACAGTTCGGAGATTATTCAAGATTTGGCGGTTTTCCGGTGAACGGTTACCAATCCGGCTGGCAGAGAAAGCCGATCATTGATCATATTGATTGACAATGGCCGTTTCAGGATGGAAACTAACTATAAACCACCAAAAGTAATATGTTATCAATATATATTTTAGCTACGCTATTGATTGTAATCGTCACTGTAGTACCTCTATTTAGACATCCACATTGGGTTGTCAGAGGAATGGATTTTCCACGTCTGCAAATTGCGTTTCTTGCAGCGGCCTTGCTTATTGTTCATTTGCTTTTTCTCGACCATCGGATGAGCGTCACCTGGTTGCTCGTTTTTGCAACGGCCCTCTGTCTTTTTTGGCAGTTGTGGTGGATATTACCTTATACTTTCCTCTGGCCTAAGGAGGTTAAAACTACCAAAGTTCGTGATCCCAAGAAGCAACTTAGTATTATTACCTCCAACGTACTCAAAACAAATCGTAAGAGCGATGCGCTCATTGGTCTGGTTACCAAATATCAGCCCGATATTCTCGTCACCCTGGAATCAGATACATGGTGGGAAAACAAACTTAAGGTATTAGAAGCTGACATGCCGCATAGCGTCAAATGCCCTCTGGATAATCTATATGGAATGCACGTTTATTCCAGGCTGCCTTTTGACAAAGAGGAAATCTCGTACTTGGTTGAGAAAGATATTCCATCAATACATCTATCTTTGGAGCTACGTACAGGAGATAAGGTGCGAATGCATTTCGTTCATCCTGCACCACCAAGTCCGACTGAAAACACGGAGTCGACGGAACGGGATGCTGAGTTGATTACCGTTGCTAGAAGTATCGCAGAGACTGCCCAGCCAGTCGTCGTAACGGGTGATCTCAACGATGTCGCCTGGTCAGCGACAACTCGTCTTTTTCGTAAAATTAGCGGCTTACTTGACCCTCGGGTAGGCCGTGGCATGTTCAATACCTTTCACGCAGATTACCCTTTTTTACGCTGGCCGTTGGATCATCTGTTTCATAGCCCGCACTTTACACTACAACGCATACAACGGTTGCCATCGATTGGCTCTGATCACTTTGCACTCTTTACAGTGCTTGTGTATACCCCCATTCGGGGTACAGACCAAGAGGGATTAAAGGCCAATCGTGTGGATCATGATCGTGCCAAAAAAGTATCTGAAGAAGAGAGCGTAAGTAAAAAGGATGTACCGCAGCTCAATGGATAAATAATCCTTACCTAAAGATTGAGACACTCAATGCAACCACTCTTGTAGAAATTACAGGAGACAGAATTCCTCTCACATTGTAACTTGCCGTCCGTTCAAGATAATTTCAGTCAATCAAGATTTTATGGTACTACATCCATATAACTTTCGATTACGCCTTACCGCCAAGGAATAAGAACCTGAAAAATGGTAAGCGTTCACCAGCACCGAATCTGTTTTGTCATCAGCCATTAAACGTGCCAATAGTACAGTTTAAAGACCTCTTTCGCGCATCTCCGGCACTGCTGAACGCCTACAGTTCGGAGGTTATTCAGGCTTGAGCGGGTTTCCGGTGAACGGTTACGAAAAATGCTTTCAAACTACACATTCAGACCTATAACGGGAATAGCTGGCTATATGGACTTTTGAAAACGAGATTTGCAGTAAGGCCTTGATCTGGATTCAGGTTTAAGGAGCTCAATGTTCAAACCATCAGCTCATCTAGCGTGATGTGTTAGCCGGAAATTTTACTTAAAACCTTCTCTTTATTTCCATTACAGACTTCTTTCTGTCTGCGTTTTGAAGGATAATTTTTACAAATTGCCGGTCTTGCTTCATATACATCACAAGAAAAACTCCCATTGTTTTCATTTAAGAAAAAACAATACCCATTATCTTGAAATTTTAAGAAATATTCTTCAACCGCTTTACCCTTTGGGTAGGTAAACACATCGGAAGAGACCCCTGTCACTTTTTTTAACGCATTTATTTCATTTTCAGACAGTTCTACAAAAGGATTGTTTTTACAACATTCAGCACATTTTTTACATATTTCAGTCAATTACATTCTCCATAACTTAAGGAATTCTATTTACAGTATTTCTGTTTTAGAAATACTATCTCCATATATCTAGATCTTAAACACAAGCAGCTTGGTAGAAATATACTTCTGGAAAAACTTGACAGCGCTCAAAAGCACATAGCCACTTATAATGATACGCTTCAATCAACAATTCCGGGTGTATCTGGATATTCAATCAAAGTGATCTCGCCGTCAAATTTTTCAACCAACAGATTTGCTACATTGACAGATGGGAAACCATCTTCTGGTGCAGAACCTACTTGTTGGTGAAGGTCCCTTATGATTTTATTTAACTCAGGGAAAGCTGTTTTTTTGTGATCCCCCAGCTTGACACGACCATAAGGAGGGATGTTGAGTATGACAATTGCCACACCAGGAGAAAGTTTATTGTTCGTTACACGTTTCATAGTTTAAGCCTCTTGTGGGCATATTTAATTACATTCAGCTAAAGGCAGAGGTAGTCAAGGGTGCGTCGCCGTTTATTGTAATTGAAAATTGTCATGAGTTCGGGGATAGAAGTGACAAGTTGTACCCGTTGATGGTATTGCGATGTTTTGCTGAGGGTGTGATCACCGTATGTACTTTTTAGGCTATGCGTCCGGCATCAACCTTTTATTCGATGATTGTTCGATGGTACTGACAGGGTTCCAGTTCCACCCTGCGAGCAAAACAAGGTTACTTGTAGCCACACTATACCTGCTCTGTGCCAATAATGCTTGTATTGCCTCTGTAGTCCTTATGTTCAGTGTGCTTCTGCGAGCATTATTTGTTTTCTTTTACCTTGAAATCCTCACCTGCAGCGTGTGTCTTAAATCCCTCGCGGCGCTCTTGATTGGCTCGCTGAATCTTGAGAGAGATCGCCAATTTTCTGATGATCTCTCAAGATGGTTTGAAACCATCAATGTTCACCATTTACCTGCAGACGGTGTAACTAAACGACGGGCTAGACTAGACAGATACAAAAAAAATGCGCACTTCATTGTCATATGCGTGAAAGGATTGTCGTTAAAATCAGTTAAATTTCAAATTGCTGTTCAACACCTTTGTTCTTCGATTGCAATATTGTTTTGATATAACAAGACATTAGTTCTGGCAACCTGCAATTGGCATTATCCTTGCTGTATTTAATGATACCTTTGTGGCAGGTCAGTACTCTTGTGCGAGATGAAAATAAATATGGGGTCTGAAACATCACTTTATGTCTTCCAGGTAATGGTGAAGACTACAATAGATATTGGAGAAATAACAATATGAAGAGCAGAGTTATTTATCAATGGAGAGATTGGCTTCTCGAAAAGATTGCTGACGATGAGTATAAACTGATCCAAAAAAATACTCAGTCAGTTCAGAAAATTGTGGCTAATGATACTATGGAGGCCGAAAATCAATGTCGACAAATTATCAGAGATCTCAAAATGGAAGGTGGTGTCAATCCGTAATCATTACTGTTCAGAATAGAACGAATTTGAAAATTGGAATTTCATTTAATTGTGGGCATTTGCATTAAGCAGTGAAAAGATGTGTAAGCTGCTGCTTGGTTTCCTGACAACCGACACAGGTTCGTGCACCGTGACATTGCACGGCATCGCCAGGCAGGGATCGAGGCATTGTTTAACCCTCCCTGCAACCATGAGTAGACTTGGCTTGTTCCAGAATCTATTTTGTTGATGGACACCAGAGGTCCCGTCTTTCGGCTATTAGCTGTAGCGACCCGCAATAATGACACCCGATCCACATTAAGTGACAACAAGTACAAGCTCTAGCTTGTCCGGTAGAAAGGCAAGTCTCATCAATCATCCGATGCCGGTACAATGGTGCAGTTATCTCGGTTGATAATCTGTGCGCAGACGTAGCAAACCTGTTTTTTCTTTTTAAATCACAAAAAAAGATAAGGCCTGCCTGTACTTTCGGCGCGTCTGGCGACGTAAAGTGCAAGGTTTTGTTGGATGCGGTCTTTCCCTTGATGATATCTGGTTGCCTTTACTTCTCCACGCCATGGGATATGCAAATCGCAGGTATCTTTGGCATCTTCAAGATATAAGCCTTACTATGAGTGATAGGATTGTCCTTGGACACACTGCAATATAGTAGCCGACGCAAATTTTGCTTAATGGAGGTTCAAATGCCTGTATATGTGATCATTAAACGTAAATTTAGAATGAATCAACCAGATAAATTGTTACCACTGATGAATGAACTAAACCTCCGTGCCAAAGATCAGCCCGGGTACCTCTCCACAGTGACTCTGCAAAGCACTGAAGACTCGGAAGACTACATTGTTATCAGTCAATGGGAAACAGCAGATGCTTGGAAATGTTGGTTCGTGAGCAAAGAAAGAAGGGATCTTCAGAGCAAGGTGGATAGTTTGATTGGTGAACGTACCTTCTATGAGGTTTTTCAGCCGATCAAGTCTGTTGACTGATAATCTTTCTTGACACCTGGAGTTGTATGCAACAGCTCAAAGAACTCTCAAAAACAAAGCTTTGACTCACGGAAAACCGACCCTTTGAAGCAAGATAAACTCTCCCCGGTCGATAATATGGCTCAGAGTACTGGGACCAGTATTTCGTGAAAAAATTCCAGAGGCTCTCGGAAACAAACAGAACTCTTTCGCCCTGGACGGTTATCCGATCCGACGACATAAAAACTGCTCGCCTCAAATGTATGAAATTTAGGACCAATTTCTGCTTTGTCACAAGGATGACATGCCATGGTAAAGACAAACCATCCATCTCAAATTACCCTTCTTGATGGAGGAATGGGCCGAGAGCTCTTGCGGATGGGAGCACCGTTTCGACAGCCCGAATGGTCAGCTCTTTCGCTTATGGAGGCTCCTGATCTTGTAAGAAAAGCACACGAATCTTTCGCTGTGGCGGGGAGTGACATCCTGACAACCAGCAATTATGCCGTTGTTCCTTTTCATATAGGTGAAAAACGTTTTTCCACTGAAGGAGGCACGTTGACGGCCCTCGCTGGTCAACTTGCACGTCAGGCAGCATCGGCATTCGCATGTAAAGTCGCAGGTTCAATACCTCCACTCTTCGGTTCATACAGGCCTGACCTCTTTATCCCCGAGCGGGCTCGGGCCTTGCTGAAAATAATCATTGATGCGCTCAGCCCTTATGTCGACCTCTGGCTAGCCGAAACCACGAGTTCTCTCCGCGAAGCACAAGCGGTTGCAGAAGCTCTCTCTAGTGACGATCGTCCATTTTGGATTTCATTCACACTGCTGGATGGCGGGGGACCACAAGAGAAAGAACCACGCCTTCGCTCTAACCAAAAAGTGCTGAGCGCTGTAAATGCTGCAAGCGAGTTCGGCGCGTCAGCCATTCTTTTTAATTGTAGTCAACCGGAAGTCATGTCGTCAGCAATTTCAAGCTAGACTGAGGAATGAATAGCCCTTCTAGTGCCAGCAGTTTGTAGCGTGGGTAGAGGATTAAGTTGTTTGGTGTGCCCTGGTAATCCTACGTCAGACACTCGTCTTACAGGTTTACTTATGTCGGATCAGGTCTCAATTTCTACGCAGAGTTCTATCACAAAAGCGCCCCCTGTAAGGTGGTAAATTGTCGAATACTTCTTACTCTTTTGCTTCATACCAGCGAGTTCCACACTCAAACGTTAGCAGAGATTGAAAAACATCCATTTTTCAAAGACCATGAATCAAAGGATATGCAGATGAAGCACCTAGAGACAGATACCTTTATCAGTGAATTTCAGCAGAACCTCCATGCCGTTCTAAGAGACAACCCTGAGATTGAAACCATTAATCATATAGAGGGTCTACCTCGCCACTTCCTGGATAAGATCCTGGCACCGGACCCTCTGTCTATCTTCATTCCTGCCGAGTATGGGGGGCGAGGCGATCACCCGAGACACTGTCTGTCGATGCTCGAGGCAGCCTCCTATGAATCGCTGGCGGTCGGACTGATGATGGGGATTAGCGGTTCCCTTTTTCTTGAGCCGGTGGGCAAGTATGGGCAGGAGGAAGCCAAGGTCAAGGTTTTTCGGAAATTCTTAAAGAACCGCAAGTTGGGAGGCTTGATGATAACCGAACCGGATTTCGGTACCGATGCACTTTCGATGCGCACCTCCTATACCGCCTCCGACAGCGAATACTCCCTGAAAGGATCCAAACACTGGGGCGGCTTGACGGGGTTGGCTGATTTCTGGCTGATCACCGCCCGGCAAGAGAAAAAAAGTGGCAACCTGGGACGCGACATCGACCTGTTCATTGTTGAGAACTCCGAGCCCGGCCAGAAGGTTGAGGTGGAAGAATACTATCACAAGCTGGGTCTTTTTTTAATCCCTTATGGCCTCAATAAAATTGATATTAAAGTACCCCATAGCTCCAGACTGAACCCAAACACCAGCGGCGTCAAACTGATGATGGACCTGCTGCATCGCAGCAGGTTAAGGCTTTCAGGCATAGGTTTGGGATTTATCAAACGAATACTGGATGAAGCGATTGCTCACTGTCAGCAGCGTTATGTCGGGGGAAAAAATTTACTGGGTTATGACCAGGTTCAGCACCGGCTCTCACAACTGCAGGCATGGTATACTGTCAATTCTGCCATGTGCCACTATGCCGCCAGAGTTTCCGGAGTAAATAACGATCTCTACTCCTTCGGCCTTCAGGCAAACGCCACCAAGGCCGTTGTCACGGATATGATGCAGGAGGCAGCCCAGACTCTTCTGCAATTAACCGGGGCAAGCGGTTATCGCAGGGACCATATTGCCGGAAGAGCAATAGCCGACAGCAGGCCGTTCCAGATTTTCGAGGGTTCCAATGATGTGATGTACAGTCAGATCGCCGATATGATCCTGAACATGATGAAAACGCAAAAAGAGTTCAATCTTTTTACCTTTCTCAGTAGCTTTGAACTGACGAAAAATATTGCAGCCTCCTATAAACACCTTCTCGGCTTCAAGATAGATAAGGAGCCCACACAGCGGGCCAGGGTGGTTCTGGGCAAGGTCGTTGCGAGACTGATTACCACTGAATTCGTCCTTGATCTGAAAGAGACAGGTTTTCGGGCAGACCTGATAGACAATGCCATTCAGGTTGTCGGAAACACCTTGGCTGAGCAGGTTTCATCGATTACCAGCCTGCTGCCGGTGCAGATAATTGAAGATTACCGGGAGGGCAGTGACTGGAGATTGTTCGGTTAAAGCTAAGCTTGATGGAGTTGGATCTGGAGGATTTATTGGGTGACATGACAGATACCACGAAAAGATACATTGCAACGAGTATGGTGGTGTCCATCAGAAAATATTGGCATGCTTTGCGGAATCAATAATGATTGATGGAAACAGCAAACTAGAGCGGATTATTTTTGGGCGTCCCAAGGTAAATATTCTATGGAAGAAATGTACGTAATTCACGAAGAACCAGAATTTGTCGTGGTCGTAAAGGCAAGTGGGCTGCTCTCTGTTCCTGGACGTGGTCCGGAAAACCTTGATTGTGTCAGCGAGCGGGTGAAAGCACGGTATCCGGGCTGCATCGAACATCCCTCAGTGCACCGCCTTGATATGGATACTTCGGGGTTGTTGGTGGTCGCTCGAACCAAAGAGGCACACCGTAACATCTCTATTCAGTTTCAAGAGAGCAAGGTCAGTAAACACTATATCGCCATTCTTGACGGCGAATTAGCTGGCGAGGAGGGTATAGTCGAACTTCCTTTCCGTCTCGATATTGACAATAGACCTCATCAAATTTATGATCCGGTTCACGGAAAGATGGGAATTACCCACTGGAAAAAACTTCTGGTAAAAGATGGCAAAACACGAATCGAGTTTAAACCTATAACTGGAAGAACACATCAGCTCAGGGTTCACTCCGCTTCCGAGCACGGTCTCGGAATTCCTATAGTCGGCGATCCACTCTACGGAACTGGAACTGGCCCGGGGTTGCTGAAGCTCCATGCCTGCTATATTTCCTTTGCTCATCCAAGGACTAGTGAGAGTCTCGAATTTAACTCGAAACCTCTGTTCTAATTATTTTTTGCCGAATCATGTTGTTGCCATGAAAAATATTTCCGATAGAGACCACTTGATTGCTGCACTGCCCAAGGACGCGACCTGCTATGGGTATTGTACGGCTTGTGATGAAGTTCATTATCTGACAGAGGGAAACAGCCGCAAATATGCTCTGGAGCTGATGGCAGAACTCGAGCAGAACAAACGGATTGACTTTCACAACTCAGATCCGGAGCCAATATTCTCCACAGACTGCCTCTGGGACAAAAGAGGCGGACAGATGTTTGGTGTATTGGAATGTGTTGATGCCGATGGAAATACCGTAGTGCTTCGTGCATTTTCCGGACAGTTCAACTCACGTTGGCAGGCAGAGGGCTGGGTTCCACCGACTTTTGACCTGGATGGATACCACCATATTATGCCAAAAATTGAGTCGTCGGTTCATCAAATGACCGACGATATTGAGTTCTGCAGACAAAAAGCAGACCAGTGTAAACTGAAATTCGAAGAAGCTCTGCGTTCTGGTGGTCGTGCGGCACAGAAAGATTGCCGCAGGCAGATGCGAGAAACATATAAAACACTCGAGCTTGCCAAGAAAAACCGGAGAACATATTCCCAATCCATGATGTTTGTCTTTTGGGATCTTTATCAACTCCAAAATTTCAAAGGTGATCAGCATTCCATCCTGAATGTCTTTTGTGAAGACCGGGGAATCCCCACCGGATCCGGCGACTGCTGTGCCCCAAAACTCCTCCACTCCGCCGCCCAAAATGGGCTGACGCCTCTCGGACTGACCGAATTCTACTTTGGCAAGGAAAATAAATCTTCTACAAAGTATCACAAAGAATTTTATACCGGCTGCAAAAATAAATGCCAGCCAATTCTTGGCTACATGCTTTGCGGCCTGTAAGTTATCAAAATTTTCTTTGTGCAAGTCAAGATGTTCTGTGCGTATACGTAACGTGCGGCCGGGCAAGGTCGTGTAATCCAGCGGGTGTGAAGCCCGCCCCGGAAGGTTAGCCAGCCACCGGGTAGCAAGTCCTTGGAGGCTTTGTGGTAACATAGAGCTTTAAGCGTAGGACAGCAAGCAGATAGGCCGTAAGCCGAAAGGTTGAAGGGAATGAGCCTCGTAATTACATCGGGAAGGACGACACTGTGTTACGAGTGGAAGTCAACACGGATATCACCGTTCATGGCAAGGAGATGTCTGCTTCCTCGGGGTCTGAGACCATGGCATGTTTGACATTATGACTACACGGGAACCCGGGAGGCCCTGCGCCTCTCTCGGAATAAAGAGAGTATGCCGGACAACTGAAGAAGGAGGAAGGCAAATGAGGTCCAGGGAGTCGGATAGCCTTATAGTACCTGTGAAGGCGGGTAATGCTGCTGGAGGAAAGGAGGCTACACATGGGAGCGCGGAGTGAGGAAACACCGGCCGTTCACAGAAGCGGGGAACCGGTGGAAACGAAACTGCACCGCATAGCAGAGAAGGCCCGTAAAGAACCGAGATTCAAGTTCACCAGCCTGTTTCACCTGCTGAACGAGGAACTGTTACGGGGATGCTTTAAGGGGCTGAGGAAAGATGCAGCCGCGGGCATCGACAAAATGACCAAGGATATGTACGCCGAGAATCTGGATGCCAATCTGTCAGATCTGATAGAACGGTTGCAGCGGATGGCGTATATACCGCAACCTGTCCGGCGTAAGTATATTCCCAAGCCTGGCAGTACCAAGCAGCGTCCCTTGGGGATACCGTGTTTTGAAGACAAGCTTGTTCAGGCGGGACTTGTGCGGATATTGGAATCCGTGTACGAGCAGGATTTTATAGAAGATTCGTATGGGTTTCGTCCGAATCGAAGCTGTCACGATGCGCTCAAGGCGTTGAGTGAGACAGTGGAGAACAAGCCGATCAACCATATCGTTGAGGCAGACATTAAAGGCTTCTTCGATAATGTGAACCAGGAGTGGCTGATGAAATTTCTGGCGCACCGGATTGAGGACAAGAGAATTCAGCGCATGGTAAAACGTTTCCTCAGGGCAGGGGTGGAGGAGGATGGGAGTGTCACGGTTAGTGATGAAGGGACACCGCAGGGTGGTTTATGCAAAGTAATCCAAGAAAACCCTATAATTCAAGGGCTTCTTGCTGATTTACTTAGCATAATCTGCGTTAAAGATAACTCAGCAAAGCTCAAAAATCACTAAAGGTGATTTCTTTATGCAAAAGAAGCCACTGAAAAAACTATTATAAGAGTTGGATATTAAAACTACCGAATTTTACGCAACAGCCTGATTCTGAATTGAAATTTCTGGCTATCGAGAATGTCTATCCAGATCTGGTTGAGAGTAATCTTCCTGCTTGGAACAAGGATACTGCATTGCTTGACTGGCATTCAGGTCTGAAGTAGTCGGGATATTATGCAAAGTAAATTCAGTGAACGTGTAGGAAATTTAATAGCTTAGAGATTTACTTTGCATAATCGTCAACTTTGCATAAGGTGGGGTAGTCTCTCCACTCCTTGCGAACATCTATCTTCATTATGCACTTGATCTTTGGTTTGAGAAGGTTTACCGCAAGAACTGCACTGGATATGCACGGCTAATTCGATACGCAGATGATTGTGTGCCACGAAGGCACACTCGGGTGTGTGATGTTGCACATCCTGTGTAGCCATGCTGCACAAAAGATGAGGGTAGGTCCCTCGGAACCGGCTTGCAGGAGCAGGTTTCAAACCACCTCAAGCTGCTGTGGTAAAGAGCCATGGTGGTGAGCGTTGAGGAAAAGGTTCCGCATGACGGGATCAGGTAAGGCTCATGGTGACGAACGTGAGTGAACCGTTGATGACGTGTCGAAAGCGTAGGGATGGCGTCAAAACCGGGGTCGAGTCGTTGCCTCGGGATAAGTGTGGGAGTTACCTGTTTACTGCCCATTCGGCGTCCGGCATTAAGGCGGCGTGAACTAGAGCCAGGCTTTTGTGTGGAACGTGGGAAGCTGTCGTTCCGATGTAAAGGGAGAAATTCAAGTGGAAGACCCACAAGAATGAGAGTACCGATGCGGAGCACAGTGACGGATCGCCCTGTAGTAGTGATGAAGGCCCTGTAATGGGGCTGGAGCAAAGGGGGCGAATTATCCTGCCTAATGTGATGACCAACCAGAAATGGGAGGAGTCTTTGGAAAAGGCAAAGTCGTACCAAATTTCTAAACAAGTTGTAGTGGAGGCATGGAAACATGTAAAGGCGAATAAAGGCGCTGCAGGTGTAGATGCTGAGACGATTGAAGACTTCGAAGAGAATCTTAAGGATAATCTTTACAAGATCTGGAATCGTATGTCGTCCGGAAGCTATTTTCCACCACCGGTAAAAACGGTAGCAATACCGAAGAAAACAGGCGGTGAGAGATTGCTCGGCATTCCCACAGTTTCTGATAGAGTAGCACAAATGGTGGTCAAGATTCACTTTGAGCCAACCGTGGAACCTTTCTTTCACGAGGACTCGTATGGATATAGACCCAGGAAATCGGCGATTCAGGCAATCGAAATAACTCGCAAGCGATGCTGGCGGTATGACTGGTTGCTGGAGTTTGATATCAAAGGACTGTTCGATAACATCGGACATGATCTGTTGATGCGAGCAGTGCGGCATCACACGGAGTGTAGCTGGGTAATCCTTTACATCGAAAGATGGCTGAAGGCTCCATTCCAGAAAGAAGATGGTACGTTGGTGGAGAGGCCGCAAGGCACTCCTCAAGGAGGTATCGTAAGTCCGGTGCTTTCCAACCTTTTTCTGCACTATGTCTTTGATAAATGGATGGACCGGAATCATCCCGGTAATCCATTCTGCCGATACGCCGATGATGCTGTTGTGCACTGTCGAACTGAGGCTGAGGCTTTTGCGCTCAAGGAAGAGCTTGACGCCAGATTTAGGGAATGTGGTTTGGAACTCCATCCATTGAAGACGAAGATTGCTTACTGTAAAGACGATTTTCGTCGTAAAGACTATTCTGTAACGAGCTTTGATTTCCTTGGTTATACTTTTAGGCCTCGACGATCAAAGAACCGCAATGGAAAGTTCTTCATTAACTTCTCGCCAGCTGTAAGTAATAAGGCGAGTAAGGGGATGAGGGAAAAAGCCCGAGGCTGGAACATGCACCTTCGTAGTGATAAGTCCCTAAAGGATTTGTCGAAGATGTTCAGTCCTGTTATTCAGGGATGGATAAACTACTACGGCCGCTTTTATAAGTCAGCGCTGTACCCGACACTACGCCATTTGAACAGGACACTTGTCAGATGGGCTACACGGAAATTTAAGAGGTTGAAGCGCCATCGACGTAGAGCGGAACATTGGCTGGGGATAATTGCCAACAGGCAACCCTGGTTGTTCCCGCACTGGAAAATTGGGGTGAAACCGACGGCTGGATAATGGGAGCCCGGTGAGCCGAGAGGTTCACGCCGGGTTCTGAGAGCGGCCGAGGGGGAGGTTCCTTCGGCCGACTCACC
>RCMY010001538.1_pt1 | contig 21869 bp, 18 predicted proteins | sample 2041341 | NCBI WGS metagenome assembly RCMY01 (sample SAMN09708234, study PRJNA481090) | Marine sediment metagenome, whole genome shotgun sequencing project.
TGATAGGCTGGGTGTGTAAGCGCTGTGAGGCGTTGAGCTAACCAGTACTAATTGCCCGTGCGGCTTGACCATATAACCAAGAGCATTGGTTGTATGAAACAAGAGACTAACGGATGTGTGTCTGTACTTTTCTTTCTGCTTGGATTTATTGAATTTGGATTAACTGGTGTATTTGCCAATTAATCCGCACAGCTTGCCTGACGACAATAGAGCATTGGAACCACCTGATCCCATCCCGAACTCAGAAGTGAAACGATGCCTCGCCGATGGTAGTGTAGGGTTTCCCTATGTGAGAGTAGGTCATTGTCAGGCTTTTACACCAAACCCGAAGTTCTTTTGAGCTTCGGGTTTTTTATGCAGAACTAAAAATGACATGCGTGGAGGAAATTGCGGAAAATTATTTGAAGCCGTGAGCCCGGCACAGTATTTTGGGCGTTCATGGCCACGCAAAACCTAAGCGTTTGGTCGCGACCAAGCTGATTGGCATGGGTGAAATTCAGCGATCTAAATTGAGCAGAAAACCTCCCGGTTTAATCGTGTCGATGCTGCACAAAAAAAAGCCCCGCTTACGCTGGTAAGCGGGGCTTTTTTTAACGGGCTATAGAATTATCTGGAAATAATAACTCTGTCTCCACTGCCTGGTTCAACTGCAAAAATTGCGAAAGAGGACCTGTCAGATACAAGCAGAATATTGCGACCGTTAACGTAGCTAACGCCCGTGGGACCTTGCAGTGCGACTCCGTTACCGGTCGCGTCGCTGGATATATCGCGTCGTGCATTGGTATCGCGGTTAATGGCGAACATGGCGCCCTGAAAGGAGTCAACTACCACAATCTCATTACCCATAATTGCGATGTCTTGAGTTGGAAGTTCATTCTCCTGTGGCGTCACGTTGCCTTCTATTGATCCTAAGCTGGACGCGGCGCCACCGGCCAATGTGACGTCTATGATTTGATCTGCGACCGAATCCGTAGTACTTATTTTTGAGTCAACGACATACGCTGTGCCTGCCTCGCTATCCACTGCTATATTTTGTGCAAACCGCAAGCTAGTGCCACTTAATGGGAATTGCGTCGCCGTTGTACCGTTTGTAGCAAGCGAAAATAGTTCACTGCTGACCGGCGCGGCAGCCGCGTTCGCAACGATGACTGATACATAGAGTGTATTGTTAGTGCTATCCAGGCCGATACCCAAGGGTGATCTACTGTTTCCGAAGCTGGTTACTAACGGCGTGCGGTTTCCAGTGGTGAGATCCACTGAAAATATTGAGGTAGCGTCAATATCCGTTACGAATACCTGGTTGTCGCCTACGGTAAGATTGACGAGTGATTCAAATTCCGGACCCGATCCAACTCCTGCATCACTCAAGATGCTACGGTCGCCATTGTCGAGGTCGACTGAAATGATAGCAGTTGCGTTGACATCAGTTGCGTTGACAACAGAAGTATCTAAATCAGTAACAAGCATGCGATCGTTAGTTGCATCGTATGCGATGTTGATAGGCCCGATAAATGCCGGACCGTTTGCGACATCGGCACTGGTCAAAATGCCGCGATCGCCGTTTTCCTCGACTGTCACCAGGGCATTTAATATCGGGTCAACGACAATGCTGCGATTGGAGTCGATATCAGTTGCGATCGCCTCTGGCAAGAGAATGTCGCCACCAGTGCCGGTATTTGCGCCCGAAGCGACCGATCTCTCCAGTGTGGACAAATCAATAGCTATAATCGCCGGCGTGCCAGCGTCGGCTATCAAGGCCTTGCTGCCATCGGCGCTCAACGAGATATCAAACGGAGCCACTAATGCTACACCCGTACCTACGGTAGCACTGGCGATCGTATTGGGAACTCCAGTTGATAGGTCAACCTCGATTACCGTTCCGTCTGTGGATGCTACCAGTACACGATTATTGTCTACAACAATGCTGCTATCGGTTGTAAACGTGACGGCTGGTGAGAAATCGGTAGCCGGGCCGCCAGTCGATGGTGCCGTTTGCAGTTTATAGATGCGACTAGTTGTAGCAGTTTCTGGCAAGAACGTAGCGATTAGCAAGCGGTCGCTGTTATTCTTATCTACAGCTATATCTTGTACGATCGCTGTATCCGCAACGGTAGCGAGTTCACTACGGTTGCCATTGGTAAGATCAACCGTAATTATTTTTGAGCCGTCTGCTACCAGAGCACGGTCGCTATCCACAGCGATGCTGCTTGGTGCGCTAAATGGGCTGCCTGTTCCTATAGCATCGTCAGATAGTATGCTGCGCAAACCGCTAGTGAGGTCCACAGCGACTATTGCTCGCAACGCGCTGTCAACCAGCAGCGCACGATTGCCGGTCGGATCGATCTCCACATCACTTGGGTTGAGCAGCGCCACTTCATTCTTTATTTCAATGCTGGCAGCGCTTGCATCGCTGTTGCCCTGATCGTCTGCCGTTTCGACTACTATTTCATTGCGGCCAGCTGTCAGCGGTATGACTGCCCTCCAGTTTGCGAAGTCGTTTTCTGACGTTGCAGGCTCGTTGTTTACCGTCACGCTAGCTATCGCATTCTTTTGCGCGTCCGTTGCTGTACCAGTCACCGTAATACTGTCAGCGGTAGTAAGGGCTTGCTCTGTTGGAAAATTAATCTTTGCTGCCGGCGCTTGCGTATCAAGCGGTGGAGCATCACCGCCACCACTACCTCCACCGCCGCCACACGCGGCGAGCAGTGTGCCAACTAAACCGATAATAATTAATTGTCGGCCAGAGCCGCTGCGATTTTTCATAAAAAGCCTCTTGGGTTTAAAAATATTTAAAAGGTAGGGATGATTGAAGTCTCGTCGACGTGACGGTCTTTGCCGGGGATTGATCCAGTTAGCTGGGCACGCCTTTTCAGCGCAAGTGTAATTTATCAGTGTGTCGTAGCGTAGGTTTTCTGCTATAGAATACCCGCAAATTTAGGTTACATCCTCTACTATGCTGTCTCGATTTCAAGTTTTACAAATACTAGCCGATGGTAACACCCATTCTGGTCAGAAGTTAAGCGAATTTCTGGGCGTCAGCCGCGCTGCAATCTGGAAGCACATACAAAAATTGGAGTCGCAAGGTGTCGACATTCGCAAAGAGAAAGGCCGAGGCTATCGATTGGCGGCTCCTATAACACTGCTGAACAAATCTAAAATAATCAACGGCATGACAGCAGGCCAGCAAGCGTTGCTGGCCGAACTGTTCGTCGAACCGATAGTTGATTCAACTAACGCGTTGGCTATTCATGGCATTAAACGGGGCCTGTCAGGCAGCGTGTGGTTAGCTGAGCAGCAAACCTCGGGGCGCGGTCGTCGCGGCCGCAATTGGATCAGCCCCTTCGGTAGCAACATTTACATGTCCGCCTTGTGGAGAATCAGCGGCGGTGCCGGGCAGCTCGGTGGCCTGAGCTTGGCCTTGGGTGTGGCGTTGGTTGAGGTGTTGTCTGAACTAGGCGCACAAGGCCTGGCACTTAAATGGCCGAACGATATCGTGTTCGAACAAAAAAAATTGGGCGGTATTCTGATCGAGATACAGGGCGATGCCGCCGGCGATTGCCATGTAGTGGTTGGCATGGGTTTAAATGTTGATATGCCGGCTCGCGCAGCACAGGATATAGACCAGGAATGGACGGACCTCTGTAGCATAAGCGGCTCCTTTGCTGATCGCAACGCCATAGCCGCCGCGCTCACCGGTGCGTTACTGCAGTTGCTCAGTGACTACACCGCAACCGGGTTCGCTCCCTATGTTAGTCGCTGGAACGCGCTCGACGCACTGCAGGGTCAAGCGGTGTCGGTGAAGATTGGCACCGATACTGTCTGCGGCGTTGCTAGAGGTGCGGCCGCAGACGGTGCCCTGCAGCTGGAAACGGACGCAGGGCTGCGACTATTCCACGGCGGAGAAGTCAGCGTGCGTGTTCAATCGTGACGCATATTCTCGAATTGGACATTGGCAATACGCGTGCCAAATGGCGCGTACTCGACGCGACTGGCAGCCCTGTTGGCCGGGGCGACTGGTCGCACGGCGCAACGTCGCTACCGACCAACTCACAACTGGATAACATGCTCGATTCAGGCAACTGCGAACGCGTCAGGATTGCCAGCGTCGCCTGCGATGGGGTAGACCAACGCCTGCGCGAGTGGGCGGCAATACGTAAGTTACACATACAGTTTGCCGCAACACGCTCAACCTGCGCCGGCGTTAGCAATAGCTATCAACAGCCTGAGCTAATGGGTGTTGATCGCTGGATGGCAATGCTGGCAGCTTTTAATCAATATCCTGGCAACCTATGTACTGTCGACTGCGGCACGGCGTTAAAGTTTGAAGTGATCTCTGCCTCTGGCACACACCTTGGCGGTCTGATTATGCCCGGTATGCGCCTGCAACAAAGTGCGCTGCGGCAGCATACCGCTAAGATCAAATTCATCGATCAACCCGACACTAGCGACCTGCAGTTAGGTACAGACACTGCAAGCTGCGTACAAAACGGCAGTAAATTCATGCTGGTTGGTGCCATTCACGAAGTACTCCGCCATGCCGAAGAAAGGCTGGGGTGCACTGTGCAATGTGTGATCAGCGGTGGCGATGCCGCACTGCTGACCCCACTATTACAGTCTGTACTGCAAGAGACGGTGATTACCGCCCCTGATCTTGTGCTTGACGGTCTACAATATGCGTTACCTTGAGCTGCGTTCTAATTTGGTCGGCCTATATCAGTGAAAGCTCTATTTTTTATATTGCTCGCGTTAAATGTCGCCTACGCGAGCTGGAGCCTGTTTATATCTCCACAGGCACCGGAGCTGCGTAGAACACTGCTCGAAAAGCACTCCGAAAAATCAGTGCCAGGTGATAGCACCACAGGGTTTGGTGAAGCAGCAGTGATTGGCGGTCAAAGTGTAGACGCCGACTTGAATAATAGTTCCGCCGCTACCTGCTGGATGCTAGGTCCGTTCGAAGATGAAAGTAACGCGCGCATTTTACAACAGCGACTATTGGCGCTAAACGTAGAGCTGCAGCTGGAAACACTGGCTACGCCGATAGCCTCCGACTACTGGGTATACATTGAACCGCAAATGTCACGGTCGGCTGCACTGCGGCTATTGCGCGAACTACAGGCCAGTCAAATCGATAGTTTTCTCATCGGCGAAGGCGAGTTGGAAAACGGCATCTCACTGGGCTTTTTCCCCGACGAGAGATCGGCACGCAAATTACAGCGCATGCGAGCTGAAGACGGCTATGCGGCAAAAATCAAACCTGTAGTACGTAATGCTGAAGAATGGTGGGCCGTATTAAAGGACGACGAATACAGCAAACTTAAACCCAACCAGTGGAAAAAGCTGCAGCGTGAGCTCGGTAAATGGCAGCAACGCCAGAATTACTGCAAGCTGATTGCCTCGGCCAGCGAGTTGGAATAGAATGCGCTGCCTATTTGAAGATAGCAGGGCAAAGCTGGCGTAGCTCAGTTGGTAGAGCAGCTGATTTGTAATCAGCCGGTCGGGGGTTCGACTCCTCTCGCCAGCTCCAACACTATAGTAGGGTGCGCCGTGCGCACGGCGCACCCTACGATTCTAAACGTATCCAATAACAACAAGCAGGTAGTACCGCCAGTTTTTTCCGTCCATTTCCTCCGCAAGTAGCCATATGAATAAAGGCGCAGTCATACGGCGTTCCACGCCCGGCATGCAGACTGGCAGTTGGCAGCAGCAGCTACAAACAGCCTTTCGCTCGGCGGCAGCATTATGCGAATTTCTTGAACTTGACAGTGAAGTTATTAAACAATCCTGCACCGCTGCAAATGCCTGGCAACTGCGCGTACCGCAAGGCTTTGCGGCATGCATGCAAAAAGGCAACCCTGACGACCCTCTACTGCGCCAGGTATTGCCTCGGGTAGAAGAGCTGCAACAGCATGCAGGATTTATCGCCGACCCGCTGCAAGAGCAGCAACAATCACCCGCCAAAGGGATTGTGCATAAATATCATGGTCGCGTGCTGCTGATCGCGGCCTCCGGTTGTGCGGTGCATTGTCGTTATTGTTTTCGGCGTGAGTTTGATTACGCCGAGCATCGTCTCGGTCGCAGCCAATGGCGGCAGGCGCTGGACTATATTCGCAATGACGACAGCATAAGCGAAGTTATACTTAGCGGGGGTGATCCACTGTTGCTCGATGACGACTATTTGAGCAGCTTGTGTACTGAGATTAGCGCTATCGCCCACGTCCGTCGGCTGCGCATTCACACTCGCTTACCGATTGTTATTCCGCAGCGGATAACAAAAGATTTTTTAAGGATGACGGCAGCATTGCCGGTGCAATCCATCATGGTGGTACATTGCAATCATGCCAACGAACTAAGCGCGGAAGTGCAGCAAGCGCTGAAAATCGTTCGCAAGGCTGGCATCACTCTGCTAAACCAGTCGGTTCTATTAGCTGGTATCAACAATAACGCCAACAGCCTGATTCAGCTCAGCCTGCGATTGTTCGAATGCGATGTGCTTCCCTATTATCTGCATCTGCTTGATCCCGTACAGGGCGCGGCACATTTCGCCAGCGACTCTGCAGCGGCCAGCGAGCTGGTTGCGGAAATGAGCCAACAGCTACCCGGATACCTTGTGCCAAAACTGGTTCGCGAACAGGCTGGTCTCGGCGCAAAGCAGCCGGTCGCAGTGGCAATCAGCTAAGCACCAATTCTCAGAACCTGTTTGATGAGTTTCCGGATGACAATGCTGGCGCTGCTGACAAATCAGGTAAAACTTTTCAGATGGTCTGGAATGACTGCCGCCGCAACCCGTTTTTGCACGCGGTTGGAGATAAACGCTAGCCGCGCTGGCATTGAGGCGCGGCTAGTATAATGGGCAGCATTGTTCAAAACTCGTAACTCAACCCGGCGTAATAGTACGCGCCATTAAAGCCGAACGGTGCCGAGCGACGAGAAAACTGGAAAACGCCAGGACTGGACACAATGATATTGCCATCGGCGTCCCGTATCGTTCCGCTGCGCGAGTTGCCTACTTCATTCTTGTCCGGCTCGACATCAAAGATATTGTTGCCGCCAATATTAAAACTCAGACCATTTTGCAGCGCGTACTTAAATCTGAGATCGGTAAGAATCTCGGCGCCGTAGGTTTGTTCGTCGCCATCCAGCACGGTGTATTCACCGTAGCGGTTAAACGCGAGGTTCACCGTCAAACCGCCAAGCTGATACAGCGCACTCAAGCTGATGCGATCTTCCGGCTGCCATTCTTCGATAATCGATACGTCCTGCGAGCTAAATACCTGGTCGGTGGACAGCGTTTCCAGCCCGCTGCCGGAGGGGGTAAATAAATCAACCACTTCTGTTTCAGTGAAATTTGCCGCCAGGGTCAGGTCAAGATTGCCATCGCCAAGCTGAATGCCGGAATACAGTGCCACGATATCGAAGCCGCGCGTTTCGGTGTCTGCCCCGTTCAGAAAGAACTGCCCTGCACCGGCACCGGCGGCTGCCAAGGCGGCATCCAGTGGCGCGGCGAGTCCTTGCTCCAACGTATTGCTAATGACAATGCGATCGTCAATATCAATCGCGTAATAATCGACCGTGATGCTCAACGCATCGGTAGGTTCGACCACAACTCCAACGCTAAAATTGGTTGACTCCTCTTCTTTCAACTGGGGAATACCAATCGCTTGCGCCAGCGTGCTATCGTTTCTAAATGTTCCCACCTGAAAGGCTTCGAGATCGCCGCCCGTGCCAACCCGAAACTGCGTGCTGACATTGTTGAAATACAGTTGTTGCATGGAAGGAGCGCGAAAGCCGGTGCTGATCGCGCCGCGCACGCGAAACGCGTCAACGATGGACCAGTTCGCCGCCAGCTTGAAATTAGTGGTGTCGCCAAAGCCGTCGTAATCATCGTAGCGAGCCGCCGCGCTGACCAGCAGGCCGTCAAATACTTGATACTCCGTGTCGACATATAACGACATCACATCGCGCGACTCATCGACCGCCGAGTCTGGCGCAATACCGTTAAAGCCCTGGATAGCCCCGTCGGCATCCTCACTGCCAACACCGCCACTCTGGCCCGCATAGATACTAACCCCGTTTATAGTGTCGTAATCAAAGTACGAATACTCCTCACCGGGATTAACCTGGTAGTCATCGGTGCGAAGTTCCGCGCCCACCGCCACAGACAAATCGCCAAACGTCTGGGTGTAGTCAGCGTTAATTGTTTGCAAGCCCAGCTCCAGGTCGTAGGCGTCGGCCTGCCTGGGTATGCTGGCGCGAATCTGCTGTGCCGAGAGGCCGCCCTCATAGCGAAGCTCGTTGGCAAACGAGGAATTGATGGAGTCGGCGGTCACGTATTCAATCGTATTTTCACCCCAGGTATAGGAGAGGTCCAGCGAGGCATCATTCTGAAGCTCCATGCGATAGCCAAAATTGAACGACAGGTCATCGATTTGCGAATTGATTTTTGGTAGAAAACCCGCCGGTATGGTGGCATCGTCGTCCTGCAAAGGTGCGTTGCCGCCGGTATTGGCGTTGTGACGAAAAAATGCAGCAGATTCACTCTCACGAGTTGAATAGGTTAAAAAACCATACAGCTCGCCAATGCCGACATTGAATCCGGCGTTGACCACGGCGGCAATTTGTTCCGATTCGGCGTCACCGATACGAAATGTGTCGCGCGGCGCGGTCACCTCACGCGGGTCGCCGGCAATAAAGTTATCGTCACCCAGATCGGTGCAGCCAGGAAATTGGCAGGAGCCATGCAGGCCGGCACGGTTTGTGTAACCACGATCACGGTAGTTGAGAGTGACATTCAAAAAACCGGAGTCTCCCAGCGCAAACCCCTTGCCGACATCCAGGTTAAATGTTTCGCCATCACCTTCTGAATATTCGCCGTAGCTAGGACTGATGAGGCCGCCTTCCGGGGCGTCCTTCAATACGATGTTAATCACGCCGGCGATCGCATCGGAACCATACTGCGCCGCTGCACCGTCGCGCAACACTTCAATACGCTGGATCGCCGCTGCTGGAATGGCGTTCATATCCGTGCCGGCGGTACCGCGCCCGACCGAGGTATTGATGTGAATCAGAGATGCCTGATGCCGCCGCTTGCCATTAATCAGCACCAGCGTTTGGTCCGGGCCCAAACCTCGCAGCGTCGCCGGTCGTAAGGCATCGGTGCCGTCGCTAATTGACGAACTGGAAAAGTTGAAGGAGGGTGCCGCCTGCTGCAACATGCGACCCACTTCGGTTTGGCCGGTGTTTTTCAGCGTTTCGGCGTCCAGCGTATCCACTGGAACCGGCAGATCAGCCGCACTGCGACCGGCGACGCGGGAGCCGAGAATAACGACTTCCTCGAGTTCCAGTTTTTCCTCCGGCTGTGCGCTGCCTTGATGGGGAAATAGCAGTAAAGGTGGTAACCATAAGGTAAGCAGTAAGCGTGTTGGCTGGGCTCGACGACTGTGCTTGGGAAAAAGATGCGCGCGTTGGTTCATGCTTCTATCCTCGTGGTCAGGTTATTATTTGGTCTGGTCTACATAGAATGCTATCGCGTGTCGCTATTGCTGGTTAGGAAGTTACGTCAACTGTAACACCATCCATTGGTTAAAAATATAGATGGAAATTTGCGTGGTCAGCACGCGCACTACGCTGCAACTATCACACCGTCGCATTGTCAGCCTATTGCAACGCTCTCGCCACGCCTCTGCCACGCGGGTCGGCACCAGTATCAAATCCCACATCCTTGCGCCAGATCAATTGCACATCGCCGAATTCCCATGGGTGCGGCTTCGCGGTATAACCACGCCTGGAAAGTGCGTCGACGGTCGCTGTTGGCAGCGGGCGCGTGACGCTAAAGGTCACGAGATCGGGTGGTATCAACTGGTGGTGGAAGCGGCTTGCAGCAACCGCCTGCTGCGCCGACATATTGAAGTCAGCCACGTTGATAATGCTTTGAAACACCGAAGTGAAAATCGTCGAACCGCCGGGCGAGCCGACCACCACGTCTACTTCGCCATCGCGCAATAGAATGGTAGGCGACATGGAAGACAGCATGCGCTTGCCGGCAGCGATTTCATTGGCGGTGCGGCCGACCACGCCGAAAAAGTTGGCAACGCCCGGTTTGACGCTGAAGTCGTCCATCTCATTGTTCAGCAAAAAGCCTGCACCCTCTACTACGCTACCACTGCCGAACCAGGTGTTTAGCGTGTAAGTGTTCGAGACCGCATTGCCGTATTTATCGATAATGGAGAAATGAGTGGTGCTGTGGCCTTCAGCCAAGCCTGGCCGCACGCTGTCCAACGTGGATATTTCTGCTGGATTGACCTCTTCGGCACGCGAACGAATATAGTCGTCATCAATGAGCTGCGCCATCGGCACGTCGACAAATGCCGGGTCGCCAAGGTATTCGGCGCGGTCGGCAAACACGCGTTTCTCCATCTCCGCTACCAGGTGAATATATTGCGGCGAGTTGTGTTTAACGCCGGCAAACTCGGCGCTAAGAAAGTCCTTCATTTTAAGCAGCTGGATAACAGCGAAGCCGCCGGAACTGGGCACGGGAGCGCTGAGAATTTCGTAGTCGCGCCATCGGGCTTGCAGTGGTTCGCGCCAAACAGGCTGGTAAGCGGCGAGGTCGGCGGCGTCAATCAGGCCGTTGTTTTTTTGCATATGCGCCGCCAGCATGCTGGCGGTTTTGCCGTGATAAAAGCCGTCGATGCCGTCATCGGCAATTCGTTGCAGCGTGACGGCTAATTCTGGTTGTGAGAAACGCTGACCCGCGCCCGCCGTGGAGAAATACGCGGCGAAGTTGGTCGCGCCCTGGAATCCAGGCGCTTGCTCGGCGATGCGCTCAGCGAGATGCGCTGGCATCACAAAGCCGTCGGCAGCCAGTGCGATCGCCGGTGCTAACAGCTCCGCCCATGGCCGTTTGCCGTAGCGTTTATGCGCTGCCCACAGCCCGGCGACCGTGCCCGGCACGCCGGCAGCACTGGCGCCGACCAGGCTGGAATTTGCAATCACCTCGCCGTGCGCATCCAGATACATATCACGGCTTGCCCCTGCGGGTGCCACCTCACGGTAATCAAGCAGCTCGGCAGCTGCCTGCGTCTTGATCAGCATAAAACCGCCGCCGCCAATGTTACCCGCTTCGGGGTAGGTAACCACCAGCGTGAAAGCCGCTGCAACCGCCGCATCGATAGCATTACCGCCGTTTTCCAATACCGCTTGGGCAACGTCCGCGCTAAATTTGTCGGGCATTGCGATCGCGGCGACTGCCGTCGGGGGTGGCTGTGTCGGTGAGGATGTACAGCTGAGCACGAATACGCTGAGAAAAAATACTAAAATCTGGCGGCGTGTGATCACGTGAACTATCTCCGTTGTAGCGTTGGCTGGCGCAAATCAGCAGCAGCATAAGTTAACCCAGCCGGCGTATGGTGGCCACCGGGATTTACCGTATACTGCACCTATCGCAGCAAACTAAAAGTGGTAGCGTAGTTCCTTGAAAGATGATTCCTTAAACAACAAACCAGTCCCGCGCCGCCGGGTCGCACGCTTGTCGCGCATGGTGCAGTTAGCTACCGGCGTCGCCGGCGGCATGTTGGCCGAAGGTGGCCGGCAACTCTCGCAGGGCAAACGTCCCAAAGCGAAAGACCTGTTACTGACACCGGGCAATGCCCGCCGCGTGACCGACCAGCTCGCCAACCTGCGTGGCGCGGCGATGAAAGTCGGGCAAATGCTGTCGATGGATACCGGCGATTTGTTGCCAAAAGAATTGACCGATATTCTTGCGCGGTTGCGCTCCGACGCGCATGCCATGCCGGCGGCCCAGCTGGCGCAGGTGTTAGTCGACGCCTACGGTGAAGACTGGCACGACGCGCTGTATTCATTCGAATACACGCCGCTGGCGGCCGCATCGATTGGTCAGGTACACAAGGCCGTGTCGCAAAAAGGCGAGCATATTGTTCTAAAAATTCAGTACCCAGGGGTAAGGGAGAGCATAGACAGCGATATCGACAACGTCGCCACCTTGCTGCGTCTCTCCGGCTTGTTGCCTGCCGGCATCGACATTAAACCGCTGCTGGAAATCGCTAAAGAGCAGCTGCGCGATGAAGCAGATTACCTCAAGGAGTCTGCCTACCTGCAGCGCTATGGCGCGCTACTGGCAGACGACGATCGGTTTTTATTGCCGCAGGTAGATGAAGAGTTAACCACCCCTGAAGTACTGGCCATGACTTACGTGCCGGGCGTGCCGATTGAATCATTGGCGCAGGAGAGTCAGCAAGAGCGCGATCGCATCATGACTTTGTTGCTGGAATTGTTCTTCAGTGAGTTGTTTGAATTTCGGCTGGTGCAAACCGACCCCAATTTCGCCAATTACGCATACGATACCAACACGCGGCAACTGATATTGCTCGACTTCGGTGCTACACAAGCATTCGACGAAGAGTTCGCCGAGGGTTATCGAACCTTGCTCGCTGCGGCGCTGGCCGAAGACCGGCAGCAAATTCAGCAAGCCGCCGAAGCCATTGGCTATGCACTGGGTGAGAGCGAGGCCTACCGCGAGTTGGTCTACCAGCTGTTTCAGATGGCGACCGAGCCGCTGTGTTACAAGGGGGCCTACGACTTTGGCGGCTCAGACCTCGCCGCTAGACTCAACGAAGCCGGTATGGCCATGCACGATCAACGCGACCACTGGCAGGCACCGCCGCCGCAAGCCATGTACCTGCACCGCAAGCTTGGCGGCCTGTTTATGCTGGCGACTCGACTGCAGGCCAAAGTCAATATCAGGCAGTTACTGGAACCGCATCTAACTTAGAAAGTCATCGCCTCGCTGATATCGCCGTGCTGTGATTCCAGCATCAGCGATTCAAACACCTGACGGTCCAGGTGAATAAGCTGCTCGTGGTCGCCGCTTTCCACATAGATGTCGTCGGACTGCTGTAACTCGTCATCCCAAATCATATTCACGCCGTAGGGTTGACCCAGCGCCGGTACCGCACCGGTTTCGCAATCCGGAAAAATAGCGCTTAGCTCCTGCTCGCTAACCAGTTGCAGGTCGTCCTCCATCAAGTCGCGTAGTTCGTGCATGCGCAGACGATGGGTGGCGGGTACAACCGCCATCATGTGTTGGCCGGCGGGGTCTTTCAGCACCACGGCCTTTGCCAGTTGCCTGGCCGGCACGCGCGCCGCTATTGCGGATTGCAATGAACTGCTGGAATGCGAATGCTGCACTACGTCGTAGTCGACGTGGCGATCTTGCAACCAGTTGTAAACGCTGTTTGAAATAGCCATGACCTTTGCTCCATAAAATGCGTTGCTACCACCCAAGTATATGCCGGTCGCGGATTTAATGATGAGACGAATACGAACTATGCGAATCGGCTTGTTATGCTAAAAACCGATAACTTAATAAGTGCAGGCAGCGCTGCGCCTGTTAATTCAGAATCATTTCCAACAGCACGCGCACGTTCTCTCTGCCGCCATCACGATGAGTAGCATAGCGGACGTGTTGATTGGGCTTTGCATCCGGCGAGAGTTCGATGCTCCACAGCGAAGCCACCTCGTTGGGCAGCATGGAATAGCGCACATCTATAATGCGCCGGAGATTTTGCGGATCGACGGCAACGTAGCCATTTGAAAACCAGCGAAAACGTTCGATGTCCTCTGCCTGCTGTGATTTGCGATCCAGCCATGGGAAATCGCGAGCCACATCAAGTTTTGCAATATGCTCACCGGGAAAGTTGCGCGTTGTTGCAGCGGCTCTAACTGCGTCGACGTAGTAGCGTTGATCGGTCTCGTAGACAATCTTCCACACCACGATATTGGCAAAACTGGGTTTTGCCTGTAGCGTAATGGGTGCATGACTGCGTGACTGCGCCAGCTCCCAGCCGGCGGCCTCTGCCCTTTCGCGCTGCAGTAGGCCAAGCAGCGGATAAATTACCGCCCACGCCAATGCCAGCCGCGCGTATTTAGTCTTCTTCTTCATGCCGGCCAATACTATAAGTATTAAAATCGGCGGCGTGTACAGCGGGTCGACAATAGAGATCACATTCCACGCCACGCGCATATCGCTAAACGGCCAAAACAGCATCGTGCCGTAGGTGGTGCAGGCGTCTAACATTGCGTGTGTGGCGTAACCCAATGTACAGGCGATGATGGTTTGGCGCAGACTAAATTGCCGACGTTTGGCGTATAAAATATACAGCAGCACAGCGCACAGCAGGCCTCCCACTGGAATAAAAATCAGGGAGTGGGTGAACTGGCGGTGATATTCAAGAAATAACAGCGGGTCAGTACTGGAGCGAATCAATACATCCAGATCGGCAGCCATGCCGGCAATAAAACCGAGCGAGCCTGCGACCGCCGTGTTTTTCGCCGTGCTGCCGCATTGTGCGGCCGTGGCGCCGAGCGCGCCTTGGGTGATTGGATCCATGCTGACTCTTTGTGTGTCTAAAGCAGCGGCATTTTACGCGCACCGGTGACGTGCGTAGCTGTTATCAAGCAACCTTTTCGCATATAGTTTCGCGATGTTTAATTTTTTCGAACGCCTGATTGACCCGTACCCGCTAGAGCACCCCAGCCAGCCGCCATCAGGCCTATACGCATTCTGCCGCCACTACACCAAGGGCATCGAGCCGTATCTCGTCATCATGGCGGTACTCACCGCCTTGCTGGCCGTTGGCGAGGCTATGTTATACGGCATACTCGGTCAGTTAGTTGACTGGCTGGCAGAAAAAGACGCCGGCAATTTTCTGCACAACGAGTGGCAAACTCTGCTCGGTATGACGCTGTTTATTCTGGTGGCAATGCCGGTGTTGGTGGTATTGCATTCGCTGGTGATTCATCAAACGTTGATGGGTAACTTTCCGATGGTGGTGCGCTGGGTCTCGCACCGTTATTTACTCAACCAGAGCTACGCCTTCTTTCAGAACGAATTCAGCGGCCGCATCGCGACCAAGGTCATGCAGACCGCACTGGCCGTGCGCGAGGCGGTGATGAAAATGCTCGACGTGATGCTGTTCGTCACGGTGTATCTCATCACCACGTTGCTGCTAGTGGCCAGCGCCGACATGCGTTTGTGTGCCCCGCTAGTGGTATGGCTGGCGTTTTACATTGGTATCCTGCGTATTTTTGTGCCGCGCTTGAAGAGCGTGTCTACGCTGCAGGCCGATGCGCGTTCACTGATGATGGGTCGCATTGTCGACAGCTATACCAATATCCTCACCCTCAAATTATTCTCACATGCCGAGCGTGAATCACAATACGTACAAGAGGGCATGCGTGAGTTTATGGCCACCGTGCATCCGCAAATGCGGCTGGTTACCTGGCTGAATATTTGCGTGTGGTCGCTGAATATGACGTTGATTTTTGCCGTCGGCGTACTCGGCATTTATCTATGGATGAACGACGCGATTACTGCCGGTGCCATCGCCATTGCCATGAGTTTGGCCATTCGCCTGACCGGCATGTCGCACTGGATTATGTGGGAAGTCAGCAATTTGTTTGAAAACATCGGCACAGTGCAGGATGGCATTAATACCTTGTCTGTGCCGCAAGCCGTGATTGATGCGGAAGAGGTCAGCGAGTTAATAGTTGAGCGCGGCGCTATCGCGTTTAATAGCGCGACGTTTGCGTATAACGACACCACGTCCGTGTTCGATGCGCTTGATCTGAACATTGCAGCAGGAGAAAGAGTAGGCATTGTCGGTCGCTCGGGTGCCGGTAAATCCACGCTGGTTAATTTGCTGTTGCGGTTCTATGATCTGCAGGGCGGCAGTATAACCATCGACGGGCAGGATATTTCGCAGGTCAGCCAGCGCAGCCTGCGCGGCAATATTGCGGTGGTCAGCCAGGATACGTCGCTGCTGCATCGCTCGGTGCGCGACAACATCATGTTCGGCAGGCCAAATGCCAGCGAAGCGCAAATGATAGAAGCGGCCCGGCAGGCACAGGCGCAGGATTTCATTGCCGACCTCACCGACAACAAAGGCCGAACGGGATACGACGCGCACGTAGGTGAGCGTGGCGTGACCTTGTCGGGCGGCCAGCGCCAGCGCATCGCTATTGCTCGCGTGCTGTTAAAGGATGCGCCCATTCTGGTGCTGGACGAAGCCACCTCGGCGCTGGACTCGGAAGTGGAAGCGACCATTCAGCAATGTCTGTACGATTTGATGCAGGGCAAAACCGTCATCGCCATCGCGCATAGGCTGTCTACTATTGCGGCGATGGATAGGCTGATTGTATTTGATCAAGGTCGCATCGTTGAGCAGGGTACGCATGCAGAGTTAATCGCCAATAAGCAGCTCTACGCTCAGCTGTGGGAGCATCAATCCGGCGGTTTTTTGGGGTTTGAATAATGGCAGGATAGACGCGTAGGGTGCACCTTACACGTAATAGGAAACTAAAATGAACAACGAGTGCGCCATTTAGCAAATGTTAGACAAGCAAGCCATCTGGACTTTATCGACAAGCTGCCGGAGATACAGGGGCCGATGCAGATACTGCATCACAATATGACCACCGTAAACATCAAGCTGGATGGCGATTACGCTGAGGGGGAGGTGTATATTCTGGCGTTTCACCAGATCGCCACGGAGGAGGGGCCAATCGATCTGCTGATTGGCGGCCGCTACTTCGACACTTACGCAAAGCGTGACGAGGTATGGAAGTTTAGCTCGCGTGCCGTGTCAGCCGACTGGGCCAACTTACACCAGCCCTCGGTCGTCAACTTGCACAACCCTATTATCGAGGGAGCGCATATTGGCCAACCGGGGCCGGGTGATCCTTCTTACGGTGTGTACAAACTTATCAAGTTTGGCGAGCCACACGCCTGACTTTATCCGCAAAACTAACTGTCGAACAATCCAGCCTCAAGCTCGCGGGCTGCATCACCGGGCTTTTCCAGATTTGAAACGTGGTACAGGCCATTGACCTCTGCGTGGTAATTACCGGCATTCTCACGCTTGTCATAAAACTGCGCATACCATTTGCGGCCGGTGCGAAACGGGCCGTCGGTTTTTAGCTGCATCACTTTTATTGCCGGCTGCTTATTTTCCCAAACGCTGAAGTCAGCGGCAAACGTTTCCAGCGCGCCGGCCTGCAACTCTTTTGCCATCGCAATATCTTCTTCGGTGGCAACTTCATGCGCTGCTTTGGCCAGCACGCCATGCCACACCTTTACCAGGCCGTCGTCCACCGGTGTATTGGCGATCAGCTCGTAGACTAACTGCGGGCCGAATTTTTGTTTCGATAACAAGATGCCAGGGCCGGTATACCAGGTTGCCGTGGTCAGCATCTGGTCGTAAACCTTGTGAAATCCACCCTGGCGCTGGATGATGATGTGATCTTTGATCTCGTTCTCAAAATATTCGCAGGGTGCGCCGTGGGTTGGCCCCAGATGCTGTGCGTCAGCCATATTGTCGAGAATCTCCTGCGGGTGGATCGCCAGCTGGCCAAGGTGGTCCAGCTCCCAGCGCACCCAGGAGGCGTTGTCCCACTCCGGTAACAACGGCGGGTCATAATCGGGCTCGCCGCCTTCCGGGTCAAACCACATCATGACGCAGCCCATCACGTCTTTTACCAGGTAAGATTTCAGGTTTGCCGATTTGGGGCAGGGGCCGTCATGGTAGGGAATGTCGTCGCAGGTGCCATCGGCGGCGTAGCGCCAGCCGTGATACGGGCAACGAATGGAGTCGCCCTCTATTTGCTGGCCAGTTTTCACAATCGCCGGGCTGGTGCTGGCTGTGAGGTGAGTTCCCATGTGCTTACAGTAAGCGTCGAGCATAATGATGCGTCTGCTCTCACCGCGATACAGCGCAAAGTCGTGCCCAAAAAACCGTACCGCCAACGGGCCGGCGTCCAGCTCTTTGGTTTCTGCCACAATAAACCAGCCGCGCGGGTAGGTTGCTGGGCCGAGTGCATAGTCTGCTGCTTTTGCCATGCTGTCGTCTCCCTAACAGGAATAGATATTCTGTCGGCAATTATAAACGTTTTGGCAAACGTCGAAATGCGCAAAACCGCGCGTAGAATTAACAATCTGCAACGCTGGCACGCCCCGTTTGCGAAAATCAAGCCCCGGTTTTGAGAACCAAATCGCTCTTAATCGTCGCTGACCTCGAATGTTAAGCCGGCATGCGCGCGCAGGCGCTCAATAAGACGGTCTTCAAAAATCGTTGCCGGCGTCCAGAAGCCACCAGGTTTTTCGTTTTTAGTAATGTCCAGCGCCAGGCAGGCGGCGGCCTGACTTAACATTTTAGCGGTCGAGCCGTAACCTGGGTCGCGGTCACCGGTAACTTTTACGCGCAGAGAATCACCGTCCGCAGTCTCGCCAATAAAGCGCAGGTCGTAGCCGCCGAGTATCTGCGCTTCCTCGCTGGGGCCTTCGCCGGCCTTTGGCAAAATAAATTTCTGCAGCACCCAGCGTGTCGGTGGAATTGCCGCCGCCGCCATAAAACCGCCCATGCCGCCCGCAATACCCAGTGCCGACAGGCGACCTTTCAATCCTGGCCCGGTCAGCAGCGCCTCGTCGTAGTGAAATTTTTTGCCGTAGCCAGAATCGGTCAGCGCATTCGAGCGATGCACGATGCGCGTATTGATCGCCGCCATCACAAACGGTCCAGTCCAGGCATCGAAATCGGCGTCATACTCGGCTACCTTGACGTTATGTTGGCGCGTGGTGAAGCCGTGATCGGGCGGACAAATGGAATAAGGGTTGGCGAGCTGCTTAAGTAATGCAGGGTCGGCTGCCGCCTCTTTGGCCACGTTCAGCATACTGGCGATGGTGCCACCAGACGCGCCACCGCTCATGCGCTTGACGCGCATTTTTACCTGCGGACAGGTTTGCCCGAAGCGCTGCAGCGACTGTTGTTGTAAAAAGAAAACGCCCAGGTCCGAAGGGATAGAATCGAAACCACAGCAATGCACAATACGCGCACCCGACTGAATCGCGCTGATTTCGTAGCGCTCCAACATGCGTTTAATCCACTGCGTCTCGCCGGTTAAATCGCAATAGTCTGTGCCCGTGTCGGTGCAGACTTCGACTAAGAGTTCGCCATATAGCGCATAGGGGCCAACGGTTGAGATGATTACCCGCGTTTGCGCGCACATAGCACGCAGCTCGGCTTCATTGGCCGAGTCGGCAATAATCAGGGCCACATCGCTGCCAGCCGAGCCAAGCGAATCACGCAACTTTTCCAGTTTAGACTGCGAGCGCCCCGCAATTGCCCAGGTCAGCTTGCCAGCCCGGTGGTGGCCGGTGTTGAACTGCTCAGTCATATAGCGGGCTAAAATTTGACCGACAAAGCTGGTGGCGCCAAACACAACAATGTCGTACGGCGGTTTGCTCATATGTGAATTCCTGCAGTGAATGTATGTGCGGACCACAATTGTAACGTGCATAGCGTTGAGCCGGGTGATTGGAGTAATATTAGTTAATGGGTGACATTCTTCCTTTTAAAAAACCGGCGCATAAAAAAGCCAGCGGCCAAGGCTTGTGTCAGCACGGCCATCACAAATGGCAGGTATGTAAAGACAAACAGTTTGATGTGCGAGAGGGTAAGCTGGTGACCGTATATCGCTGCGCGCACTGTGATGCGCAGAAAGTCAAAACGCACTAACACTGAGTCAAGAACGGAGAGCTAACAGTGAGCACGCTACAGGATCAATTGCAAAAAGCTGGCTTGATTGACGCCAAGAAGGCAAAAAAGGCAGAAAAGGAAAAACGCAAAACGGCTAAGGTGCAGCGCCATTCAAAAGAACAAGTAATCGATGCGGCGCGGGTGAGCGCAGAGCAAGCCAGAGCCGAAAAAGTGCGCCGCGACAGGGAGCTAAACGCCGAACGTGACGCCGCCGCTGCAAAGAAAGCGCTGACGGCACAAATCGCGCAGCTTATCGACATGAATAGGCAGGCCAACGTATCAGCCGGTGCCGCCGGTGATATTGCCTACAACTTCACCGATGGCACCAAAATCAAGAAGATATATGTATCCGCAGATATTCAGCGGCAGCTAAGCCGAGGTAGGCTCGCTATTGTGAAGCTGCAGGAACGCTATGAATTAGTGCCAGCCGGCGTGGCAGATAAAATCGCGTCGCGCGATGCAAGTTATATCATCGCGCAGAACAGTAAGGAAAAAGCTGCGGCGCAAGAGGGCGCTGGAGAAGACGATCCTTATGCTGACTTCAAAATACCCGATGACTTGATGTGGTGATTTACACCGGTTTTTGAAGCATCGAAAAAGCGACAGGTCGGTCGTGCCCTCAAGCCTGTGCGAGTCTTAGTCTGCGCTATGTTTGATACACTGCACTAGCTAAACTAGGCCAGCCGAACAAAGTATGAGCGCGTTGCATTTGCGAATGCAACCAGTGACAGCATAACCGGTACTTCAACGAGAACACCCACAACGGTGGCCAGCGCGGCACCGGAGTTCAGTCCAAACAGGCTAATAGCAACCGCAACGGCCAGCTCGAAGAAATTCGATGTGCCGATTAAAGCAGCCGGCGCAGCCGTATCGAATGGCACGCGCCATAGATACGCCCATCCATAAGCTATGATAAAAATACCGTAGCTTTGGATAAGCAGAGGAAGAGCAATCAGGGCGATAACCAAAGGTTTGTCGATAATTGTTTGTGCCTGAAACCCGAACAGCAAAACCACAGTGGCCAGTAGCCCCAGAATTGAGAAAGGTTTCACCTTGCCGGTATAACTGGCAATACGCTCATGATTGCCGGAAGCGTCGAGTATTTTACGGGTGATGTAACCCGCCACGAGCGGAATGACCACATACAGTACGACGGCAAGCAGCAACGTCTCCCAGGGTACAACAATATTAGTGACGCCGAGCAGAAAAGCGGCTAACGGCGCAAAGGCAAACACCATAATGATGTCGTTGATGGAAACTTGCACCAGCGTGTAATTGGCATCGCCGCGCACCAGTTGGCTCCACACAAAAACCATGGCAGTACAGGGCGCAACGCCCAGCAAGATCATGCCAGCAATGTATTCCCTGGCAGTTTGCGCATCGACCATGCCGGCAAACACATACTCAAAAAACAAAATGCCCAGCGCGGCCATTGTAAATGGCTTGATCAGCCAGTTGACCACCAGCGTAATGCACAAGCCTTTCGGTTTTTTACCTACGTCTTTCAGTGAGGCGAAATCGACATTCACCATCATCGGATAAATCATTACCCAAATGAAAACGGCGACCACCAGGTTGACGCTGGCATATTCTATTGCCGCTACTATCTCGAACAGAGCGGGCAACGCCAACCCCAGACCCACACCCGCTGCAATACAAAGAGCAACCCACAATGATAAATAGCGTTCGAAAAGTCCCATGGGTGATGCGCTCATAACAATTCGCTCTCTATCCGGTTTTTAAGCATTTGAAACGCGCTTTCAAACGCTTGCTTTATATCTTCTTCGCTGCCTGCCACCCTGGCGGGATCAGGCGTGCTCCAATGCAGCTTCTCGGCAGCACCGAGAACTATCGGACAGCTTTCACTGGCAGTCTGATCGCACACAGTTATTACCAGATCAAAGCGCTGATCGGCAAACTCATCCCACGACTTGCTGCGCAGTCCATCTGCAACGATACCGTGACGTTGCAATGTCTCGATGGATTGCGGGTGAACATAGCCAGCAGGAAAACTACCCGCACTCACAGCCTGGTATCGCTCCTTAGCAAAATGGTTGATTAAGGCTTCTGCCATAACGGACCGGCAGGAATTGCCGGTACAGAGGACAAGTACGCTTCTCACTCACGATATATCTCTTTGCTTATCGACAGATTTATCGAGTCGGCGAAACCCCTTAGGAATGGGAACGAAATAACTTGATGTTATTGCGCCGGATTTTTGTTCGTCTTCAAGGCGTGGTAACAGGCGCATAGTCGAACTAT
>RCMY010001592.1_pt1 | contig 21862 bp, 21 predicted proteins | sample 2041341 | NCBI WGS metagenome assembly RCMY01 (sample SAMN09708234, study PRJNA481090) | Marine sediment metagenome, whole genome shotgun sequencing project.
ACGTCCGAGCCCCTGCCTGAAACTTCAAATAATCCGATTATCACAGGCGGTGCGACAAGCACACCGTCTCAAAAGTTTGCGACAGAACCGCATTGCGTGCGGCAAGCTATCCAGTCTGTTGCGCCCCGCGTCATCCGCGTGCCGACCACCAGCCTTTCATGGTCACGATAAGACCAGGTCGCGCTTTGGGAACCGCTCGCGCAATCTCGATCATGTCACCGACATCCCGACGGAACTGATCCAGCGTGAATCCAATCCCGAACATTCGGCGAAGGGTGACGGGCGAGAACGTCGCCGCCGCTCCGCTTTTCCGGACGTCCTCAAGGGCGCCGAGATAGGCGCGCACGGCGGGTGCGAGAGCATCGAAATCTTCGGGGATATCCTCGCCGGCGAGAAGACGTTCAATACCGCGCAAGGTACTAACGGCGCTCTCGGCGGCTTGGCACCAAGGCGCGGCGATGCTGGCTGGCAGCGCGTCACTGCCGATCTCGCGGCCCGCCCGCCGCAGCATATCCGTATCATGGCGCAACCTTCTCAATGTCCGTAGCAGGCGCGGTGCGCCGGAATAGCGCGTGGATCTTCCGCGTCGCTCATGCTCAGATTCTTCCACCAGGTCGGCAAGCCGCACGAGGTTCTCGCGCACCTGCGCCGCGAGCGCGCCATGTTCGCTACGAAGAGATGGCTCGTTCTTCGACAGGATCTGCATCTGCTGGGCCAGCAAAGCAGCGACCCTGCCGGCGGTTTCGACGGCGGCCGACAATGCGCGGGCGGGAAACACTGTCAGGGAAACCACCACCCCGGCGCCACAGCCGAGCGCGACACCCAGCACCCGGTCAAGGGCGAGCGTCAGCGTATCGAGTTCGAAGCCCGGCCCCTCCAGCAGGATGATCACCGCACTGATCGGCGCCACCCGGAAACCGGGCGAACGGGCTCCAAGCAATGCCAGCGGCGTCAGTGCGATGACCAGCGCGATGGCCGTCGATGCGGGATCCTGCGGCAGGATCAGCGCGGCAGCGCCCGCGCCGCAGACCGCGCCGACAATCGACGCGAAGAATTGCTCGATTGCCACGCGATACGACCCACCGACATTGCTTTGGGTGACGAAGATGGCAGTGATTACGGCCGAGAAATCCACCTGGAGGCCAAGCGCGAAAACCAGCAAGTACGCGCCTGAGCCGGACACGACCATGCGCAGCGCATGTCTTATCTGCCAGCTCAGTCCGCTCATCGAGTTCCTTCTATCTTATGGTTGGGCCGAAATGCGCATCGGATCATGCTGGCGCTTCGCCGTTGCCGCATCGCTCCGCGACACTCGCCAGCTTTCAGTATGCTACTACGAGAAGCCAGATCAGCACCAGCATCTCGACGATGAGGGCGCAGGATCTCAGCCTCCGGGCCTGCGATCAGCGGTTCAGCGATGCTCTGTCGCGTTCGTGCATGTCCCGTCCTTCGACGTGGGGTCAACGTCAGTCGTGCGTATGCCCGTGATCGTGATCGTGGGCGTGGTGATGTGGTGCCATTGGGCCGGGATCGACGGGTATGTGCCCACCGCCGGCATAGGTCTTGTGCATCTCGCGCACCCAATCGCACAGTTTTTCCACCGTGTCGGGGTGCTTGCGCGACAGCGGCAGGACCGGTCCGCCGTGGCGGGCTTTTTCGGCGTCGACGACCATCTGATCGACGTCCACATCGACATGCGGCCCTAGGTCGATCTTGTTGATGACAAGCAGATCGGCCCCGCTGATCCCCGGCCCGCCCTTGCGCGCGACATCGCCGCCGCCGGCCACATCCAGAACGAAGATTTGCGCATCGACTAGCGCGGGCGAGAACGTCGCGGTCAGGTTGTCGCCGCCGCTTTCCACCAGCACGATATCGAGCGGGGCGAAATCGCGCTCCATGTCCTCGACCGCCATCAGGTTCATCGTCACATCGTCGCGGATCGCGGTATGCGGGCAGGATCCGGTTTCTACGGCGCGGATGCGCTCTTCGGGCAGCACGCCTTCGGATTTCAGGAACCGCGCGTCCTCGTCGGTGTAGATGTCGTTGGTGATGACCCCGAGGGCGAAATCGTCGCGCAGATGGCGGCAAATCATGGCGATCACCGAGCTTTTGCCGGTGCCCACGGGGCCGGCAACGCCAAGGCGCAGGGCACGAGTTTGCTGGCTTGTGTTCTCATCATGCATGGTTCGATCTCCTTGAGGTCAGATGGCCCAGGGCGGGCCGAGTTCGTTCACGCCGCGCATCAGAAGATGGCGCAACGCCAGACTGTCGGGCGCAACCGCGCCGATGGCGACGCCCGGCCCCGCCATCGGCGTCAGCGCGGCATTCCTGTCAAAGGGCAAGGTCGGTTGCGGCGCATCCGTCCAATCGGGATCGACCGCGGTCACAGAGCCGACGGCGCGGTTTTCGCCCAGCACGGCGGCCCCATCCCAACCATCGGTGGAGGGTCCAAAGCTGACCTGCTGATCATAGAGCGCGGCCCCATCGCGCGTGATGCGCAGTCGGCTGCTGAAATCTCCCGGAGCCTCGCCATGGCGGCCCAGCAGGATTTCCTCGCGCAAGATCATTCGCGCATCGGGCGCAAGTGCGATTCGCACATCGTGGCGATGACGGCAGCGATGCGCCGCGATGATCGGCTCGGCCAGCCAAACGAAGGTGGCGCCGGCCTCGACGCGCACGGTGATGGACATGTGCGATTGCGCGCCGCCCTGCCCCGGCAGGATCAGCATGGCAGAGACCTCTTGCAGCACGAGCGTGCTGCCCGCCCCGACACATACATCGAGCGCGTAGTCGTCTCCGCCGAGCGGTCCCGCCGTTCCAGCGGCCAAGGCAACCCGTGCCACGTCATGATGCCGGTGCGTCAGCGGCTCGGGGCCCTTGGGATTGCATTTGCGCAAAACCAGCGGCCCGTCGGACCGCAGCGTCGCGATACGGCTGACGCGGCCTTTCGTGTCAAGCTCGCTGGCAAGAACCGCACGGGCGGACATGGCGCCGATGGTATCGGCTGCCGCCTTATGACGCAAAGAGTCGTACATCACGCCTCCTGTGATGCTCGGCGGCGATATCGGCCAGGGGCGCGCCGGGCGCGGGCAGATCGGCGACGGAGCCATCCGCGAAGGCCTCCGCCCGTTCGGCCAGGCGGTCCAACCGATCCGTCATCCGGGCCAGAATGGCGTGTACGTCGAACGGATCGACACGCATCAGCTTGGCCGCCGCCGCCGCTGCGCCGGAGTTGCTTTCGTGCAGGATCGCGAGGGCCGCATCGCGCGGGCCAAGACCGAGCACCGCTGCCGCAACACCCATGACGATCGAGTGATGCGGAGCTGCGCCAAGATTCGCAAAATGCGGATGCGGATGAATGCGGCTCATGGCGCGGTGAAGCTGCCGCCCCAAACTGCGCGAAACTTTCCGCAGTTCCGACGATGGGATTCGTGCATCGAGCTCGGTTTCCAATTCGGGAAATTGGCACAGATCGTCCCGCTCGGCGCGCGCACAGGCCGCCGCTGCAAAGGCGGCGGCGATCAGCCCGGCTGTCTCGGCGCGGCCAATGAGGAAAATCTCCAGCCCGGCAATATCGGTGACGCGTCCCGACGTCACCGCCGATTCCAGTCCACCGGAATGGGCATAGCCGCCAGCAGGCAGACGCCCGTCCGCCAGCAACAGAAGCGCCGCCTGTCTTCCCATCCCGAGAGTGTCCATTCAGAACAGGAAATATCGCTGCGCCATCGGCACTTCGCTTGCAGGCTCGTGATCCGCGATCTCGCCGTCGATCTTGACGGAATATGTGTCGGGATCGACCTCGATCTTCGGCAGGGCCGTATTTTCCGGCATGTCTTCCTTGGTGCGGCCACGGGTGCTTTCGATGGCGACAAACTTGCGGCTTGTGTTGATCCGGTCCGGTAGCCCGTCATCCATCGCGGCTTGGGATACAAACGCAAGGCTGGTGGCGCCGGATGCCGGTGTGTTCACATTGAACCCGGTGCGTTCCATCACCGGTTGCGGCGTCGGGATCGATGCGTTGGGATCTCCGAGCGCAGCCGTCGCTACCATGCCGCCGGTGAATACCGTGTGCGGGCGCACGCCGAACAGCGCCGGTTGCCACATAACGATATCAGCCTTCTTGCCAACTTCGATTGACCCGATCTCGCGTTCCATTCCGTGCGCAACCGCAGGGCAGATGGTGTATTTTGCCACATAGCGCCGCGCCCGATGGTTGTCGGCGCGGTCATCACCGGGGGCCGAGCCGCGCAGCTTTTTCATCTGATGCGCGGTCTGCCAGGTGCGCATCACGGTCTCGCCGATCCGTCCCATCGCCTGCGCATCCGACGACATGATGGAAATCGCCCCCAGATCCTGAAGTATGTCCTCGGCGGCGATGGTGCCCGCGCGAACGCGGCTTTCCGCGAAGGCCAGATCGTTAGGAACCTGCGGATTGAGGTGATGCGCCACCATTACCATGTCCAGATGCTCGGCCACAGTGTTGCGGGTGAAGGGGCGCGTCGGGTTGGTCGAGGCGGGCAGCACATTGCGTTCGCCGGCAATTCTGATGATGTCGGGGGCATGTCCGCCGCCCGCGCCTTCTGTATGGAATGCGTGGAAGGTACGACCCGCAACGGCCTTGAGCAAATCCTCGACAAATCCGGCTTCGTTCAGGGTGTCAGAGTGGATCGCCACCTGCACGCCGGATTCCTCGGCCACGGACAGGCAGGCGTCGATCACTGCGGGGGTCGCACCCCAGTCCTCATGCACCTTGAAGCCGCCGACGCCGCCGCGCAACTGTTCCCACATCGCCTCTTTCGACATTGTGTTGCCGCGCCCCAGAAACAGCACATTGACCGGCCAGGGATCAAACCCTTCCAGCATCCGCTCCATCCACCACGAACCGGGCGTGGCAAGCGTGGCCTTTGATCCCTCGGTCGGGCCTGTGCCGCCGCCGGTGACGGTGGTGACGCCCGCTGCCAGCGCCACTTGCAACATCTGCGGTCCGACGAAATGCACATGCGTGTCAATCGCCCCTGCCGTCGCGATCAGCCCGTTACCCGACATGATCTCGGTCGAGGGGCCGATCACCAAGGCGGGATCAATCCCGTTCATCGTGTCGGGGTTGCCGGATTTGCCAATGCCAACGATGCGCCCATCGCGGATGCCGATATCCGCCTTGATAATTCCCCAATGGTCCAGGATCACCGCGCCGGTGATGACCAAATCGGGTGTGCCTTGCGCGCGGGTGTGCGACGATTGCCCCATCGACTCGCGGATCGATTTACCGCCACCAAAGACGGATTCGTCTCCTCCCCCCGATCGGTCTTCCTCAACCTCAATTGTCAGGCAGGTGTCGGCCAGACGGATGCGATCCCCAGTGGTCGGCCCATAGGACGCTACATATTCGCGACGATCAACTTTTTGCATTGTCCAGCTCCCCACCACAAAGTCCACGCAGCCCGAGGACAATGCGTCTGCCCTGAATGGGCACCAAATTCACCTCCGCAACGGCGCCTGGTTCAAACCGTTCTGCGCCGCCCGACAGAACGGCAAGACGCTTGCCCCAGGCAGCATCGCGATCAAAATCAAGAGCCGCGTTCACTTCGGCGAAATGGAAATGCGACCCGATCTGGATTGGCCTGTCAGATGTGTTGATCACCCGCAGCGTGGTGACTTCCAGTCCCTCGTTGATGATAATATCACCTTTGCCATAAAGAATTTCACCGGGAATGATGGGGTCTAACTCATGATCAAGCGGCGCCTCCGATTGGCGGCGCGGGGCCTGACGGGTGCCGCCGCCGGGACGGCGCGGCTCGCTTGGCCCGCTGGTGCCCGACGACCGTGTGCGCTCCTTTGCCTCGGAACTGGTCTGGTCATAGTCGCGGCCCGGATCGTCCGTTGAATGCTTGGCGCGCGCCGTGTCCGCCCGGGCCGCGTTATCGGCGGCAAGCTGCGCGAAAGGATTGAGTTTCTTGGTCATCGGATCGGCTCCATCACCGTGACAAGCTTGGTGCCGTCGGGAAATGTCGCCTCGACCTGGATCTGCGCGATCATTTCGGGCACGCCTTCCATCACGTCCTCACGGCCCAGCACATTGCGCCCGGATTCCATCAGGTCGGTCACAGTCTCCCCGTCGCGCGCCCCTTCGAGAAGATAAGAGGTCAAGAGCGCCGTCGCCTCCGGCAGGTTGAGCTTCAGCCCCCGCTCCTTGCGCTCCAGGGCAAGCTTGCCGGCGGTGTAGACCATGAGCCGTTCCTGCTCGTGCATGCTCAGTAACATTGACGCCCTCCCGGTTTTTCCATGCGCAACCTCATCATGTTGGCCGAAGACCTACATTATGTCACCCGGAAATAACGCGCAGGCAATTCCAGCCCATTCGCAAGCCAGCGGCAAGACAACAGCCCTCTTGTTGCCTTTGTGTGTCTTAAGTTAACCTCTGTTGAGATCATTCGAAGGAGAATTGCGGTGCCGTATTTCGGAAAATATGAGACACTCGACGACCTGCTGGACGACGTTAGTCTGAGCCCCGAAGAGAAGATCACGATGCTCGAACAATGGCGGGACGACAAGAAAGACTACATGCGCGCCACTGACGAGGGCATGGAGGGCGAGGATCGGGCGCAACGGCTCAAGCAGATCAAGAAGGCGCTTGCCGCGCTTCAGTAAGCACCCACCGGGCGGGGATCGCGTATCAATTTCTCGTACGGGTCAGCGTCCGGACTTTTTTCGATCTCCAGCGAGAGCCGATCGGAGGCAAGCCCGCGCTTGCGAGCGCTCTTGAGAACGGCGCTCTGGATTACCTTGCTGCGTTCGGATGATGTCTATTCGGTTGAAATATCAGCAATGCCAGACCTTAGACATATTTCAGCGCGAAAAGGGCGCTTGGGGCCGGCGCCCCGGACGCAGGTCGATCGCGGCCAGGCGGCATAAAAGTCACAGCCGATCCGCGCAGGCTTGAAAACGCCTCGAGCGCACACCAGATATAGATCATGACGAAGTTCAGCTTCCATATGAGGTTCCCAGCCAACGCGGGAAGACTACTGAACCGCCGGTAACCCCGAGCGGGCCAGCCGCTTTGCTGTCCGCGTCTCGGGGTATCTGATCTCTCTTCGATCACATCAACAGGACGGTGGCTTCCGCGAGCGGCTGTTGGACCATTGCGTTCCACATCCGATTGCCGGTCGCCCTCGTCACGGCATCAGTAGTTTTGAATTGGAGGATGACATGTCCGTCTATATCACCCGTGAAATGGTCTCGCAGGCAGCGCATGAATGGCGGCACGACAATACCGTCGGCATTCTGGCCCGGCTGGTCCGCGCGGCGAAGAGAAAGTGGAAACGCAACGAGGCGACGTCCGAGCTCTGCAACTTGAGCGACCGTGAATTGCGCGATATAGGTATCTATCGCGGGGACATTCCGCACATTGTGCGCCAGTTAGACGATCATGATCTCGGTCTTGCGCCCACCATGTCGCGCGCCGTACGCGGAGCGCAGGCATGCGGCAACGACGTTCCGGCCTGACGGGAAACCCACCAGCCGCCCTGTGTAGAACCGCATGAGGGTGACCGAGCTTAGAAGCAGCCCCGGCAAAAGCCGGGGCTTTTGCATGACCACCTTACCACACCCTCGATTCCGGCTATACATGTTGGAAAGTCCCGACTCTTTCGGCGGGACAGCAGAAGCCGGATCGGGAACATGGCCCAGAACATGCGCGAAACTCTCGCTTCGGTGAGATCATTGCTCGGCGGAACCGCCGCCTTTATGGCGGGCAACAGCCTGCTCGGCGTGGTGCTGCCGCTGCGCATGGAAACGGCGGGTTATCCCGTGGCGCTCACCGGCGCGATCATGGCGGCTTATTATCTCGGACTGGCGCTCGGCGGGTTCCGCTCCAAGCTTGTCATCCTGCGGATCGGACATATCCGCGCCTTTTCGGCTTTCGCTGCACTGACCGCCGCGATCTGTTTGGCCTATGATTTCTTCTTCTCTCCGGCGGCATGGGTGATCCTGCGGGTCATCAACGGATTTTGCATAGCCGGGATGACGACTTCGATCGAAAGCTGGCTTAATGAACGCAGCAGCAACGAGACCCGCGGCCGCGTTCTCGGCTTCTATATGCTGGTCTTATATATTGCGGTTGCACTGGGTCAGACATTGGTGAATGTCGCACCAGTCGGCGGCAGCGAGCCTCTGATGCTGGCCTCGGCCCTGATCGGCCTGTCGCTCATTCCCATTGCGATGACGCGTCTGGGCAAGCCCGATCTTGGCGAAGTGCGGGTTCTTGGCGTACGAGAGATCTATGCTGCTTCGAAGGTCGGTGTGGTCGGCGCAGGCGTTGCGGGAATACTCATCGGCTCGTTCTACGCCTTGGCCGTGGTCTTTGCCCGACAGATCGGCCTCAGCGTGTCGGAAGCGGCCATGTTCATGAGTGTCGTGGTGTTGGGCGGTCTGGCCTTTCAGGTGCCTGTCGGAATGCTGGCGGACAGGTATGACCGGCGCCTCGTCATGGCCGCTATGCTGCTTGCCGTGGGCACATCATGGGGGCTTCTGTCGATCTCGATCGCGAATGGGGTATCTTTGATCGTCCTGATGGTCATGGCGCTGGCCTTCGGCGGCGCGATCAGCAGCGTCTATCCGCTTTGCGTCGCGCAGACCTTCGACCGGCTGGATCGCATGTATTACGTGGCTGCGTCGGGGCGTCTGCTGATGGTCTATTCCATCGGCGCGACCATCGGTCCTCTGCTGACTTCGGGGCTGATGGCGGCATATGGACCCTCATCTTTCTTTGTTTTCGAATCCGTAATCGCAATAGCTTACGCGGTGTTCGTCCTATTGAGGGTCCGATCGGTGCCACAATTGCCGGAGGCGGAACGCGAGAAATTCGTGCCGCTTCCCGATATCTCGCCCGCTGTGATGGCGCTCGATCCGCGCATCCAGCCGGAGCCGGAAGAACCGACGCCGGAGCCGAACGCGCCCAGCTGAGACGATTGCCGCTCAGAAGCCGAGGATCGCCGAGGCGATGGTGAAATAGATCAGCACGCCGGTGGCGTCTGAAATCGTGGTGACGAGCGGGCCGCTCGCGGTCGCCGGGTCGAGCCGCAGGCGGCTGAGCAGGAACGGCAGCGACATACCCACCAGAGAGCCGATCAGCACCACCACGAACATAGTCAACCCCACCGCCATCGCCACATCCCAGCCGCCGCGCCATGCGGCGAGCGGGACGACAACCGCCGCCATCGTCGCACCGAGCGCGGCGGCGACGGCCATCTCTCGCAGGATCAGCTCGCGCCAGTCCTTCATCTCCACATCGCCGGTGGCCAGCGCCCGCACCATCAGCGTGGCCGATTGCGACCCGGCATTACCGCTGCTGTCGATCAGGAGCGGCAGGAAGAACACCAGCGAGACATAGGCTAGGATCACATCCTCGAAATAGGCGATGCCCGCGCCGGAAAACAGGTTGCCGAAAACCAGAAGGGTCAGCCAAACGATGCGCCGGGAATAGAGTATCCCGATCCCCGCCTCGCGCATGGTCTGCTTGAAGGGTAGGACATGGGATATCCTCTGGAAATCCTCCGTCGCCTCTTGCTGCATCACATCGGCGGCATCGTCGTGGGTGACGATCCCCATCAACCGACCGCCATCGTCCACCACCGGGATCGCCAGCAGGTCATACCGCGCGATCATCTTGCCGACATCCTCCTGGTCGGTGTCGAGCGAAACCGAAACCGGCGTCCGCTCCATCAGATGCCCGACCGGGGTGTCGTCTGCCGTAAGGATCAGCGCGTGCAGGCGCACCGATCCGATCAGGCGATGATCGCCGTCCACCACATATGAGCGGTAGATCGTTTCCGCCCCCGGTGCCTGATCGCGCAGCGCGACTATAGCTTCGGCGGCGGTCATCCCCGCGTCGAGCACGGCATAGTCCGAGGTCATAATGGCCCCGGCGCTTTCGTCCGGGTGGTTAGCGAGGCGATGAATGTCCTCAAGATCCTCCGGCGCCAACCCGCGTGCGACGCTCTGCTGTTCCTCGGGTGTGAGCCGGTTGAAGACGTCAACTCGGTCATCGGCATCCATGTCCGCGAAGATCCGGGTCAAGACCCGGTCCGGAAGCTGCCGGGCAAGATCCATCTGCATCTCCATCGGCAGATGGCCGAAAACCGCCGCGCGCCGTACCGCGTCAAGCGCAACAAGGTGTCGCGCAGCAACCTGCGGCGCAAGTCGGCTCAGCCAGCTTGCGACATCGACCGGGCGTGCAGACTGCAGGAAGTTACGGACGGCGTCGGGGCCGTGTGGAGCGGGGCCGGGATCGGGCAGCATGTCAGGGCCTTTCGGTGATCGCGGTCGCCGCGCTGTGGCGGGCATCATCGCAGGCTTTCAGAAAACCGGTATCGCAAATTGCGATCAGACGCGCGGTGTCCTTGGCTGTCCAATTGTCCGGATCCGTCACCGCGACCCAGGGGCCGATATAATCGGGGGCGTAATAGGTGTGCCCGTGCCCCTCCGGTGCGGTGTTTGCCAGCAGCATGTCGACCAGAAGCTGCAACTGCGTGACCACGGGAATGAAGCGCATCTCGGGCGAGACATCGGGCGCCCGCTGCTCGTTCATCCATCGCGGCGCACGAAAGGCCGCGCTGGTGGTGAAGAACACGATGGGGTCGCTGGCGTATTGCAGGTACACAATGCGCATGTTACCCCATCCGTCCGGGCCGCCCGCATCCTCGTAATGCGATGCGAACCGCACCAGCCGTCCGCCGCCCAGAACCGGCGTGACATAGGGGCTGTCGGGGTTGCGCGATGCCACCACGTTCTGCCACCGGACGGACGGAAACGGCGGCCCGGCCCAGAGTGCGCCGTCGATCGGATCATCCAGCAGCACGAAAAGATCGGTGCCGTGCATCGACGACCATGCCCCGAGGCTCAGTCCGTGGATATAGAGCCGGGGCCGCGCGTCTTCGGGCAGGTCGCGCCAGTGGCGGTGGATCTTGCTGATGAGCGCCTCGGCCTGATCCAGGCCCGAGCGTGTTTCGAGGATCAGGGCAAGTGGCGATTGGAGGAAGGAGTACTGCACCGCGACGGTGGCGATATCGCCGCCATGCATGTATTCGACCGGATCCATGGCGCCCGGATCCATCCATCCGGTGCCGGTGGGCATGGCGACGATCAGCACCTCGCGCCGGAACCCGCCCTGCCGGATCAGTTCGGCCAGGGCGATGTCGGCGCGCTCTTGCGCGGTGTCGGCCTGCGCGCGCCCGACATAGACGCGAATGGGCGTCATCGCGTCGCGTCCGGTAAAGGCGGCGATGGCATCGGCAACCGGTCCGCCCAGCACATAATCGCGCCCCGGCTGGCCGAGCGCGCCCCAATCCACCAGCGATGCGGCGCCGCCTGTCAGGTCGCGGGCCTTGGGCGGCGGCGGGGCATCGGCAAAGAGCTTCTGCGCCAGCGTCACGGAATCGTCCAGCCCGATGATCACGCGGTTCATAACGCCGTCGCGCGCAAGAAAGATCAGCGCAAGCGCCGTCAGAATGAATCCGGCCAAATTCGCCGTGCGCGCCGGCATGTAGCGATACAGCCGGAAGCGCACCCGGTCGAACAGCCATTGCAGCGCATAACCCAGCAGAACCAGCGCGCCAAAGACGACGAGGGCGAGCACCAGCATCCGAAACGTGTTCGAGCTTTCGAGCAGGTCCATGCCCATCCGCTCGCGGATGCCATTCTGCCAGCGGCGCGCGGAGGAGAGACACCACAGAAGGACGATGCCGGTTGGAACGCCTACGATCAGCCGCGCCGCCAGAACCGTCCGCCCCTTCGGCTCGGGCAGATCCAGCAAGCGCCAGCATGCCACGCAAAAGCGCCCGATCAAATAGCCGAGGGCCATGACGACGCCTCCGAGAATGCCCTGGACCACCCAGTCGCGCGGGATCAGCGACGGGGTCAACGACGCGGCAAGGAACAATAGCCCCAGTAAGATCGGCAGGACGTAGAGGCCGGTCCGATCCAGGAGCCGCATGTACCTTTCTCCCTCGTGACACCGAAAGGGCCCAGCCCAGCCTCGGGACCGGTATGCCCGCCATCTGCTCGAACGCGACGCGGCAGAGGGTAGCACCTCACGCTCGGTCCTGCTACGCTCCGTTAAACGTCGAAGGAACGCGTTGCGATGCCGCGTTCCCCGGATCATGACGTCAGCCCGTCACTCGGCCGTGCTGCATTCCAGCACGGTGCGATCCTCGATCAAATCCCGCAATGTTGCGTCCTGTCCCTTGGACCACCACTCATATTGGCCTGCAACGTAACGCGAGCCGGATGCGGCGACCACGTTGACGAAAACACGGGCGTCACCACCGACCGGCACAAGCGCCAGTATATCGTCATCGGAGGCGATATACCGGACCTCAACGGTTTCTTCCGTTCCGCAGTCATAGGTCGCGGTGGTCAATACCGCATTGTCCAGTTCGATATTGATTGAAAGCGACGTATCCGCCATAGCGGCCGAGGACGCGATTGCAAGGATGGCACAACCTAGCGCAGTCTTGTTCATGTGTTTTTCTCCGGTAAGTCAATTGTTGTTCGGCAGCGATCAAACCGCCATCGTGCAGCGCGACGACTCCAAGACGATGGCGCGGCCACGCCTTCGGACAATCACCGCAATTATCGGGTCTTTCGGAACAGGTCCAGTTCCACGTCGAAGCTCGGCTCCGGCCGCTTGAACAGGTATTCCCCGTTGCGGATCGATGCCAGCACGTCCGCGCGTTGACGCACCGCCTCGAACGGGGTCTCAGCGTCCAGAACAAGGAAGTTCGCCGGCTTGCCCTCTTCGATGCCGTATTGATCCTCCACGTTCAGCGTCTTGGCACCGTTATAGGTGATCAGATCCAGAACCCGGTCGAGATCATCGAACGACATGGTCTGGGCCAGGTGAATGCCGTTGTCGAGGATGTTCATCAGGTTGCCGTTGCCGACCGGATACCAGGGGTCGTTGATCGAATCCTGTCCGAAGCAGACGTTGATGCCGCTGTCCCAGAACTCTTTCACGCGGGTCAGGCCACGGCGCTTAGGATAGCTGTCCTGGCGGCCTTGCAGATAGGCGTTTTCCGTGGGCAGCGAAATAAAGCTCATCCCTGATTTCTCGAACAACCCCATCATTCGGAAGGCATAGGCGTTGTCGGCCGATCCGAACGAACAGGTGTGGCTGGCGGCGGTGCGGGTGCCGATGCCCTCGCTCATCACCAGGGCGTTTAGCAGCTCGACAAAGCGGCTCATCACGTCGTCGGTCTCGTCGCAATGCACGTCGATCATCTTGTCGTATTTGGTGGCAAGCTCAACCGTGCGGTGGACAGATTTCTCGCCGATCTCGCGCGCCCATTCGAAATGCGGGATCGAGCCGACGCAATCGGCGCCCATCTTCAACGCTTCTTCGACCATCTCATCACCGCCTTTATAGGCGTACATGCCTTCCTGCGGGAAGGCGACGATCTGGATGGTGACGTTGTCGGCAAGCTCTTCGCGGATCTCCAGCATCGCCTTCAGGCCGGTCAGCTTGGGATCGTCCACGTCAATATGCGTGCGGATGAACTGCACGCCCTTGGACACCTCCTCGCGGATGCCTTTCAGCGCCCGTTCGCGGGCGTCTTCCAGAGTCTGGGTTTTCTTGATATCATGCCAGCGGGCGATCCCTTCGAACAGGGTTCCGGTCTTGTTCGCCGCACCTTCGCCGCTGCCGGTGAAGACGTAATCCAGATGCAGGTGGGGATCGACGTAGGGCGGTACGACCAGCCGGCCTTTCAGGTTGATGACCTCGTCCGTCTGCGTCAGGTCTTTGCCGATCTGCTTTATCACGCCCTTGTCGACCAGAATTTCGCTGGTGTCGTCCTGACCGCGGTATATGCGGGCATTCGTGAACTTTTTCATGACGTTCTCCTATTTTGTGTGAAGCGGGGCGTTCAGGCAGAGCGCAAGGTGCGTTTGGACATCAGCGCGACGATGGTGGCCAGGATGAAACAAGCCAGCGACAGGTAGACGACGCCGCTGACGCTGAACGAGCCCAAGAACCCCTCCAGCAGCATGCCGCCGATAGGCGTCGGTATACCTTGCGGACAGGGTCACCGAGACGATCGGCCCGATACCGAAGATCAGCAACGCAAGGCCGACCCCCCCCGTCAGGTTAAGTATTTCAACAAGCAGGGTGATGTAGGTGTAGATGCCGTAATGCGCCATGACCGACAGAAAGGTCAAAAGCAGCACGATCAGGATCGCCGGCATTCTGATGATGGTGAGCGGCGAATTAATCTTGCTCATCCGTTCGCCTTTTGCTGCTGGCAGGAAGAAATAGACCAGCACGCCAATCGCCGCGACGATCAGCCCCAGAACAATGAATGCAGAACGCCAGCCGAAGGTGATGACGATGGTCGTCATCACCGGCAGCCCGACGCTGATTCCCAGCGTGTTGCCCGACATGATTACAGTGATCGCGCGCCCGTGCATGTTTTCGGGAACAAGGCGCGTGCTATAGGTGGCGATCATCGGCCACATCACGCCCGCGCACAGACCGCCCAAGACATGGCTGGCGACGATGGCTCCATAGGACGAGGACATTGCGACGACGAGGTTGGAGACCGCGAAGCCGGCCAGCAGAAGCATCAGCAGCAGCTTACGGTTGACGACAAGCGTGGCGCTGATCAGAGGAATCGCGAAAATGGCCGAGGCCAGCGCATAGACGCCGACAAGGAACCCGACGTCGCCTTCGTCGATGCCAAGATCGGCAGCCATCTGCGGGAGTATGCTTGACGGCACCAGTTCCGACAGGATGCCGACGAAGGTCACGCTGGACATCAGACCAAGGACGAACCAGGAAACCATTTGCTTCGCAGTGGGCGCATCGCCTTTGGCCAAATCAGATCACTCCATGTTCTCCGAAGACCTGTCCATCTTCTCATGTTCCGAGAACTACATTGGTTCCCAGGAAAGTTATTTCGGCGAAAGGCGAGCGCCTCCAGATTCGCCCCTACTTTAAAATTTTAAGTCGAACAGGATATGCCGGAATTGATCTGGATCTATAGCTTAAAAAATTTGTCAGATGTACGATCTTCAATGGGCAAGGGTGTCGCGATTGCGACTCTCTGGCCATCGGCGCCTGAACGACAAAGGAGCAAGATCATGAAAACCGCACGCTGGCACGCTGCCAAGGACATACGGGTCGAAGACATCGACGAGCCGCAGGTCACCCCCGGCGACATCAAGATCAATGTGGCCTTGACTGGCGTCTGCGGCAGCCACCTTCATGGATATCTGGCCGGACCGATTTTCGTTCCGGTGGGCGAAAACAATCTGCTCAGCCATGACAAGGCCCCGATCACCATGGGTCGCGAATACTGCGGAGAGATCACCGAACTGGGCAAAGGTGTCGAGGGTTTCACCGTGAGCGACCGGGTCGCGGTCGAGCCGATCTACAGTTGCGGCACATGCGATGCCTGTCGCGAGGGGCTGTATAACCTGTGCAAGAATCTGGGCTTTGTGGACCTGTCCAGCGGCGCAGGCGGGTTCGCAGCCTATTCCGTCGTGCCCGCACACATGGCGCACAAGATGCCCGAGGGGCTGTCGATGGAACAGGGCGCGCTGGTCGAACCCGCCGCCGTCGCGCTGCATGCCGTGCGGGTCAGCGCCTTCAAGGTCGGCGATACCGCTGCCGTGTTAGGCGCCGGTCCGATCGGCCTCTTGGTGGTCGAGGCGCTGCGCGCCGCGGGTGAGGCAGAGGTCTATGTGGTCGAGCCGTCGCCCGAGCGGCGCGCAACGGCTATGGAACTGGACGCGAGCCGCGCGATGGATCCGACGGAAACGGACGTCGTGGCCGAAATCCGTGCTGCAACCGGCAGCGGCGTTCACGTCGCGTTTGAGATGACGGGCGTGCCGCAGGTCCTGTCGCAGGTGATCGATTGCACGCGCCACGAAGGTCAGGCGCTGATCGTGTCGATCTGGGAAGACGACGCCGCGTTCCCGCCGAACACCGTGGTGCTGAGCGAGCGCACGATCAAGGTCACCATCGGTTACCGCAACATCTATCCGGCAGTGATGGAGTTGATGACGAGCGGATTTTTCGCGGCCGAGCCCCTTGTGACCAACCGGATCGAGATCGACGATATCGTCGCCGAAGGGTTCGGCGCCCTGTCGTCGGAAAAATCCCAGGGCGAGTTCCTAGTAAAAGGTCCGGTCGCCTGACCCTGCACCGTTTCTTTCGCGCCGACCGTCCTGAAAGTGCTACGGGCGCGGCCACTAAACACACGACTGGAGAATCCGACATGATGAACCTTGAACATGATTACAAAGAAATCCTGCTGGCAGATCACGATGCGCCCTGCATCTCGCTGTACCAGCCGACGCACCGCACCTTTCCCGACCGGCAGCAGGATCCGATCCGCTTTGGCAACCTTCTGAAAGAGATTGAGTTTTCGCTGAACAGGCAATACCCTGACAAGCAGATCACGGCTATCCTGCGCCCCTTTCGGGAACTCGCCGATGATGCCGGATTCTGGAACCACACGCTTGACGGCATCGCCGTCTTTGCTACCGCGGGTACCTTCAGGGTCTACAGCCTGCAGCGGTCTGTCCGCGAGAAGATCATCGTCGCCGACAGCTTCCACACAAAGCCGCTGATGCGCATCCTTCAATCCGCCGACCGCTATCACGTTCTTGGGCTGAACAGGCACGACGCGACGCTGTTCGAGGGCAATCGCTATGCGCTGGATGCCGTCGATCCGGCGCCGGGATTTCCGCAGACAACCGCTGACGCGGATGAGGGCGGCCCGGAAAGGACGAAACGGGCGCACGGTCCCGCCGGTTCGGGATTTACGACCCGTCATGGCACCAATCTGCGACAGGATGCGAAGGAAAACGACACGCGCCAGTTCTTCAAGGCGGTGGACGAAGCTGTCACGCAGACCTTTTCGCGACCGTCTGGCATGCCGCTGGTGCTGGCGGCGCTGCCGGAACACCACCACATGTTTCGCGAAATCAGCGACAACCCGGCGCTGATGTCCGAAGCGATAGACGTGGACCCGGCAGCTGTATCCGGCGACAACCTGCGACAGAGAGCGTGGGACATCGTGCTTCCGGTTTATCTCGACCGTCTCGATGGGCTAATCGACCGCTATGGGGCGTCAAAAGCCGACGGAGGCAGCAGCGCGGACCTGACCGAAATCGGCAAGGCGGCGGCCGCGGGCCGCATCGCCACATTGCTGATCGACGCCGACCGCGTGGTGCCGGGCCGTTTCGATCCTGAAACCGGTCACGTCGAATTCGCCCGCCTTGAAGATCCGGACGTAGATGATGTGCTCGACGATTTGGGCGAGCACACGCTTCGGACCGGCGGTGAAGTGATCATCGTCCCGCCAGAGCGGATGCCCTCCGATACCGGCATCGCCGCGATTTACAGGTTCTAGCGAAAAACGGCGGCATCATCCCGGCCTTTAAAGCGGTTTGCCTTTGACCTGAATCGTTTAGGATTGAACTAATCCGCTGACGCGGGAGAGGCGTTAGTATTGGCCGGAATGACCTCCTGATATGCAGGTTTGGTTGTCGACCAACCCTCAACCAGGAGACCATCCCGTGACTAGTGCCACGGCAGCGGTGGGCCCGCTGCGTCGTCGTATGATAGACGATATGGGCTTGCGCAACCCGTCACCCGCGACGCAACGCTCCTACATTCACGCGGTCAAGCGGTTTAGCCAGTTTCACGACCGATCGTCCGATCAACTGGGCCTTGAGGATGTGCACGCCTTCCAAGTTTATCTGCGTATCGCAGGGGGTTTACTGGGGCGCACTGAACCCGAGGGTGTGCGCGCTGCGCTTCTTTTACGGCGTCACGCTGGATCGGGCAGAGATCCAAGAGCCTATCGCCTATGCCCGAACGCCTCGTAAGCTCCCTGATATCCTGAGCGCCAATGAGGTTGTCCGCTTTCTGGAGGCTGTGCCATCTCTCAAGGCACGCGCTGCATTGACGACAGCCTATGCCGCCACGGCGCCCATCACACGGCGTGAGCCAGCTCATTTCCTTATAGGCCCAGATCACCAGCGATCCCCGCTTCCTTAGCGATGCGTTGTAGCTGGACCAATTGGTGGTGCGGTAGCGGGTGGAACGTGGCTTGCCCATGCGAACAGTGTAATTGCGTGGATTCATCAAGTGAATCCTTCGTAGTGAAAGTTCTGCAACAACGCCCCGTGGATCGGTCCGGCGTTGCGTGTGGCGTCCGGATATTAATTCTGCTTCACTGTTGCTTAAATTAGCGAAGAGATTCACATGACCTCCATCAGCACACCGGACTCCACTAAAAACGAAGTGCGCATCGTCATTGGCGCGCTGATGCTGGTGATGCTACTGTCCTCGCTGTCGCAAACCATCGTTTCGACCGCATTGCCCACCATCGTCGGCGATCTGGGCGGGCTGGAGTATCTGGCGTGGATCGTGACCGCCTACATGCTGGCCGTGACTGTCGTGACTCCACTGTATGGCAAGCTGGGCGACATGATGGGACGTAAGCGCGTGCTGCAGGCGGCAATCGTGCTGTTTCTTGTCGGGTCAATACTGTGCGGCGTCGCGCAATCTACGGTGCATCTGATCATCTTTCGCGCCATTCAGGGGCTTGGGGGCGGCGGCCTGATCGTCTCGTCAATGGCCGCTGTCGGCGATGTGGTCAGCCCGCGGGAACGCGGGCGCTATCAGGGTTATTTCGGCGCGGTTTTCGGGGTATCCACGGTCACCGGACCGTTGATTGGCGGTTATATTGTTGAACATCTGAGTTGGCGGTGGATTTTTTACGTCAATCTTCCCATCGGTCTGGCAGCCTTCGCTGTTATCGCATGGGCATTTGCGCCGCAGGCCAGACCTGAACTCCGCCCGATCGACTGGACGGGTGCTGCGCTTCTGGCGGTGGGGCTGACCGCGCTGGTTCTGGCGGCCAGCCTTGGTGGTCATTCGCTGGCATGGACATCCGCGCCGATCCTGATGCTAACCGCGCTAGTGGTGATTTGCCTTACGGCGCTGTGGTTGGTGGAACGTCGCGCCGCAGAGCCGATCCTGCCGCCTGAGTTGTTCGCAAACCGGACCTTTCTGATCTCCTCCGCTGTTGGTTTCATCGTCGGGCTCGCGATGTTTTCTGCCGTGACCTACATGCCGGTCTATCTTCAGGTCGTGCAGGGCATCAGCCCGTCGCGTGCCGGGCTGTCGATGACGCCGCTGATGGGCGGCTTGTTCCTGACCTCGATCGTCTCGGGCCGGATCATCACCGCCATCGGGCGCTACCGCATGTTCCCCATCGCTGGAACCCTGCTGATGTCTGTCGGACTGGGTCTGATGTCCCTCATGGGGCCGGAGACTTCGATCTGGTTCGTACTTGGCGCGATGGTGGTGCTGGGCCTCGGGCTGGGTTTAGTGATGCAAGTGCTGGTGCTGGCTGTGCAGAATGCGGTCGAATATAGCAACCTTGGCGTGGCCACATCCGGCGCGACGCTGTTCCGTTTCATCGGCGGTGCCTTGGGGGTGGCGGGGGCGGGCACGATCTTTACCGCCGGTTTGGCAGCACATCTGGCGGTCAACCTTCCGGCAGATGCGCCCCTTGCCGCCACTCCAGCGGCGATCGCCGCGTTGCCAGATGAATTGCGCGCGATCTATCACGCGGCCTATGCAGCCGGTCTGCAACCCGTCTTTCTGACTTCCGCAGGCTTGGGCGTTCTGGCGTTTATCCTCGCCTGGTGGATGCCAGAAATTCCGCTGCGTGAAACGGTCGGCAATGAACCGGCGGCACCGCGCATCGCGGACAGCTTTGCCATGCCGCGCGACGCCACCTCACTGGAGGAGTTGCGCAGGATCGTCGCAAATGCGACCAAAGATGCCAACAGGAACGAAGCGCTGCGGCGCGTGATTGCGCTGCTCGATCTGAACTTAACGCCAGAAGAGGCGTGGCTATTGCTGCGGGTCGCCCGCGCGGACGACACCGTAGCGTCCGACGCTCTTGATGGCGCAGAGGCGCGTGAGGTTGCCCCCGTTGCGAAACGCCTTATAGAAAGGGGTCTGCTGCGCGACGAAGGGGCAGGGCAGCTTCACACTACAAGCGACGGTCGGACGATGTACGAAACTCTGGTCGAGCGGTACCGCGCACGTCTGTCCGAGGCCGTCGCGCGCTGGGATCACGGCGAACATGTAGAAGTTCGCCAGATGCTCACCGATTTCACCCGCGACCTGCTGCGCGCCATGCCCCGGCCTGTGGTTGAGTCATAGTCGTTATGGAAATCACCTTTCCGCGCCGTCGGAATAAAGAGCCTTCGGCATGGGGTTTATCCAGCCCTGGCCCCACCAAAATCTGGGAAAGAATTTCTCCCGCGTAAACGGCCCAATTGGAGTGGTTGGTTTCAGTCCTGCGTAAGCTTTGTTTCCGTCCAACGACAGGCGGTGCTGGGTCTGAAGATGGCGGATATGTCAGGGCCGCTCACACCTAAAACAGCCGCATCGTCTTCTTTTATCACCTTGGAGATACGGCTAAAAAGTTGGAGGCTTGGCGTAGAGACTACAACTCTGTTTCATTGCGCCCATCTTTCTATTTCGTTGAAGGAAAAAGGTTTTGCTGATCCGGGTGCGATCCCGTGGGGTGTTTGGGGTTTTGTCGCGCCCGTTTCTTGAGTTGTTGCGCCCCCGGCCTTGATAGTTCAGCGCGCTCGAATATCTACGGGCCGTCCGCGAGCGGGTGGTCAGCTTTGATATCACTTGCTTCTGCTGCCAACCGCAACGTTTTTGGTGCCACCCCGAGCAGTTTGGCCGCTTTAGTGAGATTGAGCCAGCGGTCCAGACCATTGGGATCAAACTTGAATACGGGTATCTTGCGGTAGGACCGTAGAGCCGTGACTCGCTCCCTGGTCCAACGGTTGCCGTTTCCGGTGACAAGACCGTTCCGGTTCAAGACACCGGCGATGACATCGTCGCTGGCAATGCGCGCAAGCTGGCGGACGGCGTCGATCACATCCACCGGTGTTGCATTGCGCTGCCCGCGGCGGCGGCGTGGCAGGCGGATCTCTGTATGGGCACCGCCCACCCAATGAACGAATAAAACGATCTCGGCAGTATCGTCGTCAAGGTCTGCCATCACCTCCCTGATCACAGTGCGAACGATACGCTTCTTCAGCCTGGCGTCACTCACCGGTGCGGACCAGACGTATTCAAGATCAGTCCCAAGGGCCGCCAGGTCTTCCACCGGCAACGCTGTCCCGCACGGGCTGACCGTATTGTGGTGCGCGAGCTTGGTCTCGATCTCCTGAACATACGTGAGTGCCCGGTTCCAACGGGTCTCCAGTTCGGCAGTCACCAGCCGGTTCTCGGGATCGGACGCATCATACTGCCGGAATGCCCGGTCAGTCGCGTATTGAGCCGCCTCCAGGTCCCGGCAGAGCGCATCGAGAACCTGATCCCGCTGATGTGCCGCTTGCCTGGCGGCTGCCTCTGCGGCGGGGGCCAACCACCTGCAAGAGTGCGTGTTCAATGGCATCATCAACCCGCAAACCACCAAATGCGATGCAGCGCGCTTCGCCGTTGTCCAAGATGCCACGCCAGCAGGAGTAACGCGGGATATCATGCTTCTTGCCGGTGTAGCGAACAGTCAGCTTGCGGCCGCACCGTTGGCAGCGCAGCAACCCGGCCAGAAGGGCGGAGCCGTGTTTGGCTGCGCCATGATGCCGACTCTGAGGGACGTTGTCGCTGACCATTTTACGGATTGTCTCTGCCCGTTCCCAACTCACGTAGCCTTCATGGGCGCCCGGCTTCAATGCAAGCCACTCATGGCGGTCTTTCCTGTGAATAGCCGATGTCCCGAACCCTGGCGATGTTCGGGTTTTGCCGTAGGCATAA
>RCMY010001540.1_pt1 | contig 21855 bp, 20 predicted proteins | sample 2041341 | NCBI WGS metagenome assembly RCMY01 (sample SAMN09708234, study PRJNA481090) | Marine sediment metagenome, whole genome shotgun sequencing project.
GGGAAGCTCTTTCGGCTACCGACAGGGACCGTGCTCGGTATCCCGACCGACCTCGATGCCCTTGCTGCGAGCGGCCTGATTTCACCCGAAGGCGTCCGGCGCGCTGCCCAAGACCTCGAGCTCGCTGCCACCCCGCTCGACGGCGACATCAGCGTCGGCGCCTACTTCCGTGCTCGCCTCGGCGACGAGGTCACGAACCGATTGATCGACCCGATGATCGGGGGAATCAACGCCTCCGACATCGACCATCTGAGCCTGGCGTCGGCCTCCCCCCAGGTCGCTCGAGCGGCCGCCGGCCATCGCAGCATCATCGAGGGCCTTCGCGCCGCTCAACCGCGCGTCGGGGCCACCCTCGGCTCCCAAAAGGCGGCTGACGGGGCGACACCCGATCCGGTCTTCTTCGGACTGCCCGGCGGCATCGCTCGCCTCATCGACGCGCTGGTCGCCGCGCTCGGCGCCTCCGATCTCCGGTTGAACAGCCCGATCACGGACCTGTCACAACTCGGTCTGTCCCAACTCGAAACCGACCACGTCATCATCGCAACGCCAACCCAGGCCGCCGCTCGACTGCTGCGATCGCCGGCGCCGACTGCGGCCGAGCTTCTGGCTGCGATCGAATACTCCTCCGTCGCCCAGGTCACGATCGAGATACCGAAGTCGGCGATCAGCGCCGCTTCTTGGGGCCACGGCCTCGACGCCTCCGGCATTCTCTTCCCGAGGGTCGATGGCACGATCATCACCGCAGCCACGTTCTTCTCGACGAAGTGGGCGCACTACGACCGACCCGATACCGCGCTGATTCGCATGTCCTCCGGCCGCTTCGGCGACACGAGGGCGCTCGACCTCGACGACACCAGACTGGTCGACACCCTGTTCCGCGAGCTCTCGCAGGTCATCGAGATCAGCGGCCGGCCGGTGGCGACTCGCGTGCATCGTTGGATCAATGCGCTTCCCCAGTACACGCCGGGACACGCTCAGCGCGTCGCCGACATCGGCACCGCGCTGGCCGACGAGTCGCCGAACCTCCGGGTCATCGGTGCGCCGTATCAGGGCATCGGCATTCCCGCTTGCATCGGCCTCGCCCGCAGCATCGCCAACGAACTCACCAACGCGTGACCAGAGCTGCCCCCGCCGCGCCCGATGCCTCGGGGCCTGCCGACCCGAGTCGTTCAGACCGGTTTCGAAACAATCGACTGGTGACTGCGGGTCAATGCATCGTCGCCGGCATTTGTCTGGCCGGTTCGGTACCGCCATGGGGGTGGTGGCCGCTGGCGTTCATCGGGATCGCCATCCTCGACCGACTGCTCGCCGTTCGATCGGCAAGGCAGCGCTTCTGGCGAATGTGGGCGGTGGCGGTGTCATGGCTGGCACCGGCGATGCTCTGGATGTACGACCTCACACCGCCCGGCTACCCGATCGCCTTCCTCACCTACTCCGCCTACTTTGGCCTGGCCGCTGCACTGACACCGTCCGATCACCGTTGGCGTCGGCTCCTGCTTCCCGGCACGTTGACACTGGCAGAACTCGCACGGTGGTATTGGCCTTTTGGCGGGGTGCCACTGGCCAACCTGGCGCTGAGCCAAGTCGACACGCCACTCGCACAGACGGCCCGCCTGGCCGGGCCGCTGCTGGTGATGGTGCTCATCATCGTTGTCGGCCAGGCCCTGTCGTCAGCGCTCGCCCGGGCGTACCGACCGGCGCTCATCGGTTGCGCCGTCGTCGCCGTTGCCATCGCCGCCGCCTACCTCCACCCACGAGCGACGGTGGTTCGTGAGGTCGAGACCGCATCGGTGCAGGGAGGAGGCCCGACCCGCACCCGTGCCTCGACCGGGCAGCAACCGGTCGTACTGGCTCGACACGTCGAGGCAACCAAGTTCATCGACCATCCGGTCGAACTGATTCTGTGGCCCGAGAACGTCGTCAACCCAGGGTCGTACCTTCCGATCGAGTCGGCCCGAGCGATCGTGGCCGAGGTGGCCCGGTCACAGAACGCGACCCTGTTGGCGGGCTGGTTCTATCCGGTCAGCGACACCGGCACCGTCAACTTCCAGTCGACCATCACCCCCGACGGCGTCGAGATCGACCGATACGACAAGGTCAGGATCGTTCCCTTCGGTGAGTACGTGCCGCTCCGCGGCTTCATCGAATGGACCGGGCTCGGCGAGGGCATCCCGTCACGCGATGTCATCGCCGGAACGGCGGAACCGGTGCTCGACACCCCGGTCGGTCCCGTCGGTGTTTCGATCTCGTGGGAGGGCTTCTTCGAACGCCGGGCCCGTGCTTCGGTGGCGAATGGCGCCCAGCTTCTCACCAACCCGACCAACGGTGCCTCGTACTGGCTGACCCAGGTCCATACCCAGCAGGTAGCGTCGAACCAGCTACGAGCCATCGAGAACGATCGCTGGGTGCTCATGGTCGGACCAACGGGGATGAGCGCCGTTGTCGAGCCCGACGGCACGCTCCAGCAACGCACCGATATCGGGGAACGAGCCGTCCTGTACGCCAGGGTCGAGATGCGAACCGGGCGAACACTGGCCAGCGTCGTTGGGATCTGGCCGGTACTTTTCTACGGCGTGGCCGCGGCGGTGGTAGGCCTGTGGCAGGTACGCCGCCCCAAGAACCAAACACCCGACCGAGACCGTGCCAACCCAGACCGTGCCAACCCAAACAGTGGAGCCGCAACATGAGCATCGACAACAGCCCCGCATGGCAGGCCGTGGCCGAAGCAGCCACGCCCGTCACACTGCGCGAGCTCTTCGACCGAGACCCCGGCCGAGCCGAGCGTTACACGTTCGCCGCCGGTGACCTCACCGTCGACTTCTCCAAGCACTGGTTGACCGACGACATCATCGACCGTCTCATCGATCTGGCCAACGAAGCCGGGCTCACCGAGCGGACCGAGGCCATGTTCGCAGGTGAGCACATCAACACCACCGAAGACCGCTCGGTCTTGCATACGGCACTTCGCCGACCGGCCGACCAGCCACTCGAGATCGACGGCCAGAGCGTCACGAGCGATGTGCACGACGTACTCGAGGCCATGCGGGGGTTCGCCGATCGGGTCCGTTCCGGCGAGTGGGTTGGCCACACCGGACAGCGGATCGAGACCATCATCAACATCGGCATCGGCGGTTCCGACCTCGGCCCGGCGATGACCTATCGTGCCCTTCGCCCCCACGTACAGGATGGCCTCGAGGTGCGGTTCGTCTCCAACGTCGATCCCGCACACCTCACCATGGCGCTCGCCGGGATCGACCCGGCAACCACCCTGTTCATCATCGCGTCGAAAACATTCTCGACCATCGAGACGATCTCGAACGCGACGGCGGCCCGGTCCTGGCTCGTCGACGCCCTCACCAATGACGACGAGCCCAGCCCCGGGTCGGAGACCGACGATGCTGCGGCGTCGATTGTTGCCAAGCATTTCGTCGCCGTTTCGACCAATGCCGATCGAGTCGCCGCGTTCGGGATCGACACCAAGAACATGTTCGGCTTCTGGGACTGGGTCGGCGGGCGATACTCGGTCGACTCCGCCATCGGTCTTTCGTTGATGATCGCCATCGGACCCGACGGGTTCGCCGGCTTCCTCGACGGCTTCCACACCATCGACGAGCATTTCCGAACGACCCCGTTCAGACAGAACGTGCCGGCGCTGGCCGGGCTGATCGGCGTGTTGTACCGCAACTTCTACGACCTCCCGACTCACGCGGTCCTCCCCTACGCACAACAACTCGATCGTTTCGCGGCCTACCTCCAGCAACTCGATATGGAATCGAACGGCAAGCGGGTCCGGCTCGACGGAACACCGGTCGGCTACGAGACTGGCCCGATCGTGTGGGGCGAGCCCGGTACCAATGGCCAGCATGCCTTCTACCAACTGATTCATCAGGGCACCACGATCATCCCTGCCGACCTGATCGGCTTCATGGCGTCGCCGAGCGACATCGCCGACGACGGTGCGATGGGCGAACTCCACGATCTCCTCATGGCCAACCTCTTCGCCCAGTCCGAGGCCCTGGCCTTCGGCAAGACCGCCGAAGAGGTCCGGGCCGACGGCGTCGACGACACATTGGTTCCCCATCGGACCTTCCCCGGCAATCGGCCGACATCGGTGATCCTGGCCGATCAGCTCACGCCATCGGTCCTCGGCCAACTCATCGCCCTCTACGAACACAAGGTCTTCACCCAGGGTGTCATCTGGGGTATCAACAGCTTCGACCAATGGGGCGTGGAACTCGGCAAGGTGCTGGCAACTGCCATCGCCACCGAACTCACGAGCGACGACGCGTCGGATCTCGGCCACGATTCGTCGACCAACGCGCTGATCGCCCGTTACCGCTCCTTCCACCAGCGTTGAGGGCGACGGGGCGCCACGTCTGATCCAGCCTCCTCCGATCCAACAGGTCCACGAAAGCACGAGCCTCGAGCCACCGATCTGCGAATTCGACCCTTTCCCCGTACCGTCTTCTTCTCATGACCCCGCTGCCCGCTATCGACATCGTCGGCCTGACCAAGGTCTTCGATCGTTCCGGTGAGCGGCTTGTCGCGCTCGATCAGCTCGATCTGCGGGTGGCGGCCGGCGAGTTCGTCAGCCTCATCGGACCAAGCGGGTGCGGAAAATCGACCTTGCTGCGGGCGGTCTGCGGACTACTTCCCGTCGACAGCGGCTCGATCTCGATCGGCGACGAGACACCGACCGAGGCCAAACAGCGCAAACATTTCGCTTTCGTTCCCCAGTCCCCTGCGTTACTCGACTGGAAGAACGTCCGAGACAACGTGCGCCTCCTGCAGGAGGTCAACGCCGACCGGACAGTGTCGACCGCCGACGTTGACTACCTGATCGAGCGGGTCGGACTCACCGCCGCGGCGTCGGCGATGCCGAGAGAGCTTTCAGGGGGGATGCAGCAGAGGGTGAGCCTGGCGCGGGCCTTCGCCCTACGTGCGCCGGTGCTGATCATGGACGAGCCATTCTCGGCGCTCGACGAGATCACCCGAGCCGAAATGCGTTTCCTGCTCTTGGAGCTCTGGCGTGAAACCCAGGCGACGGTGCTGTTCGTCACCCACCACATCGACGAGGCGATCGTGCTGTCGGACCGGGTCGTCGTGCTCGCCGGGCAACCGGGCACGGTGATGGCCGATGAGCGAATCGATCTTGGTCGACCGCGATTGGAGGGAATCGAAGACGACCCACGATTCCATCTCCACGCGGCATCGATCCGTGCCGCACTCCATGCCGGTCGCCGATGAGGAAACGCTACGCGCTGGCTCTCGCTCCGGTGAGTGGAATCGCAGGCTTTTTCGCTCTCTGGGAGCTGTACGTCCGCATCTTCGACGTCCGCCCCCTGACGTTGCCGCGTCCTTCGAGAATCATCGCGCACGTGTCGAACAATCTCGGGTTCTACTCGGAACAGGCCGCCGTGACGGTGACCGAGGCGCTGGTCGGTTTGGTCATCGCCTTCGTTGTTGCCATGGTCGTCGCCACCGCCATGGCCCACTCGAACTTTGTCGAGCGGGCATCATGGCCGGTGATCGTGCTCATCCAGTCGACACCGATCGTGGTCCTGGTCCCGGTCTTCATCCGCTGGCTTGGCTTCGGAATGGCCCCCAAGATCGCCATCGCCGCCCTCTTCGCTTTCGTCCCATTCGTCTCCAACGCTGTCACCGGCTTGCGGTCGATCGACGCTGATCGGCTCGATCTACTTCACTCGGTCAACGCCTCGGGCCGAGAGATCTTCTGGCGACTTCGCTTCCCGAGCGCCCTCCCCGCACTGTTCGCTGCCGGGCGAATCTGTATCTCACTGGCGTTGATCGGCGCCGTGATCGGCGAATACTACGGATCGTCGACGGCAGGGCTCGGCACCGTCAGCCAGCGAGCGGCAAGCCGAGCGATGGTCGACGAACAATGGGGGGCGATCTTCGTCGCTTCGTTCGTCGGCATCACCGCAACCTTGGTGCTGCTGGCGTGCGAGCGCCGGGTGCTGCGCTGGCACGCCTCAACACAACAGAACTGACACAACAGAACTGACGGCGGCGAGGGACGAGTCGACCCAGACCGATGGTCGGGCGACTTCTTTGATTCCCGACCCATTCGGTAGGGTGATCCGATGCGTCGAACCTTTCTCGTCCCGCTCGCCATTGCGGCCGCCGGCGTCACACTCGCTGTTAGCTGTACGTCGAGCAGCTCCTCGGGCTCCGACGCCGCCACTGGCGTGGACGAGGCCGAGGTCGGCTCGCCCGAGCGCTGCGAAGCGAACAGGGCCGCAGGGACGATCACGTACCTCAGCGGCTTCGACTTCGCCGCGTCTCCGGGCATCATCGATGTGCTGGTGGCTTCCGAGCTTGGCTACTTCGAAGCCATGTGCCTCGATGTCGAACTCCTTCCCTCCAGCTCGCCCGGTAACCTCACACTGGTCGCCAGCGGTGAAGCAGAGTTCGCCGATGTTGGTTCGCTTGGCGACGTCATCACCACCAACGTCAACGGCGAGGCCGACCTCGTGGTCGTGCAGCAGTACGGCAAGACCGCCATCCAAGCACTTGTCGTTCCCGCCGACTCCGAGATCAAAACGCTCGATCAGATCGCAGGGACCCTGATGGGAATCAAGGGTGATCTACCGCCCGATATCGAAATGATGCTCTCGCTCGAAGGAGTGAATCGTGGCGACTTCGACGAACTCGACGTGCCGTTCGACCCGATCGGCGCCTTCGAACTCGGCATCGATTCACTGCCGGTCTACAAGAGCAACGAACCAGGACAGCTCGATGCTGCAGGGTTCGAGTACCGCATGTTCGACCCCGCCGACTTTGGCGTCCCCTCGTCGTTCGGCGTGCTTGCCACCTCGCCGTCGTTCCTGAACGATCATCCAACAGCCGTGCAAGACTTCGTCCGAGCTGCTTCGAAGGGCTTCGAGTATGCCGTTGCCAATCCCGACGACGCGGTCGCGCGGTCGGTCGCGGCGATCAACCTTGGCGACAACGTCGCGTTCCTGACCAGCGCGTCGGAGTCGGCCCGCTGGGCCGTCGAGTCGGCGCTCGTGATCGAGACGACCGCCGCCGGCGAGGGTCCCGGTATCCCCGACCTCGCCTTGGCCGGCGAGCAGGTGCAACTGCTGACCGACATCGGACGCTTCGACAAGCTTCCTGATTGGGAAGCGATGATCACGGTCGACCCTGCCGCCGGCATCTACGACGGCACCACGCTGATCTGGCCTGACGAGTAGATTGCGATGAGTCGACAACAGGGCGGTTGCACATGGTCGAATACGGGTTGATCTCGCTGGCCGACCATCTCGCCGACCCCATCCGCGGGGAGCGAATCAGCCAGCGGCAACGCCTCTGTGAGATCGTTGACCAGATCGTGCTGGCCGAGAAGGTCGGCCTCGATATTTTCGGCGTTGGCGAACACCACTTCGGCAACTACATCCTGCCGTCCCCGGCGCTGTTGTTGGCCGCGGCTGCGGTCCGTACCGAGCGCATCACGCTCGGTACTTCGGTGTCGCTCCTGGCCAATATCGACCCTGTTCGCTACGCCGAGGCGCTGGCGGTTCTCGATGTGCTCAGCAATGGTCGAGCAGAAGCCACCTTCGCCCGAGGCGCCTCGGCTCGCACGGCCGAAGCCTTCGGCATCCACAGCTTCGAAGAGCTTCGGCCCCGGTTCGACGAGTCGCTCCGACTCGTCTTGCGGCTCCTCGCCGAAGACGAGGTCACATGGAGCGGCGAGTACCGGACCAGCCTCGACGCCGTACGCATCGAGCCTCGCCCGATCCAACAGCCGTATCCCACAATGTGGGTGGGCGGTGGCCTCTCGCACGTATCGGCTGATCTTGCCGCCGACCTCGGGTTGCCACTCATGCTGCCAAGCCTCTTCCGGTGGCCGGTCGACTTCGTCGAGGTTGCCGATCATTATCGAGCTCGATCCCGATCAAACGGTTTCGAGCCTCGAGTCGGTTTTCCGACCTATCTCCACGTCGCCAAGACCTCGCAGGAGGCGAAGGCCCGATGGCGCCCCTACCTCGAGCATTACAGCGAATTCGCCATGGAGATCAGGGGTAGCTTCGGTCGACCGACCGACTTCGACTCGCTGCTCGCGGGACCGGCCGCCTGCGGCAGCCCAGCCGAGGTCGCCGACCGCATCGGCCAGATCAACGAGACCCTGTCGCTCGATCGTCAGCAGTTCCTCGTCGATGCCGGTGGCCTCCCCTGGCCCGTCGTGGAAGAAGTCGTCACCCTCCTCGCCACCGAAGCCCTCCCCCAGGTCACCTGACCCGCGCCTGCTCCCCCATCGGCCCTGCCTCACCTGGCCCTGCCTCACCTGGCCCTGCCTCACCTGGCACCGCCCCATCGGGCATCTCACAAGGCCGAAACCTGCACCCAAACACGCCCCATCCGGATGATGTCCGCCAACGTGCTGGAATGGGCACAGCGTGAGACCCAAACCCGCACCGAAACACGCCCAATCCAACATGGCCGTGTCAACGTGGCCGAGGAACAGACCGCACGGTCATGATGACCCCGATCGGCGAAGCCGCTGAGCGGGGCAACCCTGCCTGCGGGTTGCTGCGAAGCCAATGTGAGAGCAGGCCGATCATGTCAGAAGCGGAGAGCCTCGCAACAATTCCAGAGAAGCGGAGAGGCTCCCAGCGCGGTGGAGCTGGAAGCCTCTCCGCTTTGTCGAGAATGCTAGGAGCCTCTCTGCTTTCGACGCGAACAGTGATCCAGCGATCACAGCCGGGTCGGAAGCCAATGTGACCGCCGGCCAACGTGGCCGAGGGACGAGGCCGCACACTCATGACGACCCAGATCGGCGAAGCCGTGAAGCGGGCAACCCTTCGGGTTGCAGCGGAACCAATGTGACCGCCGGCCAACGTGGCCGAGGGACGAGGCCGCACACTCATGACGACCCAGATCGGCGAAGCCGTGAAGCGACAGCGGAACCAATGTCAGAGCACGAGGGTGACGGGGCCGTCGTTGTGGATTTCGACGGCCATGTCGGCGCCGAAGCGGCCCGTGGCGACGGGGATGCCGAGCGAGCGGATTCGCTCGACGCAGTACTCGATCAGTGGTTCGGCGATTTCGGGGCGGGCGGCGGCGATGAACGAGGGCCGGTTGCCCTTGCTGGCGTCGCCGTAGAGCGTGAATTGGCTGATCAGTAGGAGCGACCCGCCGACATCGGCGACCGAGAGGTTCATCTTGTCGTCGGCATCGCTGAAGATCCGCAGCTTCACCAGTTTTTGGGCAAGCTTGTCAGCCATCGATTCGTCGTCGCCGTCGGTGATGCCGAGCAAGACGCAAAGGCCCGGGCCGATCTCTCCTACCACCGCCCCATCGACCGACACGCTGGCTCGAGTGACCCGTTGTACAACCGCTCGCATCCCGCCGACGGTATCTCGCTGTCAGGTGCAGTCTCACGACCGACAACCGCCACCTGCCGAGTTGCTGGAACTTCGCCTAGCCTTACACCGTTGTACCGAGCGGTAACCGGCCGCCTCGGGTAGCACCGCCGCCCCGGCAAGCAGCGACGGCCTCGGGCAGCAGGCAGCCACCAACCGAGCGATGGCGGGTCCCCGCCGAAGAAAGTTCCACACCTCATGAGTTCCCTCGAAGACAGTCGCCTCGTAGACAGGCCGCTCCGGCTCGCCTATCTGTCGTACCGGTCGAAGCCGACTGTCGGTGGGCAGGGGATCTACACCCGTCATCTCACCAAGGCGCTGGCCGATCTCGGCCACACCATCGAGGTCTTCTCCGGTCAGCCATACCCAGTGCTCGACGATCGCATCACGCTCACCGAGCTGCCGAGCCTCGACATCTTCAATGACCAGTATCCGGGCCGGTTCCCGGCCTACTGGGAGATCAAGTCGAAAGAAGACTTGCTCGAGATCGCCACGTTCTCGACCGGCATGTTCCCCGAGCCCCTGGCTTTCAGCTATCGAGCCAAGAAAGCGCTCGCGTCACGAGTCGGCGAGTTCGACCTCGTCCACGACAACCAGTGCCTCGGCTACGGCATCCTGGGGATCGACAAGATGATCCCAACGTTGGTCACCCTCCACCATCCGATCACGGTCGACCGTCGGCTCGAAATGGACGCCGCTCCCAACTGGCGCAAGCGTCGCAGTGTTGGCCGCTGGTATGGCTTTGTGAAGATGCAGGGTCGGGTCGCGCAGCGTATGCCTCGGATCGTGGTCGTTTCGGAGAACTCGATCCAAGACATCCACGACGACATGGGCGTCGACCTCGACCGGATGCGCCTCGTGCACGTCGGCGTCGATCCCGACCTGTTCAAGCCAATGCCGCAGGTGCAGCGCATTCCCGGCCGTTTGATCACAACGGCGTCCGCCGACGTCGAGCTGAAGGGTCTGCGTTTCCTGCTCGAGGCGATGGCCAAGGTCCGCACCGAACGAGACGTCACCCTCACGGTGATCGGCCGAGCCAAGAAGGACGGCCCAGCCGAAGCACTCATCGAGAAGCTGGGTCTGGCCGAACACATCACGTTCGTGAGCGGTGTCACCGACGAACGGATTGTCGAGCTGTACGCCGAGTCCGAGTTGGCGGTGGTGCCGTCGCTGTACGAGGGTTTCTCGCTTCCGGCCGTCGAAGCAATGGGCTCAGGCACGCCGCTGGTCGCCAGCGATGGTGGGGCCCTCCCCGAGGTGACCGGGACCGATGGCGAGACCGTGCTGCGCTGCAAGGCGGGCGATGTCGACTCCCTCAAGCGGGCCCTGGAACGCGGTCTCGAAGACCCCGACTTGCGCGACCGCATCGGCGCCGCCGGGCGCGAGCGAGTCAGCGAGCTCTACACCTGGCGCCAAACGGCGATGAACACCGTTGAGCAGTACCGAGAGGTGCTGGCCATGCGGGCACACGCCGAGCAGGCTCGCTGATGCTCACCGTCGACTACGAACGTCTCGAACTCACCCCCGGCATGCGGGTCCTCGACCTCGGTGCAGGCTTTGGCCGACACGCGTTCGAGACGGCCCGCCGGGGTGCCTCGGTCGTCGCCGCCGATCTGGCGTTCGACGAGATGGAAGCGACGAAAGACACGTTCGCCGCCATGTACCTGGCCGGCGAACTTCCCGAGGGCATCACCACGGTGACGCTCCAGGCGAACGGCCTCGAACTTCCGTTTCCCGATGGCTCATTCGACCGGATCATTGCCTCCGAAATCCTTGAACATGTCCCCGACGATCTCGGAGTGATGGCCGAACTGTTCCGAGTGCTCGCACCCGGCGGACGCCTTGCCGCCACCGTCCCCGCCGCCCTGCCCGAACAGATCTGCTGGTGGCTTTCTGACGATTACCACGCTCCGGCCGCCGTTGGTGGACACGTGCGCATCTACGGTCAGCCCGAGCTCCGGATGAAGCTCGAATCGGTCGGATTCGTGCCCGGCGACTCCCACCGTGCCCACTCGCTGCACAGTCCGTACTGGTGGCTCAAGTGCGCGGTTGGCGTGCAGAACGACGACCACCCGCTGGTGAAGCAATACCTCAAATTCCTCACCTGGGACATCGTCAAAGCACCAGCCCTCACCCGCACCGCCGACCGATTGCTCAATCCGGTCCTCGGCAAGTCGCGAGTCGTCTACGCCGATCGCCCGGCCAGCTGATGCCTGCCATGGAGACACCCTTCGTCGAGGGCATCGTGACGGCCGACGACCTGCGGGCAACAGCGCAGACCATCGTCGAGCTCCAATTGTCGAGCGGCATGATCCAGTGGTACCCCGATGGTCACGCCGACCCTTGGAACCACGTGGAAGCGGCAATGGCCCTGGCGACCTGTGGCTTCGTCGACGAGGCCGAACGGGCCTACCAGTGGTTGGCCGATCTGCAGCGTCCCGACGGCAGTTGGCACAACTACTACACCGCCGACGGGATCGAAGACGCCAAACTCGACTCCAACTGCATCGCCTACATCGCGACCGGCATCTGGCATCAGTGGATCGTCACCGGCGACCGGCGCATGCTCGAACACTTCTGGCCGGTCGTCGAAGCGGCAACCGACTTCGTTCTCGACCTCCAAACCAAGCGAGGCGAAATCATCTGGGCTCGCCACTCCGATGGCCTGCCGTGGAACTATGCCCTGCTGACCGGATCGTCATCGATCAGCCACAGCCTGCACTGTGCCGTGCAGTTGGCCGATGCCGTCGGCTCACCTCGCCCCGAGTGGGTCGGCGCCCGGTCCCGGCTGATCGATGTGATCGCCGACCAGCCGAACGCGTTCGAACCCAAGGCCCGCTGGGCCATGGACTGGTACTACCCGGTGATGACCGGAGCCGTTACCGGCGACGACGCCCTCAAGATGCTGGAGAAGGGTTGGGAGACGTTCGTCATGGCCGGCAAGGGCGTTCGCTGCGTCAGCGACCGTCCGTGGGTCACGGCCGCCGAAACATGCGAGTGCGCGCTCGCCCACCTCGCGGTCGGTGAGACGACAGCGGCTCGCACCCTGTTCTCGTGGATCCAGGCCCACCGCGACCGCGACGGTTCTTACTACACCGGGCTGGTCTTTCCCGAGCTGGTGTTCTACCCCGACGCCGAGCGAAGCACCTACACCGCGGCGGCCGTCATCTTGACCGCCGACGCACTCTGCGGCCGCAACCCGACATCGAATCTCTTCACGACATTTGCCGCAGGCGTCTAGAACGCGATCGAGGCAGCGGGCGTAAGGCCGGGGGTGCGAAACACCGAGGTCCAGCGTGCAAGCAGGCGCCACGCGCCATCTGGTGTCGACTGACGACGGTCGCTAACGTCACCCGCCATGGGAAGACTCGACAACAATGTGGCACTCATCACCGGCGGCGCTCGCGGCCAGGGGGAGGCCGAGGCCGAGCTCTTCGCACGGGAGGGCGCCACCGTCTACATCACCGATGTCCTCGACGACATCGGCAAGGCAACGGCCGACCGGCTGGGCGATGCGGTGACCTACCTTCATCACGACGTCACCAGTGAAGACGAGTGGACCGGTGTCGTGCAGGGCATCGTCGAGGAGCAGGGCAGGCTCGACATCCTGGTCAACAATGCCGGGATCTTCCGAACCGGCAGCCTGTTCGACACCACGCTCGACGACTGGAACCAGATGCTCGAGATCAATCAGACCGGCGTCTTCCTCGGTCTTCGCACCGCCGGCCTCGTCATGCGGAATCAGGGTTCCGGCAGCATCATCAACATCTCATCGATCGCCGGGCTTGGCGGCGCCGGGAGCGCTCTCTCCTATGCGGCAACGAAATGGGCGGTGCGTGGCATGACGAAGTCGGCCGCAATCGAACTGGCCCCCGACGGTGTCCGCGTGAACTCGGTGCATCCGGGAATCATCGAAACGGCCATGCTCGAAGAGTTCGGAACGAACCTCCCTCGTATTCGGGAGATGATTCCGATGGGCCGAACCGCCAAGGCATCGGAGGTCGCGAACGTCGTGCTCTTCCTGGCCTCCGATGAGTCGTCGTACTGCAGTGGCCACGAGTTCGTCGTCGACGGCGCCATGAAAGCCTGAGCGCAGCAGGCTTCCGAAATCACGCAGACTTCAGAGGTCGGGTCAGAGGTCGGGCAGTTCCCCGGTGAGGTTGGCGCGTTGCGACAGCTCGAGCCAATCACCATCGGGCAGGCGGACGAACGAGATGGCGGCGGTGTCGCCCAGGCGCATCGGTGCCATGCCTTCGGAGAAGCCCTTGCGGATGAATCGTCCATACTCCTCCTGGACATCGAAGACCTGGGCCGTGATGTAGGTGAACCCCAGCGATCGTGACGGCCCGGCTGCGACCCGGTCCGGCTGATGATCGAAGGCGATGAGGGTTTCGCCGACGTGGAGTCGGCCGCCCTCGGGTCGTGCGTCGAAAGCATCGATGAAGACCGACGCGGTGTGATCGACCGAGCGAGCTGCAATCGTGATCTCGACGGTGCCAATGCCATCGTGACCCATCGGAACGATGTCGATCGCGACACCGTCGGGGTGCGTCAGTGACACCACCTCATCGACGTCAGCTGCAATCCGCAGCCGAGCGAATCCGCTGGTGCTCGGCTCGAGCGGTTCACGCGAGACGTTCTGCTTCAGTACGCCCTGATGTAGGGAGTAGCGGTGCTGATGGATACCGCCTCCGACCTTGAGCAATTCCTCGTAGCCGAGGCCGACGGTGTTGCCCCAGAACGCTCGGGCGGCGTCGAGATCGTTGGTGTAGAACCCGACATCGAGCGCTGGCTTGGCTGGCGAAAAGGTCATGCGCCATCTTGGCCGATGATCGTCGAACGAGCCACCGCAAGCCTGACCTGTCCATCCAGGTTTGTGGTTGGGTGAGGCTCAACATAGGGTCGCCCCATGCGCATTGGAATCAACGGATCAAGCCTGCTCGCCCGTCCCGACATCGACGAGATCGTCGCCAACATGGCCGACGCCGAGAGCGCAGGATTCGCGAGCTACTGGCTTGCCCAGACCGGGCTCATCGATCCGCTTCACTGCTTCACTGCGGCCAGGGCTCAGACCTCCACGATCGAACTCGGCACGGCCGTTGTTCCCACCTGGCCCCGCCACCCTCACGCCCTCGCTGCCTCGGCCCTCGCCTCGCAGGCCGCGCTGGGCGGAAGGTTGATCCTCGGACTCGGCCTTGCCCACAAGCCGTCGGTCGAGGGATCGTGGAAGATGGAGTGGAAGAAGCCGATCCGCCACATGCTCGACTACCTCGACATCCTGCTGCCATTGCTCGAATCCGGCGAGGCTCATCACGACGGTGAATTCTTCTCCTTCGAGGGCAAGGCTGCCCGCATCACCGAGCAGCCGCCAAGCGTCATGCTGGCCGCCCTCGGTGACCAGATGCTCAAGATCGCAGGCGCCCGAACCGACGGCACGATCCTGTGGTGCGTCGGTCCAAAGACCTTGGAACAGCAGATCGTTCCCGGTATCACCGCCGCGGCTGATGCCGCGGGTCGCCCGGCACCCCGCGTGGTGTGCAGTCTGCCGGTGTGGGTCACCGACCGGCCCGACGAGGCTCGAGCCATCGTGGCCAAGACACTCACGATCTACGGGCAGCTGCCCTCCTACCGGGCCATGCTCGACATCGAAGGCGTCGACGGACCGGCCGACATCTCCCTGATCGGCAACGCCGAAACGGTCCACGCCGGTCTGGCTGCTGTCAAGGCCGGCGGAGCGACCGACTTCACTGGGGTCGTTCAGGGCTTTGATCCCGATGAAGTCCGTCAGGGCTGGGACGCCCTGAGCAGCTGGGCCTGAGCCATGACGACCAATGACCGGCTTGGCGTTCGATGGGGGCTCGCAGGTGGCGTCGCGCTGTCGAGCATCGGAGAGGTTCGAGACATCGCTCGATGGGCCGGTTCATCGGGATTCGACAGCCTGTGGATCTCGCACGCCATGGCCGTCGACCCGATCGTCGCTCTGGCCGCAGCGGCGGACGAGGCGGCGAGCCTCGGCGAGGTCGGTACATCGGTGGTGCCGCTCTATGGTCGCCACCCAGTTGGGCTCGCCCAACAGGCAATGACGGCTCAGTCGGTGCTCGACGGTCGCTTCACGCTTGGCATCGGGCCATCGCATCGGCGCTCGGTCGAAGGATCGCTCGGGCTTTCGTGGGATCGCCCATTCACCTACACCTCACAGTTCCTCGACGGGCTCCTTCCGTTGCTGGCTGGGACCGAAGCCAACGTCGAGGGCACCGACGTGACCACCCGCGCCCAGGTTCTCATCGACGCCCCCGACACCCCGGTCTTGTTGGCAGCACTCGGGCCCCGCATGCTCGATCTCGCCGGCCGCCGCACCCACGGCACCACCGTTGGACAGTGCGGACCCAAGACCATTGCCGAGCACATCGTCCCCGGCGTGCAGACCGCGGCCAATGCCGCGGGCCGACCGGCGCCGCGGGTGATGGCCCTGGTTCGTATCTGCGTCACCGACGACGTCGCCGGCGCCTACGAACTGGCCCAGGCCATCGGTGCCGGCTACAGCGAACTGCCGTCGTATGCCGCGGTGTTGGCCAAGGAAGGTCTGTCCGATGCTGCCGACCTCCATCTGATCGGCTCGTGGGAACAGGTACTCGACGGACTCGGGGCCTACGCAACGGCCGGCGTCACCGACCTGCGGGTCGAAGTCGTTGCCCATACCAACGACGCAAGAGACACCACCCGAGCCGCCCTCGCCTCCTACCTCTCGTGAGCCGGAGCTGAGCTAGAGCGACGCCAGGAACTCGGCGAGCGGGGGGTTCACCACCTGCGGATGCGAGAGGTTGGCGGCATGGGCGGCGCCCGGCACTTCCACGAACCCTTTGCAATCCTGCACGCCGTCGGCCACGATGCGGGCCTGGTCGATGGTGATGGCCTGGTCGTCGGTGCCATGCACGACGAGGACCGGGCAGACGATTTCACCGAGGCGGTCGGTCACGTCGTCTCGATCGAGGAGCGCACCTCCGGCAATCGTGATGTCGCTGTTCGCGACCAACGCCTTCCACTTCGGCATCCAGGCGGTGGTCAGATCAGGCTCACCGAGGATCAGAGCGGCAACCCCGGTCAAGACTTGATCGATGATCTCGGCGTCACCACTGGTGAGCGCACCCATCATTCCCCGGTATCCCTCGAGCACCTCAGGCCCGTCGACCCCTGCCATCGAATCGATCATGACGAGCGCTCGCACCCGATCGGGATGGGCGAGCGCGGCCCGCAACGACAGGTATCCACCCTGACTCATGCCGACGAAGACCGCCTGATCGACACCGAGATGATCGAGCAGCCCTACAGCATCGTTGGCGGAGTCCCAATAGTCGAAGGGGCCGGGAGCCGGCGTCTCGCCGAACCCTCGTTCATCCCAACGAATGCAGCGGTAGTCGGCCGACAGCGCGTCGACCTGATGGTCGAACATGGTGTGGTCCATGAGGAAGCCGTGACTGAACAAAATGGCTGGACCATCACCACCGGAATCTTCGTAGCGGATGGTGATGCCATTGATCTCTGCGGTAGCCATCGCCGAAACCTAGCCGAGCGAACCTATCGGGGAGGAGAACGACAGAGATACGGCGTCGGCCCGGAGGTGACTCAGGCCACTCGTTGCAGGACACGGAGCGAACCGGTGGCCGAACGCTCGAAAAATCGACCGGATGCGAGCGCCGGGAGGTAGATCTCCTCGTAGGGCGGGCGTCCGCCGTCGGCCGGGTCGGGGAAGACATCGTGGATGACGAGGAACCCGCCGGGTGCAACGTTTGGCGTCCAACCCTCGAAGTCGGATCGAGCGGGTTCGACGCCATGACCGCCGTCGATGAAGAGCAACGACAGCGGTGTCTGCCAGTAGCGGGCGACCCGAGGGGAGTCACCGACGATGGCCACCACCCAGGGTTCGAGTCCGGCATCGTGGACGGTCCGACGAAAGATCGGAAGCGTGTCCATCTTCCCGACGGCCGGATCGACGAGGTCAGGCTCGTGCCATTCCCAGCCTTCCTGATTTTCTTCCGAGCCGCGGTGGTGATCGACACAGAACAACTGGGTGCCGCGCGACCGGGCCGCCGGTCCGAGGTACAGGGCGGACTTGCCGCAATAGCTGCCGACTTCGAGCATCGGACCGAGGGACGGGTTGGCACCGAGACCGGCCGCGTAGAGCGCCAGACCCTCGTTCGGGGGCATGAAACCACGAGCGGCCTCGGCTCGGGCTTGCTCCTGCGGTGTCATGGTTCGGTAGCGGTGAACACACGGTTCAGGAGGAAGAATTTCGCCAGCCACACCAGGAAGTAGGCGACGAGCGTTGCGAAGTTCACGATCAATCCACTGCCGAACCAGCGGTCGGCTGCCTCGGCAAAAACCGTCGAGACCGCAAGGCCCAGCACCGCAATACCAACGAACGGGGCGACCTCGCCACGAGGGTCGTGCCGCTTGCCACGAACGTTCCAGACCCACCACCGGCTCATGAAGTAGGCGGGAACGGCGGCGATCAGACCGGCGAAAAGATTTGCCACCCCGCCAGACCAGGCCCACACCGAATTCGCGAGAAACAGCAGGCCCTGGTGGTTCACGTTGTTCACCATGGTGACGAGCAGGAAGCGGCCCGCCTTCTGCGAATGGGGGGCCACCTTGTCGGCAACGGACGCGGTGGCTACTTGCGTCGGAGGTGTCGCATCAGAAGGCACGACGCGAGACTACCTGCGCAATCGTCGGACAACGGAGCACCGTTACCAGCACCACGCACCCCAGAATGGAGTCGTGACGAACGGACCGGTCGACGACCTCATCAAACTGCTCGACCTCGAACCGATCGAGCAGAACATCTTTCGGGGGCAGAGTCCCGACGAGCAACGCCAGCGAGTCTTCGGTGGCCAGGTTGCCGGTCAAGCACTCGTCGCGGCAACGCGCACGGTGGAGAGCGGCACCGTTCACTCGCTCCACGCCTACTTCCTGCGCCCGGGCGATCCAACGATCCCGATCCTCTACGAAGTCGAGCGCATCCGAGACGGCCGCTCGTTCACCACCCGGCGCGTCGTCGCCATTCAACACGGGCAGGCCATCTTCCATCTGTCGGCGTCGTTTCACACCGTAGAAGAGGGCTTCGATCATCAAACCGACCCACCCCCGAACCTCCCCGATCCCGAATCACTTCCCGACTTCCACACCAGAAACGCCGATCAGGCGGAACTGCTCGGCGATTGGTACACCCGGCCTCGACCGATCGACACCCGCCATGTCGGTCCCGACGGGCTCAACCGGTCACGCATCAAGCTGGATCCCCAGCAGTACGTGTGGATGCGAGCCGACGGTGATCTGCCCGACGATCCGGTCCTCCATCAGTGCGTCATCACCTATGCCTCCGACATGAGCCTGCTCGACACCGTCGCTCGCCCCCATGGTGTGTCCGTACTCGACGGTGACGTCATGATGGCCAGCCTCGACCACGCCATGTGGTTCCACCGACCGTTCCGAGCCGACCGCTGGTTCCTGTACGCGCAAGACACGCCGTCGGCCTCGGGCGGTCGGGGTCTGGCTCGTGGCTCGATCTACCAAGATGGCATCCTCGTGGTGTCGGTCGTCCAAGAAGGCCTCATCAGAAAGCTCCGGGGCTGACGCCAATCCAATGCACCGACCGACCAGACTGACAGCGCAGCGATGCTGAGCTCTTCAGCGCGACCACCCGTCATCGCACCTCCCGAGTACCCCCGACTGCCAAGGCGACCCCTCTTCACCATGCGGCGATTCACACCTCTTGTTCTTCTCGCTCTCTTTGCTGCGTCCTGCGGCTTCCCCGAAGTCGCGACCGCACCAACCTCGAGCCTTCCCGCCAACGATGCCGAGCCCGTCCAAGGCGACGAGACCGACGGCGATACGCCGACGACACCGCCGATCGCCGAGTCGGGCGAGACCCCGGTGTGGTCCGAGATGCCACTGGCGCTCGAACCAATCGCGGAGATCGAGAACCCGATTGCCATCACCGGCCGGTCGGGCACGCTGAACCTCTACGTCGCAACGCGCGACGGCGCCATCAGAGTGATCGAGCGCACGATCTCACCCGAAAAGTCCATTGAGCGAACATCGCTGGCGTCGCGCCCGATGCTCGACCTCACCGGCTTGGTGTCACTCGAGAGTGAGCAGGGCCTCCTCAACATCGAGTTCTCCTCCGACGGCCGTGACCTGTTCGTCTACTACACCGATCTCGGTGGCGACGCGGTGATCGACAAATACGACGTGGATCGTTCCGATCGAGCAGACCTCGATGAGCGGATCGAACTCATCCGAGTTCCTCAGCCCGCCCCCAATCACAATGGTGGCGGTCTCGCCGTCGGCCCCGACGGGTTCCTCTACGTTGGTGTGGGTGATGGTGGCGGCGCTGGTGATCCGCAAGCAACCGGTCAAGATCCCACCGACCTCCTCGCTTCATTGCTGCGCATCGATCCGGTCAGCGGCGATACCTCATATGCCGTTCCGTCGAACAACCCATTCGCCGACGGCGCAGACGGCGCTCCCGAGGTCTGGCTCTACGGCGTCCGCAACCCCTGGCGAATCTCGTTCGACCCGAGGGGCGGCGACTTGTGGATTGCCGATGTCGGCCAGGATCGCTTCGAGGAGGTCAACCGGTTCGCCCAGTCCGACGGCGGTGGCCTCGGCGCCAACCTCGGGTGGAATCTGGTCGAGGGCGACGAGCCCTTCGACGGCGGAACCGCGCCGGCCGACCACTCGTCGCCGCTCTACACCTATGAACACGACAACGGCCGTTGTTCGATCACCGGCGGCAACGTCATGCGTACCCAACTCATGCCTCAGTTCGACGGCGTCTACGTCTTCGGCGACTACTGCAGCGGTGAAATCTTCGGACTCACCGTCACCGACGGCGCCGTGCTCGTTCGACCGCTCATGGTCAGTGCGGCACCGGGCGAACTCGTCTCGTTCGGTCAAGACACCGAGGGCCGCGTCTTCGTCGTCGAGTCGGGCGGACGCGTCAGCCGAATCGGTCCGGCCGTTGCCGAAGCCGAGGGCTGATCCTCACCCGACAACCACTATCGAACGTTTGTTCGATAGTATCGCCGGATGACACCTTCGAACGAACCCGACAGCGGCAACTCGCCTCTTCCAACCGGTGACCCATCGCCACGATCCAAAACCGCCGAGGACTGGGAACTCATCCGGCGCTCGATCGCCATGCTCCCGCCAGGAGCCTGGGCCATGCGCCGAGAGCAGGCACTCGAATCGCTGTCTTCGCTGGTGGCAAACCTGCGAGACGCCAGACACAGCACTTGATCTCAGTCGCCGCCGAGGTCGAATCGGTAGACGTTGGTGTTGCGCTTCTCGAAGCCGATACGGGCGTACAGCCGATTGGCTTCCTCCCGTGAGGGGCGCGACGTCAGATCGACCGTGACAGCGCCGGCGGCCTTCGACAGCTCGATGGCGTGCTCGCTGAGCAGCCGACCAACGCCCTTGCCTCGGGCCTCGGTGTCGACGATCACGTCCTCGATCCACGCTCGCATACCGGTGGGGATACGGAAGAGCACGAGGGTCAGGCAGCCATAGACCGTTCCGTCTTCTTCGGCCAGCAGCAGGCGAGAAGCCTCGGAGCGCACCAGGTCTTCGAGCTCTGCTCGGGTTGGCGGCGGGTTCGACTTCGACAACTGTGGAACGAGCCGGTCGAATACGGCGACCACCTCGTCGGTGACTTCGGTGACTTCAAAGATCTGCACCCACCCAGTATGACGAGCTGAGCCAACGCGCGTGCGGGTCGGTCCTGCTGCGACCAGCCCGATACGGTGGTGTGGGTGAACCACATACAGTGGATCGAGCCACTTCCCGAACTCAGAAAGCCGACCCTCGTTCTTGCCTTCGAGGGCTGGAACGACGCCGGCGACGCGGCGACCTCGGCGGCAAGCCACCTCGTCACGCTGTTCGATGCCGAACCGGTGGCACGGATCGAGCCCGAGGAATTCTACGATTTCTCGACAACCCGCCCCCTCGTGATGCTCGACGACACCACCCGAACGATCGAGTGGCCAGCACCCGAGTTCACCGCAGCCCGTCTTCCCAACAGCGATCGAGATCTCGTCGTCCTTGCCGGCATCGAGCCGCACCTGCGATGGAAGACCTTCGCCCATACCGTCGCCGAGGTGGCCAAGCGGCTCGATGTCTCGATGGTCGTCTCGTTGGGCGCCCTGATCGCCGATGTCGCACACTCTCGTCCCACCACGGTCTTCGGCTCGGCACAGAGCGTGGCGTTGGCCGAACGACTCGACCTCGAGCCGTCGTCATATGAGGGACCGACCGGGATCATCGGGGTGCTGACCAGCTTGATGCACGACGAAGGAACCGACACCCTGTCGCTTTGGGGATCGATCCCGAGCTACGTGCCGCACGCGAACTCACCGAAGGCGGCGTTGGCGTTGGTCGACCGACTCGGCGCCGTACTCGAACTCCCGAT
>RCMY010002641.1_pt1 | contig 21849 bp, 12 predicted proteins | sample 2041341 | NCBI WGS metagenome assembly RCMY01 (sample SAMN09708234, study PRJNA481090) | Marine sediment metagenome, whole genome shotgun sequencing project.
GACTTACGTCGCTCCTACAACAGCCGAAGCAAGATCAAGGGCTCGCACTCCTGCAGGATCGATAGACGGAGGTGTCACGATGGAACAGGCACGGCAAGTCGTCACGTTCTGGCGCGAGGCGGGACTGGGGAAGTGGTTCGGTGGCGGCGCGGCATTCGATGCGCAATGCGAACGTTTCCGCGATCTGCACTTGTCCGCGTCGCGTGGCGAGCACGTCGGTTGGCTGGATGACGCCGACGGCGCGTTGGCGTTGCTGCTGTTGCTAGACCAGATCCCGCGCAACCTGTTCCGCGGCAGCGCGCACAGTTATGCGACCGATCCGTTGGCGCGGCAATACGCGGACCGGTCAATCGATGCCGGTCACGACCAGGCATTCGAGCCAGCGTTGCGCGCGTTCTTCTACCTGCCGTTCGAGCATTCCGAAGCGATGGCCGACCAGGATCGCGCGGTAGCGCTGTTCGAGGCGCTTGGCAATGCCAATTACCTGGATTTCGCAAAGGCGCACCGCGATGTCATCGCCCGTTTCGGACGATTCCCGCATCGCAATGCGGCGCTGGGTCGCGATAATACGGCCGAGGAGCAGGCGTGGCTCGATGCGGGCGGAGGCTTCGGCTAAAGCAGCCAGTCCCGCTCTTGGCAGGAGTGGCTTCAACCACGAGCCCTTGCCCTGCTTTCGGCTGTTGTAGGAGCGACGTAAGTCGCGATTGTTTCCCGGGATGTGTGATCGCGACTTACGTCGCTCCTACAACAGCCGAAGCAGGATCAAGAACTCGCGGCTGAAGCCGTCGCTACCAAAGGCCGGATCCTTGGCGGCTCAGTACTTCGGCACTGCCGGATCCATCTCTGCCCAGGCGTCGATGCCGCCGATCACGTTGTAGACCTCGTCAAAACCGAGTTGGCGGAAATGCTCGGCCGCCTGCGCACTGCGATTGCCGGTGTGGCACAGGAACGCGAGCGCTGTGTCCTTGGGCAGGGCTTCCAGCGCGGTACTGCCGTCGTCGAATGTGTCGAACCGGGCCTTGATCGCGGCAAAGGCACGCTCTTCGGCCGGGCGCACGTCCACCAGCACCAGCGTGCCGGCGGCCACGCGCGCGGCGGTATCCATCGGCGACAGGGGCCGTATCGGCGCTGGCGCGTTGGGGTTTTCGATCACCAGCCCGCGACCACGTTCGTTATCGATCCAGTCAATCGACACGCCGTCGGCACGGCGCGCGGAGGCCAGGTCGAACTGCGTGCGGATCCCATCGACTTCGACGGCAATCGCCTTGGGGTCGGCCGGCGCCAGCTGCAGGCGCGTATTGAACGTCGGGTCAACCGACACTTGCACCGCATGTCCGGCGCCGGCGTTGTCCAGTGCTTCGCGCAACATGGCGACGGCGGCCGGGGCAATGGTGATCGTCGGCGGGGTGCGGTCTGGCGGCGGCAGGCCGAGCGTGGTGTGCAGCTCGCCGGAGTTGGCCATCTGCTCGATGATGTCGCTGCCGCCGACCAGCTCGCCACCGATGTACAGCTGCGGGATGGTCGGCCAGTCGCCGTAGGCCTTGATGCCTTCGCGGATCTCCGGGTCGGACAACACGTCGATGTGCGCGTACTCGACGCCCAGCGAGTCCAATGCGCCAATCGCCTTGGCCGAGAAACCACATTGCGGCGCACGCGGCTCGCCCTTCATGAACAGGACGATGCGGTTGTCGTGGAGCAGGGTGTCGATACGGGTGCGCAGGGTGGGATCCAGCGTCATGGCAAGCTCGCTTCTGATGTTTCGTGGGGCCTGACAGTTTACGCCGGTAGGCCGTTGCAATGGCATGATGCGTCCATGTTTGCGCCTGTCCATATGCCTGCTGGCCTGCACCGCATCCCGCGCTACCCGCATGCGTGGTCGTGGGCGTTGCTGCTGTCGCAAGCGCTGGTCGTCGGGATCTGGTGGCAACTGGGCTGGCGTGTCGGTTTGCCGGTGATGTTGTTGTCGCACGGCGTGTTCATGTGGGGCACGCTGGTACCCGGGTCGCGCCTGTTCAGCCCGGTGCTGGTGCGGTTGCCGATCCACGACCAGCGGGTGTGGCTGACCATCGATGACGGACCATCGGCGCAGACCCCGGCACTACTCGACCTGCTCGACGCACACGGTGCCAAGGCGACGTTTTTCCTGGTTGGTGCACGTGCGCGCGAATTTCCGCAGCATGTGCGCGAGATCGTGCGCCGTGGCCATGGCATCGGCAACCATAGCGACAGTCATCCCGCAGGCTGGTTCTGGTGCCTGTCGCCGCGACGGATGGCGCGTGAGATCGACCAGACACAGGTGACATTGACGCAGCTTGGTGGTATCGAACCGATCTGGTTTCGCGCGGTGGTCGGCATGGCCAACCCCTTTGTCGCCGCATGCCTGCGCCGGAATGGGCTGGCGCGTGTTGCGTGGAATGCGCGTGGATTCGATGGCAGCATCGGCGATCCGACGCGCGTGGTGGCACGTGTCCAGCGGCAATTGAGTCCGGGCGCCATCGTGTTGACGCACGAAAACGCGCCGCACGGTCGCAGCCTTGAGATCGTCACTGCGCTGCTGGATATGCTCGATGCGCAGGGATACGCCACGGTCCTGCCCGAAGCGCTAGCGAAGGGCATCACGGATGCAAAGCAAGCGCAGGATCCGGCGACCGCCTGACCCACCGCCTGACCCACCGCCTGACCCAGGCAGGCTCAGCGCGTCGCGACCACCAGCCAGTTGTTGAACGGCGTCCGCCCGGACATCGACGTGAATCGTGCCTGCATCCCGGCGCGCTCGAACTGTGCCGTCAGCACATCAGCACGCGGGTAACGCTTGGGTGCGGTGTTCATCCACCCCAGTCGGTGCGCGGCGTGGTCGAGGCGACGGCTCAAGCGTGCGCGCAGTCCGTTGTGCTCCAGGCCGGTCCGGATCACCAGTCGCGCGCCGGGGGCAAGCATTGCGATTGCGGCGTCCAGCGTGCGCTGCTGGTCGTCGTCGGACAGGTATTGCAATACATCCAGGATCGCGACACTGCCCGTGTGTCGTGGCAAGCCGGCAGCCAGGTCGACGACGTCGAACTCCACGTCAAGCAGCGCCGCGCGTGCCGCCGCCCGTCGTGCGACCGCGATCTTGCCGGCATCGTTATCGACGCCGCGATACGGCATCTCCAGGCCGCCATCGCGCAGGGCGTGCGCCAACAGCCCGGGGCCGCAACCCAGGTCGAGCAGGGGTGACGGGCAATCGCGCAAGGCCGCGACCACGCCGGGATACAGCGGATCGGTGGCCAGCTTGATGCGCGTGTAGTGGTAGTGCCAGCGACTGCCGAACCAGCGTGGCGGCAGGTAAGCGGTGGCGATACGGCGCGCAGTGGCACCATCGAACGCGGTGTTGTGGTCCGACGCGCCTGTGGCCTGGTCGCCCACGACATCGCCACCCACTATCTGGACAGTAACTGGCGTGCGACCGGTAACGCCTGCCGTGTCCAGAGTGCGTACATCGCAGCGGACGGATGCAGTCCGTCGTCGGCCAGCATCGCAGGCTCGGCGCCGTGCTCACGCGACGCCGGGGTGATATCGACATAAGCGACGCCCTGCGCAGCACAGATCTCGCGGGCCGCGGCATTGTAGGCGTCCAGTTCGCTGGCGATGCGTGCCGTGTCGCGTCCGGACACCTGTCCAAACCGGGTCACGCCCCAGTCCGGGATCGACAGCATCATGACGCGCCGCGCGTCACCGCCGGCAAAACCAATCGCGCGTTGCAACAAGGCCGTGAACTCTTCCCGGTAGTTGTCGACATCGCGCCCGCGGTATTGATTATTGACGCCAATCGCCACGGTGACGAAGTCGAAATCGTCTGGTGGATCAGCAGCGTCGATGGCGCTGTCGAGCTCGTCGGTGGTCCAGCCGGTTTTGGCGATGATCACGGGAGCGTCGATGGCGATGCCGGCATCACGCAGGCCCTTGGCCAGCTGCACTGGCCATCGCGCCTGCGCGTCGACGCTTTCGCCGATGGTATAGCTGTCGCCCAGTGCAAGGTAACGCAGCGTCTGCATGGGGGTGTCCTTGTTGTTGGTCGTGGCGTCGGTAGCCTTGGCGTTATCTGACGCAGCGCGCGGTGGATGCGCGGTGCAGCTGGCCAGCACGAATGCCGCCAGCATCGCCATCAATGTGTTTTCAAGCCATTGCGCTCTTGCGTGCACCGTCGGCCTCCGCGGGGTTGCCTGTCATGGGGCTGCCTGTCGTGGTGCGGCCGGAAGCATGGCGATCGAGTACACGCTCGATCCGCACGAATACCTCGCGCAGTACCTCCGCCTGGGGCAACAACGTCACCCGGAAGTGGTTGCGCCAGGGCACGTTGAAGCTGGAACCGGGTACGACCAGCACGCCTTCACGCTCCAATAATTCCAGTGCAAAGACATGGTCGTCAAACCCTGCCGCCGCCGCGCCGGTCACGCCCGGAAATCCATACAGTGCGCCGCGTGGCGTCACCAGTGACAGGTGCTTGCTGGCCGCACAGCTGTCGATCAGCGCGCGTCGTGTTTCATGCAGGCGTCCACCTGGGCGGCACAGCGCGCCGATGGTGTCGGTGCCGTGCAGCGCCTGTTCTATCGCGTACTGCCCTGGCACGTTGGCGCACAGCCTCAGCGCGCTGAGCAGGTCCATTGCGTGGTGGAAGTCGCCGCAGACCGCTGCATCCCCGGACAACACCGCCCAACCCACCCGCCAACCACAAGCGCGATGCACCTTGGACAGGCCGCCGAAGGACAGGCAGGGCAGGTCGCCGGCCAAGGGCGCCACCGGCTCGAACACGGCATCGTCGTACACGATGCCGTCATAGATCTCATCGACCATCAGCAACAGGCGATGCTTTTCGGCGATCGCGACAATGCGCTCCAGCAACGCACGCGGATACGTCGCGCCGGTCGGGTTGTTGGGGTTGATCAGCACGATGGCGCGCGTACGCACGGTGACCAGTGCCTCGATCTCATCAGGGTCGGGCAGGAAGTCGTTGCCGGGCTTGCACGGGTAATACACCGGCCGGCCATCGTTGAGGATGGTCGCCGCCGACCACAATGGGTAGTCGGGCGACGGCAGCAGGATCTCATCGCCGGGGTTGAGCAGGGCGCGCAGGCTCAGGTCGATCAGCTCGCTGACACCGTTGCCGACAAACACGCGCTCGGCCGTCGCGTCGGGCGTGCCGCGATGCCTGTGGAAACGGGCGATGGCCTCGCGCGCTGCGGGCAGGCCTTGTTGATGGGTGTAGGGATCGGTGTCGTGGATATGGTCGACGATTGCGCGCTGCAGGTGCTCTGGCGCGCGGAATCCAAACGCGCCTGGATTGCCGATGTTGAGCTTGATCAGCTCGCGGCCATCGGCTTCGAGCTCGCGCGCGCGGCGGGCAAGTTCACCGCGGATCTCGTAACGGACTTCGGACAGGCGTTGGCGGGTCTTGAGGCTGGGCGGTGGCATTGGGGCGGGCAGGTGGAGAGAAGCTGCAAAGCCTAGCGGAAAAGCACCGCGCGCGTCCTCCGATTGTAGGAGCGCCCCATGTCGTCATAAGCCATGGGCGCGATGGGCCTTGCCGGTAATTTCCACGCCCATGGGGCGCTCCTACAGGGGTGCGCACGCTAGACTCTGCGTCATGGACATCACCCGACACCACGCTTGACTCCCGGCTACGCCGCCCTTCGCGCGATCGGTTGGACGTGCCGCGAGGAGACGTCGCTGACCACAATGTTAAAACGCGCCACCGCGCGCGCGGCCCCCCGCTTGCCTGTTGGGCAGGCCGTCATGAGTAATCTCAGGGCGATCGGCTGGCCCTTCCCGGAAGGCACCACCGACCCGCAATGGTCGGCGCTCATCGCCAAGCACCCCCAGTCCCGCCCGGCCCGCGTCACCGAGCAGCACCGCTCTGGCTACATCATCGCCGAGGGCCCAGGCGAGGGATACACCGCCGAGTCGCCACCGGAATGGCAACGCCCACCCAGCTACAAAAAAGGCAAGTTGCCCCCCGAGGCACGCGCTGCGGTCGGCGACTGGGTGCTGGTTGAAGGCGAAGGCGCCTCGGCCACCATCGTTGCGTTGCTGCCGCGGTACTCGGCGATCAAGCGCGCCGCGGCCGGCGAGCATTACCAGCAGCAACTCATTGCCTCCAACATCGACACTGTGTTCGTCGTCTGCGGCCTGGATGCGGATTTCAACCCGCGCCGGATCGAGCGCTACCTGTTGCTTGTGCAAGGCAGTGGCGCAACACCGGTGGTGGTGTTGACCAAGGCCGACCAGACTGACGACACCGACAGCGCGCTCGCGGCCCTGTCCGACATCGCGCAACGTGGCACCGCCATCGTTGCGGTCAACGCCAAGGATCGCGACAGCGTCTCGCAACTGGAGACATGGCTCAAGCCTGGCACCAGCATCGTCCTGGTCGGTTCTTCCGGCGCAGGTAAATCCACCTTGACCAACACCTTGCTGGGTACGGAGAGGATGAAGACCGGCGTCGTGCGCGCCAGCGACGAGCGTGGACGCCACACCACCACCCATCGCGCACTGATCCCGATGCCCTCTGGCGCTTGCATGATCGACACGCCCGGGATGCGCGAGCTGAAACCAACTGGCGAGGAAGTGGTCGAGCAGAACTTCACCGACATCGAAGCGCTGGCCGCACAATGCCGGTTTCGCGACTGCGAGCATGCTGGCGAACCCGGTTGTGCCGTGCGTGCTGCGATCGAGGGTGGCACGCTGGATGCCGGGCGCTACGCCAATTACGCCAAGTTGCGTGATGAGGTTGCCGAAGCAGCCGGCAAGCTCGCCAACCGGCGTGCCGGCAAGGCCAACGAGAAAGTGCAGGTCAAGGCTCGCAACAAACGTGACGACGAGAAATACAGCAAGCGCTAGGAAAGTTTTTGTAGACCCATGCTTTTGTGGGAGCGTGCTTTTGTAGGAGCGGCTTCAGCCGCGAGCTCTTGATGTAGATCTTGCCGTCGCCGCCGTTGCCGCCGCTATTGCCGTTGCCGTTGCCGTTGCCGTTGCCGTTGCCGTTGCCGTTGTAGGAGCGACTTACGTCGCTCCTACAACAGCCCGAGCCAATCAGCAGCCCGAGCCAAATCAAGCGCTCGCGGCCGAAGCCGCTCCTGCAACGAGACGCGCTGACGCAGGATGCCCGGCACGCATCACTCTTCGTCCTTGCGCTCCACCATCCCGCCCAGCACGCCTTCCCCCTGGTCGGCCTCGAACAGCTGCTTCAGGTCCCGGCGTGCCTCCTGCGAGGTCTGGATCAACGCTGCCTCATCGTCGTAGATCTGGTGCTGCGCATGCAGCAGGGCCTCGTCGTGCTCGCGAAACCGGTCCGCGCGCCGTGCGGCCACCTGGGCGTCCTCGCCCAGCGCCACCAGCACGCGCTCGCCCATCTTCAGGCTGGAGTGGAAGGTCTCGCGCACCACCTCCACGCCCAGGTCCATCAACTCCCACGCATGGCGCCGATTGCGCGCACGCGCAAACACCGACGCGTCCGGATACAGCCTGCGGATCAGCCGTACGGTCTGGAGGTTGGCCTTGACGTCATCGGTGGCGACCACGAACACCCGCACGTGGGCAGACCCCGCGGCACGCAGCAGTTCCGCCCGTGAAGGGTCACCGTAATAGATCTCGCTGCCAAAGCGACGCGAAAAATCCACCTGCTCCGGGCTGTGCTCGATCGCCACGTAGCGGATCTTCTGCGCGCTCAACAATCGCGCCACGATCTGCCCGAAGCGGCCAAAACCCGCGATCAGGACGCGCGGATGGTCGTCGACCATGGTGTCGAACGGTTTGACCGGTGCCTTGCGATCCGCTGGCAACAGCTTGGACACCACGATCAGCAGCAGTGGTGTCAACGCCATCGACACGCCCACGATCGCCACCAGCCGGTCGCGCATCACCTGCTCCAGCAGGCCAGCCTTGAGCGCCTCGCCAAACACCACGAAGGCAAACTCGCCGCCCAGCGCCAGCACGCTACCCAGCAGCAGCGCCCCGCGCACGTCCAGCCCGCCTGGGTGCCGCCCCAACGCAAACAGCAGCGCAAACTTCACCCCCATCAGCGCCAACACCCCCAGCACGATGGTCATCGGCTCTGCCATCACCCGGCCCAGGTCAATGCTCATGCCCACGGCCATGAAAAACAGCCCCAGCAGCAACCCCTCGAACGGCTGGATCTGCGCCTCCAGCTCATGCCGGAACTCCGAGTCGGCCAACAGCACGCCGGCCAAAAACGCACCCAGGCCCATGCTCAAGCCGGCTAGTTGCATCAGCCACGCGCTGCCCAGCACCACCAGCAGCGCGGTCGCGGTAAACACCTCGGGCATGCGCGTGCGCGCCACGATCCGGAACACATGCCGCAGCAGCACCCGCCCGCCAAACACCAGCGCCGCGATCGCGACCACCGCTTTGGCCACCGCCCACCACATCGGTTGTGCGGCGTCGCCAGCGGCCGTGCCCAGTAGCGGAATCACTGCCAGCAACGGGATCGCCGCCAAGTCCTGGAACAACAGGATGGCGAAGCCCAGGCGGCCATGGTTGCTGGTCAATGCCTTGCGTTCGGCCAGCAGCTGCAGCCCGACCGCCGTCGAGGACAGCGCCAGACCAAAGCCGACCACCACCGCCGTCTTCCAGCCCAGCCCCAGGGCCATCGACATCGCGGCCAGTACCAGTCCCGACACGCCCACCTGCAGCCCGCCGACACCGAACACCGGCTTGCGCATCACCCGCAGCCGTGACATCGACAGCTCCAGCCCGATCACGAACAGCATCATCACAACGCCAATCTCGCTGGCCGCCAGCACCGGCGCGGCATCGCCGATCACCCGAATGCCATACGGCCCCAGCACCACGCCGGCGGCCAGGTAACCCAGCACCGCGCCCAGCCCGAAGCGCTTGAACACCGGCACCGCGATGACCGCGGCCAGCAGGAACACCAGTGCCAGTTCCAGTCCGCTGTTATGCATCTATCTTCTCCGGCACGACGATATGGCTGCAGAAGGGGCCACTACATACGGTGCCAGCCCACGTGACATCCGGGCTGCGATCGCGGACAAGGCGGGTCATGCTTGTGGCGCGCTCCCGTCGTTGTCTGTTTGCGACATCCCGTCTTCCTTCTTCAGGCCATGTATCCATCAAGCGACCATATTGCCTTGCCATCCGGGGCGCAGGGGGTTTGCAACCAGCGCATCGCCCCGATCGGTGTGGCGACCGCATGTGCAGCCCCTTGCACAGCCCGTCCCCACTAGACCCCTGCCATCCGCCCAATTGGCACCCGTCCAATTGTTGTCCACTCAATAATCGGCCACCCGATAGCCATCCACTCAATTGTTACCGACTTAATTGTCAGCCTGAACGTAGTGAAGGATCTGCTGGCCGTTGCGTATCGAAGTCAAAGCAGATCCTTCGCTGCGCTCAGGATGACAATGGGGCAAGTGATCGCATTGGGCATGCGCGACAGGTCGGGAACCCTCAGGCTGGTAGTCGAATCAGGCTTCAGCCCTGAGCCCTCAGCTGCACCCAGACAGCCCTGTCGCAGGGCGCCCGCACGATTTGCCACCATCACCGTCCTGTTGCAAGTCCACCATCACTCACGACAACCGTTGCTTGCGATCTCATTACGATCTGTTTGCGACGGCTCGGCTGGCCGGTTTTGGAAAGCATTACCGTGTAGTCGAACTGTGCGGGGATCACGGCCTAAAATTTGATGCGCCGCAACATAAATGCAAGCCATTCAAAAATCGTGTTGATCCAAACCATCTACACCAATGCATCATTCCGACGGTCCCAAGACCGAGCACGGCACAAATAATTGACATCCACCCGCAAGCTGACGCATAACTGAACGGTGATTTGATTTGTGACGAGTGACACCAAACCAGAAACACGCGTCAATCGTTTCTAGACAGGGGTTCTCTTTGCGCAGTGACCAATGGTGTCCCGGGCCCGGGACGTCAACGACATATGTGGTCGGAGCAATCCGGCCTTCCATGCTAGACATTTGGGGGATCCAATGAGCGGAACCAGCAATCGCACCACCTCGGCCAATACCCGTCGCGCACGCAAGATCAAGGTCGCGCCGGTGACCCGCGCCATCCGCTCCGTGCTGGCGATTTCCGCCGCCGCACTGGCCCTGGGCGGCACCGGCAGCGCGCTTGCCGCCAATTGCCTGGTCCCCAGCGCCAACCCCATCTTCTGCAACAGCCAGGTCCACGACGCGACCTTCCAGCCGGTCATCGACCTGACCACGGTGGCCCTGGGCTCGCACGCTGACAGTTTCCTGGTCGGGCATGACGGCAGCGCCGGCTGGTCCGGCGACTTTGGCCTGGCCAACAACCAAGGCATCTCCTCGCTGGGCGACGCCAACGGCGGCGACGCGAGCTTTGCGGCCCCGGGCGCGCGGGGTCTGGGGCCGGTGCAGAGCCTGACCGATATCGGTGGTGGGACGCCTGGGCCGGGTGGCGTAAGTGGTGCGGACGATGATGTCGGTGCCTCCGTCATTGATCCGTTTGGTCCGGGCATGAATTTCGGGGTCACGGCTTTTGGGCCGCTGGTAGCCAATTCCGCGTCTGGATTCGCTGACGCACTTTTCGTCCAGAGCACGGGTGGGATTACCAACGCCGTTGGCGCAGCCGACCTGACCGCTGATGGCTACACCTGGGCCGCTGGTATTGAGGCCGAAGCCGCGACTTACGCGAACTATGTTGGCCTCCAGGCTTCCCATACCATCAGCGCGACTGCCAGCGGCGACAATGGCTACGCCTGGGGCATCTACGCTGTGGCGCCCGACGATGTCTCCCTCTACAACGACGGCACCATCAACGCCATGGCCACCGGCAACTACGGCACCGCCACTGGCCTGTTCGCCTACGCCTCCGACGGCACCGCCAGCGCCGACAACACCGGCACCATCAATGCCACCACCAGTGGTTACGTTGGCCAGGCGTGGGGCATCTATGCCAACGGTTACAGCGACACCAGCGCCAGTAATACGGGCAGCATATATGCGACGGCTTCCAATGGCGCTGTCTTCGATGGTGGAAACCAGGCCACCGGTATCTCGGTCTATTCCTCCGTGGGGATGGCCTACGCCTACAACGGCGGCGACGTTCATGCGACGGCTTCCGGCGGCGGCTTTTATGGCAACAACCAGGCCACTGGTATTTCGGTGGCTTCCTATGGCGGTGCGGCGAGCGCCTTCAACTACGGCGACATCTACGCGACGGCCTCTGGTGGCACTACCTTTGATGGCAACAACCAGGCCACCGGCATTTCCGTGGGTTCCTACGCCGGAACGGCCTACGCCTACAACGGCGGTTACATCTCTGCATCCGCCAGCGGCGGCGGCTTTGATGGCAACAACCAGGCCACTGGTATTTCGGTGACTTCCTATAACGGTGCGGCGAGCGCCTTCAACTACGGCGACATCTACGCGACGGCCTCTGGTGGCACTCTCTTTGATGGCAACAACCAGGCCACTGGTATTTCGGTGACTTCCTATAGCGGCGCGGCCTCTGCCAACAACGGGGGTACTATCTCGACCTATGCCGGCAATACGTATTCCCAGGCGATGGGAGTCTTTGCCGCCAGTTATACCGGCGACGTTACCCTGACCAACACCGGCTCGATTTCGGCGCTGGCGCCATCGGGTTATGCAACGGGCATGTTCGGTTATTCCTACGACGGCGATGTCACGGTCGACAACAGCAATTACGTCTATGCCGGCGCCGCCTATGGCGCGATCGCCGTCGGTGGCTACTCATACAATGGCAACGTGTCGGTGGGCAATGCCGGAGGCGGCTTTGCCTATGCGTATTCCTCGGGCACCGGTAGCGCAATCGGTTTGTACGGCTACTCGTACAATGGGGATGTCAGCATCGACAATTCCGGCATTGCCTTAGCGTACTCCGTCGACGGCCTCGCCGACGGCATCTTTGCCTCTGGCGTTAATGTCGATGTCACCAACTCTGGTGACGTCACAGCAATCAGCCAAAACGGCTACTGGGCCGCAGGCATCGAGGCCCAAGGTGACGACCTGACCACGGTCGTCAACGACGGCTCGATCTTCGCCTACACCAGCAACATCGGTGCCCCGGGCTACGCTGGCGCCGAGTCTTTCGGCATCTATGCGACCGGTGGCGCGGGTGGCGTGCAGGTCACGGCGGGAATCACGAGCTTCATACAGGCAGTCGGTCCCTACGCGACCGGCATCTATGTGCAGTCCGGTGGCGCGTCAACGGTGACCAATGCCGGCGTTGTCCTGGCGGGCGGCGCGCCGTTCACCTACTACGCGACTGGCATCCATGCCGCCAGCAACTATCCAGGCGGCGACGTCAGCGTCGTCAACAGCGGGTATGTCGGCGCAGCAAGCATGATCGGCAGCACCGGCATCGAGGTGCTGGCACTGGGGTCAGGCAGCAACGGCAGCGTCACCAACTCCGGGACTGTTTACAGCTACCAATCCGATAAATACGGCAATGGCGCGGTGGGCATCGTGGTCTCGTCCGACGGCGACGCCACGATCGACAACCTCGCCGGCGGTGTGATCGTTGCCAATTCCGGTGGCGCCGCTTATGGCGCGCTGGCGCTCTCGTTTGCCGGTGATGCCAATGTCACCAATGCCGGCGATGTTTACGCATATTCCACGGCGTCCGCGTACAGGTACAGCGCCTACGGCATCGTCGCAGGTGCCCAAAACGGCAGTGCCTCGGTCGACAACAGTGGCGGCGTGACGGTGCAGTCCACCTACTTTGGCGGCTACATCGCCAGGGGCATCGACGCGAGCAGCCTCAACGGCACCACCGTGACCAACAGCGGTGCGGTCAGTGTCGAGGGCTATTACGCCTACGGCGTGCTTGCACGTACCGGTGATGGCGACACCGTGGTCAGCAATACTGTGTCTGGCAACATCAATGTCCAGGGCGGCGCATTTGCCTTTGGCGTGCTGGGCCTGTCCACCAATGGCGATGTCGCTATCGACAACGCCGGTTACATCTACAGCTACGCCTACGGCCAGTCGGTGGGCGTGTTTGCCCGTAGCACCAACGGCGACGTCGCGATCGACAACAGCGGCACTCTCGTAGCCAGCAGTTACAACGGGCCGGCGATGGGCTTGTTCGCCAGCGGCGTCAGCGGTGATGTGTCCGTCAACAACAGCGGCCTAATCGCCGGCGTCTCCCCGCAAGGCGATGCCATCGGTGCGCGCCTGTTGGGTAATACCGTGGACGTGGTCAACTCCGGCTATATCTATGGGATCACGGGGTACGGTGCTTCGACCGGCCTCTACGCGTTTGGCAACGACTCGGTCACGATCGACAACGAAGGCCTGATTGCCGGCATTGGCAAATATGCAAACGCCGGCCAGGCGGAAGGCATCTACGCTGTGGCCATCAATGGCGACGTCACGGTCACCAATGGCGCATATGGCTTGGTGGGCGCAATTTCCCAGGGCGATAGCACACAAGGCGTGTTTGCCTATTCGGTTTTCGGCAACAGTAGCGTCGACAACGCCGGCAACATTCAGGCCTACGGCTATTCCAACGCGACTGGCATCACCGCCGGCGCCGGCGATGCCGGCAGCGTTAGTATCGACAACAGCGGCTACGTCATTGCTGAAAGCATCGGCAACAAATACGATGCCATCGGCATCGAGGCGCGAGCCTACACCGGCGCCATCGGCATCGACAACAGCGGCGATGTCCAGGTCCACGCCTACAATGGCTTTGCGATGGGTGTGACTGCCCAAGGCTATTCCGGTGATATCGGCATCACCAACGGCGGCAACATCGAGGCCATCGGTTATTACGGCGCGGTCGGCATCCAGGCCCAGTCCACGTACGGCAATATCGATATCAACAGCAGCGGCATGATCAATGCATACAGCTACGTCGGTGCTGCAATCGGCATCATCGGCCAGGGCGCCTACGGCAACGTCACGGCCGCAAACAGCGGCGATATCACTGCATCGACGGTCTTCAGCGTGGCTATTGGTGTCGCAGGCATCTCTTATTACGGCGACGTCAACCTGGACAACAGCGGCACCATCACCGCCAGCACGGCCTACGCGCCCGCGTTCGGCTTGTACGGTTATTCGTACTACGGCAACGTCAGTGCCAACAACAGCGGCACGATCTATGCGTATTCGTTCGCCAACCTGGCCGACGGCATCTTTGCATCGGGCGTCAACGTCGATGTCACCAACAGCGGCGACATCACGGCCATCAGCCAGGACGGCTACTGGGCCGCGGGTATCGAAGCCCAGGGCGACGACCTGACCACGGTCAGCAATGACGGCAGTATCTACGCCTACACCAGCAACATCGGCGCTCCGGGCTACGCCGGCGCCGAGTCCTTCGGCATCTACGCCACCGGTGGCGCGGGTGGCGTGCAGGTGACTACGGGTACCAGCAGCAGCATCGAGGCGCAGGGCCCGTACGCATTTGGCATCTACGTGCAGTCTGGTGGCGCGGTCAACGTGACCAATGCCGGCGGCATCATCGCTGGCACCGGGTCTGTTGGTTACACCTCCATCGGCATCCACGCCGCCAACAATTACCCGGGTAGCGATATCGTCGTCGACAACAGCGGCAGCATCTACGCGGGGAGCTATTACGGCGGCACCGGCATCGAAGTGCTGGCGCTGGGTGCCGGCAGCAATGGCAGCGTGACCAACTCCGGCACCATCTCCGCTTACGAGGGTGGTGGCGCCACTTATGGCGGCATCGGTATCCTGGTGTCGACGGACAACAACGCCGACATCGACAACAGCGGTTCGATCACCGCCGTATCGGCTGGTTCCAAGTACGCCAATGCCTATGGTGCGCTGGCGCTGGCCTTTGCCGGCGATGCCACCGTGACCAACTCGGGCGACATCACGGCGTATTCGGCCGGGTTCATCAGCTCCGGCGCCTACGGCATCGTGTCGGCGGCACAGAATGGCCAATCCTTCGTCGACAACAGCGGCATGATCGATGCGACCTCGGGCAAGTATGCCCAGGGCATCCAGGCGAGCAGCCTGAACGGCACCACGGTCACCAACAGCGGCTTGATCCATGCCGATGGCAAATACGCCTACGGCGTGTTTGCGACATCCGGCCAAGGCGATGTATCGGTCAACAACAGCGCCGGCGGTTTCATCGACAGCTACTCCTATGGCGGCTACGGCACCGGCATCTTTGCGCAGTCCACGCTAGGCGACGTCTCGGTCGGCAATGCGGGCGGCATCGACGTGTACGGCTACTCCCAGGCGGTCGGCGTGTTTGCCCGCGCCAGCGCTGGCGACGTGTCCGTCGGCAGCAGTGGCAGCGTCGACGCCTACAGCTACGGTGGTCCTGCAGTCGGCGTGTTTGCCAGTGCGGCCAACGGCAATGCCGCGGTCAACAATAGCGGCGCGATCAACGCTTCCGCCTACTATGCAGAGGCCGACGGCATCCTGGCTTCCGGCCTGACGGTGGGGATCACCAATTCCGGTGATATCACCGCGACGGGTGGCCTTTACGGCAATGCATACGGCATCAATGTCTACGGCCTTGATTCGGCGACCGTCAACAACAGCGGCACGATCACGGCCAACGCCTACGCAATGGCCGGATACGGCTACGCCTTTGGGGTCTACGCCAAGAGCGGCGGTGACGTCACCATCAGCAATAGCGGCAGCATTGATGCGGCCGCTGGATACATGTACGCGACTGGCATCTACGGCGGCTCGCTTTACGGTGACGTGTCGATCACCAACAGTGGTGCGGTCAGCGCCTACTCGCCTTACAGCTTGGCAGTTGGCGTGGCCGGGGCGTCTTATTTCGGCGATGTCGCGCTCGGCAATTCCGGCACCATCGACGTTGCATCCCGCGACGTCAATGCGATCGGCATGCTTGGCAATGACCTGTACGGCAACACGACGATCACCACGGCTGCGGGCAGCACGATCAACGCGACGGCCGCCAACGCCGATGCCACCGGCATATTCGGGATTTCGATCCTGGGTAACGTTGCAATCAACAGCGCCGGCAGCATCACGGCCGACGGCTACAACGCAACCGGTATCTATGCCAACGCGCTGTATGCAGGCAGTGTGACGGTCAACAGCAGCGGCTCTATCTTGGCCACGGCGTATGACCGGGCCGAGGGCATCTATGCGACCGCCTACGGTGATGTCAACGTCGCCAACAGCGGTTCGATCCAGACTGCCTCGTACAACAGCGCCTTTGGCGCCTATGTCAATGCGCACGGCGATGCCACTGTCTCCAACAGCGGTGACATCCAGTCGATGTCGGACGATGGCGCGTTCGGCGTCGTGGCCTTTGCCTACGGCGACGTGTCCGTCAGCAACAGTGGCGGTATCACGGCCGACGGCTATTACGCGATCGGCGTGCTTGCCGGCGGCAAGTACAATGGCGCCGCCAGTGTGACCAACAGTGGTGACATCAACGTCGCATCGACTGCAGGCGGGGATGCCTACGGCGTGTATGCCGTAGCCTACGGCCCGGTGGTGGTCAACAACTCGGGCACGATCACCGCCACCGACGACGATTATGCCGTGGGTGTCGCGATGTACTCGGCCACCAGCACGATGCTGGTCAACAGCGGCACGATCAACACCAATGCACTCGCGCTCGATAGCCAGATCGCGGTACGCAGCGGCGATAGCGACGACCAGATCATCAACACCGGCACCCTGCAGGGTGCGCTGGTCACCCACGGTGGCGATGATCAGTTCATCAGTGGCAACGGTGGCGACTGGATCGTCGACAACCGCAGCACCGATTTTGGTAGCGGCGACGACGACCTGACCATCATGGCTGGCGGTGCAATCCACATGGATGAGGGCGCGATCTACTTGGGCAGCAGTACCGCTGCGGGTAACTCCTTCAGCAACGACGGCACGATCTTCGTCTCCGGCGCCAGCAACCTGATCGACATGGGTTCGGGCACGCCGCCACCACCGCTGGTGCCTTCGCAGCCAGTTCCGGGCGGCATGACTGCCCTGTCGCTGCCGGCGCAGTCAGCGGTGCCTTCGCTCAATGCGATCGCGTTCACCAATACCGGCCTGATCGACTTTGTCGACGGCATGCCGGACGACATGCTGACGATCGTTGGCGACTTCGCCGGTAGTGGCGACCTCAATATCGACATCAGCGTACTGACCGCGAGCAGCGACATCCTGTATGTCGACGGCAGCATCGTCGACGGCAGCACGCAGACGGTCAACGTCGCCTACAAGGGCATCCCGCTGCCGACCGATCCGGACATCGCCTTTGCCTACGTCACCGGTGACTCCACCGCCGATGCATTCGTGGGCGGACAGGTGCTGGACCTGGATCCGAGCAATTTCATCACCACCAAGACCACGGTCACCAGCACGCTGGACGCCAGCAACGTCACTCCCGATGTGTTCTATATCGGCGTCCGCGCCGATGGCCTCAATGACACCGGCGTGTTGGCCGCATCGGTGGCGTCGGGTGCGCACAGCCTGATCAACAGCCAGATCGGTACCTGGCGCCAGCGCGTAGGCGTGCTACCTGCACAGCCCGAAGGTGGGTTGAGCCCATGGGTCCGCTTCTTCAGCGACAAGGGCACCATTGATCCAACCAGCCAAAGCGGCTTTGGCAGTGCCAGCAACTTCAGCTTCGACCAGGACAACTGGGGTCGTGAGCTGGGCATGAACTTCAACATCAACGGCAGCTTCAACTACGGCGTGCTGCTCGGTAAGGCCGACGGCAAGCAGGAGCTCAATAACGGCACCGGGACGGACAGGCTGAAGCTGAACACCGCTGGCCTCTACGCCACATGGGTGTCCAACGGCTTCTATGTCGACTGGTCCTATCGTTGGATGGATTTCGACGCCAAGTTGTTGTCAGCGGCCGGCGAGCAGCGCACCAGCGGCAATGCCACCGCAAGCAACATCGAAGCCGGCTACAGCTGGAACGTCGGCGGCTTCGACCTGATCCCGCAGGTCCAGTACACCCGGACCAAGCTGGACAACGTCGACGCGGTGCATGGCTCGCTGACCGACTTCGAGTCCGACGGCAGTGTCTCCGAGCGTGGTCGCGTGGGCCTGGGCCTGAGCAAGACGATCACCAACGGCAACCTGATCTGGACCCCGTACGGCTCGGTCAACGCGATCCGCGAGTTCAAGGGTGAAAACCGCTACACCGTGGCCGACATCTACTCGGGCCAGACCAGCACCGAGGGCACCAGTGCGATGGTCGAGTTGGGCGTGGGCCTGCAGACTGGTGGGTTCTCGGTCACCGGTGGAGTCAACTGGACCGATGGCGGCGCGCTGGACAGCTTCGTCGGCGGGCAGGTGGTGCTGCGGTATAGCTGGTGAAACAAATAGTTAAACCTGCTGGTAAAAGCGCACGCAACCCGGCAGGTGAAGGCCTGCCGGGCTCGAGTCCCCGCTCCCGGCAGCCATTTGCTAGGGTGAGGAAACAAACGTTGGGGACGTAAAGGCCACGGCAGCACCGTGACCATTGATGTCCCAGGGACTCATCCCCGTCGGCAACTGTCTGGACGGGCGTAATAGAAAGCGGAGTAGTAAGTGGCAAAAGACAAAGAAACCACCGACGCGCAGGCTTCGGAGGCACAGGCTTCGGAGGCACAGGCTCCTGACGCACAAGCTCCTGACGCACAGATCCGGGAAGTCAGCGACAAGGCGCAACTGGAGTCCGGGCTCGACACGGTGACTGCCGACGAACCCGGCCCCGGGGCGCAAGCCCAGGTGGCTGCACCGGCACCAGCGGCGGCACCGCAAGCCGGGCAGCAAGCCGGGCAGCAAGCTGGACAGCAAGCTGGACAACCAGTCGGAAAACCAGGCAACGCGCCGGTCGATATCACCAAGATGCGGGTCGAGAAAAGCTGCTCGCGCAGCTTGGCGGGCTGGTTGGGCAGCAACCGGATTTCACTGGCCATCTCGTCTTACCAGACCGGTCGCGTGTACCTGGTCGGCAGCGACAAACAAGGACGCGTGTCCTTCTTCGAGCGGATATTCGAGCGCGCCATGGGTATTGTTGGCAACGCCCAGCGCATCTACCTGGGTGGGCTGTACCAACTGTGGCGCTTTGAAAACGTGCTGCGACCCAACGAGGTCATCCACGGCCAGTTCGACAAATGCTACGTCCCGCGCAACGCCCAGACCATCGGCGACCTGGACATCCACGAGCTAGGCATTTGCAAGAACGGGCGCGTGGTGTTCATCAACACCAAGTATTCCTGCCTGGCCGAACTCAGCCAGACCCACAGTTTCAAGGCGATCTGGAAACCGTCGTTCATCAGCAAGCTGGCCCCGGAAGATCGCTGCCATCTCAATGGGCTGGCGATGGTCGATGGCCGGCCCAAGTACGTCAGCGCCGTGTGCAAGAGCGACTCGGTCGATGGCTGGCGTGATCGCCGCCACGACGGCGGCGTGATCATCGACATCGAAACCGACGAGATCGTCTGCGAAGGCCTGTCGATGCCGCATTCGCCGCGCTGGGCCAACGGCAAGCTGTGGGTGCTCAATGCCGGCAGCGGCCACCTGGGCTGGGTCGATTTCGAGAAAAAGAAGTTCGTCCCGCTGGCCTTCCTGCCCGGTTTCCTGCGCGGGTTGTCGATCGTCGGCAACGTTGCTGCAGTTGGCCTGTCCAAGCCGCGCAACAAGCGTTTCGAAGGCCTGCAGCTGGACGATGAGCTGGCCAAGCATGACGCCGAACCCTGGTGTGGCGTGCAGATCATCTCGCTGGTCAATGGCGACGTGATGCATTGGATCCGTTTCGAAGGCGACATCAGCGAGATCTTCGACATCAGCTTCCTGCCCAATGTGAAAAACCCGATGATGATCGGGCTGCGCACGCCGGAGATCCGCGACCTGATCACCTTTGAGTCCACGTTGACCCCGGCACCGGAGGCCGTTGCCCAATGATGTCCAGCAAGCTTTTCGTCGTCGCCGCTGCAACGCTGCTACTGGCGTTTGCCGCCCATCCTGCGTGCGCACAGTCGGCCAGCGTGCCGACGGCCAAGCCCACTGCAAAAGTCGCGCAGGCGGCACGCCCCACGACAGCAGGCCCTGCAAGTCTCAGGGCCGAGCCACTCCCGCCGCAGGTCGATGAGACCTTCAAGCTCTGGGATGCCGACCACAACGGTTCGCTGTCGCAACAGGAATTTCGCAACGGCTGGCGCGGCATGCGCAGGGCGGTCAGGGTGCGCGGCAGCCTGCAGAAGCAGTTCAGCAGCGTCGATACCAACAACAACAAAGCCATCGATGCCGACGAATACGGCCAGCTGGTGCTGATCCAGAAAGCCGGCAAGTCCGCCCCGCCGCTGTCGGCGTACGACGCCAACAAGAACCAGCGCCTGGAGTTTTCCGAATACGTGGACCTGGTCCGTCGGATGTCGGAGCGACGCACGACGTCGCCCGCCCAGCCTGGCAAGACAACTGCCCCTGCACAATGAAAGAGGATAAGGACTTGGCGCTGAAAACCATCCCGGTATGGAAAGAGCTCACGCCTGAAGTGAAGGAGGAGCTGCTCGGGTTCTGGAAAAAAAACAAGGCCTTCGGTGACGAAGAGCAGGCGGCACGGCGTGCCGACCAGGCCGTGTGCATCAGCCGCGACAAGGACGGCGCCATCAACGGCGTCGCGACGGCCATGGTCCGGGTACTGCCGCGGTTGCGGCAACCGATGTACTACTACCGGCATTTCTTCGCCGAGTCGATGCGCGGACAAAAGGCGACGCAACCGTTTGTCATCGCCGCCAAGAAGATCCTGGAAAAGTACAACGCGTCGTTGGACAAGCCTGAGGCGCTGGGCATGCTGATCGAGCTGGAAAGCAAGCTGCTTGCCGACAACTACACCAAGTGCCACGAATCGAAGGCGGATTTCACCTTCATTGGTTATTCGCCCCGCGGGTTCCAACTGCGGGTCTCGTATTTCAAGGATGCCGTGCTGCTGCCACCGGTGCCGCTGCGCCGAAGTGCCGGCGCGGGCGCCACGAACCACTGATCGCGACGGAGGCCCCGGATGACCGACACCAGCATTGCAACATCGCCGCGGCCTCGATCGGGAGCACCGCCGGGACGCGTGCTGCTCCACGGCACGGCAAGGCGGTCAGCCGACCCGCCGGGTTGTCCCGGCAAAAACATCTCATACCACCGCAACCATCATCCACACACACCAGTCATCGCTCCGGCAGTTCCGGGGTTGAACATCAAATCCACCACGGGGATCACCGCATGAAAATCCAGTCCTGCCTGTTGAGCGCCGCCATCGTGTCCGCGCTTGCCCTTTCCGCCGCGCCAGCCGATGCGGCCAACAACAACCGCGTGCGTGCTGCTGGCACCACCGCTACCCGGTTGCCGATCATGGCGACCAGGCCCGACCGGTCAAAGCTTGACCGCTCGTCCGGCATCATCCGCGCCCAAGGCCTGCTCAACGGACCGGCCGCGCGCCTGGTGCACCGTGCCTCCGCCGATGCCTTCGTGGCCAAGGGCCTGAGCGTTGATGCCAAGGGCACCGAACATGCACGTTTTAACCGGACCTACCATGGCCTGCCGGTCATCGGTGGCGACTTCGTGCTGCATTCGCGCAATGGCATGGTCACCGGCGTCAGCCAAACGCTCAATACCGCTGTACGCCCGGACGTGACCCCCAGGATCAACAGCCAGCAGGCGATCGTCGAGGCAGGTACACGCTTTGGCACCGGTTACAGCGGCACGCCGACGTCGCGCCTTGTGATTTACGCGCGTGGCGGTATCACGCCAGCACTGGCGCACGAGGTCATCCTGTCCGGCGTCCGCGCCGACCAGACCCCGACCGAGATGCATTACTTCGTCGATGCGCGCACCGGCAAGGTCCTGGGCCAGTGGGATGCGATCCAGACTGCCGG